>WNFH01002555.1_pt1 | contig 13425 bp, 13 predicted proteins | sample 5400411 | NCBI WGS metagenome assembly WNFH01 (sample SAMN13153347, study PRJNA577476) | soil metagenome | isolation source: 200 cm saprolite under Douglas fir tree site 2 hole 3 | place: USA:California | collected 2015-04-18
CGTAATGACCGCTACACCTACACGAGCGTTGGACAACTGGCGAGCTACACCAAGAACAATACCTTAACCGCCACCTACACTTATAACTATCAACACCAGCGCACGCGCAAGGCCTCGGGTGGCACGACGATCTATCACTACGACTTAAGTGGCAATCTTCTGCAAGAGACCGATAGTACGGGGGCAGTGATTCGCAGTTATGTCTGGTTAAACCAGACCCCGGTAGCCCAGCTCGACAACGGGACACCAGAGAGGATTACCTATTTACACATCGGTCATTTAAATACGCCCCGATGGGGCACTAATACCACCGGGATTTTGGTATGGAAATGGGACGGGGAGGCCTATGGGCAGAACCAACCCAACGCAGATCCGGATAACGACGGTATCCTCACGACTATCAACCTCCGATTCCCGGGGCAGTACTTCGATCAGGAGACGGGGTTACACTATAATTGGATGAGGTATTATGATCCGAGGATAGGGAGGTATATCACAAGTGATCCGATTGGGTTGCGGGGAGGGATGAACAGCTATGTGTATGTCCATGCAAACCCTTTGAAGCTCACAGATCCGGCTGGACTATTGATATTGAATATTTTTAATGGAATTTCTAAGGACCCAATGCCCGTCGAGGATGTGACTCGGATCAGTAATTCCCTAAGTACCATCGAGGCAGGAGGAGTAACTCTAGCAGCGGCCGGCCCGGTGCTTGCCGGGGGCAGTGAGGCGGCTTTGTCCCTAATTGCGAGAGCGCAGATGCTGGCGTTGCAGCAATCAGCTGTTATGGAAGAAGACCTCCAATTCATATCTGCAATTTTGGGAAAAGGTCCACCCGAAGCATTGTCAGCGGCTTCCTTGAGCTCTACAAGAAATGGCTTACGGAGCCTTATCTAGCTTAATATCACGGCTTACAGGTTCGCCGGGAGCCTGTCCTTAATTTTTTGGGGTGCCTAGGAAGGCAATGACAGGCAAACAGCTTATCTTTTGGTTAGGAATCGTTCTGGTTGTATGGGGAATATTTCATTTCTTTAACAGAACCTTTTACACTTTTAGATATGGTAATTACGTCGACTTAGGGCCTCACTATCAAGAGTTCGCTATGATTGAGATCATAATAGGACTAGTAATAATTTATTTGATGAGAAAATGATCCAAAGTATGAGCAAATGGATACTGCGTGGAAGCATTGTTGCTTATGTGGTTTGCGCTATATTAATTTTCAGCGGCGTTTTTCATTCAAGCCAAAGTTTTTCTAGAGAGGCTTCAGATTATTTTGCCTGGTGGTCAAGACAAAGCCAGGGCCAATTGCAACAAATGGCCAATTGGATTGGAGCAGTGGCGATAGGGTTCTCAGCCCTTTCGGCAATTGGATTGCTATTCTCTTACCCTATGTTCCGGTTGATATTCCTTCTTTCCATTTTGGTTATGTTTTTATCCGTCCTTCCCGGAACGACCCCCATGTTGGTCGCGCCCATTGAAAATTTTTTCGATTCTCTCGCTTCTTTTTTATCTGGGCTAATCTTAGCCATTGCTTACTGCCCCGCTCTTGAAAAGCAAGGATCAATGGGGTCTTACCCGATTGATTGATGCACGAGCGGCCACATCGTCTGGCGCTGGGAAGGCGATGCGTTTGGCAATAACCGGCCGAGCCAAAACCTTATACAACAACAACACGAACAGGAGGGGACTGAGTTCGAACAAGACCGCTTCGTACCGGGACGGGAGACCATTAATCTTCGTTTCCCGGGGCAGTACTTCGATCAAGAGACGGGGTTTCACTATAATTGGAATAGGTATTATGATCCGAGGACGGGAGGTATATTACGAGTGATCCGATTGGGCTGCGTGGAGGCTTGAATCCGTATCTCTACGCCAACGCCAAGCCTCTGCGTTACAGAGATCCACTAGGACTGGAAAAGATCCTCACGCTGATAGAAGGACCGAGAAATGGCTCAACCTATGGAGCGAGCGCCACTCTCATGGATACCACTACAAACAACACACTATTCAGCGGACAGGGTAGTACCTTGCCCAACGACCCGTCGCGCCTAAATACTGTCGCAGAAGGCACGTACCAAGGACAAAACACGACTATGTCTCAGGCGCAAGCCCTTGGAATCTATTTGGGTGATACACCAACCGCCCCTGGATCTCCGGGATCAACTGCTACAGATATTTTCGTGCACTGCGGCCAATCGATAGACAGACGAGGTTCAGCAGCTTGTCCGACGATCCGTCCGGATCAATGCACTGACCTTTTTCGAAATCTTGGTAAGGAAGAGCCTCTTACCGTGATCATCAGGAGGCCACAATGAGTAGAAGGCGGTGGTATTGGTCGAGTCTAGTATTCGGGTTTGCGGCCTCGGCGTTCATGTTGCTCACACAAACCAGTCTCGCCGCACCCCCTAGCACCCTTCTCACGGATACCGAAATGCGTCTCTTGTTGGACGTTATGCTGAACATGCCAAACGTAGTTGGGCCGACCACTGATAGAGATAAACTCAATACCAGTCTCGCTAGGTACAGGCAGATGACCGAACTGCGGCTTAGGTATTATAGGGATCATCAAGCGACACGGGAGCACCTTAAGGCTTATCTCTTTATCGTATTTGTCAGTGACGCTGCGAACAGTGCGCATTCTATCGAGGAGATTGCGAAGAATGAGATTTTAAATGTCTTCCGCAGTTCGTCGCAGGATGTCTTGAGCGTATTGAAAGAACGGCCATTTCTGGTGCCCGTCGTATGCAGGTTACTCAATGAGCATTTCGAGTTGTTTGGCGATGGCAAGGATCGAAAAAGGTTTGTCGAGCAATATGGGAGCTTGATTGCAGAAGCATTGGGCAAAACGGAAGCAGGCAAATGTGAAGGTCTGCAATAGCGCTGGGAGAAGACCGCCTTTGGCGACGCCGCTGCCAACGAACGAAAAAATGGGGTCTACCATTGAACTTGCGAATGACAATTTTGATAGTTCTGATAGGCATCGCTCTAGTTGGAACAGCTCTTATTCTGCTGTTTTTCGCTCCACGCCGACGATTAGAAAAGGAAACTGGACAAACGCTTCTCTATGAAGAAAGGTGTTCTGCGAGAACGGGACCTGTGTTTGGCTTCTCTGCTGGCGGCAACATGCCATTCTGTCGCGTCTCGTTTTACCCTGATTTCATGGTCGTCGGGTTTATTGGCCCAACCTTAATACCTTATAGCGAGATCGAATCGGCTGAATATAGGCGGCGGTTTCTTTCAAAAGGCGTTGAACTCCGTCTTCATGGTTCCAAGCCTGGGGCCCCGATCATACTTTTTCCAAACCATCCGGATAAAGTCATGCAGATCCTTGCTACAAAGATCAAGAAGCCCGCGTAGGGCGCAATAGCGTGAGCGTATTGCGCCGAATGAAAGGCGATAACACGAAACGGAGAATTGAAAGCGACATCCGGCGCATGACGGCTACCGCCTAATGCGCCCTACTTGCTTAATCTCCGATCAGGACGGCCGGCAATTCGCCTATAACCGCGCCGGGCGTCTGTCCGAAGTCAAACACCAAGGCCGGACGATAGCCCACTACACCTACAATGCCTTGAGCCAACGCACCGCGAAACAAACCGACCATCGCACCACCCTCTACCAGTACGACCAAACCGGGAATCTCCTGGGAGAAAGCACGCCAGCAGGCATTCCGCTGCGGGATTATGTCTATCGCGATACCCTGCCGGTGGCCCAGATTCATCATCGGCAGGGGTCGGACGGGCGCGGTGCTCAGCCCTTTGCTGGCGAACATCACTCTACATCCGTTGGATGTCCATATGCAGGAGGGTGGCTACCGCATGGTGCGCTACGCCGACGACTTTGTCGTGCTATGCGAAAGTCAGGACCAAGCCCAACGTGCGCTGCACGAGATACGGACCTGGATGGAACGAAACGGCCTCAACCTGCACCCGGACAAGACCCGCGTGGGCGACTGCCGGATCGAAGGACAAGGCTTCGAGTTCCTTGGCTACCGCTTCGAGTGTGGTAAACGCTGGGTGCGGGGCAAGAGCGTCAACGCATTGCGCGACGCGATTCGCCGTCGGACCTCGCGCGTACGCGGGGCAGCGATCGAACGAGTGATCGCGGACCTCAACCCGATCCTCAAAGGATGGTTTGGCTACTTCATACACGCACAGCGTTACACCTTCGGCACGCTGGACGCCTTCGTCCGGCGGCGTTTGCGTGCAATACTGCTGAAGCAAAACAAGTGCGAGGGGTTGGGCAACTCACCGAATCACTCGCGGCGCTGGCCGAACGCCTTCTTCGCTCAACATGGGCTTTTCACGATGGTCCAAGCCCATGCGACGGCGAGCCAATCTCGATGAAGCAACCACCGACTGGAAAGCCGTGTGCGGGAGAACCGTCCGCACGGTTCGGAGGGCGGGGAGGCGAAAGCCTTCCCGACCCCTATCAACAAAGCCTGGTCCCACCCGGCTTTATTCCTCTTTGGTGGCCCCCCATTTCTAGGCATCCAATAATTCTATCCAATGCCGTACCGGCACCGCGGATTGCGTTTGCAGATGGGTGAGACAGCCGATATTGGCGGTGGCGATTATGTCCGGCGATCCGGATTGCAAAGCATGGAGTTTGTTTTTCAATAAGCGCTGAGACAGATCTTTTTGCAAGATAGAATAGGTGCCGGCCGAGCCGCAGCATAAATGCGCATCCGGTACCGGCGTCAAAATGAAACCTAATTTGCTTATTATCGTCTCTACCGTACCGTTAAGTTTTTGTCCATGCTGTAAAGTGCAAGGGGAATGAAACGCGATTTTGCCGCGGCTTACGGCTGGTTTGAAAGCGGCAAGGTTTTCCCGCGCGAGGATTTCGCTTAAGTCTTTGGCAAGCTCGGAAACACGCGCCGCTTTTTCAGCATAGGTGTTGTCTGCGCGCAATAAGCGCCCATAGTCTTTGACCAGCACGCCGCAACCGCTGGCAGTGGTTATGATGGCCTCGGCGCCGGCGGCAATATAGGGCCACCAGGCGTCGATATTGCGGCGCATAAAATTAAGCGCCTCATCCGGTGCGGATAAATGCTGACTGAGAGCGCCGCAGCAGCCGCTGCCCGGGGCAACCCGCACGTTAATGCCGAGCTTGTCTAATACACGCGCGGTCGCGGCGTTGATAGGGGGGGCGATGGCGGGCTGGACACAGCCATCCAAGATCAACATGGTGCGCTTATGTTTGGTCTCCGGCCAGGCAGGTCTTTTTATATAACGCGGGATGCTGCGTTTCACGGCTTGGGGCAATACCGGCCGCAGGACCTGGCCCAAGCGCAGCAGCGGAGTGAAGCGCGCCGGATAGGGGACCACGCTACGCAGCATCCAACGCGCAATGCGCTCGAAGTAAGGACGCGTAACCCTGTGCTCGATGATTTCACGCCCGATATCCAGCAGTTGGCCATAACGCACCCCGGAGGGGCAGGTCGTTTCACAGGCGCGGCAGGTTAGGCAACGGTCTAAATGGGTCTGCGTTTTACGGGTTACGGAGCGGCCCTCCAACGCCTGCTTAATGAGATAGATGCGTCCGCGCGGACCGTCGAGCTCGTCGCTTAACAATTGATAAGTTGGACAGGTGGCGTTACAAAACCCACAATGCACGCAGGCGCGTAGGATGGCATCGGCTTCGCGCCCTGAAGGCGTATCCTTAATGAAATCGGCAAGCGATGTCTGCATAAAAGCGTGTAAATCGGCCAACGAGCCGCCATTGTTAACCAGAAAACCAGGTTTGCCTAGATCGCCAATCGGTATAAGCAATTAGAAAAGTTCATCCAATCGTCATTTACAGCTGGAATTTTTCGTTAAATCCGAGTAAGTTTTTTATTTAACACTTTATCGCTTTATGCCAAACAAGCTGTATATAAAGACTTACGGGTGCCAGATGAACGAGTACGATTCGTCGCGCATGGCGGATCTGCTGGCGCACACCCATAATCTGGAGTTGGTTAAGGAGCCGGAGCAAGCGGATGTATTATTGCTTAATACCTGTTCGATCCGCGAGAAGGCGCAGGCAAAAGTTTTCTCCCAACTAGGCTGTTGGAACGAGCTCAAGCAGGGGCGGCCTGATCTGGTCATCGGCGTCGGCGGCTGTGTAGCGAGCCAGGAAGGCGACACGATCATTAAACGCGCGCCTTATGTCGATATGGTGTTCGGCCCTCAAACCCTGCATCGGTTGCCGGAGATGTTGAACCGCGTGCTTAAGACACACCGACCGGTGGTTGATATCAGCTTCCCCGAGATCGAAAAGTTCGACCGCTTGCCGGAACCGAGAGTTGACGGCGTGCGCGCGTATGTGTCCATTATGGAGGGTTGCAGCAAATATTGCAGCTTTTGTGTGGTGCCGTACACCCGCGGGGAAGAGTTCAGTCGCCCGTTTGACGATGTACTGGCGGAGATCGTGCATCTGGCGGAACACGGCGCGCGTGAAGTGACATTGCTGGGACAAAACGTCAATGCCTATCGCGGAGCGAGGCACAATGGCGGCAGCGCCGATTTAGCGCTGTTAGTTAACTATATTGCTGAGATCGATGGCATCGACCGCATTCGCTATACCACCTCACACCCGCTGGAATTTGGCGATAGTCTAATCCAGGCTTATGCGGAAGTTCCCAAACTGGTGAACCACTTGCATTTGCCGGTGCAGAGTGGCTCCGACCGGATTTTGGCGCTGATGAAACGCGGCCATACCGTGCTGGAATACAAGTCCAAGCTGCGTAAATTGCGCAAAATACGCCCCGCTATCAGCATTTCGAGCGACTTTATTGTCGGGTTCCCGGGCGAGACCGAGGCGGATTTCCGGGCGACCCTGGACTTAATCGAAGAGGTGGGTTTTGACCTTTCGTTTAGTTTTATTTATAGTCCGCGCCCCGGTACCCCGGCCGCGCAATTGCCCGATCCAACGCCGCAAGCCGTGAAGCAGGCGCGGTTGGAAATTTTGCAGCGGCGCAATCTGGAAATGGCGGCGCAAATCAGCCGGCGCATGGTCGGAACCGTGCAGCGCATCTTAGTGGATAGACCGGCGCGCAAGCACCCGGGACAACTGGCCGGCCGCACGGAGAACAACCGGGTGGTTAACTTTACCCATAACGATCCTGGGCTAATCGGCCGGTTCGTCGAGGTGGAAATTACCGAGGCCTTGCCCAACTCGCTGCGCGGCCGTCTCGTAAGCGCCGTGTCGGCGGCATGAAACGGATGCTGGCTTTTTTGTCTAATTAGGTTGCGGGAAAAGCTGAAAAACACGGTTTTTCAGCAACCTGCTAAACTTTAAGTTATTTCCATTTTTACTATTGAATTGAGCACAAAACTCAAGCAAATCAAATTTAGTTTGTTCCCTGCGGATAATCAGCGGCTCGCCAGCCTATGCGGGCAGCTCGATGAGCACATCAAGCATATTGAGGGACAATTGGGGGTGCAGATTGCCAATCGCGGCAATGTCTTTCGCATCACCGGCCATCCGGAAGTGGCCAACTACGCGAAAAAATTATTAAAGGAGCTGTACGATTCAACCGAGAATCAGCCGGCGTTAACCCCTACCGGGGTGAGATTGGCGTTAGGGAAGGGCACAGAAATCGCCCCACAGGAAGGTTCCTGGGAGACGGAGCTACATACTCCTAAGCGTGTCGTACGTGCGCGCAGCGCGCGCCAGGAACAATATATCCGCAATATTCTTACTCACGATATCAGTTTCGGCATCGGTCCCGCCGGCACCGGCAAGACTTATTTGGCCGTGGCCTGCGCCGTGGATGCCCTGGAGCGCGACCGCTTGCGCCGCATTCTGTTGGTGCGACCGGCGGTGGAAGCCGGCGAGCGCCTGGGCTTCTTGCCGGGCGATCTGGAGCAAAAGGTTGATCCTTATCTGCGGCCGTTATACGACGCTTTGCACGAAATGTTAGGGTCGGAGCGGGTGCTAAGACTGATAGAGAAAAATGTCATCGAACTCGCGCCGCTCGCTTATATGCGCGGGCGCACATTAAACGACTCGTTTATTATTTTGGACGAGGCGCAAAATACCACGGTAGAACAAATGAAAATGTTTCTCACGCGCATCGGTTTCGGCGCGACCGCTGTCATTACCGGCGATGTAACCCAAACCGATTTGCCGCGGACGCAATTGTCCGGCCTGCGTCAGGCGATGGAAATTTTGCGCGAGATCAACGGCATCAGCTTCATGCATTTCACGCCGCAAGATGTAGTACGCAATCCTCTGGTGCAGAAGATTGTCGAGGCCTACGAGGCGCATACGCAAAAAAACGGATTTGACAAATAACTATAGAGGCCGGGATGCGCCTGCCATGAAGTTAAACCTGCACGTTCAGTATGCCTCGGCCTGCGTCGGTCTGCCGGATAAGTCCTTGATCGCGACTTGGGCGCATGCCGCTTTGAACGATATTCCAGGCAAACAAGTAGAGTTCGGCGTACGTATTGTGGATGAGACGGAAAGCGCCGAGCTTAATCAGCGTTATCGCCACAAAACCGGGCCAACTAATGTATTATCTTTTTCTTTTAATGAGCTATCATTCATAAGTCCCGGATTTTTAGGCGATTTAGTCATTTGTGCGCCGGTAGTCCAGCGCGAAGCAGGTGAATTTGGTAAGCCGCTGGAGGCGCATTGGGCGCATATGGTGGTTCACGGTATAATGCACCTCCGCGGCTATGATCATGTTACTGACCAAGCCGCGCGTATTATGGAAGGGGTAGAGGCCAAAATTTTGGAGAGGCTGGGATTTAATAATCCATATCCTGAAAACTCAAATCCACTATTGCCATGAACGAAGAAAACAACGGCGATGCGCCGTCGCGCTCGTTTTTAAATAGACTGGGCCATGCCTTGCTCGGCGAGCCCGATAATCGCCAGGAACTGATCGAGATCCTGCGCCAGGCGCAAAGCCGCGACTTATTGGACCAGGACGCGCTCGATATGATCGAGGGCGTGTTCCAGGTATCGGAAATGCAGGTGCGCGATATCATGGTCCCGCGCGCACAAATGGATGTGGTCGATAAGAACGACGCGCCGGAGGATTATCTGCCGTCGATAATCGAAACCGGGCATTCGCGCTTCCCCATGATCGACGGCGATAAGGACAAGGTCATCGGCATTTTGTTGGCGAAAGATTTGTTACGCTATTTTTACAATGATAAAAAAACTTCTTTTAATATTTATGATATGTTGCGCCCCGCCGTGTTCGTGCCGGAGAGCAAACGCCTGAACGTATTGCTGCGTGAATTCCGCTCGAGCCGCAACCACATGGCCATCGTGGTGGATGAATATGGCGGCGTCGCCGGCCTGGTGACCATTGAAGATGTGTTGGAACAAATAGTCGGCGAAATCCGCGATGAATATGATTTTGATGCGGATGATGTCATGATTATGCAACGCGGGGAGCGGGAGTTTGTTACGAAAGCGTTAACCTCGATCGAGGAATTCAACGCCTACTTCAATACTCATTTCAGCGACGCGGAAGTCGATACGATCGGCGGATTGATCATGATCACCCTGGGGCATCTTCCCAAGCGCGGAGAAAAAGTTGAAATAGAAGGCATGCATTTCGAAGTTCTGCGTGCCGATAGCCGCCGCGTACATTTATTAAAAGTTATCCCTGTTGCAAAGTCTGGTAAGCAAGCTTCCGGATAGGCTGCGCCGCGTCGCGCGTATCCGCCCGGATTTTCTCGCCCTGGTTGCCGGCGCGTTTTTGCCGTTGGCGTTTGCGCCGTTTAATTTCTCCCTGCTCGCAATTTTACTGCCTGCAATCTTATTCGCTGTATGGCTGCCGAGCTCGCCGCGGCAAGCCGCACGGCTCGGCTATTTATTCGGGCTCGGTATGTTCGGTACCGGTGTATCCTGGGTTTATGTAGCGATCCATGATTTTGGTTACGCCGGCATACCCTTAGCGGTGTTCTTGACCGGCCTGTTCGTCGCTTTTCTAGCCTTGTTCCCTGCCGGGCTCGGTTATCTGACCGCGCGGCTGTTCCCCGTTTCTGATTGGTCGAAGTTGTTATTGATTTTTCCAGCGATGTGGACTTTGTTTGAGTGGTTTCGCGGCTGGTTTTTGACCGGATTTCCGTGGCTTAACTTGGGCTATAGCCAGATCAACTCGCCACTGCGTGGTTTCGCTCCGCTACTCGGCGTATATGGAGTATCGTTTGCTGCTACCTTTAGCGCGGGGCTATTGCTAGTCGCGCTGCGCACCGATCGGCTTGTTCGCGCGGCTTATCTGGTCGGGCTGATTCTACTCGGAGTAGTAGGGGGGTTGAGTGCTAGGCTGGACTGGACCCATCCCGTAGATGAACCTTTACGTGTTAGTTTGATCCAAGGCAATATTCCCCAAGACATCAAGTGGAGGCGGGAGGTGTTTTCTTACACCCTCGATCTCTACAAGCGTCTGACACAAGAAAATGCGGATAGTAATCTTATCGTCTGGCCCGAAGCCGCCCTTCCCTTCTTTTATCATCAAGCGAGTGACTATATTGCCGAGTTGCAGCATATCGCGCGCGTTCGTAATATGGATCTGATCATCGGGCTACCGGTAATGGATTTGCATACGCGCCGCTATTACAACAGCATGATGAGCCTGGGTAGAGAGCAACGATTTTACTATAAACGCCATTTAGTTCCGTTTGGTGACTTTGTTCCCCTGGAAAATTGGTTACGCGGTTTAATTCGTTTTTTCGATTTACCTATGTCGGGCTTCAGCGCCGGCCCGGAGGAACAACCTTTGCTCCATGTTGCGGGCCACAGGGTGGGAATAACCATCTGTTACGAAGATGCCTTTGGAGAAGAAGTGATCCGGGCCCTGCCTGAAGCCGATTTTTTAGTGAATGCGACGAATAACGCCTGGTACGGCAATTCCTTGGCGCCACATCAGCATTTACAGATTTCCCGCATGCGCGCCCTTGAGACCGGCCGTTATCTACTGCGCGCCACGACGAATGGAATTTCAGCCATTATCGGTCCGCATGGAGAATTACTCATGAGGACGCCGCAGTTCGCGACCCATGTATTAAGAGGCCAGGTGCAGCCCATGCAGGGAGCCACTCCTTACGTCCGGTTCGGAAACGCACCGATCCTATTGTTGCTTGTCGGCATACTCGTCTTAGTTCGGTTCAGGCGCGCCGGCGAGCGAGTGGCAGTCGGCGCAAATCGTTAACCCTAATGAAAATTTTATCGGGCCAACGCATGACTCGGGAATATGAGGGATTCAAGTTGATTTTTGTCCCTAAAAGGAGCCGAGCGTGAGCAATCCATTACGGGTTATGCTGATCCTCGATGATCCTGATCAGTGCGCAGTGATTGCCGCCGAGATGGGCCGGGCATTTCCCCTCCTTCAATTAAAAAGCATTTTGCAAAGGGAGGAATTTACCGAGGCATTAACGGAAACACCCTGGGATTTGGTCATCACTTCCCGCCGGTTGTGGCCGGGCGGCAACGAAATATTGCGCGAGATTAAATCCCAGATACCCGCTTGTCCGGCGATTGTGCTGGCTCAAAATGAGGGCGCGATAAGCCAAACGATAGACCCCGGGGCCGAGAAGTATGTGCGGATGTCATCAAGCCATCTTGCCTGCTTGCCAGCAATAGCCCGGCTTATGCTCGAGCAACAGCGCCAGCGCCTGGCATTACACCAGGCGCAAATGCGTTATCGGACCTTGTTTGATGGCATGGTCCTGGGGCTTTATCGCACATCGCCGGAAGGCAAGATGTTAGAGGCGAATCCGGCGATGCTGCAAATACTGGGCCGTGTGAATCATGAGCAGTTGCTGACGGCGGTTTTGTCTGATTTGTATGTGGATGCCGAGGATCGCCGCCGCTGGTTTTCTGCTATGAATGGTGATGGCGTCGTGCGCAATTTTGAATTGCAGCTGCGGCGTCATGATGGCAGCGTCATCTGGGTGGAAAGCAATGCGCGCGCCATTTACGGCGACGATGGCCGCGCGCTGTATTACGAAGGCAGCATGGAGAATATCACCGAACGCAAATGGACCGAAAAGCGGCTCAGCTACCTGGCCTACTATGATGCCCTCACCGGGTTACCCAATCGCACTTTATTTAATGATCGCTTAAGGCAAACCCTGCTGGAAAGCAGTCGCGATGTCCGCCTGGCGGCAGTGCTGTTTCTTGATCTGGATCGCTTTAAATATATCAATGATACCTTGGGGCACGAAACCGGCGATCTGGTGCTCAAGGCGGTAGCTGCGCGCTTACTCGCATCTGTGCTTGAAGGCGTTACCGTCGCCCGCATCAGCGGGGACGAGTTCGGTATCATTCTTAACGAGATAGCGCAGGTGGATGATGCCGCAAAGGCGGCGCAACATATTTTAGATAGCTTTCGCCAGCCTTTTTATGCTCCCGATCGGGAATTATTCATCACTCCAAGCATCGGCATCGCGTTATTTCCCAATGATGGCAAAGATGCAGAAGGCCTGCTTAAAAACGCCGAAACAGCCATGTATCGCGCGAAGGAGCACCGGCGCGATAATTACCAATATTACGCTTCTGACATGACTGCCGCTGTTTTCAGGCATCTGGCAATGGAGCATGCGTTGCGCCGGGCGCTGGAAAGAGAGGAATTCATATTGTACTACCAGCCGCAGGTGCAACTTGAAACCGGACAAATCGTCGGCGTGGAGGCATTGTTGCGCTGGCAACGCGCCAATGGCGATCTGGTTTCGCCGGGAGAGTTTATTCCGCTCGCGGAGGAAACCGGATTGATCATGCCGCTGGGCGAATGGGCGCTGCGCACCGCCTGCGCGCAAAATAAAGCCTGGCAAGATAGCGGGCTGCAGGCGTTACGGGTTTCAGTGAATTTATCCGCGCGCCAGTTTCAGCAAACCAGTTTGCCGGATGTCATCGGCCGTGTATTGGCGGAAACCGGTCTCGATCCACGTTATCTTGAGCTGGAGTTGACGGAAAGTGTGTTGATGCAGAATACCGAGGTTACGGTTTCTTCCTTGAGTAAATTAAATGCCATGGGTATCCGGATATCGGTTGATGATTTCGGCACCGGTTATTCGTCATTGAGTTATTTGAAACGCTTCCCGATCGATATGCTTAAAATCGATCAGTCATTCGTGCAGGATATCACGGTCGACGCCGACGACGCCGCGATTATCACGGCGATTATCGCCATGGCGCACAGCCTTGGCATCCAAGTAATCGCGGAGGGCGTGGAAACCGAGGCCCAGTTGCAATTTTTACGCATGCGCGGCAGTGAGATAGTACAAGGATATTATTTCGGCAGACCCGTGACCGCGGGTCAATTCGCGCAAATCCTGCAACCCATCCGCCATTAATCCAGCCTAAGCCCAAACTCTCCTTAAAAATATTTACCATCGGCGCTTAATCCGTTGCCCGTTCCGCCGTTTATATCGGATTAACGGTGTGGGTTTGTTTCCTGCTGGCATGGGAATT
>WNFH01005219.1_pt1 | contig 13425 bp, 10 predicted proteins | sample 5400411 | NCBI WGS metagenome assembly WNFH01 (sample SAMN13153347, study PRJNA577476) | soil metagenome | isolation source: 200 cm saprolite under Douglas fir tree site 2 hole 3 | place: USA:California | collected 2015-04-18
AAACGCGGGTTCATGCGCGAAGTAATGTGCTCGCGGAGAGGATTGATGAGCCTGACAATCCAGCCGTTGTTCTCAGCCCCATAGATCCAAACAGACAGCTCGCCTCCCGGTTTGACCTTCGCCGCTAGCGCCCTAAAACCCGCCCGCGGATCCGGCAGATGATGCAGCACCCCGACCGAGAAAGCGTAGTCAAAGACCGCCCGCAACGGCATGTGATAAATGTCCGCCTGGATGACGTGCGCGTTTTCGGTCCCGCACGTGGCGTCAAAAGCCAGATCCACGGCTTCGCTGAGATCAACCGCCACGATGTCGCGCGCTCCCCACTGCGCAATCCGGTGAGTGTGCCGCCCTTTGCCACAGCCCCCTTCGAGCACGAGTTTGCCGGGAAAAAACTCGGGACGTACTGGCGTAATCCAGCCCAACAATTCATCGCCGTACTTTTCGTCTTCGTGCGAAAACGCCTGCCATGACCAGCCGAAATTCTCAGCCGTCGCCTGCTTTCCTTCCCCGATAAGTGCCAGCTCCGCGAAGCGAGGCACGCCGCGACGAATGGCGAAAGTTAGTGAACAGGCCGTGCACTCCAGCTCGCCCGACATGACTTCGATCCCATTTTCTTCCTGAACTAGGCCCAGCCGAATCGCGGCGCCGCACGAGGGGCAGGCGAGGTAATCTAATAGTCTTTTCTTCATAGGACGGTCGGCAGTCAGTTTTCAGACGCCTCCGGCTGGGTTGAGTGATGAAAGCTTGCGGCTGACCAGCAACTCTTTTAGCCGCCACAGAGCGAGACCGGCAAAGATGGTCAGCAGCGCATGCATCGGAAGTCCATAGCGAATGTGCGTGTGAATCAATGAACCTATAACGAGATAGTAGAGCACAGTCGCCATGATGAGCGCGGTCATCCGCCAATCCAAACGAAACGCGAGGACTAATCCGAGGATCATTATTGGCAGCAGAAGGTATCGCAAGACGCTCTGAAGCATTCCGAGTCCGTCGACCAATACTGCGAAAGCTCCTCCTTGCGATGCTGGCGGGAGGCATTTCTTGCTCGTCATGTTGATGCCGGCGCTGCCATAAGTGCCGTTGGGTTCGCCGGCATATTTCAAGACCGCGGCCATGCGTCGAACCACGGAGCCGGCGTACCAGAACGGATGCTGCTTGATTATCGCCAAAGCTCTGCGCGTGCGGGCACGGTCACGCTGAATTCCGTCCGGATAATACAAATCGAAATTACCCCCAAATGGAACTTGCGCCGCCACGCGCTCCTGTTCCAGGACGTCGCGATCATTCGCCGGCGCGCCGAACTCTTTCGCGCCCCGTTCAGTCTCGCCAAGGCCCTCCAGGAGATTTGTTCCCGCTCCGAGACCCGTCGGCACGAATGCGTGAAAGGCGATCGCGTTTCGCAGTACGATTGGTGTGATTACCAGCATCGCTGCGACTAACACGCCGGCGGCCAAGCAAGCGCGCTGTCGCCAACCCGCGCGCACCAGCAGAAATATCGCCAGCGCCCAAAAGAAAACCAGCAGCATCGCGTTGGCTCGCAGCCAGCACGAAGCGCCGATAAGCGCGCCGGCTCCCAACGCCCAACCGACCCTCTTGCGTTTAGCCGCGATGAGTAGCATCCAAGTAGCGCCAAGGATTATCCAGCTTGTCGGAGCATCAGCCAGAGGGACTGAACCATAGATCACAAGCAACGGCCACAGCCCGGCGATTCCACCCGCGCATAATCCAACTCGCCAACCATACGCCGTCAAGCCAACGCCAATGATAAGGATCACAGAGAATGCATCAAGCACCCATTGAACGTTCTGAACAACGAGCGGCGAACGCGTTCCGCTCAGTTTGTAGATCAACGCCAACCACAATGGATATCCCGGCGCGTAGACGGCTGCGTCGGTGTGCGAAGAGTCGTCAATCCAAAAGATTGATGCACGACCATCGAGCCAATTCTGCGCCTGACGATCAAAAACTCCGTAGATGCCGCTGGGAAACCATCCAGGGTCGTCAATGTGTGCTCGCAGAAAATTAGCCGTCAACGCACGCACGGAAAAAGCCAGCGCCAGGATGAAGCAGAGAACCAGGGCACGCTGATATAGAACCGCTCGCGGCGAGTGGGTAGCGGCTTTCTTGTGCTTGCAATGCGATTGAACCATTTACTGGAAGAGCTTGCCCGCCCGCGACCGCGACGAGTCGGGGTTCTATCTACTAACTACTTCCTTGCCGAGATGATCACGTTCCAGCCGACGCTTCGTCGCAGACCCTGAAATACCCCCTCGGGAATGAATCGTCCGAGAAAGAAAAGTTCGGAGCGTGTCAGTTGTTCGACCTGGACTTTCACTTCGCGAAACATCGAAAACAGTTGGCGCGCTTCACGACGGCTGTAAACTTTCACCAGCGGGCGCCCGCCACTTTCGTTGAACTCGACATACTTGCTCATGATGTCTTCCGGTGAATGTTTTAGCAGCTCGCCGTGCAGCACTCCGTGACGCAGAATTATGTCACCCCAATAGGCCGCGGATCCCCGGTGATACAACATGACGCGCGCCTGGCCGCCTGGCCGCAAAACTCTATGAACCTCGCGCACTGCGCCGGCCGTGTCGGGCGTGTGATGCAGCACCCCGTTCGAATAAACCACATCGAAACTTTCATCGGCAAACGGCAGGCTCTCACCGTCGGTAATCGCAAAATCACCGGCTTCTCCGTAGACCGCCAGATGCTGCCGTGAAATCTCAATCGACCGCGGAGTGAGATCGACGCCGGTGACCTTTGCGCCGCCGCGCGCAAACTGCAAAAGGTCCGTGCCCATGCCGCAGCCCACTTCCAGCAGCCGCGCGCCTGCGAAATCACTGAAGCCCATCACCGCCGGCATCCACGGCGCGTACTCCGTATAGCGATGTCGTTCGACCGCATCGAAAAACTCGCGCGTGCCAAACTCCTGCTCGCGACCGTAAACCGCGCCGCACGGGTCTTCGCTCCACTGCTCGCGGGCGCGTTGTTTTTCTTCCGCTACCGGCATCAGACTTCAACCAAATCTCGATAACTCTCCAGCACGTGGGCGGCATTGTGTTTCCACGTGTGCCGTTCAACCGCCACTCGACGCGCTGCCGCGCCTAAACTTTCGCGCAACTCGCGCGACCGCCCTAAACACAGAATTGCGTCGGCCAGTTGACCCGCGTCTCCCGGTTCGACGAGCAGCGCGGTTTCTTCGTTCGCGAGCACGTCGCCGATTTGTCCCAAACGGCTGGCGATAATTCCCTTTCCCATGGACATGTACTCGAAGAGTTTTGTCGGCGAGCCGAAGAACTCGCTGCCGTCCTCCAGCGGCACGTGCGGCGACAAGAGAATATCGCACGCGTCGAGTAAAGCCGGCACCCGCTCGTGTTCGACGTGGCCCGCGAAAATCACGCGCTCAGCTTTTCCCGCCGATCGAACCATGCGTTCGACTTCGTCGCGAAGCCGGCCGGCGCCGACCAACAGAAAGCGAACCCCGCAATCATCAGGCAGCAGCGCGATGGCTTCCGCCAAAGTCAGCACCCCATGCCACGGCCCGAAAGTGCCGACGAAACCTGCGAGCGCTTCGTCCTCGCTGACGCCCAGCTCACGACGGACGACGGCGCCGCCAATGTCCGGCCGAAACTTTTCCGTGTCAACGCCGTTTGGATTAACGACTATCTTTTCATCCGCGATTCCATTGCGCAGCAAATTGCGCCGCTCGACTTCCGAGACGACGAAGATACGTGCTGCCGCGTCCAGATTCAACCGCTCGAATCTCTCCAGCAAGGGAATCATTCCCGACATGTCCCAGTGTTTTCCGATCCACACCTCCGAGCCGTTGTATTCCAGAAACAACGGCGCGCCGGTGCGCAAACTATTCTCAACGCCGGCCCAGGTGAACCGCCCGTACCGCTGATAAATTAGATCTACCGGCACGCGCTCGATCTCTCGCAATGCGCCCGCGGAAAAAATCAGGTTGTTGCGTAAGTCGAAGGCCGCACGCGTGGTTCCGACTGGTTCGGGATCGACCAGCGTCAATTCTTTTTCGTCGAGTCCGGCGATGTAATCGTTGCTGATCAAATTAACTTGTGCCCCCAGCTCGGTTGCGGCGCTCAAAAAACCTTTGATGTGCGTCGCCGCGCCACCCGCGGGGGTGCCGGGACTGGGCGTGCTGCGCAGGTACGCAACCCTCACCGCAATCGGGAACGCGTCTTTATGATCGCCAGCGCGCTCGCCGCCAACTCAGCCGCCAGCCGAAACGGCATGCGCGAGAGAATGCGTCCGCGCGTCTCGTCTCTCGCGTCGTCGTATGCGTCGATCAAAATCACGCGACGCGCGCCGGCCAGCACGCCGAAGAGCATCAGCGCATTCTGTCCGCGCTGCCAGGCCAGCCGTTCAGTGGCGACCGCAAAAAGATCCGGGCGCCTTGCGCGCAGCACTTGCAGACGGCGCCGGTAACCCGAGTTTTCAACCTCAGCGCGCGAGAGCCTATCGACTTCTGCTCCCGGATGGAGTTCGTGCAGGCGGTCGCGTGCACTCTCGGGATCGCCGCTCAAAACCAGTAAGACTGCCTTCATAGTGAATCACCGACCGTTTTTGATCGCCGATGTCGCAGAACGAAATACCAGGCACTGGCAAGAATGAAAGGCAGGCGGTTGGTGATTCTGGCATTCCAATCAATCAGTCGCGGTGAGCGGCCAACCAGATGGCCCGCGATCGGGCCGGCGAGAAAACTTCCGGCGCCTTCGTTGAGCGCGACCAACCCGGCTGCGTCAAACAACTTTCGCAGCCGGCCGCGGGTAAAGAACTGAATATGGCCGCTCTCGTGATTGTCAGTCGCGCTCGGGACTTCGCGCTGCTGCGTGAGCGCATCGACAACTCGTTGCAATCGCAGGGTGCGAAAGATCCACGAATCGATTTCAAATTCACCATAGCCGTTGGGCACGGTGACGATCAAGATGCCGTTGCTGCTCATCAAACGCGCGCCGGCTGTCAGCATTTCTACCGGTCGCTGCAAGTGTTCGAGCACCTCCGAAAGAATCACGACATCAAACGGCTCAGCCTCGATCAAGTCTTCCACTCGCCCGCCGCAAAATCTAATATTCGCCCGATCGCCAGCCAGCCGCCTGGCATGTTCGATTGAGCGGCTGTCAGTATCAATCCCAACGAGTTGAACACCAGTGCCGATCGCCAGCGGCAGCGCCAGTTGCGAGCCATTGCCGCACCCCACGTCGAGCACGCGCAGTGACGCGCCGGCGCGTTCCGGAAACGCCAAGCTAATCGCGTCACGCACGAAGCGCAAGCGCTTGGCGTAACCCCACAAATCCTCGATCTCTGCTTGCTTGATTTCGTCCACTAATTCGATTTTGAGAAAATACCTCGCCGAGGCAGCGAGAACAACTCGCGCAATTCATCGCGACGCGGCAGGAATATTTCGCCGACTCGCCGTCCGGTCTTCGCGCAAAAGTAAACCAGCACGAGGCCCAGGATCAGCGCGTAACTGAGCGTTGAGATCGCCGCTGCGGCGCGCGCGCCAAACGCCGGCACCAGCGCCAGATTCAGCCCGACATTGATCGCCAGCGTGATTAGCCAGAAGACGGGAATCACGGCGGGCAATCCCGTTCCGGTGAAATGCTGCACCAGCACCGATTCAATTCCGACCAGATAGATCCCGGGCAGAAGAATCAGCAACTGAAGCGTTGAGTCGGCGAAACGTACACCATAAACCAGCGGCAACCCGAATGAAGCCGCCGCCGCCGCGATGCAAATCGCGAACATCACAGCCGATGCGTGCCGCGTGACCCTGACGGCGAACTCGCCGCGGGGATCCTGTCGCGAAGCCACGCGCGGGAACAACATGCTCGCCATGACACCGGGCATAAGCAGCAGCAAGAACGATACCTGCGAGGCCACCGCATACACTCCCGCTTCGACCGCGCCGCGAAAATGATTGACGATCAGCAGGTCAGATCGAAAGATTACAACGCTGGCCATGATCGAAGTGTAGAACTTCACGCCGTAAACAAGCATCTCCTTGAGTAAAGAAAAATCCGGACGGCAGGAACGCCGCTCCTTCTGTCGCGCGAACAGCCGCGCAACTGTCAGCAGCAAACTCAAACTCAACACAATCGCCGCGACCGTATTGAGTGAAACGAGCATCGTCAGGTTTGCTCGCAAGATCACAAGCACCACGATCGCGATGAACAGCGCGAGAACCGGCGCCATCGAATCCAGCAAATTCATCAGCCCGATTCGATCCATCGCGAGCAGCACGTTGAGTCCCAGCAAAGTCAGCAGTTGAAATGGAACCGAGATCGCGGCAATGGCCAGGAGGTTCGTGGAAACTCCGCCGAACAGCGCGGGTCTAAGCCCCGCTAATGCCACCACCAACAACGCCAGCAGAGAACCGCCGGTCAAAGCAAAGATGATGGCGTTCGCCCAAACCGGTCCCAGCGTCCGGCGATCCCGGGCGATGAAGTAAGTGTTTGCCGACGGCAGCCCGGCGCAGCCGATCTGCAGAGCCAGCGCCACGGTGACGTTCAGAACTGCCAGGGTTCCGAGACCTTCCGGGCCCAGCCAGCGCGCGACGACGACGCTGGATCCAACGCCGCCCACGAACATCAAAATGCGCGTGGCGAATGTCAACGCCACGCCGGATTTGAAACTTCCGTATGCGGGCTCTTCGCGTGACTCAACAGTCCGACTGGTTCCTTCGAGTTCTTCCATTCTAAGCCTTCAACAAAACCGATCCACGAAATCACACGAAGTTAGTCTTGTTGATTCGCACATTTTCGTGTGGTTTCGTGGATCGTTATGACTTCCCGCCAATCCAGCGGTCATACCAAACGCTCAGGTTCAGCAGGCACCAGAGGTTCGCGCTCCAGTCGTACTGTTCGCGCCGGTGTTCATCGGCCAGGCGCTCGATGAATCCATAATCAAAGAAATTGCGTTTGCGGATCGATGAATTCAACATTTGCCGGACCAGGCTTTCGCCCTCGGGACCACGAAACCACTCGCGCGTGGGCGCGCCAAATCCGCGCTTCGGCTGGTACAAGACGTCCTTTGGCAGCACCGACTCGAGCGCGCGCTTCAGGATATGCTTGCCGGTCGCGCCTTTCACTTTCAGACTTCGCGGCAGCCCCATAGCGTATTCGATCAGCTGGTGATCGAGAAAAGGAACGCGGGCTTCGACTGAAGTGGCCATCGTGATCTTGTCCACGCGCATGAGCAGCAGCTCCGGCAAGCGAAGTTTCAATTCCAGATACGTCATCCGGGCGGCGTAATCCGAATCGGGCCGTGCGGCCGCAATCGTCTCCTGATACTGCCGGACAACATCGTGAGTCGACAGCCCGTTGTAACGCGCACGCATTTCCGAAGACAGCACACTCGCTTTCATCGTCTCATCAAAAACACCGACGCCGCCCCAGAACAACGATTGGTTTGCGCCCAGCCGCCGGATCAATTCGCTCGCCTTGCGCTTCTTCAGAGTCTTTTGCACCAGTGGCCGGGCTACAGCCGCGGCCGCCCGACGCGCCAGGAGTGGTGTGCGCTCAGCATGGCGCCAGAATCTTTCTTCGATTCTTAAATAAGTTCTAAACCAGTCATAGCCGGCAAAGATTTCGTCCGAGCCTTCGCCGACCTGCACCACGATCGTGCCCGTGTCGCGCGCCAGTTTCGCAACGTAGTAAAGCGGGACGCACACCGGATCGGCAATCGGCTCGTCCTGATGAAAAACGAGCTCGGGAAGAAACTTCATCATCTCAGCACGGCCGATCATTACTTCATGATGGTTCGTTCCAAAGCGTTTTGAGATGGCTCGCGCTGACTCTAGTTCGTTCAGCTCTTGAGTATCATGAAAGCCGACGGTGAACGTTCGCACCGGCTGGGTCATCAACTCGGACATCAGCGCGACATTCGCGGACGAGTCGACGCCGCCGGAAAGAAACACTCCGAAGGGAACGTCCGCCATCATGCGCTTCTTAATCGACGAGCGGAGCAGCTCCAAAATATTTTGCTGATGCTCTGCTTCGCTGCGCACGATCTGCGACAACGGTGGCAGGGCGTCCCAGTATTGCGTGATCCGCGCTTCACCGGCGCGATCAATTACCAGCATGTGGCCGGCGGGAAGTTTTTGAATCTGGCGAAAGAGAGTTTGCGGCGCCGGCGTCGTGAGGAAAGTCAGATAGTGATAGAGCGCTTCTTCGTTTACCTCGGGAGTGACCGCCGGATGTTCGAGGATGGCTTTGATTTCGGAAGCAAAGATGAATCGCCCATTCTGCTGATAGAAATAAAGCGGCTTCACGCCCGCGCGATCGCGCGCCAACACGAGTTGTTCGCGATCGGCGTCCCAGAGCGCAATCGCGTAATCACCCTCGATGTCATGAACAAAATCCAGACCGCGCTCTTCGTAAAGATGCAGGATGGTTTCCGAATCGGTCCGTGATGCGTAGACGTGACCGCGCCGTTCGAGGCCCTCGCGCAAAGCAGCGTGGTTGTAGATCTCGCCGTTGAAGACGAGCCAGACGCGATCGGTGCAACCGCGCATCGGCTGGTGGCCGGCTTCCGACAAATCGATGATCGACAACCGGCGAAAACCAAAACCGCCGCGCGCGTCGTCAAAGATCAACTCGCCGGCATCGTCCGGGCCACGATGCGTCATCACGTCGCGCATGGCGGTGACCAGCGCGCGCTCGACATTCCCTTGCGCCGCTCCGTATTCCCAGACTCCGCAGATGCCGCACATGTGATTTCAGATTTAGCTTGTCGACCGTCGGGCCGCCAAACACTTTTCCGCCACGCCCTGGAACAGCCTGGACATCACATAGTAACGCCGGCCAGAACCGTCATTCTCTTGATACGTCGTCTCTTCCGCCTGAAGCCGTTCGATCGCCGCACGATAGAATTGCCCATCCAGCCCGAAGAGATATTCTTTGGCCTCACTGATTGATTTGCAATGCGAGACATCCACCGTCTCAGACATCACAATCCGCTGGCCCGTATCAATTCCTTCGTCAACAAAGAAAACCGAGATGCCAACCGGATCGCCTTGCAGCAGCGACCATTCCATTACGCTGCGCCCACGATACTTTGGTAGCAAACCAATATGCGCATTCAGAATACCGAGACGAAAACATTCAATCGTCGCCTCGCGATAGATATTTCCCGACTTGTGCAGACCAATGTCGAAACGCATCGCTGCCAATTGCGCGACAGTTTCAGAATCGTCCAAGGGTTTCGCCAGGCGAACAATCTTGCCGGCGGCCATCATCCGCAGCGATTTCCATCTTCCTGTTTTCAGAATCAGCCGCGCGAAGTGTCGCACCAGATCGGGTGCCGGCGAACGGCCATGGGTTGGACAAAGCAACACGAATAGATCGCTGCCGGCGGCCGGCTTAGCCTCGTCGTAAATGTGGCGAGCCGCGGGAAGTGAATTTGCCAGGATCCCAATTCGCATTCGCAGATTGTTATGACCAGAACATCAGTGCGCGCGCATAAAGCGCCAGATAGGAAGTCACCAGCCATCCATTTTCAACGTCTGGATACCACGTCGCGGGCAGTAACTCGTAATAGTAGTTTAGCGCATCGAGGAACCTCAAATCAGTTGTTGCCGCCGCGTGAATCGCTACCAGATTGAGCTTCAACAACAAATCGTTGCTATCAACGTTGGCGATTGACGCATCTTCAATTCGTGCTCGATCGGCGACCATCAGCCGCATCAACACGAACTCTCGTACGTCATCTTCTGGCCCAAAGGAAAAGTTGGGGGCGTACGCATATCGCTCGATAAGTAACTTGAAGAGCGGCGCACGGTGCCTTACGGTGTGTTTCAAATCCTGAAGAAAACCCTCGACCGGCGGATGCGGGCCAGGCCATGTCGGCAAGACCTCACCGAGTGAAAACGTTCGGAGTGAATCGAGGCAATCGCCATCAGCATCGAGCCAATATTCCCCCACCGCAGGTGAGCCGGACGACTCTCGATCGGCCGCTCGAAAATTGAGCAGGGTGTTTCGAGCCGCCGAAACGAATTCGCCCATCTCGCCAAACCGGTCCGGCTCCAGTTGACTGCCACGCGCGCACACCTCCTCGAAACGGTGCGCGACAGCTTGCGAGATCAGTTCTTTGTTCATGCGGCCGTTGAAGCGGTCTTGATTTCGAATCTACCCTGCTGTAGTTCGCGCGCCAGCTCAGTCAACGTGACGCACTTAATATCCGGCGCTTTCGATACTTCCGATACGAATTGTTCGACGGCCGAAAAGTTTTGAATGTCTTTCGTGTGATTTTCCAGAACGACAGGGATGTCCGACAGCCGGCTCGCGCGCGCGCGCCGGCGAATAGACGACAGCATCTCGCGCATCAGGTCGTAATCAAGCTGTGCGAGATCAGAAATCAGGTGTTTACCTTTGATGTAAGGCAACACACCTTTTTCGTACAGCCGCGTGAAGGTCGAGCTGTGACTCGCCTGGGCCCACTCGTGACCGTAACTCTCTACTGTTCGTCCCTTCTTGTTTGGCGCATTGGCCGGCGAGATTTTCGCGCTTACCTTCTCGCCTATTTTTCGCAAATGATGTTGAAATGTCAGGCGCCGCGACCCGTAGAAATGATTTGTCGGGACGCACACGATGGGCGCGACCTTGTCGGAAACTCGGCGCGCGTCGGTCATGACGGGATAAAACGGGAGAAAATCCTCTTCACAATTTGAGTAGTCGAGATTTATGCGACGCGTCTGGTAGCGCACGCCGCCGACAATACTCATGTCGAATACAATTCCGAATTCCACCAGCAAGCCCAACAGGAATGGCGATGGCGCGACACACCACGAACCCGAGCGAAAAGAGACACAAGTGTAGCCGGGATCCAGCGGGCGCAGTAAACTTTCGAGATAGTCCTTGCCTCGAGCGATCATCTGACGCGCGGCATCGGCTGAGTAATTGAGAATCGACCAATCGCCTTTCAATTCCCATTTGCCATGCTGGTAATCGGCGTCGCTCCATTGCGGATGAATGTGCAGTTGAATGTCGTGACCCTGACGATGTGTTTCTTTTACGGCTGTCTCCCACTCGTCAGCGAAGACTCGCAACTCCTCATGTTCGTGCTGGAATTGTCTGAACGTGACCTGTTGCATCACTTCGGCATTGAACGATCCGCGAATGCCGTGGCGGTTGTAGATCTTTACCAGCTCGCGCATCGGCGCAAACTGTAGTTCTCGCGGATCGCCCGAGCCGTCACCGCTCAGTTCCCAATCGTCGACAAACGCCAGGTGGATCGTCGGTTCCATGGTCAATCAATCACCGCGAAGTTGCTGCCGTTCGGTCGCGGAAGGGCTCGATCAAATTCAATCGCTCGCTGTCTGCTTCGTCTAAACGGACGGGCATTAAAGCCCAACGCACCTTGCACGGCAAGCTCGATTTAATCGACCAACACGCGGTTTGCGAAGGCTCTTTTGCTCCGTAATCTCGGGATGTGAATTGCTGCTCGAACTGTGGCAACTGATTTAGATCGAGCGAGAAGATAAACAAGCGCGCGCCATTTTTCCGGTCGCGCGCCAGAACGCCGTCAGCACCGTGTGGGCTTACTTCCAATCCTGAAGCCAAATGAAAACGGATCGCTAACTGATGCTCACCTGCGCCTTCGATCGCATCTTCAATCAACCACCAGCCTTCACGTTTGTAGAAGGTCACCGTACGCCCGTGCGTAACCGGCTGCGACAGTCGCCGGTAGCCGTCGTGCTCAGCCGAGATGGCCTGGATTTCGGATCCGCTCTCCCAGCGCAGTACGCGCGGCCGCGCTTCGTCGCCAATTACGAAGGGCATTTGCTCGTTGATGTTGTTCTGCTCGACGCCATCGATCTCGACGGTGGAATGATAAGCGGTCGAACGAAACAGATGCCGCGCTTTCAGATCAGCCGTGTAAACGTAGGTCCCGGGATCGACGATGAACGCAGTTCCGCAAGCAGAGACTTCGATCGAGAGAGCATCGTTGTGACCGTGAGAGCCGCGACCGTTGACTCCGGCGCCGCTCGCGTTAAAGAGCAGATACAGATCGTGGTCGCGAAGCATGTAAGTTCCGGCATCGGGAAAAGCCTGCGACTGCGCCGGCTCAGCATCTGCCAGAGACACATAGTCTCGCACGCCTTGCTCTCCCAGGATCCAAAGTAATTCTTCGGGTGCGCGCGAACCCGCAATCTTGAAATGCGGTTCCTGAAAGACTGCCGCGCCCAGTGCCAGCACGTAGGCGTGATCGTCTCCGGTCCGCCGGACGATCGGCAACAGCTGACCACTATCGGAATCGCCGATCAGCGGCGCCCGTCCGTCCGGGCGCAAGTACGCGCGGACGTAATCAACCATTGCGCGCAGCTTTTTCCAGTAACCCTCAGCGATGTCGATGCCGTTTAAGTGACAAAGCACGAACGAATACAGGAACAATTCCAGCTTCAAACGATGATAGCCGGTTGACGCTTCATAGTCCGCGCCGTCGGCGAGGACTTGCTTGTCCATTTCGTTGAGCAGCTCCCGCATACCGAATTCGCGCCACTCGCGCGCTGCTTCCAACTCAGGCAACATCACTCCGAGCCACAGCAGCCCGGTCACATCGGAAAGATAATGATTGCTGGTGGCGATGTGCGAAAACTCAAGGTTGCGCTGGATGTGCGCGCCGTGCTGATCGAACGTTGCGAGAAGTTCGAGCAGCGCCGGTTCATTCATTTGCGGCGAGCGCAGGAAGAGGGTGAAAGCGGCGAGCAGATTCGTCGCGCGCAGCGCAACTTCCATCGCGCAGTTCCAGTTCACGCCGCGGGCGACAGGATTCTGCGCTCGCCAGTTCGCGAGCTGGCGAAAGAACTCAGCGCCGAATTTTTCGTCGCCAGTGAGCGCGTACGCGCGCCCCAGCGTGATGAAATGCCCAAACCGGTTCAACTCCCAAACCACGCGCGCATCGGAACCATCGCCGCGAATCAGATTGATGTCGCCGTGATAGGTAATGGGCCAGTCAAAGCCCGACAGCGGATCAAGATTCCAATCAATCTCTCCGGCGCCAAAACACTTTTCACCGAAACCAAGCAAAGGCCAGCAATGCTCGTCCCTGATCCTGTTGGCCTGCGCCAGAAGCCGCGAGGTCTCGTTCGGAAATAGGGACGCTTGCAGTTCCGCGCTCCCGGATGTTGAGCCAAAGCCGGGAAAAAACTCTGGTGTCGCGCGCGACTGAAAGTGCGCGAGCAAGTCCGACGCAGGCATTCGCGCAAATTCTTCGCCTAAACGCGCCGGCTGTTGATTGAGCGTCGTCAGTTGCTCGCGCTCGCGCCGGCGCGCGCGTAGGACGCGGATGCGCCTGATCGCTTCCAAAACGAAAGTGCGGAACGTGATATCACCGCGCACCGTCCGCCGAAACCGAAGGATGAAGGATGAGGGATGAGGGATGAAACTCAAATCTTTCTTTTCT
>WNFH01002244.1_pt1 | contig 13405 bp, 9 predicted proteins | sample 5400411 | NCBI WGS metagenome assembly WNFH01 (sample SAMN13153347, study PRJNA577476) | soil metagenome | isolation source: 200 cm saprolite under Douglas fir tree site 2 hole 3 | place: USA:California | collected 2015-04-18
ATCTGAGCTGCCGCAAATGTGTGGAATTCTCGGGTATTCCCATATCGCGAAGGACCTGCCCACGGACGTGCTAACGTCGGCCTTGGAAGCCCTAGTTCACAGAGGTCCCGACCATCAAGGCACTTTCTGCTCTGAACGAATCTCTCTGGGAGCGACTCGGCTACGGATCCTCGATCTGGAAGGAGGTGACCAGCCGCTATTCAGTTCTGACCGCGATGTAGTCGTAATCTTCAACGGAGAGATTTTTAACTACCCTGAATTGCGAGCTGAGCTGGAAGCGGAGGGATTTCGATTTGAAACGCGGTGCGATACCGAGGTCGTCCTCAACGCCTTCTTGCGCTGGGGTAGCTCGTGCTTTTCGCGGCTGCGAGGGATGTTCGCGATCGCGATCTGGGTGCGGTCCGAAAGCCGCCTCATTCTCGCTCGCGACCGTGTGGGCATCAAGCCTCTTTATTACTGTCTTCAGGATGGCGAAATCTATTTCGGCTCTGAGCTTAAGTGTATCCTCTTGCACCCTGCGGTTCGTCGCAACATTTGCCTCTCGGGGCTGAACTGTTTTCTCAGTCTCAACTACGTCCCTGGCCCTCTCACGCTAGTAGAGGGCATCACTAAGGTCATGCCGGGCCACTATCTGGAATGGCGGAACGGAAGCTGCAGTGAGCGTTCCTATGTACCGGCTTTGGCTGCGGCAAAGGCGCCGACCTCAGGCGACGCTGCTTGCGATGAACTGGATGGCTTGCTAAAGCAATCGCTGAAAGAGCAACTTGTTTCGGACCTGCCTGTTGGTATCTGGCTCAGCGGAGGCCTGGACTCATCTGCCATCCTGCACTACGCCTCGAACGCACATCAGCGTCCGCTGCAAACCTATTCAATTACTTTCCAGGGGCGTTCGTTCGACGAGAGCAAGTACATTAGGGAGGTCAGCAGCCACTTCGGCACTCAGCACTCGGAAGTCGATCTAAGCGCGAAGGCGGATCTCGTGGATGCGATCGAGCGAATCGCTTACTACTCCGATGAACCCAGCGCGGACGCGGGTGCCTTGCCGCTATGGTTCCTCGCCCAGATGACCAGCAGAGATGTTACGGTCGTCCTTACAGGCGAGGGAGCGGACGAACTGTTCGGAGGCTATCTGACTTACCGGGCCGATCGCTACTGCGCGATGGCCCGCAAGATTCCCTCTCAATTGCGCAAGGCAGCTTTAGCACTTGCGACCCTTCTGCCCGTGTCCGACGAAAAGATCAGCTTGGAATACAAGGTCAAACGGTTTCTGCAAGGCTCGTTGTTATCGCCGGAATCGGCGCACGTGTTCTGGAACGGAACATTTTCGGAGGCTGAAAAGCAGCAGCTATTCTTGTTTGCCGATCCCGGTCCCCTGGCTACTGTGCTCGACGGAATGGTAGGAGGCCGCGGTCTCCAGCGCTATCTGGACTTCGATCAGCGCTATTATTTGCCCGACGACATTCTGTACAAGGTGGACCGCATCAGCATGGCTCATTCGCTGGAGGTCCGGCCTCCCTTTCTTGATCCGCGAATCGTCGACTTCGCTGCGCGCTTGCCGGAGCACTTCAAGCTGCGGGGATCTCAGTCCAAGTACGTGCTCCGTCGCCTAATGAAAGACAAATTGCCACACACTGTACTGCGGCGGCCGAAAATTGGTTTCGATGTCCCCATCCATGAGTGGCTGCGCGGGGTCCTCCGGCCTTTGCTGCTGGATACGCTGTCGCAGGACGCTGTCTCGGCGACGGGGCTGTTTCATTGGCCCGCTGTGAAGCAACAGATCAGCGCGCACCTAGAGAGAAAAGCTAATCTCGGATATCACCTATGGGGCCTAATGATTTTATTGATCTGGATGAAGCGATGGAAGATCGAGTTGGCGTCGGAGGAAGTGAGACAACTGACCCCAACCGTCGAGGTCCTCGACGGGGCTGGATTGTAGTACTCGTTGCTTGCCTCGTTTTTCTGGTAAACATCGCTAGCCCGCCGCATCTTATGGACGACGTGGATGCGGTCCAGGCGCAGATCGCCCGCAACATGCTGGCGACCGGCGACTGGGTGACAGCGCGGCTTGACGGCGTTGCCTATCTTGAGAAGGCGCCGCTCCTCTACTGGCTGATCGCACTGTCGTATCAAAGTTTCGGCGTTCACGATTGGGCTGCACGTTTGCCGCTTGCTATTTCGGCAGTCATTTTGTGCTGGGTAACCTACCGCTTTGCACGCTGGGCGTTTGACGAGGAAGCAGGACTCTACGCTGGCGTCTGTATCGCCACCTCGGTGGGGCTGTTCCTGTTCACGCGGATTCTAATCCCTGATGCCGCCCTCACTCTAGCCATCACCGGCGCAATTTGGGCATCATTAGCGCTGCTTGAAGCGGAAGCTAGCCATCGGATCCGCTGGTCCGTGATGCTAGGGGTGTGCCTGGGAACCGGCCTGTTGCTTAAGGGCCTCATTGCCGTGGTTTTTCCCGTGGCTGCCGCCCTTGCCTACATGACACTAACTCGGCAACTGTTTTCCCCTGAATCATGGCGTCGACTGAATCTCGGAACGGCGGTTGCCGTCACTCTGGCGATCGCCTTGCCGTGGCATGTGCTCGCAATTCGAAGTAACCCGCCGTACTTTGCATTTTCGATGCATAGCGGGCCTGGCGAATACCACGGATTCTTCTGGTTTTACTTCATCAACGAACATCTCTTGCGGTTTCTAAACTTACGATACCCGCGTGATTACAACACTGTGCCCAGGCTATGGTTCTGGCTGTTGAACTTGGTGTGGATGTTCCCGTGGTCGGTTTATCTGCTCGGCATCACCAGGTTGTCATACCGTTCGTCTTCGCGGGCTGAAAGAACCAAATTGATGGCATTTTGTTGGGTAGGCGTGGTGATGTTGTTCTTCACTTTCTCAACCACGCAGGAGTACTACTCCATGCCGATCTATCCTGCCCTGGCGATCACCCTTGGATCGGCGGCCAGTGCCAGAGGCGGAAGGGTGCGCACGGCCACGAACGTTCTCCTGGCGGTTTCTGCGCTGCTGTGCGCAACGTTCACACTGCTCCTTGTGCTGGTCTGGCGGCTTCCTTCCCCCGGCAACATCTCCAGGGCCCTGACCCAACACCCTGAACTCTACACCCTATCGATGGGACACATGCGAGACCTGACCCTCAATGCTTTTGCCTACCTGAAGCTGCCGCTGGCTATCGCCGCTCTTGCGTTCGGGGGAATTGCTATGGGGATCGTAAGATCGCAAAGTGACTTCAGGCGAGTAGTCCTCGTTGTTGCAGCCGGTATGGTAATTTTTTTTCAGGCCGCCCGGATTGCGCTCGTCCGCTTCGACTCGTATCTGGGGTCCTATCCTCTGGCTCAGAGCCTGGAGCAGAATCCTCCGGGACAATTGATCGAAGCCAATTCTTACTACGCTTTCTCATCCGTGTTTTTCTATACCGGTCGCACAGCGCTGCTGCTGAACGGTCGCAATAACAACCTGGAGTATGGCTCTTATGCACCCGGCGCTCCCAGCATGTTCATTGGGGACCGCGAGTTCGTCGCGCAATGGAGGAGATCAGCCCGCTGCTATCTTCTCGCCTATGGCACGGAGCTGCCTCATTTGGGACAACTCGTCGGCCAATCCCACCTGCATGTCGTAACCGAAAATGCCGGCAATTACTTGCTGACCAACTATGCGCTTCCCTGACGCGACGAGAAGACGCGCGATCAGTTGGGAGGAGAGCGTTCGCCTCGTTTTGCGGGCTCTTGATGGCGATAAACTGAAGGCCTCTCTCACGATGCTGGGAGTTGTGATCGGGAGCGCCGCGATCGTGCTAGTCGTTACAATCGCCTCCACCGGCAAGGTTTACGTGATCTCTCAGATCGAGGGGATCGGCGCCAACCTCGCCTATGCGACACTTGATCGGAACGGAGCCTCTTCTGCGCTGGACGACGAATTGATGCCGGCTGACCTCGTCGCCGTGTAGCAGACCGTGCCTGCAGTCAGAGCGGTTGCTGGTACTTACGATCTCCCGGTTGACTTCCAACTCCGCGGCAAAGCACTCCACCCTCGCTTGGTCGGAGTCACCCAAGATTTTGAGAAAATCCGCAATTTGCGGATTACATCTGGCAGATACTTCGACGAGGAAGACTTCCTGGCCCACTTCAAAGTTTGCTTGATTACTGACCGCATGGCTCAGACCGCTTTTGGTCTCGACCCCGCCGTGGGGAACACCATTCGGGTGGACCAATTTCGTTGCACCATCATTGGAACATTCAAAGAGGGTGTACCCACCTTCGGGCAATCAGAGATACAGGACGAGACCTTGCTCATTCCCTTTCCTCTGGTGAAGGACATCACCGGCGACAATTTCTTTCAGGTTCTATATGCACAGGCAGCATCCCCCGACGAGGTGCAGGCCATGACGCAGCAGATGGACCGTTTGTTGAGCAGCCGTCACCGCAAAGAAGCGCGTTACTCGGTCGAGAACTTGTCTTCCCTTCTTCAGACCGCTAACAAGATTTCAATCGCCATGAGCCTTGTGCTTCTCGCCATTGCCGCTTTGACCCTGGTTACCGCTGGAACTGGCATCATGAATATCATGCTCGTCAATGTCTCACAGCGAACTCACGAGATTGGCCTTCGAAAGGCCTTGGGGGCACGACCGACTGAGATCCGCCTTCAATTTCTGCTGGAGGCGTTCTTCATCAGCCTGGCTGGCGCCGTGGCGGGAGTGGCAATGGCACTCGGTCTCGTTTGGTCTATGGCCGGGCTGACCAAGAATATCTTACCGCTGGGCGTTTCATGGATGGCGGTGTTGGTTGCGCTGGTAGTTTCGAGCGGGGTCGGGCTGTTGTTCGGGTACCGACCTGCTAGCGAAGCGGCGAACTTAAATCCAATCGACGCGCTGCGAATGGAGTGATGTCAATCGCCACAGGCGCCAGCAGACGCGGTCATCCGGACGCCGAAACGTATGCCGCCCAAGTGAAGGGGATGCTGTTGATGGCGCTCTCCTCAAGCTGATAAGCTTCAAGCGGACTCGCGTACGAAGAGGGATTGCAAGTCCGCTTTTAGCTCTAAAGGAGAGGATTACCTGTGTCCCGACCAGTGGCGATACCGACTGCAGCGGAGTTCAGGCTACTGGAAATTCTCTGGCGCCTCGGGGAAGGCACAATTGAGGATTTGTTGCGAGCGCCAGAAAAGAATAGTCCGCTAAATTACAAGACTGTCCAAACCGTCTTGCGCATCATGGAAAACAAGAAGTTTGTTAGTCACTCGTTACGTGGGCGTGCCTTTGTGTATCGACCGCGGGTGAAGCGCCACGAGGTCAGTCGCGTTTCTTTACGGTCTTTACTTGAAAGGTACTTTCGCGGCTCCCGTTCTGAACTTCTGGTGAATCTGCTGGAAGACGAGCGGATCGGGGCTAACGAGCTTCAGGAACTAGAAAGTCTGATCCGCAGCTATCGCAAAGCAAGCACCACTGGACGCAAAAACCATCGGTAAAGATTGGGACATTATGTGGTTCGATGGCTCGCTCGCGAGTTTGAGTATCTGGATCACATATTTTCTGCAGGTCGTCGTTGGTTATCTGACGGCCCTCTGTATTTGTGCTTTCGTCCAAAATGCTCGCACCCGGGCCCGAGTCTGGGGAGGCTTCTTGTTGTTGACGATTGGCACTTGGCTTTTCTTGTGGGTGCCAACCCGCGTAGTTGGCCCTGTTCATTTTGCATTTCACTCAGTGCCCTTGCCGCCTCAGGCTACACTGCATGTAGCCCTGCCGGTGGAGGACCTCTGGGCTTCGTACTTTGCCAAAGTCGCTCCCACAGCCGCGCACCTTTATGTCTTTCTGCTGCTAGTTTCATTGCTGCATTTGCTTGTCAAGTCAGCGCAACTCAAAGCTATTCTGCGACAGACTCAACCGCCTTCATCCCAAGTGCAACTGCGCTTTCGACGGCTTTGCCTTGAGTTAAATGTTCGCCGATGTGAACTGGGTTTGGCTCGAGAGCTGCGTTCCCCCGCTACCTGTTACACGCGGCGAAGTCACGTCTTGCTGCCCAAGGAACTAATTCCACACCTCGACAGCGATCAACTCGATGATGTTCTGCGGCACGAGCTTGTGCACGTGAGACAGCGCGATTATTTATGGGATCGGCTGGCGGCACTAGGATGCCGGCTAGTGTTTTTCCATCCCTTGGTGTGGCTAGGCTATCGACATTTGCGATGGGAGAGAGAGTTGGCCTGCGATTACGCGGTCGTACAGGAACGTACCGAGGCCCGCCTGCGGTACGCCGAATGTCTTACCAGTCTCGCCCGTTGGCTTATGGGGAGAAAAAACCCTTCCTCGGGAATAAGTTTCTTCTCTTCTGAGTCCTTGCTCGCAGTCCGAGTTCGCGCTCTACTGAGCGAGCCCTCAATCTGTTCCGCTCGTCACGAAGTCGCCCGAGCAGGATTGGTCTTGATTGTTGCGAGTGTTGCACTATTGCTAATACCAGGCTTGGGACTGTCCCTGTATTCACCGATTCACCTGACTAGTTTGTTAGCTCGACCTCGCAATTCCCATTCCGACTCTGCGCGGAAGAAAGCGGCCCGCACTAGGACAACGCATTCTTCTATATCCAATGCGCCGAACGGTGAGGTCCCATGGGTGGCGTCCCAAGCTGCAACGCCGCAATCAATCGATTTGTTGTTGGACTTCCGGCCGGCATCTTTGCCATTGCTAGATGCTTCAGCCGTATCCAAGGATATGGCTGAGACAAGTTCCACGCACGTCAATGGTGATGTCGGGTTGCAAAGCTCACGTGCCGTATGGGACGAGGCTCCCATGCCACTCGCAAGCCCTCCGAAGTGGCGCACCCTTGTAATCGGCGCCATCACCAGTGGCGTGGGTATGGCGACTCGCGGAGTTGATGTGGACGATGTAAATGGACCGCGCAAGAGAAGTCACTAGCCGCGGAATCGGGTTAATATAATCCTCTACCATCCGAATTGACAATGCAGGAGCCGCCGCGCGGCCACCACACCGGCGGTCCAGCTCCAACGACGATGACATCTATGGGTATCACGTCGCAGCTCAATGTGCGGGCATCCATCGGAACGACGTTAGACCGCTGCCGCGCCGCCACTTGCCTGGGCCGCATGCCTGAGTAGCTCGTAGGCACGTGGCGTCTGTCGCACTTCGACATTTTTCTGGGCGAGCCAGAGTGCCCGTTGGGGATCGGCGCCGGCTTCCAGCCAGAATTCCGCCGCATGGTCCGCAAAAGCTGCGGCGTGGCGTGCGATCAGCTCCTCGTAGCGCGTTGCCGCCTTGACGCGCCACTCGTGTGCCTCTTCCGCTCGACCTTCTTCGCGCAGGATGCGGGCGAGCGACGTGGCGTAGTCGGGATCATCTGAGGAAGTCGCCAGCGAGCGGAGCTGGTCGAGCGCTGCTTCGGTGTCGCCGAGGGCGGCCTCGATCTCTGCCAAATGACCCGCAGCGGCAGCATAGTAAGGAAGACGGCGATACGCGTCGGCGAGCCAGACGCGAGCTTGATGTAGGTCGCCATGCGCCAGCCACATCAAACCGCGCTGGAAGTCGAGGAACGCCAGCGGAAATGGCGAGACCCCACGGTAGCGTTCCCGGCTCTCCTCAAAGAAACGTTCCGCGGCTGCGATCTCTCCGCGCTCGGCGTAGAGCGTAGCCATGGCTCCGAGGGAGTTCAGATCCGCTCGCCGCTCTACGGCCTCACGGTGGAGCGCAAGAGCGTCGTCGTAGCGCCCGATCGCCTGAAACGTCGCGGCACGTTCCGCGTCGAGAACCGCGGGATCCGCTCCGAGCCGCTGCGCCACATCGAGATCGGCCAGCGCCTCCGCAAAGCGATGGAACCTCGCACGCGCACGTGCTCGCGCAAGGAAAGCCAGGCCGCTACCTGGGGCGTCATCGACGAGCTGTTCTGCCAACTCCTCAGCCCGCTCGTAATCGGAAATGCGTCCGAGGACCTGCCCCTGCAGGCTGACGAGGTCAACGAGTTCGACTCGACCGGGGGTAGTCAGCCGTCCAGCCCTGAGCTGGCGCTCCTGGCCGTCGATTTGCGCTTGCAGATTCACCAGCGCGATGACACCCGCCGTCGTGACGAACTCACGGTCGACGGCCGCACCCGTTGACGCAATCGTAGCGCCGCATTTTAGCGCCGGCGTCATGCATGCGGCCGCCCTGCGGGCGGGGGATTCGGATTCGGGGGAACGACATAGGGGAATGACCGCGTGGCCGGGATCGTCGCCTGCTCAATACCGATGCTGACCGGGGGACCGTTGCCGGCGTTGACCAACGTGGTCAAGAGAATGTCCATGCTGTCGTCATTGAGCCATCGGCCGCCGCAGGTCTCGTGGGTAACGCCCTTCAGCATCATCCGCTCGATTTCCAAGAAGCTGTGATCGGCCAATGGCTTGGCGACGTCAACCACCATAAAATCCGCCAGCAACAGCTCGGTCAGCGGGTGCGTTCCATTGGCGTCCAGCGGCCAATCTGTTTTTCCATCGAGGCGGTCGTAGAAGGGAAGATTCGCGTTCATCCGCGCGCGATATGCACCGAGATATGACGGCCCCAGCTTGAAGGCGTCCTCCTGGTTGTAGAGATCCCGAATCTCCAGATCGCGGTTGACGGCATCGAAGCCCTTGGGAAACAAGATGACGTTCTTGACTTCCGGCCGTCCGAAGCGCTCCAGCCGGATCGTGATCGAACCCGCGCGCATCGTCTCGCCTACGACCGCGAACAGCGGACTGTTCTTGGCCCCGAACACGGTGGCCACTTCGAGTTCGATGACCATGCTAAGGCAATTTTGACCGAAATTGGTATTATTGCCGGGCTTCGCAAAGGCGAGCTTTTGCGTCATGATCGTCTGCACGGCTCGCATACCGTCGAAGAAAAACGGATCCATGCGCGCGCCGGCAAACACGCGCAGCCCCTCAGCCTGTCCCCCTTGTTCGTCGTTCACCCGGAATGAGACAACCTGCCCTGTCGAAGCGGTACAGGTGCCTTCTTGCACGAGTTGACCGCCGGTTCCGCCTTCCCTTGGCGCTGCGAACCGGCAGTTAAAGGTATACTCGTCCTCGCTAACGGCAAACGCCGCTGCGGCGCCGCTTGAAGCGATCACGGCCGGTCGCACGCGGAATCGGTAGTCGACCGCATCAGAAAAGAGCGCGCCCGCTGGGGCGGATGGAAATACGTTCAGCACCAGGACCAGAATGCCAGGCCGTTCCGGACTGGGGAAGACGTACATGTCCGTGATGTCCACGACGGGATCAGCGACGGCCCGAGGCCCGGAAGCATGATCAGACATCGTTAGATGACTCCTTCCATACCATCACTTTCTTAGGTATCCAGCGCGGCCAACCACCGCAAAGAGTTAAGGCCTGGCGCGAAGAAATACTCCCCGCCCCGCGTGATGACGAAAGGCGGCAGATCCTGCAACCGGCGGCGAATCGGTACTTGCGGGATGGTGATCTGACCGCTCCCGTCGTTCGTCCCCACCAGCGGATCTTTTTCGCCCGGAGCCCCGAAGAAGAGGCCGTCATCCACCCAATCCGTTTTTATGAACTCGAACTGCCGCTCCAAGTGCGTCGCGATGGCGACGAAGATGATGCCGCGGTCGATGCCGTCGTCTTCGACGACGCCTTCGGGGAGCATTGGGCCATAGCTAGTGCTGCGCCGAATCAGGCGGTGCAGGCGAACGTTGCCGACAATGTGTGAGTCGCGCGCATTCATCCGGCGAGCATGTGCGCCAAGCGGGCATCTGAGGCCCTTCGGATCATCGGCTTGGTAGAGGAAATCGTTGTTCCGTAAGGGGTCGGCGCCCAGCTCCGGGTCATCCTTCTCCGGAGAGAGCGCGAGTGGCGCGCCACTAGGCCAGCGCCCGACGAACTTGGAAGCCAGTAATTCCGCCTCGGCCGGACTGCTGGATTTGGAGCGGACGTATTTCCGGAAAGCCGCTACCTGGGTGTGCAACTTGCGGAAGACCAAGTACGTTCCGTTGCGACCGAGCACGTCCGGACGCGGCATCGGGGGGAAATCTCCGCTCTCGTCCACGTAGCCCAAGAGGAACTCGCCCGCCTTTATTGGCACCTCTTTCGGGTTGGAGCCAGGAACGCCGCTCCCGTCGACGGCCGGGTGACTGATACCATCCTTGAAGCCGAACGATGTGCGCTCGTTCGGCAGAGCATGACAATCTTGTCGCCAGATCGCCTTGATGCCCGGCAACTTCTCGTAAGCGTCGCGGGCGCGTTCGAGCATCGCCTCAACATGTGCCGCATCGCGCCCGAGACCGCAGATTGCGACATGGACCGCTGGCGTCCCGAGTGGTGACTCCCAATGCTCGGGCGCGCTCGCACCGACGTCGCCCAGTTCTGCCGCCCGCGCAGCCATTCCTTGCTGGAACGCTGTGGCGAAACTATCGAGTGAATCTTGTGGCACACCCAGCGCCTTGAGGCCTTGGAAGGTGAGCGCCACGGTGATCGTGGCTTGTTTGCCAGTATCGGTCAGAGTTGTGGTCGGGACGAGCGACGGGATCAACCGCTGCAGCAACTCGCGACCGGCGCGTCGGTCGTCGATGTGGAGCAAGATATAAACGCCGACGTACGGCGAGGGTCGGGGAAACAGGGCTCCCCTCTGGATATCGCCCAATTCCAATGTGACGGCCTGCGGCATAGATCAAGCGGCCGCTTTGTCGAGCAGCGTCTTGAGCGCGGGATTCTTGAGCGCTTGCGCGGCGCCAGGACTGTCCAGCACCTGCTGAAACGCTTTCATCAATTCCTGCGCTTTCGCGATTTCTTGTATCGTCATGTCCGGAATGACCTCGATGTAGGTGAACGCCTGCACCTGAGCACTGCTGAGGACTTCCTTAAGTTCAGCGACGCTCATGTGGGCGGCCCCCTCGGGGATTTCATTGCAATGCTGTAGCCACGAAAGGAAGTTGTCTGGGCCGAGTACCGTGAGGGCGTCGTCGATGTACTTGTCCCACGTTCCATCGAAGCTGAGAATCATTACGAGCCGCTGATCATTGTCGAAGAGGTAATGCTTGACGTGGTGGTTGCCGACCCTCTTAAGGGCTTCCGGCGGCACTCTTGAGACCGGGTTTTGCGCCGTAGGAAAGCGCTTTGTGAGCTCCTCTTTTAGCTGCTGCTCGTGGCCGGGCCGCACCGTGAAGAAGACGGCGAGCTCGCTGATAAGCCCGCTCTTCAGGCCCTTTCGCGTCGTGGCTGGCATTGCCAGTGTGGTTTTCCTTGTCATCGTTATCCCTCGCTGATAAGTAAATATTCTTAGCCTGTGTGGAGGCAATCGCGTTGGCAACATACTCGGTGAGAGGCATTGCGTCGGGCAACTGTCAGTTGTGACAGGAACGACCCGGCACGCGCGTATGCCGATTCAGGCTAGCGGACTCGGGCACAGAATGAGGAACTGGCTAGCCAGGAGGAAGTGGCCCACATTCAGCATTTCAATTCGAGCCATTACGTGATAACTCCCGGTTTGTCGGTTAACCGGAAACTACGTCTAAGAGTCGCTGTCGATTGTTAGACTTGCGCGGCGCAGTGGAGCAATTCGCTGCGGAAAGGAATGCTCAGGAATTGTGTATTCGGTACGTATCGGGCCCCCGCAACCAAGACTTCTTTTTCTTCAGTAACTTCCGCGAACCTCATTTGGAGCAGAAATCCGTCAGGTCTCATCTCAACAATGCGTCCGTTGAGCCAAGCTTTTGCGTCGAGGTTGGGTGGATGGCCCGGCTCCGAATATGATCACGGGCGGGCCAATGAATCGCCAAAAGCGGATATGCCGGCTAGTCAACATGCTCACCTTCCTCCAAGAAACCGATTTCAGGCGGTGGCAACTGATCGGTTGGGCGGGCCCAAAACACGTAGAGCGTGGGTAGCAGTACGAGACTGACGAAGAGTTCGACTATCAGTCCACCGACAATCACAATGGCAAATGGACGTTGTGAATCGGAACCGATGTCATGCGACATGGCTGCAGGCAAGAGGCCCAGCGTCGCTACCAACATCGTCATCATGATGGGCCGAAGCCGAAGGGCCGCTCCTTCTTTGGCAGCTTCGCGCGGGCTCATGCCTCGGGTGCGGAGTTGATTGATGTACTCCACCATGATCACGCCGATTTCAACGGAAACGCCGATTAGTGCAAGAAAACCCAGTCCCGACGAGACGGAAAAGTGTGTTCCAGTTATCAAGAGACTCAGGAATCCACCCAATGGCGCAAGCGCAACTACCGCGAGAATGAGTCCGACCCACTTCCACGAGTCAAAGGCGGAATAGAGAATGAAGGACATGAGCAGAATGGTGATCGGTACGATGACTGCCAGGCGACGGTTGGCGCGCTGCTGGCTTTCGTATTCACCGGTCCAATCGAGGTGATAGCCTTCGGGTAGCTGGACCTTCTGGTGAACTTCCTCAATTGCTTGACGGACCGTGCTCCCGAGGTCGCGCCCTCGTACGCTGTATTTGATAGCGATGTAACGGGAGTTTCCCTCGCGGTAGATGGAGGAAGCGCCATCTTCCAGTCTGATCTGGCAGAGTTGTCCCAGGGAAACGCGCTCGCCTGACGGCGCCAAGATTCGGACAGCGGCAACGTCCTCTACCGTTTTGCGGAACGGTTGCTGATAACGCACCGTCAGGTCGTAACGCTGTTCGCCGACTAAGACTTGGCTCACGGCTTTGCCGCCGACGGCGGTTTCTACTGCGTCCTGAACATCGCTGACATTGATCCCGAAGCGGTCAGCCGCCGCGCGGTCCACGACTAGATTCACGTTTGGCTGACCGCGAACTTGAAATGTGCCGAGGTCAGCCACACCTGGGATCTTGATCATTACGTCTTGGATTTCATTGGCTTTGGCTTCAAGGACCTTCAAATCGGTGCCAAAGAGTTTGACCGCCAGCTCACCTTTGACACCGCTGACGGCCTCTTCAACGTTGTCGGAGATTGGCTGAGAGAAATTCCAGTTCACACCGGGAAATTTGTTCAACTCCCTGTCCATGGCGGCGATGAGGTCGTCCTTCGTTTTGAACTCGGAGCGCCATTTCGCGCGCGGCAACAAGTCAACAAAGAATTCCGTGTTGTAGAATCCGCTGGCATCACTGCCATCATCTGGACGTCCTACCTGACTCACTACCTGCTTGGCTTCGGGAAAGCTCGCCAGCACGCGGCGGGTTCGGTTTGCGAGATCGATTCCCGCTGAGGGACCAGTACTAGGAGCAAGCGTCCCGCGTACCCAAATAGCGCCTTCATCAAGGTGGGGCAGAAATTCAGAACCGATTACGCCGCTGAAACCGATGAACAGCATGAAGCCAAGCGCCGTGAGACCCAGTCCCAGCGTCAGCTTCATGTGGTCGAAACACCAGTCCAGTAGCCGACCGTAGTGTTCCTGCAACCACTGAAGTACAGGATTGC
>WNFH01003399.1_pt1 | contig 13403 bp, 14 predicted proteins | sample 5400411 | NCBI WGS metagenome assembly WNFH01 (sample SAMN13153347, study PRJNA577476) | soil metagenome | isolation source: 200 cm saprolite under Douglas fir tree site 2 hole 3 | place: USA:California | collected 2015-04-18
TAGCGCACCGCCCGTCTTGAGCGTTTCGCTCTCTTTACGTTTGTCGAATCTCGCGGTGGTTGGGATCGCATTGCTGCTGCTCGGTACGCTGTTGGGTTATGCATTTCTTGAGAATTTCCAGCCGCGTCCGGTCGGCTAGCTTTATACGGACGGTTCGCATGGATGAGGAGAAGCTAGGGAAGGTCGCGAAGGCGAATCGAATCGGAGACAACAAGCCGGAAAGGAAGTGATGCCATGCGTGGGCAGCAAATCAACCGCGTTAGCGGCAAAGTCGTGATCGTACTGTCTCTTACAGCGTTACTTACGGTACTTAGCGGGTACACTCAGCCGCCCCAGCCGCCCGAGCCGGACGAAGGCGCTGCGGCACATATCTTTCAGCTCTCAATCGCGGCACTGGTGCCGATGATCTTGCTTTTCCTCGCGACGGCGGATTGGAAACAGCCTTTGCGAAGCGCGCGACCACTGGCATTCCCAGCCGCCGCGTTGGTTCTCGCGTTTGGAGCGCTGTATTACCTCGAGCACTACCGATAGGCTGCGACGCAACCGTGGATCAAACTGACCCGCCACCGCAATTCCTTGTGCTCCCCTAGACCATCGCGACCTTTGCCATTCTTTTGCGATCTCAGGACAAAATTCCCATTCTCTTCCCGACCCGCCCCAGCACTTCGAGTGCGCGCGTGAGTTCGTCCTTGGTGTGCGTCGCGGTCATGATTGTGCGCACTCGTGCTTTGCCTTCGGGCACCGTCGGAAATGCGATGCCCGTACCCAGCACGCCTTCCTTAAATAGCTCACGTGAGAACTCCATGGTCAACCGCCCGTCGCCGATGATGATCGGCGTGATCGGTGTTTCGCTGGCGGGAGTGGTCTTGCCGCCGATATTGAATCCGAGCAGTCCTAGTTCCTTCTTCCAGAAACGCGTGTTCGCCCAGAGCTGCTCCATGAGCTGCGGTTCCTGTTCGAGAACGTCGAAAGCCGCGATGCAGGTTGCTGCCACCGAGGGCGGATGCGACGTCGAAAACAGAAACGGCCGCGCCCGGTGATACAAGAAGTCAATGAAATCGCGCGTACCGCAGACGTATCCGCCGAGTGCGCCTATCGCCTTCGACAATGTTCCCACCTGGATATCCACCCGCCCGTGCACGCCGAAGTGGTCGATGGTGCCGCGGCCGTTGCGGCCGAGCACGCCGGAGGAATGCGCGTCGTCGACCATCATGATGGCTCCATATTTCTCGGCGGCGTCGCATAAACCGGGTAGTGCGCCAATATCGCCGTCCATTGAGAAAACGCCATCGGTGATCAAGAGCTTTCGTCCGGGCTGGTCTTTCACACTGGCTAACTGCTCTTCGGCGTGCGCGACATCTTTGTGGCGGAAGACCAGAATCTTCGCCCGCGATAGGCGACAGCCGTCGATAATCGATGCGTGGTTCAGTTCGTCGGAGATGACGAAGTCGTCTTTCCCGAGAATTGCCGAAACCGTGCCTGCGTTCGCTGTGAATCCCGATTGAAAGACCACGCACGCCTCGACGTTCTTGAAGCGGGCGATCTTTTCTTCCAGGTCCATGTGGATCTTCATCGTGCCGGCAATCGTCCGCACGGCGCCTGATCCGACGCCGTATTTGCGCGTAGCTTCCAGCGCCGCTTCACGCAGCTTGGGATGCGTTGTCAGTCCCAGGTAATTGTTCGAGGCCAGATTGATGACTCGCTTGCCGTCGAACGTGCAATCCGGCGCCTGCTCGTCCTCGAGCACCCGTAGCTTGAAATGCGTGCCCTTGGCTTTGAGTTCGTCGAGCTGGTCGGTAAGAAATGAGAGCGGGTTGGTGCGGGTGGCAGTGGGCATCTTCTTCCTCGGAGTCGGCTTTCAAACAGTTTCCGTGCGCCGGCCAATGCGAATCGGCGCGCGCTTCGAACTTATCAGTCTAATACTGCGCCAACGCGATGGGAGCTCGCGATCCCAACTGCGAAGAGCGTACCAGCAGCTACTATTTCTTTGGCTGTCCCAATGCGCTCGTTCTTCCATTCGTCGCTCGCAGATAGTCTGCCGGCGCGATCAAAATCTGCAATCCCCGCACGCCCGCCGAAATCGAAACCACGTCAAACAGCTCGACCGTTTCGTCCACGTACACGGGGAAATCGCGTTTGGCAGCCAGCGCCGTCACGCCGCCCCGGACGTAGCCGGTAAGGGCCTGCAGTTCTTTCACCGGGACGAGTTGGATTTTCCTCTCGCCCGCCGCGCTTGCCAGAGCTTTCAGATCGAGTTCCTGATCTCCCGGGATGACAGCCATACAGATTCCGTTGCGGTCGCCGCGCGCCACCAGCGTTTTGAAGACTTGCTCAGGCGGCATTCCGATTTTCACGGCTACGGTTTCCGCCGCCAAGTCGTCGGGATCAACCTCGTACTCCCGCAACTCATAGCGGATACCCAGTTGGTCGAGCAACCGCGCCGCGTTGGTTTTCTGGGCCACGGGTTCGATTGTAAGGGGAGGGCCTACCTCAGCCCCTGAAGGGGCCATTGGAAGGCTTGACTTAGGCATCGCTGGAGCGATGCCCTGATACGAAGCTGGGTTTTTTCTGCAGTCTGTGAGGCGAGCTCTGATACGAATCCTCCTTTTTTCCGCAGGCCGTGAAGCGATGCCCTGATATGAAGCTGGGCTTTTTCCGCCAGCTGCTAAAGGCTGAGGCCCGGTGTATAGTGGCCGGGCATGATCAAATGGAGGACCTGTGCGCCTTATCCTGAACTGGCTGCTGAGCGCTCTGGCTGTATGGATCGTCTCTCGCGTTGTGCCCGGTATTTACGTGAATGGGCCGATGGCGGCGCTGATCGCTGCGCTGGCAATCGGCTTGATCAACGCTACCATCGGATTCGTCCTCAAAATCCTGACTTTCCCGCTGACGATTCTTACGCTGGGCTTATTTTGGTTCGTGATCAACGCCCTGATGCTGGAACTGGCTTCGGCGCTCGTGCGCGGGTTCGAGGTGCGCGGTTTCTTCGCAGCGTTTGTCGGGGCCATCGTACTCAGCATTGTCAGTTCGGTACTGCACTGGCTGCTGATGCCCAGCCGGCGGGTGGAATAAGAGAGTTGGCAAACCAGAAAATTCTTTCGCGCCAATGCCGCCGAGCAGCGTCTAAGAATGAGGGATAGTCTTACGGCGCGTTCCCATGTAGGGATATCACAAGATGAAGAGAATAGTGACGTTGACGGCTGTTGCGATTCTTTCGGCAGTGAGCTTTACCTTCGGGGGGGCCCCCGATTCGCCCGCGACTCCGGATTCCTGGCAGCGCGACCTGCTGGCCTGGCGCGAGAAGAGAGCCGCTAATCTGCAAACGCCGGAAGGGTGGCTTTCGTTGATTGGACTGGAGTGGCTGAAGGAAGGCGACAATAGCGTCGGGTCCGCCGCTGATAACAAGATCCAGATCGCAAAGGCGCCGGCTCACCTCGGAGTTGTGCGTCTGGAAAAAGGCGGTGCGCTGCGGTTGCTCGCGCCGTCCGGCGGGTTTCCCAAGGAGTTGCAGGTTGACGGTCATCCGGCGCAGGAGCAGGCGTTGCTGTCCGATGACAGCCCTAATCGTTCAAAACTTTCGTTGGGTGGGCTGACGATCATTGTGATTCATCGCGACGAGCGCTACGGCCTGCGGATCAAGGACGCGCAGGCGGCTACGCGAGTTGGCTTTCACGGGTTGCACTGGTATGCGCCGAATGCCGCGTATCGCGTACGGGCGAAATGGATCCCTTATAACCCTCCCAAGATGATCGATATCCCCACGATTCTGGGGACGGTCAGCAAGCTTCCTGCGCCCGGCGTCGCCGAGTTCGCGATCGGTGGGAAGGTATCTCGGCTTGAGCCGGTGCTGGAAGATCCAGAATCGAAAGAACTCTTTTTCATCGTTCGCGACACAACCAGCAAGACCACGACCTATGGTGCCGGACGATTCCTGTATACGGAATTTCCCGACCATGGCCTGTCACAGCCGGGCGAAATCTGGCTGGACTTCAATCAGCTGGAGAACCCGCCCTGTGCGTTCACTCCGTATGCGACGTGCCCGTTGCCACCGACACAGAATCGCCTGAGCGTTGCGATTCCCGCCGGCGAGCAGCGCTATCACGATTAGCGTGATCTGAGCCGGATTTCTAAGTTAAATTGGTTCGGATCGATTTTCGGAGCGCCTTTTCATGAGATGGATTCTGGTCCTGCTGTGTGTGGTTGGTATCGCTGCTGCTTCGCTCGCGCTGCGGGAGCACTATCGCGAAGGCACTTCCCCGTGCAGCATCAATGAGCGCTGGGACTGCGGGATCGTGAACCACAGTCCATATGCTGTGTTCCTCGGGGTCCCGGTGGCGGTGATTGGAATTGTAGGGTATTTATTGCTGGGCGTGCTCGCGTTCAAGAGAGCTTACCGGCTGATGCTGCTGGCCGCGTTGCCGGGGTTGGCCTTTTCGCTCTACCTGGCGCACATCGAGAAGGATCTGTTGGGCGTGTGGTGCATCTACTGCGTCATCTCGTTGGGGGTCATTTCGCTGCTGACGCTGCTGGCGTTGGGCACGGTGATTGCGAGCTCAATGGGCCGGTCAAAGCAGGCGGTTCAATCATAGATCGTTGAATCATAAGTTCGTGCGGACTCGTCGGCCAGCAGAACCAAAGGCCGACTGAATCTTTGTTGGCGCGATCAGGCGCCAGGCTTCGCACAGGTGGAACCCCAGTTCTTCGTCGCTGACCGCGTCGAGTTCGATCCCTACCCAGCCGCGGACTCCCACATACGGCGGCATAAAGAACTTGTCCGGTTCGGTCTTGAGCAGCGTCGCCTGGAGACCCGGAGGTACCGGTATCCAAACCGCAATGTGGCCGTCGTTGTGGTGGTTATTGGCAAACATTGCGTAGACCTTCTTCCCCACGAAGAGAGTGGGCTCGCCATGCGAGAGCTTTTCCGTGGTTTGCGGCAGGGCGGCACAGAGCCGACGGACTCGTCTCACATGCTCTTCGCCGCCAGCGCGAGAGGCTGCTTTCGGAATTTTTTTCTTCGCCGCTTTCCTCAAACAAGAGACCTACCTTCCGGGCACCGATCGTAAGTTGATTTTCCCGTCGGCCTCCCACTCACCGACCGGCTGCTCCCACGTACGCGCCCGTGAGAGCGTTCACGATGCCAGTCCCGGCCGCCGACTCCTGGTCCTTGCCGTACATCACATACCAGTACAGGGCGCGCTGTTTCGGGTTCCAGAGCACAAAGTACGTCACCACTTGATTCGGGTTCTTCTTGATCAGGCTGGCACCCCCGTGCTCCTTCGACACCGCATACGCCTTGTCCGAGTCCGTCTTGAGAAACAGAGGCTGGAATCCGAGAGCAGGTACGTCGGGGCCGTAAGCCTCCTCGGTGCCCGCAGATGGTCCGTAAGGCGGTGCATCCTTCAGGCGGCTTCCTGAGCAAAAGAAGTACTTGATCTTGCGCCGGCTTGGCGAAATGAAGCCCGCTTTCCAGACGGTGGCTTTGCCGTCCTGGCCGTTAGCTTCACTATTGGCTTGCGATTCCAGGCGCACTGGAATCACATCGGAAGACCACCTCTGCGCCAGGCCATTCACACAGCTGAATGCTTGCAGGCCGCTATAGAGTGTCGGCGGCTTGCTTTGCGCTGGAGTCGCGGTAGTGCTGGCCGGCTGTCCCCCTTCTCCGCCTTTGGGCGTAGATTCGCATCCCGTCAACAGGTACATGGAACCCAGAATCATGACGAGCAGTAAAAATGGACTAGGAAGCGATTTCATACGACCTCCGGAACCGGCACAGATAGTTTTACGGAAGGGAAACGCAGAAATTGTAGAACTCGGGCCTTGCAAGGGCAACCGGGTGCGGAGGCGGGCTATCCTTTTCGTGTTGGTGCGCCTTCTTCGCGCAGCGCCGCAAAAACGCGCCGTACCTGCCCCTCAGTCGCGACGAGCGATCCTGAGTTGTCGATCACAAAATCTGCGGCTTTGATCTTCTCGTCGTCGGGGAGTTGCGCTGTCATGCGGCGCGCGACTTCCGCCCGCGCGGCTTCCTCTGAAATACCAAGCCTCGCGGCGAGGCGGTGAACGCGCTGCTCGGGCCGGCACGTCACGACAATGAGCCGGTCAAAGCGGTCGGCCACGCCCGCTTCCAGGATCAGTGCGGCCTCCACCATCGCGATGGCGCCAGGATCGTGTCGGCCGACTTCCTTCATCCATTCATCCTCCCGCTTCACGACCGCGGGATGCACGAGGGCATTGAGTTCCTTGACTCGCGCTGGGGCTTTGCCACCGGGCGTGCCGAATGCAGCGGAAGCCAGCTTTGGCCGGTTGACACTTCCATCGGGATTGAGAATTTCCCGTCCGAAGCGTCTCACCACTTCTTCATACACCGCTTGCCCGGGCTGCATCAGATCGTGCGCGATGCTGTCAGCCCGGATCAGGTGCACATCCAGCTTGACGAACATCTCGCCCACGACTGATTTGCCGCTTGCGATTCCGCCGGTGAGGCCAACTCTTAGCAAAGGACTTTTTCTCATTTAGAGCGGCTAATTGAAGGCAGAAGTAAGAAGTCAGATTGCAGAAGCAAACCTGAGCCTTCAGGTTGTAGGGTTGGTATCAAGAGGTTTTGACTTCTGCAATCTGACTTCTTACTTCTGCCTTCCCCCGCATCTTCGCCGCTTTCACCGTGTTCGCCATCAGCATGGCGATGGTCAGCGGTCCCACGCCTCCGGGTACCGGCGTGATCGCGCCTGCCACAGCCGCTACTTCCGGGTGCACATCCCCCACCAGCGTCGAGCCTTTGGCCAGAAAAGTCTCTTCCCGCTTCTTGTTACCGGCGAAAAGACGGTCAAACTCCGCGCGGGTGGTCACCTGGTTCATACCGACATCAATCACGGTTGCGCCGGGCTTCACGTAATCTCGAGTTATCATACCGGCGCGCCCAATGGCCGCCACCAGAATGTCGGCCCTCCGACACACTCCCGGCAGATCCCTAGTCTTGGAATGGCATACCGTCACGGTCGCATTCCCGTTCAGCAATAGCATGGCGACCGGCTTGCCCACAATATCGCTCCTCCCGACCACGACTGCTTCTTGTCCCGCTACGGGAATTCCGCTCCGTTTCAGGATTTCCATCACTCCTGCCGGTGTGCAGGGGACCAGACCCGGGCGCTGCGTCGACAGGAAGCCAACGTTCATGGGATGGAACCCATCCACATCTTTCGCCGGATCGACGGCAAGCAAGACTTTTTTCGCGTCCACTTGCGGAGGCAGGGGCAACTGCACCAGGATGCCGTCAATTTCCTCGCGCCGGTTCAAATCCGCGACCAGATCGAGCAATTCCTGCGTGGAGACGCTTTCCGGCGGCGTATGCTTCTCGCTGTAGATTCCCACTTCCTCGCAGCTTTTGACCTTGCCGCGAACGTATACCTCCGAAGCCGGATTGTGTCCCACCAGCACTACGGCCAGTCCGGGCCGGACGCCCGACGCCGTCATCGCCTTCACTTCGGCGGCAACTTCCGCGCGGATTTCCGCCGCCATTTTGCTGCCGTCCAGAATTCTTGCTGTCATTCAGCCTCGCGCACGTTTGTGAATGCGAAGCGATTCTATCGCAACTGCCAGCAGTGCTTGTTGGCCCCATCCGCGCTAAAATCAAGCATCATGATTCCGCAGGATCTGCTCGACATCCTGGTTTGCCCGGCTTGCAAGAAGTCGCTGGTCATGAAAGAGAATCCACCCAGCTTGAAATGCGGTGAATGCCGCCGCGTTTATCCAATACAGGACGGTATTCCGATTTTGCTGATTGACGCCGCTTCGATTGATGCGGCCTGAAATCGGCGTTCAAAAACGACCGTCCCTTCGCGTGAAACGACACAGAGTGTCATTTTGGAGACGAAGACTGGCTCCATCCGGCCCGCCCAATATCCTGTGTTTTCCCTATAAACCGCTCAGTGTCTGTAGGTTCGGGGAACTGAACTACCTTTGGGACCGTACTCATTTGTGTACCAAAGTTCCGGCAATTCGATTGCATGCAACAAAGCGGGTTGCCGATGAGTCTAATAGAGCAAGGCGGTCAACGGTCGGAGGTGATGACGGCCATGAGAGAAAGATTTACGGTGATGGAACTGGCCGCCCTGCGGAATGACCTTCTGCAGGGGGGCATGATTGATTCCCGCGATGCTGCGGAACTCCTGCAGGTTTTCCTGATGGGTCGCGGTTACGGCGTCTCACAACAAGCCGCTATGGATGCCGCTGGCCGTGTCGAAATTTCAGGATGTTCTCTGCCGGTGCTGCAGCGCGAACTCGAGGGCCTCGCACTGGTGATGTGAGGTTTTCGCAGAATTGAACAAAGAAGTTTAACAAAACAGAGTTAATGGGAAACTGGATCCAGGAATGGGCAGTTTCGCATGTGAGAAAGCCGGGCCAACCAGCCCGGCTTTCCTGCTTTTTGCAGTTTACTGCGATTACAACCCTTCAACGATCTTCTCCAGTTCCCGCGCGATTTCCTCTGGATTCCTCTCCGGCGCCAACTCGACCGGTGCCCCGATCCGCACTTGAATCTTTCCCGGCGGCGCGAACTTTCGCCCGGCCTGCTTGATCTCAAATAGCCCATCGATCCGCATCGGGATTACCGGAATCCGAAGATTGTTTACGAGCAGGCCAACTCCAGAACGGAAGGGCCGAAGCTTCCCATCTTCAGTGTGACGTCCTTCTGGAAACACCAGCACGCTGTAGCCGCGATCGACAGCTTCCCCGGCGTAGGCGAAGCTCTTGCGGAAGCCGGCTTGCCGCGGGAGCGGGAACAGATTCAGCAGAGCGACACCCAGGGTCCACTGCACCCGGTCGTAAGTTCGACCGAGCCACGAGCGATCTGCAGCGGGCGAACGGAGGGCTTCGAGCGCTTCTCCCCCGGTGGCCGTTGCCAAGCGGTGCCGAAGACGCGGCGGAAGCACAGTTTGAATAAAGCCGACGTCCACGTCATCAATGTGATTCGAGATCACCAGCACGGGCCCACGCACTCCGCGCAGGTTTTCCCGTCCAAGCACGCGCGGCCAGCCCAGCAGGAACACCGCCGGACGCACTAGCAGGTAATGTGCCGCCAGCCGCGCCCACGTCACAGGCCAGTGCAGTGTCCACCGCGGATAGTGAAACTCGCGCCGCTTCCCCCACTCCCCCTGTAACAGCTTCTCGAGGTCGCCGACGGTTGCGGCGCTCGCGAACTTCGTTTCACTTAGGTCGACCTGATAACGGTCCTCGAGCGCCCCCAGCAGTTCCACGCGTTCCAGCGAAGTCAACCCCAACTCGCTTTCCAGGTCGGCATCCGGCTGGAGTTCTTGCGGAGAACGTCCGGTAACACGCGCCAGCAATTCCGCAAATGCGCTGGCCGACCCTGTCACAGTGTGCCCGCTCAGGTTCGCCTCAACTGCATCGCGAATCACATTCCGCCGCGGTTTTCCGGTTGAAGTTCTGGGAAAATCCTCTTCCGGCCAGACGAACCACGAACGCATGCGCTGGTACTCCGCCAATGTCTCGTTGGCGCGCGCCGCGATTGCCTTCACGTCTGCGCTCCGGTTGCGCAAGATGAGCACCGCGCACGGTTCGGCATTTCCACCGCGCTCCAGCCCAATGACCACACTGTCGCGGACTTCTGTCTGGCCTCGCAACGCTGCTTCCAGATCTTCGGGATAGACGTTCATCCCCGCGGGCGTGACGATCACGTCTTTCTTGCGGCCCTTGAAGAGCAGGTTGTTTTCCGCATCGAGTTCACCTAGGTCGCCGGTCCGATACCAGCCTTCTTCTCCGGCAACGGGCTGGAGTCCAGTGCTACTCCAATATCCGCTGGCCACCCCTCCGCCGCGGACGAGGATTTCACCGTCCTCGGCGAGCTTGACTTCGCGCCCGGGCAAGACTTTGCCGATCGATCCACGGCTGGTCCGAAAGGGATGGTTCAGGCTGATCAGCGAGGTGGTTTCTGTCAGGCCATATCCCTGAATTACGGCATATCCCAGGCGATGCCAGAATTCTTCCGTCTCGCGTTCCAGGGCCGCGCCCCCGCTGATCATTGCCCAGAACTTCCATCCGAACGCGCAATGAATATCGCGGAATATCCACCAGCGCCGCAGGAAGTGTTGACCCGTTGCATCGCGATAACGCACTGCGAAATGCTCGCGCTGTCCGCGGTCCTCGAGATCGCGCTCGATCTTCTGCTTCAGTGATTCGATCATCCGTGGAACTGCCACCAGCACCGAGACCCGCTCTCGCCGAATCGTCGCCATGACGTCGGTTGGGTTGAGCGTGTTCTCAAACACGACGGTCCCACCCATCAGAGGCGGAAGGAAGATTCCGAGGAACTGTCCGAAGACATGGCTGAGTGGCAGCAAGTTCAAGAAGCGGATCGGATGGACCAGCCGCTCGTACTTCAGATATTTCTTAATCTCTTTTTCTAGGGGCGCGATATTCCCGAGGACGTTGGCATGGCTGAGCACGACTCCCTTGGGTTCGGCCGTTGTTCCCGAGGTGAAGACAATCTCCAGAGGATCCGAGGGTTGGATCTCGACCGGGTGAAAGGGATCCGCCGGATGCCGGGAAATCGCCGACACCAAGTCTGCCGGATCGATCGAAGGAGTCGCTTCAAAAACCGCAGCGCGCTCGCGCGGACAGATGACCAGCTTCGTCTTTACTTGCGCACTGATCCGGCGCGCAAAATCCGGACTCGCGGCATCGTCGATCGGAAGGGCAATGACTCCACTGAGTGCACATCCCCAGAAAGCCGATACCCACTCCGCACAATTCTCACTCCACAAAAGAACCGCGTCGCCTTTGGCGATTTCACGGGCCAGCAGTTCCCGCGCAAAGCGCCGCGCCGTGTCCGCCACTCGCCGATAGCTCCAGCGCTCGCGACGGTACCCGCGCGGATAAACGTAGGCGATCTCCGTGTCCAGGCGTGCAAAGTCTTCGAAGTAGTCGAGAAGGGAACGGCGCTCCATCGCCCAAATCGTAGCAGCGTTATGGCATCGCCGCGCTCGTGGAGAGGCGTCGCAGCCTGGGCTGCTTCGTAGGGTCAATGTAGGAGGAGCGGCTGCATCTGCCGATGACTATTGTCACAGGGCGAATCGGTCGAGAGTGCAGAGCCAAGACTGGCAAAAACCGGGCGAAGAATTTGCATTCTTTCGCCCGGCGATCATGAGCTTATCGATTCGATCACTTTGACTTACCGGCGCCGAGACCCGTGGCATAAAAGGTGTCGGGCACGCCGTTGCGACCATCCGCCCATGTGGCGAGAACTTTATTGCCACCGAAGGAGGCTCGAGATTCCTTCTTGACCTCAAAAACGGGAAGCATTCTACACCCGTTTTCCCTCCTGTGGGCAGCTTGAACCAAGTTCCATCTTGGCCACTTCCATCGGCAACCAATTCTCAATCCTCTGCGGCAGTGCCAGCCGCCGCCATAGATTCCCCCGGCTGGACGCCAGCAGGCTCAACGCGAGCCGCACTGGGTTTGAGCGGAAACGATGACAAGAGAAACGGGTCATCTTCACCGCCTGCTTGCCCGCCCGCCGTCCTCTCGCCTTTGTAAACGTGTCGCCAGCCGACTTGCCCGCACACCCTGTTTAGGAGCACAATCCCAACCTTGCGGAAACCGGCGTCAGCCTCGGAGTGGAGCAGCGTGATGAGAAGGTGGAGCGTTGCCATTGTGATGTTCACTGCGTTTAGTCTTCCGTGGTTCACTGCCTCTGTGGAGGCAAAGAAGGACGATCTTCCGCGATTGCCAGGGGCTGTACTATTGCTGGGCTATCCGCCCGCTAACCTTGCGATAACTACCGAGTACAAAACGTCAAAACTGCAAGAAGAAGGCACCGATGGGTTAATTACCCCCAGCATCTCGGCTGACGGGCTTGTCGTAGCTTCGGCCCGCGTCGCAGCCGGTGAGCCTTCGACATCCAGGTCGAGGCTCATTGTCAGCACCTATTCCATGGCGGACAACAAATGGACAGAATACAAAGACCTCGAAATCTTCCGTGGAACTGTTGCAATCTCTCCGGACGGATCCAAATTGGCGTGTGTCACGCGCAAGATGGCTGACGCGCCTTCTGGCCTCCATGTCCTCGACCTCAAGACTGGGAAAGTAACCGTGGGCCCGGAATTGTGGGAGATGTCCGGTACCGACATCAGTTGGTCCCCAGACGGCCGACGCCTCGCCTTTGATATAGGGGGGAAGGCGGATCCTACTCCCCTCCGGGCGATATACATTCTAAACGTCGAAACCGGTTCCTTCTCCAAGATCGGTCAAGGCGTGGCGCCATCCTGGTCGCCTTCGGGAGAATGGATTGCCTATCTTGACTACTTCCCGGACCATAACGATGCCAAGCTGGGCGTTGCCGCTGGGAATCCAAATCGTGTCAGCCTGATGCGGCCTGACGGCACAGATTCGAAGGTCCTTCTGACGTACCACCGCCTTGAGGCATTGATGGTAGCTCCCGTTTGGTCGCCCGATTCAAAGACGATTCTAATAAACAGGCTTCGAGACATCGATAAGGACACATTCGACATATACATGCTGGACCTTGCCACCCTCAAACTCACGAAGAAATTCAAGAACACCCCTCCTGTCTATGCATGGGTAGAGGCGAAATGAGATTAGTAGGCGCAAAATCAACCATCGTTCAACCCCACGACTACGGTTGACAGGAACTTGAGCCCTGCAGATTCGACGGCAGCTCAGAACAAAGTGGGAGCAGCTGTCGGTGAACATCCCGTGACCACGCCGCCAGCCGCGGAGCGGCACCATTCGTTAGCCCAGCGCGTAAGCGATGGGTAACATAAATTCAAGGACGGAGTCCCGTCAGGGACGACACTGAGCGATGGCAAGACTCTTCCAAATTCTGGTTCTGGGGTTGTGCGGGCTCATCGGCTGCCAATCCCCCAACCCGACCGCTGGACCTCCGCCCTCTGCCACAAATTCCCGGATCGAGGCCCACTCGTCCGGCCCCGCGCGCGACCTCACCCAGGACGAGGCCGCCGGCGGCCACGTCCTCCGCAAGCATGTCGGCCGCACCGATGACGAACTCCACGAACGCCTCGAACACGAGCGCAATATCTCGGGGGCCTCAACTTATACCGACCGCGCCACCGCCGAGCATGCCATCGGCGCGGCCATCGCCCAGTCGCAGGACCGCATTCAACGCTGGCTGAATCGTTCTGGCGGGCATCCCAACCTGGTCCTTGACTATGACAGCGGCCAGCCGCTCGGACGCACCCTCAATCGTGTCGACAGCCAGTCGCGGCGCTGCTCACACGCCGTCGTGGTTTTAAGATATGCTGCACCCAGCTATTACGTGCTGACATCCTACCCGGAGTGCCGCTCATGAACACGAATAGCCCTAATGTGAAACCGGAGATCACTCCAGCCAATTTTCCCGCGCTGCGTTCTTT
>WNFH01002245.1_pt1 | contig 13399 bp, 12 predicted proteins | sample 5400411 | NCBI WGS metagenome assembly WNFH01 (sample SAMN13153347, study PRJNA577476) | soil metagenome | isolation source: 200 cm saprolite under Douglas fir tree site 2 hole 3 | place: USA:California | collected 2015-04-18
AAACGGCATCCAAGCGAGCCGCCATCCGGTCAAATTCGATGCACGACTTCGGCTCGTAAGGAACAAACGTCCTTTGCACAATCGCAGGCTGTCTCCTCTGTTGGGCCAGCAGCGGGCCGGACATAAGTAAAATCACAACGGAGATTAGCATCGCTCTCATACTCCGCCTCCTTCAGCCGGGTGCCCCAGATGCCGGTTTAGCACCTGAGACTTTTGATTTCCTTCAACAATGCGACCAGCCCTTTTCTCGCTCAAATGCTATCTGGATGCACTGCCGTGAGACCTTTGAAGCGGCTGAAATCTATCACGTTTATGGTGAGTATGTGGTTGACAGCGTGCACGTACATCGCCGCTGCCAAGCGCGCGTCGTGCACTTGAACTCCCGACACGCCGTACTGCACCACGATCCTCCGCCACTCCCTGTAAACGGCTTCGCTGTCTGGCAATAAGCTCGATCGCCTGCACTTCGCGTTCGGCTTCGGCGACCGTGAGCCCAAGCCCATTGCGGACGACGGGCCGCGTCATAGCGTTCCAAAGCTCAGCGATGTTCTGGTGCGTGTAGTGCAGAATTGAACCCTGGCCCGTCGGAGCGTCGCGTCATACGCAGGAGAATGTTCGTATCGACTAGACACGAAGCAATCGCCATTTAGTTGTGGTCCTGATAAATCCAGTCGCGTGTGATGTTTTCCGGGAGCGGCGGAATCTTGTCTGAAAACTGCGCCAGCGAGTCTAGCCATGCTCGAATCTCTTCAGGAGTGCGTGCCTGCGCCGCGCCCGGCCGTCGTGGCCCTAGTTGCTGCGCCAGAATCTCCAGGACGTAGTCCTCGACCCGCAACCCGCGCGATTTGGCTCGGGCAGCCAGTTCATCCGGAATCTTGACCGTGACTTCCATGAAAAAATATTAGCACGAATCGGTGCCGCTCCCTGCGGTTTTCAGCGTCCGGATTTTGCCTTTGGATTTCTTCTGCAAGTCGAGCGACCCTTTTCGCACCCTTCCACAAATTCGGGTTTGCCATGGCGGTCGACTTGGAGAGACCACGCACGAGCGCTATTGTCGAACCCGATACACGCTAGTACTGCTGCTCTATTGCCCGCTGCTGAGGCGTTGGGGAAAATGCCAGCAGATCAGAGAATTCTTGCCCAACGTGCGTTCGGAGGTCCCTGATGAAGCCTCTTAGAATGTTAAAGATACCGGTAATGCTGCTCGGTTTTGGAGGCGCCCTGATGCTCTCTCCCGTCTGCAAAGCGCAGGAGGTGAGCCCGGATCATTTCACGGCTACGGGCGTCGAAAATGTTTACCAAGCTGCTCCGCAGAAGGCAGCAGCCCTCATGCCCAAGCAGACTACGCCAGCATTGCAAGCGCGGAATCACCGAGCCGATTCACCCACCACGCTCCACCTTACCGCTTCACGCAATTCTTCATTGCCAGTGCAGGCTAGCGCCCTGGCTATCCCCGAAAAGCGCAAGATCGTAGCGCGCAAACCGAAAAAGCCGTAATCAGGCGGCCTGCCGCACCCTTTTCAGGGTGCGGCTTTTCCATCTACGAATCGGCAAACCGCATTCCTCTCAACACTTTCCGCGATCATTCGAATTACACATTAAATAATCATTGACAGCTATTGCCTCCTGCGTTATACTCTCCTGGACTTTCACCGTGGCGGAGAAAGGAGCGCCTTCCTTTGTCCGCTATCTCTCCATCATCATTCCGCACCTCTCGCCAATTGATCTCCACTTCTCTCGCATTCTCGCGAAATGTGCCACTTTCTATGCCTCATGAAATCAACCACTTCCCCACTCTTTCATTTTCCGCATTCTCTAAGTACTTTGCTTTCCGCTCTTTTGTCCTGAGCGGAGCCGAGGGATACGAAAAATGCCGGGTATACACGAAAACTCCAAATATGGAACTGCGACTCGCAGTTCTCCGCTCACGATTTCAGTCAAGTTCTGCCTTTTCATGTTCTTGCGCACTCTTTTGCGCTTTTTTGCACTCCCCGAAAACTCAACTTCTTTTTTATCAAGCATTTCCGCACTCTTTGCCAAAAAACACCCGGGGTGGGGGGTGGGAGCGCGCATGGAACAAAGCAAAATCCTCTCGCCGCGGCGTGCTCGCGATTTCAGAAAAAGAAGGGGCAGGAAAAGCGGGAGTTGGACTCCGCCACTCCAAAGAATCAGGGGCGCTTCTTGCGGACCAACTGGAACGTCATGTGCATGATCAACTTCCTGTCGTGCTCCGAGAGACGCGCGAGAAGCTCCTGGAGGTGTTGAAAGAATTTCGCTGATTCACCGGAGTTGCCCCACTCGTCACTATCGGCGGAGATGCCTTTCGCGAAGGACCGAATCTCGGGTGGCGCTTCTCCGTCGTAAAACAACTGGTAGAGAGGAACTTCGAGAGCGCGGGCCATCTTTTCCAGCGTCTCGATGCTCGGGACGGTGTGACCGTTCTCCACACGCGAGACGTAACAGCGCTTCAGGCCGGTGCGTTCCTCGATATCCCCTTGCGAGAGGTCTTTCCGTTCCCGGATGGTTCGCAAGCGATCGGAGATGACCATAACGTTCGTAATTATATCACGGTACGAATCGGTTCACAAATGAATTCAGATTTCGCGCCAGCGGTGCGAATCTGATGATGGCATTCAACAGAACGAAAGGTGCCTGCTCCCCGGCAAGAGTCGAGGTAAACGACAGGCCGCAACTACACGCCACGCTGCAAGCGAAGGATCGCGGCACAAGAAAAGATTGACGAATCGCGGCTGAAATTCGAGACTCCTTGGTATGACATTGAGCGAAAGACTGGAATGGCTTGGCCGGACCACGCTGTTGGTGTTCATTCTGGCGTCGGTGGCGTTTCTGAGCGCGATCACGGCGATGCGCATTGCCATTCACGGGCGCGAGGTGACCATGCCGAATCTCGTGGGCATGAATGTTTCCGAGGCCAGCCAGGTGCTGCAGTCGCGCGGGCTAGTGCTGCGCGTGGCCGACCGGATCTACAGCGACCAGCCCATAAACGTGGTGGTGCGCCAGACGCCGACTTCGGGCCTGTTGATGAAAGTGTCGCAGCAGGCCCACGTGGTGCTGAGCCTGGGGCAGCGGCAGTTGCGGATTCCGCTGCTGGAAGGCAATTCGCTGCGCGCTTCGCGAATCGAGCTTCTGCGAGCGGGATTGCAAGTTGGCGAAGTTTCCGCGATCACGATGCCGGACCAACCGATGGATGCCGTAGTCATTCAGAATCCGAAGCCCGGCGCGGGAGCAGCAACCCCGCGAGTGGACGTGCTGGTTTCGCAAGGGCCGCGTGAGACGGCCTTCGTCATGCCACATCTGACCGGGCTGAATGAGGCCGAGGCGCAGCACCGGCTGGACGTGGCGCAGATGCGCCGAAAGGTCAACTATGTGACGGCGCCGCAATGGCCGCACGGCGCGGTGATTGACCAGTCGCCGATGAGCGGCACAAGAATCGCGGCGACCTCCACGATCGAACTCACCGTCGCGAATTGAAAAACTTGCAAGAGATCGCCCGCCGGCCATGAGAGTGCCTCGTGGCTCTCCGAGAGTTCGTTACTCGGCTCCGGCGGGCGATGCACGTTGAAGTTGCGATTTACTTTGCGGCTTCCTTCTTGTGAAGGGTGGTGCACAACGTCAGGGCGGTGTTGGGATCGACGGCGCTGTCGCCTTCCTCGACGAATTGTATGACGCCCTGCTTGTCGATGACGATGTTGGCGCGCAGCGCCCACTCGTAGGTTTCATTTTGTACGTCGTAGCCTTTGAGAATGCCATAGGCCTTGAGCATCTTGCGGTTCATGTCGCTGAGGAGCGGGAAGGTAATGCCGATCTGCTTGGCGAAGGCGGCGTTGGCGGCGGGACTATCCACACTGACGCCGAAGACTTCAGTATCCGAGGTGTCGATTTTACCGGAGGCGATTCCAGCCTGGACCGCCTGAAGTTGCTTTGTTCAACCGTCGGTAAAGGCCAGGACGTAGACGGCGAGAAAGACATTCTTCTTGCCGCGATAGTCACTGAGCTTCACGGTTTTCCGCTGGTTGCTAAGAAGAGTGAAATCAGGGGCCGTGTCGCCGACTTTGAGCGTCAATTTCGCGGCTTGGGACTTCTCGGCTTGCGGAGCAGCGGGCGCCGCCGCGAGGGCGGCCGCAACCAAGAGTCCTAGAGCGATCTTGCGTTTCATTTAGAATCTCCCATCTAAGATGGAGTTCGAATGGCAGCAGGAGTTTACACCCCGCCATTTGTTCGATACCAGTGGAATGGCAAAAATATTCCACAGGGGGTCCGGACAAAAACGCGCTATTTATCGCGGGCGAGCAGTGCTCAGCGCAAGTAGCCCCAGTTGTGGAGTTTGTCGGAATCTTCAGCCCAGCGGTCGCCGATGTCGGTGCGGTAGTACATGTTGGGGATGAGAATGTTTTTGGTGCGGGAATAGACCTGCGCTTGAGCCTGCTTCATGGTTTGGCCGTTGCCAACGACGACGAGAACGACACCGGAAGTGCCGGCAATCAGCCACTGGCCGTTCACTATTTTTACGTCTTCGATGTGGATGCCTTCCATGTTGGGCTTTTTGAAGACGATGGCGTTGTTCTTCGAGAAGGATTCGAAAGTGGCGTCGTCGTCAAAGGGAAACGGCGGGACAACGATTCGAATGCCGATCTGAAAGCCGCTGCGCGTGCGCCACTTGGGCTCAACGCCGGTAGCGAGCTCCCAAAAGAAGTCGCTGATGGGAGTGAGCATGCCTTCCTGCTGGATGCTGATGGTGGGATAACCGAAGCGCGAGGTGAATTCGAGCGGGTAAATGCCGTTGTTGTTGACGATGCAGTTGAGGTCGATGTAGCCGACGTAGCCTTCCTCGGCGAGCTTGGACTCCATTTTTAGAAGCGTGCGATTGAAGAGCAGGTTGGGCTCGCTCCAGAACATGGCGGTGCCCATCTCTCCGGTGGGCGGCCCCACTTCGCCGGGGAAAAGTTTTTTGTGCTCGAAGTTGATGTTGACCGGCGTGACGAATTTCTTGCCGTTGAAAAAAGCGCCAACGGCGACTTCGACGCCGTTGATGCGGCGCTGCAATTGAAACACTTTGATCTCTTCGGAGAAGGCTTTCTTGTAGGCCTCCAGCATGCGAATGACGTCTTCGCCGTCTTCTTCTTCGCCGACGAACAGGCGGCGCTTGACGTTTTGCGCTTCGCCGCTGGGCTTAATGACATAACGATCGGGATTCTTCTTGACGAATTCAATGGCCGGGTCGAAGGAGTCGAAATCCTCGTAGGGAATGATGGTGACGCCGGCGGACTTGAGTTCTTCCTGGCCGAAGGAGCGATCGTCTTCGAGGCGGTCCCCGTAAGGTGTGCCGCCGATTACGGGCTTGCCGGCGGCGCGGAGGGCTTGGGCCTTAGCGCCCTGGCCGAGAGTGTCATCGAATACGACGATGTCGGACCACTTGGCGTCTTTTTCCCAATCAGTGGATTTGGGAACGAAGCCATCGGCGATGTCGCGCTCTTTTTCGGCCTCGATGTAGTAGCGGACGTCGTGGCCTTCTTTTAGCACCTGCCAGGCGATGTCACCGATGAGACCAGAGAGCGAGACGAAGAGAAAGTTACGTTTGTCCATTTTGAAGGCGCGCAGGTCCCCGCTGCTGACTTGCGGATGATGGCATTGTAACGGAGAAAGCGGCAAGCGATTGTTACGGCGGGTTGAAAAAGTTCAAATGGGGCGAGGGCTCGAAGGCAACCCTTGGTGGAGCGAGGCGGCATCACAACGAGGGGTATATTGGAGGGGCTGGCCGGAGGGGCAAAGTTGTTGTTCGGCCTGGCCATTCGTTCAGGGTATAATTAGGCGCTTCAAACCGAGGGTAGTCCGGAAGCAACCAAGGCTCCGGCAGCCCGCGGCAAGGAACCCCAGATTCAAGAGAGAGGTGAAGTTTGCTCCGTACTTCCTTCCTGGCAGCCGCAAGGCGGCCGGCTCTGTTACTTGTGACAGGACTGTTTCTGCTGAGCGCCACGCGGTGTGATGCGCAAATCTTCCACAAGAAGAAGAGGGTCAATAAATCGACGAGCGCGGAGAATACCGCGGAGCCCGACAAGATTCTGTATGACAAAGCGATCGAGGACATCAAGCACGGGCGGCATGAGGTCGGCCGGCTAAACTTCCAGACGCTCATCAACACCTATCCCGACAGCGAGTATCTTGCCAAAGCCAAGCTGGCCATCGCCGATTCATTTTACAAAGAGGGCGGAACGGCAAATCTGACGCAGGCTGTTCAGGCGTATAAAGACTTCGACATCTTCTTCCCCATGCTGCCTGAAGCGGGCTACGCGCAGTTGCAGGTGGCGATGACGCATTACAAGCAGATGGAAAAACCGGACCGCGACCGCACGCACATCCGCGCCGCCGAAGAGGAGTTCCAAACGTTCCTGTCAAAATACCCGAATGATCCGCTGGCACCGAAAGCGGAGCAGCGTTTGCGCGATGTGCAGGAACTGCTGGCGGAAGGCGACTTCCGCATCGGTTACTACTATTACGTGAAGCAAGACAAGAAGGCCGCGGAATCCAGGCTGAGGTCAGTGGTGAGCCGCTACCCCCTTTACAGCAAATGCGACCGCGCCCTATGGATGCTTGGGAACCTATGGGAATCCACGGAGACGAAGGAGATTGCCGCTCCCTATTACGCACGGATTGTCCGCAGTTATCCCCTGTCGCCACTGGTTCCCGATGCCAAGAGCCGGTTGAAGGCGCTCGGAGCGCCAGTGCCGCAAGCCGATCCACAGGCTGTGGCCTGGATGACGGCGGAACGGGATGCGCCGCGGCAGCACGAACTGTTCATCAAGAAACCGCTCGGTTTAATTCATTCCGGCCCAGGGCAAGACTTGCGCGCAGCAGCGAAAACCGGACCACCGACGATGAGCCCGGAGTCAGAGAGCGAAGCGAAAATTGATGTTTTCGGCGGTGGGAACCAATCGCGAATCGGCGGCCCAGGAACGGGGATCGTAGCGACGGTAACGCCTGGAGGCGCCAGCGGTTCGACGAGTGGGGCGGAGAGTGTGGCGCCGGCGGATGCAAACGCGCCAGCGGCAACGGAGAATTCCGCGATTGGAACGGGGGCGGCGGGGACCGCGGACACGACGCCCCAGACGGATGACTCGCCAGCTGCTGCTGGTCAGGCTACCGATGCACCCAAAACGGATGGCGCAACGGCGCAGGACGCAACGCAAAATGGAAGCGATGGGGCCAGCAAAAAGGAATCGACCAGCAAGAAAAAGAAGGGCTTGAAAAAAATCGTCCCCTGGTGAGATTTTGCACCCGGGTGAAAACCAGCAGAAATAGTGCGGGGCGCGGCAGACGATGTCGTGCCCCGCGTGCTTTTTAGCGCCATTTGGGAGCCTGTGTGGGGCCAAGAACGTAGTATTCACTTCCGACACACACTCGCCCTGTTGCGATTGACGAGCCCCCTAGCGGGTGCTCCAATAGATTGGAGTGGGCGATTCCGTATGGACACGCGCTTCGCACGAAACGCGTGGGTAGAGGATTGCCGGAGGACGTTCGGTGGCCAAGATTGTGGTTGCGGACGACAACAGCAACATCCAGAAGATGGTGGTGCTGGCCCTGAAAGATCAGGGGATCGACGTCGTTGCCGTTGGAAACGGTGAAGCAGCCGTGCGGAAAATCTCCGATTTGCGCCCTGACCTGGTGCTCGCCGACGTATTCATGCCGGTCCGGAACGGGTATGAAGTTTGCCAGTACGTAAAGACGGATGCCTCGCTCGCGCATATCCCTGTGATCCTGCTAGTAGGGGCGTTTGATCCTCTGGATGAGCAAGAAGCCCAGCGAGTCGGAGCAGATGGCGTGTTGAAGAAGCCGTTTGTTCCTCCGGAACCCCTGATTTCGATGGTAAAGTCCGCGCTGCTACGCGCAGGAGTGGCTCACGGGAACTCCAGCTCCCCTAAAACTCCGCAACCTGAGGCTTTGAAGGCCTCTGACCTCCTCACGCCAGGTGGCGCGGCTTTGTCCTCACTTCCCACTGTATCTGGGCGGGCGACCCCCCATGAACCTGTCATTGCCGCTTTGGATCAGGAAAGTTTTGTAGATGAAGTGCCGCCGCGTCCGGAACCCGTGCGGATAGACAGCGGTTCGCAACCGGTGGCTTTCGGAACCCTCCTGAAAACGCCCGCAGATGAGAAGGATGAAGAACTCGGTTTTCTGCCGGCGGCACATCCCGAGTTGGTGCCAGAGCGCGATTGGCGCGATCCAGATGCAATCGAAACAGGCGAGGAAGCGGAAGAAGAACTGGCTCCGCCATGGCGGCGGGAGGACTCAGAAAGTCGTGCCGATGCCGGATCCGCCAGCAAGGTAAAGGATTGGCGCGTTGGTAGTTTCGAGCAGATCCAAGCAAGGAAGATTCAGGCAGAGTCGTGGGAACCGGTGGAAGAGAAGCAGGAACTCGTGGAGAAGGCATCCACCGCAAGCAAGTTTGTGTTGGAAGCGCCCCCTGCCCCGGCTAGCATCCCGGAAGCAACGGCGGACAAGGGCGCGACTTCGACTAATGTATTTGCCGGCGACGAGGGGGCACCGGCGAGTACGCCGCCTTCACGCGAAAACGACTCTAATAAGACGGGCGCGGCGGTGGAAGAAGTAACGCATGTAAAAGACCGCGAACAGTCATCCTCAGAAGCGGTGGTCGCCACGATACCCGAGCTGACGCAAGCCGAGCCGCCAACGAAAACATCCAAAGAACCGTGGTTTTCTGTCCCCTCGAATCCATGGAACGCTGAAATGAAGGCGGCGGACCGGCTGGCTTCGGCGTGGGATGCCGCCGCGCCGGTGGCCGCTCCTCCGGTGTCCAGCGACGGAACGGAAAAGGTGACTGAGCCCATCAGCGAACCGGCTGGGCCGGCGATCGAAGAAGCGGCTTTGCCCGCGGCCGAGGTAGAGGCGATCCGCGAGGAAACCGCGCAGGTTATCGAAGGAATTGCTCTTCCCTCGGACCAACGAGCCTCTGACGGAAAGAGCTTTTACTCGCAGGACGAAGTCTTAGAGACACCCGCAGCGGAGTCCACACTCGCGACGGCCCCGAGCATGGACGACGTCGTTGCCAAAGTGCTGGCAAGAATGAGTCCCGAGGTTCTGCAGGCAGTTACGCGCGAAATTCTGAAGCCGGTTGTGGAAGCGATGGTCAAAGAAGAGATGAAGTCGAAGAAGTCTTAATTGCTTGCGGGGCTGCTCCAGAATTCCATCCATGCTTTATACTCATTAAAATGAGATGTTTCTTTGCCGGGTTGCGCGCGTTCGAATTGACGCAACCGCGGATTCCTCCGTATAGTCGAAGATTACTCTGACCGAGTTATACGCATCGAAAGCGGGCAGGCCGAGGCCCGCGCCTACAAAGAAAATCGAACCGATTCAGGAGGGCGCCCGCCACGACGGGCGCCCTCACAAGGGAGAAGCGAACCGGATGGCTCGCGAGATCGCAAAAGCGTACGAACCGCAACAGATCGAACCGCGATGGGCAGACTTCTGGGTGAAGGAAGCGCTGTTCAAGGCGGACGCGCTTGCGCCGGGGCCGGTGTTTTCGATCGTCATTCCCCCGCCAAACGTGACGGGGTCGCTGCACATCGGGCACATGTTGGAGCACACGGAGATTGATATCCTGACGCGCTGGTACCGGATGCGGGGGTACAACGCCTTGTATTTGCCGGGCACCGACCACGCAGGCATCTCCACGCAGCGCGTCGTGGTGAAACACCTGATGGATCAGGGCATTGACTACCATAAGCTCGGACGGGAAGAGTTTGAAAAGCAAGTTTGGAAGTGGAAAGCAGAAGCAGGCAGCCAGATCACGCGGCAAATGAGGGGCATTGGTGAGAGCTGCGACTGGTCAAGGGAGAGGTTTACGCTCTCACCGGAAATGTCGCGCGTGGTGCGCGAAGTATTTGTGCGGCTGTACGAAGAGGGCTTTATTTACCGGGAAAACCGGCTGCTGAACTGGTGTCCGGCGTGCCTGACAGTGCTGAGCGACCTGGAAGTGGTGCACGAGGAGCGGCAGGGACACCTGTGGCACATCCGGTATCCGGTGGCGGGAACGAAAGAGTTCCTTGTGGTGGCGACAACCCGGCCGGAAACAATGCTGGGCGATACGGCGGTGGCGGTAAATCCGGAAGACGAACGGTACGCGCACCTGGTTGGCAAAAAAGCGCTGCTGCCGCTGATGAACCGCGAGATTCCGATCATCGCGGACGCGATGGTGGACCGCGAATTTGGGACCGGCGCGGTGAAAATCACGCCGGCGCACGATCCGAACGATTTCGAAGTGGGACGGCGCCACAAATTGCGGGAAATAGACGTGATGACCGACGACGGCAAAATGAACGCGGCGGCGGGTGCTTATGCGGGAATGGACCGCTTCGAAGCGCGAAAAAAGATTGTTGAAGATTTGAAGGCGCTGGGCCTTTTGGAAAAAATCATCGAGCACACCAACGCGATCGGTTTGTGCGAGCGGAGCAACACCATCGTCGAGCCGCGGGCTTCGACGCAATGGTTCTGCAAAATGAAGCCACTGGCGGAGCCGGCCATTGCAGCGGTGGAGCGCGGAGAGATCCGGATCGTGCCGGATAACCGGCGCGAGGAATATTTTAATTGGATGAGAAATATCCGCGACTGGACGTTGTCGCGGCAACTCTGGTGGGGGCATCGGATTCCAGCGTGGTACTGCAAGGAGAACAAGCACCTCACCGTAGCGCGAGAGACGCCAGCGAAGTGTGCGATGTGCGGGTCGGCGAATCTGGAGCAGGATTCCGACGTTTTGGATACGTGGTTCAGTTCGGCACTGTGGCCGTTTTCCACACTGGGCTGGCCGGAGAATACCGCGGATTTCAAAAAGTACTATCCGACAAGCCTGCTGATCACCGGATACGACATCCTGTTTTTCTGGGTAGCGCGGATGATCATGATGGGAATTCACTTCACGGGTACAGTTCCCTTCCGCGCCGTTTATCTGCACTCGCTGGTGCGAACGGGGAGCGGCGAGAAGATGTCCAAGACCAAAGGAACGGGACTCGATCCGGTAGCGCTGAACAAGCAGTACGGGACGGATGCGATGCGATTCTGCTTGGCGTCCATGGCCGCGCCGGGGACGGATATCGTGCTGTCCGAGGACAAGCTGACAAGCGCGCGGAATTTCGCGAACAAACTCTGGAATGCGGCGCGATTCCTGTTTGTGAATCTGGACAAGTTTGAGGAGGCCGCTGGGAAAATAGAGGATGTCGCACTTCCTGAAGTGCGTGACAATGCACCGTATCACTCGGGAGATGAAACGGAACTGGTCGATCTCTGGATTTTCTCACGGCTCGGAAAAGCGATTGTACAGAATAATGAGGCACTAGCAAGCTATCGGTTCCATGAGGCCGCTCAGAGCGTTTATCACTTCTTTTGGGGCGATTTTTGCGATTGGTATATCGAATGGGTTAAGCCACAGCTACTGGACAAGGATTTGGCGCGGGCAACAGTGGCGTGGCGAAATCTGTTTGCCGTTTTCGAACGAGCGTTGCGGCTACTCCATCCATTCATGCCATTCCTGACGGAAGAATTGTGGCAGAAGCTGCCGCAACAAGCTGGTATTCGTTCGATTGCCCTGGACAGCTTTCCGGAGGCTAGGTCAAATCGAATTGACCCAGTTGCAGAGAAAAAGTTTTTGCTGTTGCAACGTATAATCACATCAGTGCGCACTGCGCGGGCGGACAACAAGCTCGACCCAAAGAAAAAGATTGCAGCCGAACTGTCGAGCCAGGAGGTAGCAGTCAGAGAGCTCGTCGAGGGAAACCTTGAATCACTCCAGCGACTGGCAGCCCTGTCGAGCCTAAAGGTGACTTCCGACCATCTTAGCGGCAATGGCTACTTTCACAGCTTGCCGGAAGGCGACATCCACATTCCCTTTTCAGAGATCGTCAATCCCCAGGCTGAAATGCCGCGGTTGAACAAAGATATCGAAGGACTCCAGAAAGCCATTATTTCGAAGGAGAAACAGCTTGGAAACGAAAGTTTCCGCAGTCGCGCGCCGGAGATGATCATCAAGGGGCTGGAGGCTACGCTTGCCGAGCAACGCATCGAACTGAAAAAACTGCGCGATCGACTGTCGCAACTTGAAAAGAATTCATAGTTTTTCAGAGTCTTATGGATTGGAATTCTCCCTACATTGCTGACCTTGTACGGCGCGCGCTGGAGGAAGATATCGGCGCAGGAGACGCGACGACCGCGGCGGCGGTATCACCGCGAGCCTCGGTACGGGCTCACATCCTCGCCAGGCAGACACTCGTTTGCGCGGGATTGCCGATCGCCGAAAAGATCTTCCGCGTGCTGGCTCCGGAGGTTCAGGTCATCTGCCCGCACAACGATGGGTCGTTTGTACAACCTGGAGCGGAGATCGTGCGCATCAAGGGAAATGCCCGCGCGATCCTTACCGGAGAGCGGACCACGCTGAATTTTCTTGCGCATCTTTGCGGGGTCGCCACGCTGACGCGGCGCTTCGTGGAACAACTGGCGGGCACGAAGACTCGAATTCGGGATACGAGGAAAACGACGCCTGGTTTGCGGACGCTGGAAAAATATGCAGTGAAGACTGGCGGCGGCGCCAACCACCGCTTCGGACTCTATGACGCCATTCTCTTAAAAGAGAACCACATCGCGCTTGCCGGAGGAATCAAGGCAGCGCTGGACAAAGCGCATACCTATGTGTCGCCAAAGACGCCTCCGCCGAGGACCGCGAGCGCTTACGATGCAGCCGGGTTGGACCCGGAGGTCGTCGGCCCGGGACCGTTGCCGGTGCAGATCGAGGTTCGCGATCAGAGAGAATTGCTTGAAGCTCTCGGGGCCGGGGCAGAGGCGATGCTGCTGGACAATATGACACCGGAGCGCGCGGCGGAATGCGTGAAGATTGCGCGCGGGCTTCGCGCGGAGTGCGTGATTGAAATCTCCGGAGGGATCACGCTCGACAATGCGCGTGCTTACGCGGAGGCCGGCGCCGACTTTCTCTCTTCCGGGATGCTCACGCACTCGGCGCCTGCCGCGAACCTCAGTCTGCTTGTGGAGAGCATCGAGGAAACGTAAGCTTAGGCGGCGCGAAGGAGCGCGGCGAGATCCCGATGACTCAGGAATCCTTACCGGGCACAACCGACCGCCGGCTGGCAGGGTTGCTGGCGTTGCTGGCGGAAAATGCCACCATCGTGATCAGCGGCGCGCGAATCGCGAAAGAGGTTGGCGTCTCGCGGTCCATGGTGTGGCAGTGGGTGGAACGACTGCGCGAATTGGGAGTGAAAGTAAAGAGCCAAGCAGGCACCGGATACTTCCTGGAGCAAGTCCCCGACATCCTGACTCCGGACATGCTGAAGCAACGGCTGAAAGGCGGCCTTTTCGGGAA
>WNFH01002247.1_pt1 | contig 13398 bp, 13 predicted proteins | sample 5400411 | NCBI WGS metagenome assembly WNFH01 (sample SAMN13153347, study PRJNA577476) | soil metagenome | isolation source: 200 cm saprolite under Douglas fir tree site 2 hole 3 | place: USA:California | collected 2015-04-18
GCCACGATGGAGAAGGCGATCCGTGTGGTCTCGATCGAGCGTGGCTACGATCCACGCGAGTTCGCGTTGGTGGCCTTCGGCGGTGCTGGCGGCTTGCACGCCTGCGAACTGGCAGAAGCGCTCGGCATTCCGCGCGTGATTGTGCCCGCGCTGCCGGGCGCGCTCTCAGCTTTCGGCATCCTCGCCAGCGACGTAGTAAAGGACTATTCGCACACCGTGCTGTGGCGGGTTTCCAGCGACCTTCCAAAGGAGCGTCTTGATGAGGAGTTTGCAGTTTTGCGCCGTAACACAGAAAAGAACTTTCGCGACGAAGGCTGGCGCGGTGCGATCCGGTACCAGCGCAGCGTGGACGTCCGCTACCGCGGCCAGGGATATGAGCTGAATGTTCCCTACACCCGCGGCTTGATCGAAGCCTTCCACCGCGAGCACCGGCGCCGCTACGGCTACAGCTATGCGGAGCGCGAAATGGAACTGGTCACCCTGCGCCTGCGGGCGACAATGAAATCACCGCAGTCGAATCTCTCCTCCGGCCGTTTGGCGACGGCCTTTCCTTCGGCTACGCTCAGGACAGGCCCCGGCCGTCCAGGGCGAGCGGGCGGCTTCCGTCCCGAACGTGCTCCCGTCTTCTTCGGAGGGAAGGGGCTACCTGCCACAATTTATCCGCGCGCTTCCTTGCAGATCGGAAAGAAATATTCCGGCCCCGCCGTAGTCACCGAGTACAGCGCCACCACGGTTGTACCGCCCGGCAGGCGTTTCTGGCCAGACCGGGCGGGGAACCTAGTGATCAAAACTCAATCATCGGCACGTCTCGAAGCTAGGCACTTCGCCCGCACCACCGCTACAATACCTCCATGAAACCGAGCATCTTCGTGGTCGAAGACGATCCCGATATCTCCCGCCTAGTACGCCATCACCTCGAAGGCGCCGGCTTTGCGGTCAAGGTCTTCCCCGCCGGGAACACTGTCATCCCCGAATCCGAACGGCAACGGCCCACGGTCTTCATTCTGGACATCATGGTGCCCGGCAAGGATGGGCTTGACCTCTGCCGCCAGATCCGGCAGATGCCCTCGCTCGCCCCAACTCCCATCATCTTTCTCAGCGCCAAGAGCGGAGAAGCCGACCGCATTCTTGGCCTGGAGCTGGGAGCGGATGACTACATTCCCAAGCCATTCAGCCCGCGTGAACTAGTAGCCCGGGTCAAAGCTGTGCTGCGCCGCTTCGAGCGACCCTTGTCGCAAGTCCCGGTCCACGTTGGGGACATCGAAATCGATCCCGCCGCCATGACGCTGACAGTGCGCGGCAACGCGGTGACGACCACCGCCACCGAGTTCCGTCTGCTCGATTACTTCGCCCGCCACCTCGGGCGCGTGTTCACCCGCGATCAGCTCCTCGATTCCGTCTGGCGCGATACCGCTTACGTTACGCCGCGGTCTGTGGACGTTTATGTGCGCCGCATCCGCGAGAAAATTGAGCCGGACCCCGAGAACCCGCGCTACCTCAAGACGGTGCGCGGCGCCGGATATCGCTTCGAGGCTCCGAAGTGAGGAATCGCATATTTTTCAAATTGCTGGCGGCCTTCGCGCTGGTGATCGCGGCGGCCACGGTGACCCTCGACTTTTCCATCCGCCGCGCCTGGGAGAGCTCTCTCCGCCAGGAAATCGAGCGCAATCTCCGGCAGAAGACGGCCATGTTCGCCAACCGCGTCAACAGCGACCGCAGCCAGCACTCCTTGCGGGATATTGTTTCGCAGGAAGGCCAGGCCGCCGGGGCACGCGCCACCGTCATTGACGCGCAAGGCAAGGTTCTGGCCGACTCCGAGGCCGACGCCGCCTCCATGGAAAACCATGCCCGCCGGCCCGAGTTCGTTGCCGCCCTGAAGGGGGAAGTCGGCACCGACGCCAGACGCAGCCGCACCGTGGGGGTTCCGTTTCTCTATGTGGCCGCTCCCATCGCTGGGGGCGCGGTCCGGCTGGCTTATCCGCTTTCAGATGTGGAAGCCGCCATCGCACATGTCCGGCATACGCTGCTTTTGGGTTCGCTGTTGGCGTTCGTGGTCGCTCTGCTGGTATCCGGAATTGCGGCGCAATCCACTGCGCGCCGCCTCCGCCGCATCGTGCAATTTGCCGACCGGATCGCAGCCGGCGATCTGGCAGCGCGCATCGCCGAAGGTTCGGGCGATGAAATCGGACAGGTTGCCGCCTCGCTGGACAAGACGGCCCGTCACCTCGAAGAAAGCTTTGCTTCTGTGCAGACCAGCCGGCGCCAGCTCGAAACCCTGCTCAACAGCATGCAGGACGCGGTCATCGCCGTCGGCGCCGATGATCGTGTGCAATGGGCCAACCAGACCATGGACAAACTCGTCCCCCAGCGCACGCGCCTGAATGCGCCTGTGGTGGAAACCGTCCGCGACCCAGATTTTCTCAGGGTAGTGCGCGGGGCCGGCCAGGGCGGGAAGGTGCATACCGCTCGAGCTGCGTCTATCCTTGCCGGCCGTGCCTTCGACGTGACCGCGGCTCCCCTGCCCGGCGGCGGCGCCGTGGCCGTACTGCGCGATCTTACCGAGACCGAACGCGTGGAGAAAACGCGCCGTGATTTCATCGCCAACGTTTCGCACGAGCTGCGCACGCCGCTGACTTCTATTCAGGGCTATGCCGAGACCCTGCTCGACAGCGCGCCCGAAAACAACCACGTCCGCGACTTCCTAGAGATCATCCGCAAGAACGCCACACGTATGTCACGCCTGACCGAAGATTTGCTCACCCTGGCGCGAGTGGAATCGGGCGAGCAACGTTTCGATATTCAGCCGGTGACGCCGGAAGAGTTGCTTCAGGAGGCGGTGCAGAGCTTCCACGAGGTTGCGCGGGCGCAGAATATCGAGCTGCAGGTAGAGGACACCACGCTGGCGCAGGTCAGCGCCGACCGCGAAGCCATCCACCAGGTTTTTTCGAATCTCGTGGAGAATGCGCTGAAGTACGGTGCCTCGAGCGGGCGGCTGGTGCTGGGAGCGCGCCCCTCGGAACGCGGAGTCGAGTTCTATGTCCGCGATTCCGGTCCCGGCATTTCCTCCGAGCACTTGCCGCGCCTTTTCGAACGCTTCTACCGCGTAGATAAGGCCCGCTCCCGCGAATCCGGCGGCACCGGGCTGGGACTGGCTATCGCCAAGCACATCGTCCTCGCCCACGGGGGTACGATCCGCGCCGAAAGCGAGCTCAACCACGGCTCCACCTTCCTGTTCACGCTGCCATTAGCTCCCAACCTTTCTCACGCATCATCCTGAGCTGCCTCGGGGTGGGTAGGGGCTGTCAGAGTCACCGAGAGCGCCGGGATAGCCTCGGCCGGCTGGAATCTTCTCTGCTTCTACGATTAGCCTCTCCCCGGCCGGACCGATGGGTCGGGTGAACGAGAGATTCCGGAACCCCGCTCGTTTCAGGGCCATCCTCATTCCGCGTTCAGTTTGGAATGATTCTGTCCTGCCCTTCAGGAAGCCGACTGTCCTTCCCGTGCAGTGGAAGAACATCCCGTTCGCGATGATGTACATACGGAACAGCGTGGGGATTGGCTTGGGGAACGCGTCCCGAAGCTCACGGATGGTGAGAGTCACGGGATGCACGCTCAGAATGCACTTTCCTCCGGGAACCAAGACGCGATGAATCTCCGCCAGCGCCCTGGGAATCTTCATGTATGGCAGAGCAACGTTAGAAATCACGCGATCAAAGCTCTGATCACCGAAAGGCAAGCATTCCCCTGCTCCTCGCTTGTAAATGCGGCGTGGGAAGCGCCCCCTGGCAATAGCAAGGTTCTCCTCGTTGATGTCCACTCCCGCTACCTCGTCCGAATCGGTGACACCCCATACAGCCAGGTTTTGTCCGGCTCCGCAACCTAAATCGAGGATCCGCATGACTGCGCTCCGGTCACAGAAAAGGTAGAGATATTGGGACCTAGGGCCCGCAGGGGGAAGGAATGACACCGCACTAAATAGCATATTTGGAAGCGGAATTAAAAGAGCTTTCCGTCGGCAGCCCCCTTAATGCCTCCTTTGGGCTGTGGGGGTTCAGAAGGCGAAAATTCACACCCTTTTAACCAAATCCTTGAAAAAACAACCTATCGTTGTATGTAGGTCATGAATCTAACCAAGCGGCAAGAAGGTCAGATTGGAGCGCGGCCCGCGTCGGGTCGCCCTCCAGGGACGTGCGCATGAGTACTGCCCCTATCAAGGGTCCGGAACCTGAGCCCTCCTATTCGCACTTAGTGAAACGCACCATTGAGGCCTGCCGAGTGGCCAAAGAAGCGGCCGCCACCGCCGCCGAGGGAATCGCCACCGGCTCTTCTCCATTGCTCAACACCCTGCGCGAGCGCGAGAAGGAACTCGACAACCTGGACATGGAAATTGACGCCGGGGTAACCATGGCCATCACCCAGGTCAGCGAGTCCGAGGCCCGCGAGCTGCTGGCCTGCATGAAGTTCATGATCAGTCTGGAGCGCATTGGCGACCTGCTGCTGAGCTTTGGCAGCAGCGCTCAAGCGGCTGGCTCCAGCCTCGATCCGCAGGACGTGCGCGACCTCACCCACATGGCCACAGTGCTCGAGAAAATGCTTACCGACGTGGGCACGGCCTTCTCCACGCGCGACGTCAAGAAAGCCGTCGCGGTTCTGCGCGCTGACGCCGAGATGGACCGCCTGCGCAATCTCATCTTCCTGCGTCACATCGAGAACCCGGAACACCTGCAGCGCCAGGCCAGCCTTCAAGTAATCTTCATGACTCAGTCCCTGGAGCGTGCCGGCGATCACGCCAAGAACCTGGCCGAAGAGGTCTGCCATTTCGTGAGCGGGCATACCGTCCGCCACGTCCTGATGACCTACGACAAACCCATCGAGCAGATGTTTCTCGACTGGCTCCGCGTCCGTGATGAGAAAAACTGAACCGCCTCTCTCCGGTCCTACAGTGTTTTCTGTATCTAGCAGCTAAGGCGAAAATTTCTCCCGCAAAGTTCCCACAATTGCCTCTTTGCGTCATTCAGCGGTTGCATGTCGCAGCAAAGCCAACTCAACAGCGCTGGCATTCCGCTTGCTACAGCGGAAGCCGACTAGCCGCTTGTCCATTGGAGGAGTGAAATGAAGAAATGCTTGAATGTAGTGATCGCTATCACCCTGGTGGCAGCGCTGGTTCCTGTGGCCTTTGCCCAGCAAAGTCCATCCCAGCCCGCGGCCAGGGCGTCGCAAATGCAAACCAGCCCGGCCCAGGCCTCGCCTTCGCAGGCCGAGACCCCGGATTCATTCTCCGGCACAGTCGTGAAGGTTGGGAACAAGTCTGTCCTGAAAACCGACACGGCAACCTATCACTTGGATGACCAGGAGAAAGCGAAGCAGTTTGAGGGCAAGCAAGTGAAGGTGAGTGGAAGCCTTGACAAGGCGACCAGGACCATTCATATCAGCGACATTCAGCCCGCGACCTAGCATCACCCATTGTGACTCATTCTCGCGAGGGGGCCGTCCTGCCGAAGGAAGGTCCGCTCGTTTGTTGTTAGTGGGGAAACATGGCACTTCCGCAGAAGCGCAGGTTTTGCTCCCTAGGAATTCCCAGTTCGACCCTTCACTGTGACATTGGTCACTTGCAGGCCGCAGCCCGTAATCTAGAATTCGAAGTATCCGCTCGAAGTGATACTTATGTCGGGCCGTTTCACCCATGCCACGATCCGTCTTCTCGACTGGTTGACGGAGATGACTCTGCCTGCGACCGCCCTGCCGGAACACCAGGTCACCGGCCGCCGCGGAGAAGAAGACGCTTACTTCTACCTAAGGAAGCGAGGCTACGTGATCGTGGCCCAGAACTTCCGCTCGCCGCGCCGCCGGGGAGAAATCGACCTGATTGGCTGGGACAAAGACGTGCTGTGCTTCATTGAGGTCAAGACCCGCACCTCGCGTGACGTGAAACCAGCCGAAGCAGCCGTTGGCCGCGCGAAGCGGCGCGAACTCAACGCGGTGGCCCAGGAATATTTACGCCGGTTACCACCTTCGTGCCAATGGCGCTTCGACGTACTCAGCGTGTATTATGATCAGCAATCCAGCCAGCCGCAGTTCGAGTTGTTCCAGAATAGCTTCTCAGTGTCGTACAATAAGAAGTTTGGCTTCAAGCCTACTGAAAGGATTTAGTACTTGCCCGAGCTCAGAAAAGACCCGATTGTAGGACGGTGGGTCATCATCTCGACCGACCGCGCCAAGCGTCCTTCCGATTTCGTGCGGGAAGGAGTCAAACTCAAAGGTGGCTTCTGTCCTTTCTGTTACGGCAACGAGAACAAGACTCCGCCCGAAATCCAGGCCTATCGTCCCAATCCCAATGGCGGATCCCCGCCCCAGCGCGACACCCCTGGCTGGACGGTGCGCGTAGTCCCCAACAAGTTTCCGGCGCTCGGTATTGAGGGGAATCTGAACCGCCAGGCCGAGGGCATGTTCGACAAAATGAACGGCATCGGGGCGCACGAGGTCATTGTCGAGACTCCCGACCACAACGCCAGCCTGGGCACGCTGCCGCCCAAGCGCATTGAAGACGTACTCTGGACCTTCCGCGACCGCATTCTTGACCTGAAGAAGGATCGCCGCTTCAAGTACATCCTGATTTTCAAGAATCACGGCGAAGCAGCCGGCGCCTCGCTCGAGCACGCGCACTCACAGCTGATTGCGCTGCCCATTCTTCCCATCTACGTGGTGGAGGAATTGGAAGGAGCCAAGCAGTACTACATTTACAAGGAGCGCTGTGTCTTCTGCGATATTATCCGGCAGGAGACCGAGTCCGGCAGCCGCGTGGTCGCCGAAAATGAGGACTTCCTCACATTGGCTCCCTACGCACCGCGTTTCCCCTTCGAGACTTGGATCCTGCCCAAGCGGCATGAGTCGGCATTTGAAAACTCCTCCTCGCATATGTTTGAAAACCTGGCGAAGGCGCTGAAGACGCTGCTCCTCAAGGCCGACCGGGTGCTCGACAATCCCCCCTACAACCTGGTCATTCATACCTCGCCGGTACAGGATCCCACCAATGATCACTACCACTGGCACATCGAATTCATGCCCAAGCTGACCAAGACGGCGGGATTCGAGTGGGGAACCGGCTTCTACATCAACCCGACGCCGCCGGAGGAAGCTGCCCGCTTCCTGCGTGAAGCCAGCGTGGAAGAACCGGTGCCGGCAACCGTAGGTTAGAAAAATCGATCAGGAGCAAGAAACAAAAAGGGCGCGCCCTTTAGAGTCTGTGTGCAAACTAATGTGGCACCCATGCGGGGCGTCGCCGTGTTCCCACTTTTACCCCGGGCTTACGCCCGGGGCTAAATTATTTCGCCCCTCGGGGCTCGGTTTCGGTGTGCTTCATTCCACCTGCCAACCCTAAAGGTCAGTTTGCACACGGACTCCCTTTAGGCGGGCCCTTTTGTTTTGCAGTCGCGATGAGCAGAATCCGGCGGATTAGTCCTGCGTGCGGTCCAGGAACTCCGCGTGCCATGCCATCTGTATGGCTTCCAGCTGGCCTTCGCTGGACTTCTTGGGATCGCCCTTGAACTCGGGCAGTTCCGTTACATAGCGATGCAGATCGGTGAAACGCACCGCCAGCGGATCGGTTTCAGGATGTTTTTCGGAGAGCAGGATTCCGATGTCATCCGCGTCATCCCAGGTCAGTTCTTTCTTCATGCATGCTCCTCTGGAGGTTCAAGATTTCGCGTTCGCCGGAATACGGACTTTGCTCAGCGGTCTCAGCGGAAGTTCTCCGCGCCCTCTGCGAGTCAGGCTTTTTTCCCGAAATCCTGAAACCTTTTAGTGGCCTTCTGACACATAATTCCGGTTCCATGCCGGGATCTCCACCACGACCTTGCCTGGCTTTGTGATGGTCACCTGGCAGCCGAGTCGGGAATTTAATTGCAGATCGGCGGCCATGTCAAGGCGGTCCGCCTCATCATCTTCCATCTCGGAAAGATTTTCGGCCCCTTCTTTTACCCAAACGTGGCAAGTGGTGCAGGCACAGTTGCCACCACAAGCGTGGTCCAGCGGGATCCCATAGTTCAGCGCCACATCGAGCAGCGACTGCTCCTTGCCATGATCCTTGTAGGGCAGTTTGCCGTGCTCAAACTCGACAATCTTACCCTCGGGCAGGAAGGTCACCTGAACCGTATTTTCTCCGGGCGTTTCCACGGTTGCCGTTCCGCTGCCCCGCGTTTTCTCATCTACCATGACTGCTCCTAAGTAGCGCCGGATGTGTCAGACGGCCTTACTCTTCTCTGTATCCTCAGTGTTCTAGGTGCCACAGCGGACGCAGAGGGCCGGCTGCGCTCGCTATTCAAACTCCGCCTTGGCTACCGGATGCGGCGCCTCCGGCCCTTCGCCCATGTCCGCCTGCTCCATGGTCTTGCCCTTCAAGGCCATAGTCACAGCGCTGTCCATCATCAACTCCGCCAGCCGCATCGTGCCTTGATTGAGTGCCTCAATCGCTTTGCGGATCGCCTGGTAATCGTCTCCGCCTTTTGCTTGATTCAACGCCTTTTCCAGCTTGGCGATCTTCTTTTTTTCCTCACTTGTAAGCTGGCCCCACGCCGGATCTTTCTTGCCCTTGCCGAGGGCAGCCAGAATCGTCTCTGCCTCATTGCGCGCTTCGATTACCTGTCTCCGGCGGAAGTCTTCTTCGGCGTTGTCGAACGATTCCAGAATCATGCCTTCAACTTGCTCGTCCGTCAGCCCGTAGCTGGGCTGGACTTCAATCTCGGCTTCCTTGCCGCTACGTTGTTCGCGCGCGGAAACGTGCAGAATGCCGTTGGCGTCGATGAGGAATTTCACTTCGATGCGCGGCATCCCCGCCGGCATGGACGGAATTCCCTTCAGATCAAACCGAGCCAGCGATCGGCAATCGTTTGCCAGTTCGCGCTCCCCCTGCAGCACGTGAATCGCGACATTAGCTTGCCCCTCAATCTGCGTGGTGTAGTGCTGCGTGGCCGAAGCCGGAATGGTCGAGTTCCTTAGGATAATCTTGTCCGTCACCGCGCCCGCGACCTCAATGCCAAGCGACAAGGGCGTAACATCCAGCAGCAGCATGTTCTCCGTAGCCTCGGAGCCGCCAGAAAGAATGTTCGCCTGCACCGCGGCGCCCAAGGCGACGACCTCATCCGGATTCAGGTCAATGTGCGGTTCGCGGCGAAACATCACCTTGACCAGTGCTCGTACCTTGGGAATGCGAGTTGAGCCGCCGACCAGCACCACTTCGTCGATTTGCTCCGGCTTCAAACCCGCGTCTTTCAAGGCCTGTTTGCACGGTGCCACAGTCCGGTCGATGATCGGCTGGATCAGCTGTTCGAACTGTTCGCGCGTGATCTCCCGCAGATAGCGCTTGCCATCCTGCAACTCGATGTTCATCTCGGTCGCCGGTTGCACAGACAACGCAATCTTCGACTCGATCACCGATTTGCGGATCGTCTGCACGACTTCTGCATTGCGCCGGATGTCCAAACCCATATCACCCTGGATGTCGTCCAGCGCAATCGTGATCAAGAGATTGTCAATGTCGTCGCCGCCCAGGTGCGTGTCGCCGTTTGTAGCGATGACTTCGAAAATCCCGTCGTGCAGTTTGAGAATAGAAATGTCGAACGTGCCACCGCCGAGATCGTATACGGCCACAATGCCGTTCTGCTTCTTATCGAGCCCATAGGCGAGAGCAGCGGCTGTTGGCTCATTCACTAGACGTAGGACTTCAAGCCCCGCGATGCGGCCTGCATCTTTCGTCGCCTGCCGCTGCGCGTCGTTGAAATATGCTGGTACCGTGATGACCGCCGTCGTCACCGGTGCGGCGAAAAACCGCTCAGCGTTGCGCTTTAGTTGACGCAGAATGAACGCCGAAATCTCGGGTGGCGTGAACGTCTTCTCGCCGAGCTTGATGCGGATAACTTCTCCCGCTTGCAGATCCTCCGCCAGGCGAAAAGGAAACAGCCTCAACTCTTCCTGAATGTCCTCAATCCCGCGTCCCATCAGGCGCTTGATCGAATAAACGGCGCGCTCCGGCGTCTCGATCAGATACTTTCGTGCCACATTGCCTACGATGATCTGATCATGCTCATCGAGCGCAACGACCGACGGCACCAGGTTCAGCCCATCCTCGCCGGGGATCACGACAGGGCTAGCGGAGCCCCCAGCGAGCCCGGGTTTGGCTTGCTGGGTCGCAGTCTCCCCTTGCATGAACGCGACCAGCGAATTGGTGGTGCCGAGATCGATGCCGACGATGCGATCGGTTGTCATAACTAAAATGCAGAAGGCAGGAGTTAGGATGCAGAATTAGGGGTCTCTACACTTCTGCATTCTTACTTCTTACTTCTTAAATTTCTTAGTCCTGACTCAGCTTTCCAGTGCCTCATTTACATCCCTTACCAAATTCCTGATGTACGACCGCCGGTTTAGCAGGTCGACCATCTTGTCCCGCGCTCTGCGGCGATCTTCCTCAGTACCGCTGCCCACGGCTTTGTCCCACTCGTTCCAGTAGCCTTTCAACTCCTGCGATAGCGCTTCGTACTTCTCTTCGAGTTCCAGTTTTTGCCTGCCGATTTCCTCAATCAGCGCAGGATTGTCTTCCCCGGCCTTTTTTTGCACGCGCAGCTCATCCAACTGCATATTCAGATCGAAAACTTCCTCCAGCAGATCGGGAGGCACGACCTGCTTCTTAACGTCGCCGGTAGCGCGTGCCTTTTCAGTCGCAGCCTTCGACTGTTCCTCGAGTTCCACGCCTTCCAGCCGCAGCAAATATTGCGTGCGCTTGATCGGATCTTTCAATGTGCGGTATGCGTCATTGAGCAGCGAACTCTGCTCCAGGCTCCACTCCTGCTCCCGCTTGTCCGCGCGGGCGTAGAGGTCGGGATGAAGCTTTCGGCTCAGCTCGTAGAACTCCTGCTCCAAGCGTGCGACATTGACATTCAGCTTTCGGGGCAAGGCGAAGAAGGTGAAGTAATCCACCGGAACCGGCGGCTGCACTTTACCGCAGGCAGTGCAAAAGTGCGCCGCGCGCATTTCACCACATGACCAGCAGTTCGAGGTACCCTCACTAGTTCCAGGCATGGAAAGCGCGGTTTTTGCCGAATTAGTCCTCATGCGACAAACATTGCTCTAGACACATTCACCACGGCCGGGCACTTTCGAGGCTAAAGCGGACGCCGTGGTGGAAAAATCTTCGTCAAAACATCAACCACAAAGGACACGAAGGGACGCAAAGGAATTCCTTCGTGTAACTTCGTGTCCTACGTGGTTAACCCGCATGACGCTAACCTGAGAACGAGGTGCCGCACCCGCACGACTTCGATGCATGCGGATTCACGAAGACGAAGCCCTGTTGCATGAGGGTTTCCTGGTAATCCAGGGTCATGCCGTGCAGGTAAATGAACGACTTGGGATCCACAAATACCCGCACGTCGCCGAACTGGAAGATGCGGTCGCGCTCCCGCGGCTGCGTGTCGAAGCGAATGTTGTAGCTCAACCCCGAACACCCGCCGCCTTGCACCCCCAGGCGTAACCCTCCCTGCTCCGGCGAAATGCCTTCCTTGGCGATGGCCGCGCGAATCTTGACCAAGGCCTTTTCCGTCACCTGGACACCTTTGGCAGCAGTCGCCGGCGCAGCCGTTTTCGTTGCTTCTTCAATCATGATCACTTGAGCGACGGGCGTCCTGGCCCGTCGAAATGCCAGACGGGCGAGGACGCCCGCCCCTACATCGGACCTTTACTGGGCTTCGACGGCCGCTGGTTTCGCCACATCCCGCTTCTTCTTCCAGTCGTGGATCGCCGCCCGGATGGCATCTTCCGCCAGCACCGAGCAGTGGATCTTCACCGGAGGCAGCGAAAGCTCCTTCACGATGTCCGTGTTCTTGATCTGCAGTGCCTCATCCACCGTTTTGCCCTTTACCCACTCGGTGGCCAGGGAAGAGGACGCGATCGCCGACCCGCAACCGAAGGTCTTGAATTTTGCGTCTTCAATGACGGCCGTCTGCGGGTTGACCTTGATCTGCAGCTTCATCACGTCGCCGCACTCGGGCGCGCCCACCAGGCCCGTGCCCACATCGCCGCTCGATTTGTCCAATGAGCCCACATTGCGCGGGTTTGAATAATGATCCAGAACCTTATCGCTATATGCCATGACTTTTTTTCTCCAAAGTTGTTTCAAAATCTCAACGTCTGTCATCCCGAGCCGAGCGGCTTCAGCCGCGAAGTCGAGGAATCTGCATTTCTCAACTGCAGATTCCTCGCTGCACTCGGAATGACAAATTCGGAAGGCCGTTACTCAGCCGCCCACTTCACCTGCTTCAAATCCACGCCCTCTTTCGCCATCTCATAGAGCGGCGAGAGTTCGCGTAGGCGCTCGACTGTTTCCACCACGCGATCGGCCACGTAGTCCACTTCGGCCTCGGTGTTGAAGCGCCCGATGCCGAAACGAATCGAACTATGCGCCAGGTCGTCCCCCGTTCCCAAAGCCTTCAAGACATAAGATGGTTCCAGCGTCGCCGAGGTGCAAGCCGAACCGCTCGAAACCGCCACGTCATTGATGCCCATCAGCAGCGACTCGCCTTCCACGTAGGCAAAGCTGATATTGAGATTGCCGGGCAGGCGGTGCTCCATCGAGCCGTTGATATACACCTCGTCCAGCCGGCCCATGATGTTCTCCCGCAGGCGATTGCGTAGGCCTGCGAGGTGACAAGCTTCCTTTGGCATCTCCTCGCTCGCAATCGCACAGGCTTTTCCCAGCCCCACAATGCCGGGCACATTCAGCGTCCCGGAACGCATGCCGCGCTCGTGCCCGCCGCCGTCGATGCTGGCGGATATCTGTACCCGCGGGTTCTTGCGCCGCACATACAGAGCGCCCACACCTTTCGGCCCGTACATTTTGTGGGCGGAAATCGACATTACGTCGATGTTCTGCTTGTTCACGTCGACCGGAACCTTGGCCACTGCCTGGGTGGCATCGCTGTGGAAGATGACCCCACGCTCACGACAAATCTTGCCGATTTCCGCGATCGGCTGTAGCACGCCAATCTCGTTGTTGGCCGCCATGATGGTCACCAGGATCGTCTTGTCATCCATGGCGCGCTTCAAATCATCGAGATCGATGAGCCCATCCTTCTGCACCGGTAGATATGTAACCCGGTAACCGTACTTCTCCAGCCGCTTGCAGGTATCGAGCACGGCTTTGTGCTCGGTGACAGCGGTGATGACGTGATTGCCCTTTTCCTTGTACATCTCGGCCACGCCCTTGATGGCCAGGTTGTCGCTCTCGGTCGCGCCCGAGGTGAAAATGATCTCTTTGGTGGTCGCGCCGACCAGCTTGGCAATCCGTTCCCGCGCCGTTTCCGTGCCTTCCTCGGCTATCCAGCCGAAAGAGTGGTTGCGGCTGGCGGCGTT
>WNFH01002251.1_pt1 | contig 13393 bp, 11 predicted proteins | sample 5400411 | NCBI WGS metagenome assembly WNFH01 (sample SAMN13153347, study PRJNA577476) | soil metagenome | isolation source: 200 cm saprolite under Douglas fir tree site 2 hole 3 | place: USA:California | collected 2015-04-18
GTCGGAGTTTATGGAGCGTCATACAACCGCGAGGCTGGTCGGTTCCCCGCCCGGCTACGTCGGCTACGACGAGGGCGGCCAGTTGACCGAGGCGGTGCGCCGCCGGCCCTACTCGGTGATCCTCTTCGACGAGATCGAGAAGGCACATCCCGACGTCTTCAACATGCTGCTGCAGATCCTCGAGGACGGCCGGCTGAGCGACGCCAAAGGCAAAGCAGTCAACTTCGCCAACACGGTCATCATCATGACCTCCAACCTGGGCATTCGCGATGTGAACCAGGCCGGAACGTCGCTCGGCTTCCAGCCCGCGGTGGTGGATGAGGCCGATGAGGTCGAGCGGCGGCACAAGAACACAAAGGAAAAGATCGACGAGGAGCTCAAGCGGATGTTTCGCCCCGAGTTCCTCAATCGCGTCGACGCTGTGGTCGTCTTCAAGAGCCTGACCACCGGGCAGATCCGTCAGATCGTCGACTTCCAGCTGGCCAAGCTTGGCAAGCGCCTGGTCGACCAGCGGATAACGATCGACGTGACCGACGCCGCCAAAGACCTACTGGCCAAGGAGGGTTATGACCGGATGTATGGCGCCCGGCCGCTACGGCGCGTGATCACGAGTCGGATTGAGGACCAGCTCTCTGAGCATCTCCTGCGAGGGAAGATCGCGCGCGGCGACATTGTGGTGGTCGACGTCAGTCCCGAGGGCGGCTTAGTGTTCCACGGCGAGGCGCGCCGGCACGAAACCGCCTCGGAAGATTCCTCACCTCCGCAGGGCGCACAGGCTTAGACTGGCCTTCCCCTCGTCAACCCGGCTCCGGCGGGCCCATGCTCCACTTCAATCCAGGGCATCTATCGAGAACATATTTGACGAGGATTTCTGACGATGACGCGTGAGGGCAGGGCGCCTTACGAGGTGCTCAAGGTCGCTGCCGCCTCCAAGCCGGTCTCGGTCGCCGGGGCCATCGCCGGAGTCATCCGGAGTCAGCAGCATGTCGAGGTTCATGCCATTGGGGCTGGTGCCGTTAACCAGGCCATCAAGGCGATCGCTATCTCACGCGGCTACGTTGCGCCCGCGGGCCTCGACCTCGTGTGCATCCCGTCCTTCATCGACTTGTCGCTCGATGGCCAGGAAAGGACCGGGATCAGACTCCTGGTGGAGGTGCGCTGACGTGCGGAAGCGGCTTCAGGGTGTAGGCGTCTTGGCTGTCATTCGCGTTCACAAAGTCGCTGATTAGGGTTTGGAGGACGAGTGCGAACTTGAGTGGACCGTATGCGATCCGTTATGGGCGTTCGGGTCGCCTACAACGTTCATCGGATCGTCCCGCCGAACTCGCCGACGAGCCGAGAAGAGCCACCATCGAGCCGCAGCGGCAAGAATGTACAAAGGATGTACGGTCCAAAGCTCGCATGGCTCGTAGGGCCAGTTTTGAGTTCAGATTTGGCTCCGGACCCAGGGATTCGAACCCTGAACCTTGCGGTTAACAGATCGCCGAGGCTCGTTCAGAAATGGTCGTCCCCATTCGCGGAGTGCTACTGGGTATGAATCGCCCTGAGTTTCTTGGAGACTCAGCGGTTTGGTTTTCACGCGACGGCTGATGCCTCGCGCCCTGCATAGTAGGCTGCCTCATACTCCGCCGGCGGCAGGTCGCCGATGGAGCTGTGTAGGCGACGGTTGTTGTACCAGTCGATCCACGCCGCCGTAGCGAGCTCCACCTGCTCGAGCGTTCGCCACGGTCCTTTTATGCGGATGAGTTCTGTCTTGAATAGTCCGACCACCAACTCGGCCAGCGCGTTGTCATAGCTGTCGCCGCGAGAACCGACCGAGCGCACCGCACCAGCGTCGGCGAGTCGCTCCGTGTATCGGATGGCCAGGTACTGGACTCCGCGGTCCGAGTGATGGACCAGACCCTTGAGCATCTTCGACCCTCGGGTCCAGATCGCCATCTCAAGCGCGTCGAGCGCGAGGTCGGCACGCAGAGACGAGGAGACGCGCCAACCCACGATGCGACGGCTGAAGACGTCAATGACGAAAGAGACGTAGATGGTTCCTGCCCATGTCGAGACATAGGTGAGGTCAGCCACCCAAAGAAGGTTGGGGGCCACTGCCTTGAAGACACGGTCGACGAGGTCGGCTGGCCTGACATCGCTGTCGGCCGGGAGGGTGGTCCGCTTGGCCTTGCCACGGACCACGCCAAACAGATTCAGATCGGCCATCAGTCGGGCCACCCGGTCTCGCCCGACTGCGACCGACTGGCGGCGCAGCTGCTTCCACATCTTCTCGACGCTATAGACATCGAAGTTCTCGCAGTGCACCCGCTCGATCAGGGGCTTGAGCTGTTGGTCACGGACCAGCCGTGCCGATGGCGGTCGCGACGTCGCGGCGTAGTACGTCGATGGGGCGAACACCAACGTCTGGCAGATCGGCTCGACTCCCCACCTTTCCTTAAAGGTGTTGATGAACTTCACTACTTCGGTAGTCGCGGGTCGAGTTCCCGCGCGGAGAAACCTGCGGCGGCTTTGAGGATGTCGTTGGCTCGCCGCAGCTCACGAACCTCCTTCTCCAGCTCGACGATTCGCTGCTGGTCCGTGGTTGTGATCCCCGGCCGTTGTCCGCCATCGATCTCCGCCTGCTTGACCCAGTGGCGCAACGTCTCTGAGCCGAGGCCGAGTTGCACGGCGATCCGTGTCACAACCCCGTGGCGCTCGCCGGTCTCCCTCATGGTCTCCTGAACCATGCGGACCGCTCGCTCTCTCAGCTCAGCTGGGTGTCGGTGTCCTGACCCTTGCTTGGACGACTGCTGCTTCTGTACTGACATGGGCTACATCCTCCCAAAGAACGGAGCCTCCATCAAACCCAGGGCACTTCACACCGATGCCAAAGTTCTACGTCCAGCACCGTCCCCGTCCCAAACAAGCTGGTTCGGGTTCGAAAATGGCGTCATGCGGTTACCCGTATCTGGCGGAAGTCACTGAGCAAGCCAGGGGGCGACCGCCAACCGAGCTTGAATTCCCGCCAACGCGTGGGCGCGCTGCTGACGGCGCTGCTGGTCTGTCCGGAGCCCGCGGGTCACAGCCGGGTCACAGATTCCTGGGAACTACGCATCGGTGAAGCTGGCCCCGACTTGGGTCGCCAGGTCCACCCCTTTCTTGTTGGTGTCGATAGCACGTCTTCGCAGGCTGTCATCCGGATTGGACAGCGAGCCCGATGCATACGTCGGATCGGCGTGGAGGCCCGAGGCGATCACAGGCAGCGTCGATGATTCCATCGATGTTGTCCTCGTTGACTTCTCCGGGACAGTGAAACTCGAGGCCGTCGAGGAGGTCGTGCAGCCCGTCTGTCGCTCGCTTGGTCTTGTCAACCATCGATTCACGACCGGCGTCTGGGTGGTAGCCGGCTGGAACGAAGCGGGTGATTTTGGCGCCCAGCGCCCAAATCCCCAGCGAGTTCCTCACCCTCTTCATAACCGTGTACCTCAGTGATTGATGGTGGTGCGGTTCATGCCTTGACCGCACCGGACAGACCCACCGACGATGCGCCGCTTGGCGAACACGAAGAAGACAGGGACGGCAGCAGGTGAAGGCAAGGATTCGAGCCGTCTCCTCCGTGTACTCGGTATTGTATGTTTGTTTAACGTGAACGTTCACGCCTTCCGACCGAGCGATCATCGACATCTACCTCGTCGAGACGCCGAAGCCACACCTACGTCGGACGATTGCGAGCAAATAGAGATGGAAATTGATTTGAAGCAGGTCCCGTTCAGCCGACGAGGCACTTATTTCGCGATCTCACGGCTCGAGAATCGGAGCGGCATCGCGGATCGCCTCTATCTACGAACGGTGCATGGGGACGCGATGACGAAAGAGATATTTTCTCTTTGCCTCTGCGACGGCTCAGGTTCAGTCGCTTTTGCCGAACGGACGTCGCCCGAGAAGATCGAACTCATCGCCGAATCAGGTTTAGTAGAGGGCTGCATTTCTGCGACTACCGAGGTGCTGTTCCGTGGCCGCGGCGTGGGAATGCAACTCAAGGCATTGCTAAAGAGTGATTACGACCTCATCGTACAAACTGGCCCAAAAAGCTGGCAGTACATCTGCCACGCATCAAACATCAACCTAATGATCACTGCGCTCGAGGGCGAACTCAATGTGTCGGCCAGTTGGACCGGCGTCAAGAACGAAAGCCTCGAGCTCACGGTGCTTCCGTCCAAGGAGACCGGCGAGTTCCTTGTTTCGATCGACGAGTTCATTAGCAGCTTCGAAACTCCGCTACGAACGGACACTTTTGATTCTGCCGTGCGGTCAGCTCGCGGCGACTTCGATGCCTGGAAGCGGCTCGCGCCGCCTGTCCCCTCAGAGTACGAGCAGGCTCGTGCGCTCGCCGCCTATATCAGCTGGAGTTCGATTGTGGAGCCGAAGGGATTGGTCCACCGTGAGTCCATGTTCATGTCGAAGAACTGGATGACCAACGTATGGAGTTGGGATCATTGTTTCAACGCGATGGCGCTCACAGCCGACGTCGCAGCGGCAGTGGACCAATTCATGACGATGTTCGATCACCAGGACGAATACGGAGCGATTCCCGACTATTTCAACGACGCTGCCATCTCCAACAATTTCAGCAAGCCCGCGGTTCACGGGTGGGCATTGGAATGGCTTATGCGGCGCGCTGAGTTTGACGACTCCTTTCTCGCTGATGCCTATCAGGCGCTCAGCAGATGGACCAACTGGTGGTTCACTTATCGCGACTACGACGGCGATGGATTCCCTCAGTACAACCATGGCAACGACTCCGGCTGGGACAACAGCACAGCATTCCTGCAGTTCGTGCCAATCGAGAGTCCCGATCAGATGGCCTTTCTCGTCATTCAGATGGAGGTTCTTGCCACGCTTGCCGGTCGCCTTGGCCGACCTGCGGATCACACGATATGGGCAGCCCGTTCGACACGATTTCTTGGCAGATTTCTGGAGGAGTTCTGGGTTGATGGGCGCTTCATTGCACGGCACGCGGTCACTCATGAGCAGGTGAATTGCGACAGCCTTCTGATGTACATACCTCTCGTCCTCGGTGAAAGGCTCCCGCCTGACATCTTCGATTCCCTGGCAGACGGCCTCAGCGAGCACGGCTTCGTCACCGACTTTGGTTTGGCCACGGAGAGCCCCCGGAGTCAGTACTACGAGTCGGATGGCTATTGGCGAGGACCTATTTGGGCACCGTCGACCATGATCATCGTCGACGGGCTGTTTCGCGGTGGTCGTGAGCAATTGGCAAGGGACATTGCGCGTCGATTCTGTTCGATGGTGGCACGCAGCGGAATGGCGGAGAACTTCAATGCCCTTAGCGGAGACGGCATGCGCGATCGCGCCTACACCTGGACCGCGAGTGTCTTTCTCGTTCTGGCGAGCGAATACGCGAGCGCGGGAGGTGATTAGCCAATGACCGCTGGGCACCCATCGAAGCGCGCGGGAATCGTCGACGTCGCCAAGATGGCCGGCGTGTCTCGCCAAACCGTAACGCGCGCCGTAAACGACATGGACGGGATCAGTTCCGAAACGAAAGCGCGAGTCTTGGCGGCCGCAAAAACTCTAGGTTACCGGCCAAGTCGTTTCGGCCGAGGGCTCGTGAATCACGGCACTCCCTCGCTTGGTTTGGTTATCACCGACCTCACAAACCCCTATTTTGCGTATCTCGCCTCCAGCATTGCGAAACTCGCCACTCAGCATGGGTGGGCGCTCCTCCTGATGGAGAATTCCCACAGCGACATCGGCAGTAACCAGCGTCTGCGGGAATTCTCCCTCCAGGTTGACGCGGTCATTGGCTATTTGGATATGAACGCTGAAATGATCGACGACACTTTCCGCGACATGCCGGTTGTCACCCTCAACGACGAGCTTCAACCCGGATGGTGGGCTTCGGTGGAAATTGATTTCGACCCGGGCATGCGTAGCGTGCTAGAGCACCTTCGCTCGAACGGCCGGCATCGTGTCGTCATGGTCGACAGGCCCGTCGATGGTGGACCCTCGGCTCGTGCGCGCAGCTACAAGCGCCAATCGGCCCTCGTCGGTATCGAGACGGACATCATTTTCGCTGAGTCGGACGGGCTCGCCGAGATAGAGATGGGAAGAATCGTTGCGGACAAGTTGCTCGCGCGACACGAGCTGCCGGAGGCGGTCATCTGCTACAACGACGCCGTGGCGATTGGGCTATTGAAGCAGTTCCAGCTAGCCGGATTTGCCGTCCCACAGGATTGCGCGATCGTCGGGATTGATGGCCTAGCGATCGGGACGCTCGTGACCCCCGAACTCACGACGTTGAGCCTAGACGTTTCTGAAGTGGCCCACCGCGCGGTGGAGATGATCCTCAACATGGTGAAGAGCGGTCACCCGATGAGCGGACACGATATGCGCCGCACGGTCTCCAATTCGCTCGTTCTGCGTGGATCAGCGTAGGTCGAATCGGTAACTCGGCGCTGGCGCCAGCCGCGATCCATCGCAGTTGGCTCCCACATCGGCTCGAGCGATCCGCTCGACGGTTGACAATCCGTCGAGGCCTGTGTAATCTTTGCTCCTCCCCAATCGTGAACGTTCACGACACCCACCCGTGAACGTTCACGGAGACATGCGAAAATGCGTGGGCAAAGGAGCTCGTCATATGAAAAAGTCAAGAGTCGCGGTGGCTGTCGCCAGCGTGGCGATGTTTTCGCTGGCCCTGGCGGGCTGTTCGTCGGGAGGATCTAGCAGCACCTCGACGGGGCTGGCCCTGACCGTCGAGGACTATTACACCTGGTCGACCGGCCAGGTCATGGACTCGATCTACCAGTCGTGCGCCGCTGCGCTGGGTGACTCGATCACCTCGAATCACGTTGCCGGCGCTGGACTGATATCCAAGGTTCTGCAGCAGGGGTCCTCCAAGACGCTCCCGGATGTGCTGATGCTCGACAACCCTGATGTTCAGCAGATAGCGTCTTCCGGTGCCCTCGCGCCGCTGAGCGACTACGGAATCAACGCCAATGGCTTGGCACCCGCTGTGGCCGGTGCCACCACGTATCAGGGCAAGCTCTACGGTCTCGCACCTGCAGTCAACTCGCTCGGGCTGTACTACAACGCCGACCTGTTCACGGCCGCTGGCATCACTACGCCGCCAGCGACGTGGGATGAATTCGCAAAGGATGCTGCGAAGCTCACCAAGCCCGGACGCTACGGTTTCGCAATGGCTGCAATAGGCACGTACGAGGGAACCTGGCAGTTCATGCCTTGGATGTGGAGTAACGGTGGCAGCGAAAACAACATCAACACGCCGGAGACCGCCCAGGCTTTGCAGTTCCTGACTGACCTCGTCAATAGCGGTTCGATGTCCAAGAGCGTTGTCACCTGGGGCCAGGACGATGCCATTAGTCAGTTCACGGCCGGCAAGGCCGCGATGGTTGAAGGCGGATCATGGAACGTCGGGGCTTTCAACAAGATAAGCGGCCTCAACTGGGCCGCTGCGCCGATTCCGACTCGGACCGCCGGACAAACGCATGTCGCGCCGCTGGGTGGCGAGGCGTACACCGTTTCCAAGACCGGAAACACGGACAAGATGGCTGCTGCCGCCAAGATTGTTCAGTGCATTAGCAGCCCCTCGAACCAGGAGTTGCTTGCGCAGCAGACGGGCGCTGTGCCGTCGCTCCTGTCCCTTGCCAACTCGGTGGCACAAAGCAATTCAGCTCTGGCACCGTTCGTTACGGTCGTTGCGGGAGCACGTGCCCGCACGGCACTGCTTGGCCCGAATTGGCCAGCGGCCGCAACAAAGATCTACACCGCTGAGCAACTGGCGCTGACCGACAAACTGTCACCCTCGGCGGCGCTGGCTCAGGCTCAAAGCCAGACCTAATAGCTCCGGCCCATACAGCCCGATCAGAAGTCAATGGATAACAGAGAACGATGAGAACCGCTGAAGTGGCGACCATCGCCTCGAACACACTGACTTCTGGTCGGGATGCCCCGTCAGGGCGCCGCGCTCGACTCCGCGAAAGATCCACACAGTGGCTCTTCCTGGTGCCAGCACTGATCTACATCGGGCTGTTCTTCGGCTACCCCGTCGTGCAGAACATCACGATGAGTTTCCAGAACTACACGATCAAGACCTTTTTCACCGGGTACGCGCCGTGGATTGGCTTCGACAACTATGCAAGAGTCATCCAGAGCAGCCTATTCACGTCGTCCATCATCAACACCGCACTGTTCACGGTGGGCTCGATCATTGGGCAGTTCACGATCGGTCTGGCCCTCGCCGTGTTCTTCCATCGCAACTTTCCGCTCAGCGGCGTGCTCAGGTCGTTGCTACTGCTGCCGTGGCTGCTTCCGTTGATTGCGTCGACTGCGATCTGGAAATGGATGCTCGACCAGGACAGCGGAGTCATAAATCAGACGCTCGGGATACTGTTCCACCTACCTGCAGTCCCTTGGTTGGACAGCCCAAACGTTGCGCTTATCACGGTCGTGATTGTCAACATCTGGATCGGCATCCCGTTCAATGTGACGATCCTCTACAGCGGGCTGCAAGATGTCCCGGTCGAGCTCTATGAGGCCAGTTCTCTCGACGGTGCCACCGGTTGGCGGCAGTTCCGCCACATCACCTGGCCTAGCCTCAGGCCAGTGATCAGCGTGGTGCTCGTTCTTGGTGTGGTGTACACGCTGAAGGTGCTGGACATCATCATCGGGTTGACGGGGGGCGGTCCGGCGGGTGCGACGGAAACCCTCGCGACGGATGCCTACCGCCGATCGTTCATAGAGTTCTCATTCGGTACGGGCGCCGCTGTGAGCAACATTCTTATCGTGGTCTCACTAATATTCGCGTTCGTCTACCTCCGTATCAACCGCCGCGCGGTCGACGAGTAGGGAGCCGACGATGAAGGCCTCACGAATCAAGCAGATCGCGCTGAGTGTCCTCGGTGTGATCTTTCTCGCGATAATGCTGTTCCCCGTTTATTGGATGATCAACTCGTCTTTCCAGTCGAACGTCGGCGTCGCAAACGCCACTGCGTTCTTCCCGACCAATCCGACTCTCTCCGGTTATGAGACTGCGATCAGCCAGCAGGGCGGCCACCTGTTGACAAGCCTCGTCGTCGCCCTCGGAAGCATGGTTCTTACGGTGGTGATTGCGGCGCCGGCCGCATACGCACTCGCTACTTTCAAACTGCGCTGGATGGGCGGCGTACTCATCGCCCTGCTCATCTCACAGATGATCCCGGGGATCGTGATCGCGAATGCGATCTACACGGCATTCAACGACGTCGGCCTGCTCAATAGCATTCCGGGGTTGGTCCTGGCCGATGCTTCCATCTCGATCCCCTTCTCGATTCTGATCGTGCGCGCTTTCATGACCTCTCTGCCGCCGTCGCTTGTCGAAGCGGCGTGGGTCGACGGTGCGGGGCACCTTCGGGCGTTTGTCTCGATCGTGATCCCGATCAGCCGCAACGCGATCGTCACGGCCGCGCTGTTCAGTTTTTTGTTCGCGTGGAGCGACTTCCTATTCGCACTCACGCTTACCAACGGTACCGCGGTCGAGCCCGTGACCCTCGGGATCTACGCCTACCTCAGCGCCGATATCAAGGAATGGGGTCCGGTAATGGCCACATCCGTGCTGGCATCAATCCCCGCGGTCGTCATGCTCATCTTTGCCCAGCGTTACATCGCAGCTGGAGCTCTAGGAGGCGCCGTGAAGTAGCGCGGGCGCTGCGATCGCTACACGGATAGCGCGCTTCCACTATTCGCCTGCGCAGTAGATAGCCAAGAGCACTTGCAGGGTCCGATGACACCTCCATCAGAACCCGAAAGAAACGGTGTCTACGCCTTCACTGATTCCTCATTTGAAGGCTCGGCGGGCCCTGCTCAAGTAGGAGTCACTGACTTTGAACACGTGACTGAACCGAAGTTTGCCTTCAGCCCCGACAAATTACCCAGGGAGCGGAAATGTCCATCGTCCAACGACCGCAAGCAGATCCAGATCTCCCGCCCGGGCACCAATCGCCCGATGACATCAGGGTGGGCTACTCTGAACTCGACGGGCTGATGCCTTGGTCAGATCCCGAAGTTATATCCGTCCGCCGAGAGCCTAACCACAGCATCAGTCACGAAGACCGCCTCAGTCTCGACGGCAACTGGCAATTTCAGCTCCTCCAACACCCAAGGCAGCGTCCCGATGGGCCGTTCCGATCGATCAAAGTGCCCGGCGCGTGGACAATGCAGCGAACTGCCGATCTTCCGATCTACCTGGATGCCCGGATGCCATTCCCGGAGGCTCCTCCCAACGTTCCCGTAGCGAATCCGACAGGGTACTACCGGCGCTCTTTTGTCATTCCGGAGACCTGGCGGGCGAAACGAATCGTGCTTCACGTTGGAGCGGCGGAAAGCGTTTTGATCGTCAGGGTCAACGGCAAGGACATCGGGCTCAGCAAAGACAGTCACCTTGCGGCTGAGTTCGACCTGACAAACACGGCAATTGTGGGTGAGAACCTCGTCGAGCTCACAGTCGTCAAATGGTCGGACGCGAGCTTCATCGAGGACCAGGACCAGTGGTGGCACGGTGGATTGACGCGCAGTGTCTACATTTACTCGACGGCGCCAGTGTTTCTTCGCGACGTCGCCGTGATGGCGGAATACGACGTCGATGCCCACTCAGGCGCGCTCACACTCTCCGCCACGATCGGAACGATCTCCGGTGAAATTCCCGATCGATTGTCAGTGCGAGCGCGATTGGGTGAATCGGATATCTGCGACTCGATCGCAGTCACCACACATCTGCGCCGTACACATGTCGCCGACGACGGCGCCTCGGAAACGCGCTCACCATGGAATCTTCTTGGCAGCCTCGCAGCCGGCGTGAAGCTCTCGGCCGCTGATCAACGGCTGGCGACGGAGACACAAACTGCAGTGTTTCCGGGCGCTGTAGGCAAAGCGCGAGCGTCACTTGAGCTCGGCTATGTCGAGCCTTGGTCCGCAGAGGATCCGCACCTCTACGATCTGCGAGTCGAGCTCGTGGACGAACACGGCGAGACGATCGACTCCGCACACTGGCGGATCGGATTTCGCCGGGTTGAAATCATCGGTCGCAACTTACTGGTAAACGGCTGTCGTATTTGGATCCAGGGTGTGAACCGCCACGACTTCGATCCTCTGACTGGGCGAACACTGACCGAAGAGCAGTTGAGGGCGCAGCTCTCTCAGCTCAAACGATTCAATATCAATGCCATTAGAACTTCTCACTACCCGAATGATCCCGCCTTCTTGGACATCGCGGATGAGTTCGGCTTCTATGTTGTCGACGAAGCCGATATCGAAGCACATGGCTGGTACGGCTCAATTTGCGATGATCCGAGATACCGGTCCGCCTTCCTCGATCGAGTCGCCCGAATGATTGAGCGAGATAGAAATCATCCGAGCGTCATTATGTGGTCACTCGGGAACGAGAGCGGGAGCGGAGTGAATCATGACGCCGCAGCGGCGTGGGCGCGCGGTACCGATCCATCTCGCCCGGTGCACTACGAAGGCGGGATTTCAAAGGATTGGTATGCCGGGCATTCACAGACGGACATCGTGTGTCCGATGTACCCCGCGATCGAGGCGCTTCTTGCATACGCGGCGGATCCACGAGCCGATCGTCCTCTGATCATGTGCGAGTACCAGCACGCCATGGGTAACTCCAACGGAGCCCTGGACGACTACTGGTCGGCTATTCGAACATCACCCGGACTTCAGGGTGGCTTTGTCTGGGAACTGTGGGATCACGGGCTCGACCCGGACGGCGACCACCGATACCGCTACGGCGGCGATTTCGGCGAAAAGGACCACGACGGCAACTTCTGTATCGATGGCCTCCTGTTTCCGGACGGAACACCTCATCCGGCGTTGTACGAGCTTCGACGCATCTTTTCCCCCGTCGAGATTCGGAGCACCGCGGACGAAATCGTCGAAGGTTCGTTGCGGATTGAGAACATGCAAAGCTTCGCAGGGTTAGAGAACTTTTCGCTTGAGCTCTTCGTCGTCACTGCAGAGGAGACAGCTCCGGCCGGGAGGATAAATGTTGTTGCGCGGCCGGGAGACACTGTTGAGGTCAAACTTGCCGATGACATCATCGAGGTCCTCAAGGATCCTCGAACGTTCGGTCTGCGCGTGCGGGTCGTTACGCGCAACGCAAGTCCGTGGGCTCCGGCCGGGACCGAGCTCGCGCAGCTGCAAGTCACCGTACGGAACAACGTCGAGTCTCTACCTGTACGTTCGGCCGCTCCGGTGTCGGTGACGGCGGATGGACTCGCGATTCACCCGGCATTTGCGACGGGACCGACACTTTCGCTGTGGCGCGCCCCCACGGATAACGACCGTTCAAGCTTTACCTCCGCGGGCTTTCGATCGTCCGGTCTTTCCGAAGCACGTCGCGAAGTCTTGTCAATCGATGCCGACGATGATCGCTCGACGACCACAGTGCAAAGCCTGTACCGGTCGAGTGGCGGCCACGCCATCCATCACACTCAGCTCATACGCAGCGGGGAGGGCGGGGCGCTCATCTTTGAGGAGACCGTGATCGTTCCACCAGAACTGAATGACATCGCACGAGTGGGGATCACGTTCGAAACAGCGTCAGGTTTCGAGGACGCAGCCTGGGTGGGTGACGGACCCCACGAGTGCTACGCGGACAGGCGCAGCTCGGCGCTTTTTGGACGATGGGCCTCAACCGTGGGCGAGCTTGCGGTGCCGTACATCCGTCCCCAAGAGAACGGGGCGAGAACCTCTACCACTCGCGTGGAATTGCGATCCTCCGAGGAAATGTTGATCCTCACGACTGATCGCCCCCTCCAAATGTCGCTCAGTCACTACAGGGACCACGACCTCGCTGAGGTAGGCCACTGGTGGGAATTGGAGCCGTGCGAGTCCACCATCGTTCACCTTGATGTCGCACACCGCGGTCTTGGTACAGCTTCGCTGGGACCCGATGTGGATCCTCATTTTCGCGTCCGCGCGGGAACGTACCAATGGTCATGGGCGATACAGCTCGGTCGCCGGTAGCTGAAGCTGATGAAGGCTTTGTTCAAGCAACCCGGCGGGCGCAGGCTCGACCGATCAATCTGTGAGCACGATCGCCGAAGCCTGCGCTCGCAGGAATCCCTTCCATGTCTGCCGCGATCTCAGCGGCGCCGGCCCGATCCGGTGCCGACGTAGCAAGTTGCGAATCGCGGTCGCGGAGACCGCATGACCGAGCTTGAGCAATTCGCCGCGGAGCCGAACGCAACCCCACCGCGGATTGTCCTTCGCCATCTGCAGAATCAGCTTTTGGATCTGCGGAGCGAGACCGGGCCGACCACGGCCACGCCGCCGACCGAAGGCCGCCCGCCTTCTCCTCACCAAATGGCGATGCCAACCGTGA
>WNFH01002252.1_pt1 | contig 13392 bp, 12 predicted proteins | sample 5400411 | NCBI WGS metagenome assembly WNFH01 (sample SAMN13153347, study PRJNA577476) | soil metagenome | isolation source: 200 cm saprolite under Douglas fir tree site 2 hole 3 | place: USA:California | collected 2015-04-18
AGAGAACCGCGACGCGGGCAACTTTGGGAACGGCTTCTTTGAGCAGCTCCAGCCGCTTCCCGCCTAGTTCTCTGGAAAGGTATGTAATGCCGGTGACATTGCCGCCGGGACGGGCAAGGCTTTCCACCAGGCCTGCCTCGACAGGATCGGCCCCAAGGCCCACCATAACGATGGGAATCGTCTTGGTCGCATTCTTGGTCGCCTGGATCACGCCGGCCCCTCCTGCTACCAAGATGATATCAACCTTGAGACGCGCCAGCTCGGCCGCAAGCTCAGGGAACCGATCGCGCTTTCCCTCCGCATATCGGTACTCGGTGGCGATGTTCTGTCCTTCTATGTGGCCACGCTCGCGCAGAGCCAGCCGAATTCCCTCGGCACGGGTGAAGTCAGTAGCTGCATCGGTCGGCGATAGATATCCTATTCGAGGGACCTTCTTCGGCTGCTGGGCGGCGGCGAGATGGAAGGTTGCCAGAATGATAGCCGGGAGTAAGTAAAGAGGGATTCTTGCCTTCATAAGTTTCTCTCCAAAAAAGCAAATTCCCTGGCCAGCAACAAGCTCGTCAGGCTAGTAAGTCCAGTTCAACGCCACGGCCGAACCAGGTTCGGTTTGCATACAAGTAGGCGTTCTGCTTATTTCACCACCTGCCATGAGCTGTCAAGTTCCAAACCCTTGGCGAGCTTTGCGACTTTGCGCGCTATTTTCAAATTCAAATTGCCGCAAGCAATCCGCGCCGAGTGAGCGCTTCGGCGCACGCTTCCAGATGGCCGAGCTGATCGCTCGTGGCAAACCGGATCACGACGGTACGCGCGCCCGCTTCACAGTAGGCCTCGATGCGATCGATAACCTCGTCCCAAGAGCCCATGACGCAAAGCATCGCTTTCGCTACTGCCTCGTACGGCCTGTTGTAATATTTGGAGAGAAACGTTTGTCCTTCGAGTATCGCTTCATTGCCTCCGGCGGCCAACGTGAAGTAGAGGCCGGGCTCGATTGTGTGAGGATCGCGACCCGATTCGGCAGCGTAAGCTCGCACCTTCGCCAGACATTCGCGGTAGAGCTCCGGAGTCGTGAGATTGTTGAGCCAGCCGTCTCCCATCCTCCCGACTCGGCGCAAGCCCGGCTCGACATTGTTGGAGGCGAGCCAGATGGGCACCCCGCCCGGCTGGACAGGTTTGGGCTCCAAGGTGACATGCTCAAAATGGGTAAACGCGCCGGCGTGCGAAACATCGCTCTCCCGCCATAACCGCCGCATCACTTGAACGATCTCTTCGCTCATCTTGATCCGCTTGGCGGCCGAAAGGCCCAACATTGCAAACTCGTTTTCTTGAACCGGGTCGTTGGGCCGGCTGTAGCCTATGCCGAGGTCGACTCGGCCGCCCGTGAGCCAGTCCAGACTGGCAACCACGTGAGCGAGCAGAATAGGATTTCTGAGCGCCGCCAGAAAGACCGCCGTCCCGACGCGAATGCGACGGGTTCGTGCGCCGACCGCGGCAAGAGTGGTCAGCGCTTCGAGCCGGGGCTTGGCGGTAATGCTGTCGCCGGCCCAAACCGAATGGAAACCCAAGGCCTCGGCTCGATCCGCCAACTCGAAAATACTCGATGGATTAGGGCGGCCCGACATGATCACTTCCCGGGTTGGAAGCAGGATGCCGAATTTTAAACGTTTGTTTTCACTCACGCTGCTTATCCCTGCTTCTTTTTTGGTTTTTCCTTTTGCGCGCCTCGGATCAAGCGCGAGACATCATATTCCATTATGGTTTCACCGCGTTGGTTTCGGACCTGCTGGCGATAACGAACGATCCCTCCGCCGCGCGATGGAACCTCTTTGGTTTCAAGAACCTCGATCTCAACCTGAATCGTATCGCCCACCTTGACCGGACCGTGCAGCCGCATTTTGTCGATCCCAACAAATGCCAATCCGGTTCCGTGTATGATTCCCGTCTGTACGGTGAGTCCCTCGGCCATGCCGAAGGTCAGACTTCCGGGAGCGATGCGCTCGCCGAAGATGCTCTCTTTCCGGATGTACTCTTCGTCTATAAAAAGCGGCTCAAAGAGGCCGACCAGCCCGACGAATTGCATGACGTCGTGCTCGGTCACCGTGCGCCGGTCGGTGACAAAACGATCCCCCGGATGAAAGCCCTCAAAAGTGATGCCCTTCATATGACGTTCTTTATTTTCAGCTCCGCAATCTCTTCACGACCCATTCCAAGCCACGTTTCTAAAATCTCTTCCGTGTGCTGTCCGAGCAGCGGGGGAGGGAGGCGAACGGATGCCGGCGTGGTCGAAAACTTCACGGGAATGCCGGCCATGCGCACGGTTCCCGCTGTGGGGTGCTCGACCTCAACCAGCATCTCTCGATGCAAAACTTGGGGGGCGTTAAAGACCTGATCGATGGTTTGAACGGCTGCAGAGGGAACTTCAGCTTCGTGTAGAACTTTCAACCATGCCTCGGTATCTCGGCTGAGAAAAACTTCCGAGAGGATGCGGATCAACTCCGCTCGGTTTTCGACTCTGTTCGCGTTCTTGGCAAAGCGCGGATCGTCGGCCCACTCGCTTTTACCCAGAGCCTGGGAGAAGCGGCGCCAGATCGTTTCGCTGGCAACGCCGATCACTAGATAGCCGTCGCTCGTTCTGAAGCTCTGATACGGGACGATACTCGGGTGGGCGTTTCCCCATCGCCCGGGAATTTTTCCCTCGGCGAGATAATTGCTCCCGACGTTGATCAGGCAGGCGACCTCGGCCTCGAGCAGAGAGGTGTCGATTCTCTGGCCGATCCGAAGTTTTTCACGGGCGAAGAGCGCCGCCGTAATCGCTTTGCCCAGCATCAAACCTGCGACGATGTCGATGATAGCGACTCCTACCTTTGTGGGTTCTCCGTCAGCCGTTCCGGTGATGCTCATCAATCCGCCCCACGCCTGCACGATGAGATCATATCCCGGCCAGTCGCTCATCGGGCCGTCCGCTCCGAATCCAGAGAGAGAAGCATAGATTAGCCGGGGATTGATCGCGCGCAGATCTTTCTCGCCCAATCCCAGCCGCTCCAGCGTGCCGGGCCGAAAATTTTCAATCAGAACGTCCGCACTCTTGGCGAGTCCACGCAGCAATTCAATGCCCCGGTCCGACTTGAGATTGAGCGCGAGGCTTTTCTTGTTGCGGTTGACGCAGAGAAAATAGGCGCTCTCGCCGCCGACGAATGGCGGACCCCAACCGCGCGTGTCGTCGCCAACGGAAGGCTGTTCGACTTTGACTACATCAGCGCCGAGGTCGCCAAGGAACATCGTGCAGTAGGGGCCGGCCAACACACGCGTGAGATCCAGGACCCGAACACCATCGAGAGGTCCTGAGGGGCGATGGCTCATTTGAACTCTTGGCCTCTCGACTTGAGAATCTCTTGAAGCGTTTCGACTCCCAGCCACAATCCGGGCATGCCGCCGGGGATTGCGGCGACTTCCATGGCTTCGAGAATTTCTTTGGGAGTCGCGCCCAAGGTGAGCGCCCTTTCGCTGTGGAGTCGAACCCCTCTTGGGCGGTTCAGCGCGCAGGTGATTCCCACCATGATCAACTCTTTGGTCTTGCGCGGCAGAGCGCCTTCCCGGCCGAAAGTGCCATCGACGTAAAGCCCTTTGAGCTTTTCGAAATACTCCGGATCGAGCTTGGCGATGATTTCGTAGGCGCTGTTTTCGGCGCCGAGCGAGGTCTTTTCAAATGCTGCCTTAGCTTCCTCTTTCATTTGTACCCCCTTAGTGGTCTAAACCCTTCGTCTTCAGCCGAAAAGAGAAGTCGTCACTCCCGCGGAAGCGGGAGTCCAGGTATGCGAAGAACTCTGGATTCCCGTTTGCACGGGAATGACGTATAAAACGTAACGTCGTACGCATCTAGGAGCCGACAGTTCTTGAATGCTTCGTCTTGCAGCGTCTGCTAGTCCTTTCTCGTGTTCTGACTGATCACCACATCCAGGACCGCGGGGCCGGATTGATCGAGCGCCTGTTTGAGCGCGGGTTCGATCTCCTCGGGCCGTTCCACTCGCCGAGCAAAGATGCCGAAGCAATCAGCCATTCTCGCGAAGTTAAGATCAGGACCCACCAGTTCCGCGCCAAGCTGCGCCGCGACTTTGATTCTTTCTTCAGGACCCCGAAACTGGTTTTTTACCGCCATGTAGGCCCGGTTGTTGAAGACGATCACGAGGAGAGGGACTCGATATTTCGCGAGAGTCCACAACCCCTGGATGCCGAACATCGTGCTCCCATCGCCGAGGCAGGCGACAACGCGACGGTTGGGGGAGGCCAGCTTGGCTCCGATGGCTGCTCCCAGGCCCCATCCCAGATATCCCCCGGACGAGTTGGAAAAATAGGATCTTCCGGGTGTGAACTGAAAGTTAGACATGAGAATATCCTTGCTCGTCGGGCTCTCATTGACGATCAGCGCATCCCGCTCCAAGAGTTTGTCCATCGTTCGGGCGAGCCGCGCCGCATTGATCGGCGTTGCGTCCCATCCTTCGCGCACTTTGTTATCCAACTCCGCTTTGGCTTCTTCTTTGGCTTTCTTGAGACATTCGATCCGCTCCGTTTTGCGGCTGCCATTGGAGCGGTCGGAAAACGCCGGGAAGATCTCGATCAAAGATCTGAGCGCGCTCTTGGCGTCCGCCACGATGCCTAGATCGACCGGATAGACTTTGCCGATCTCCCAGGGATCCTCCTCGATGTGAACGCAGCGGGTGTCGGGTTTGATGGCCGGTTCGGGAAGGTAGCGGTATTCGCGGATCAGGCGGCAGCCGATGGCGAAGATCAGATCCGGCTCTCCCCACTCGGGCAGCTTGAAAGTGACTTGCCGTTCCGGAATCTGGAAACTGTAGGGATGCGTGGTCGGGAAGCTAAGAAAAGAGTAGCGGGGCTCCATCACCACCGGCGCTACGACCATCTCGGCAAATTTGATCAACTCTTCGGTTGCGCCCGCAGTGGCTATGCCGCTTCCAGCCACGATCAATGGCCTTTTCGCCTCCGCGAGCATGCGGGCCGCTTCGTTGAGCGCCTCCGGATCAGGCGCCATCCGGGGAATGATGCGAAAACGGTCCGCCTCGGGATTATTCGCGCTCACAGGCTCCGCCAGAAGATTACTGGGAAGGGAAAGATAGACCGGCCCCTTGGGCGGAGTCGAGGCGACTTTGAAGGCGCGGTTCAAAATTTCGGGGATGCGATCCGCGCGATGCACCTCGCAGCTCCACTTGGTGAACTGCTTGGTCAGCTCCACCAGATCTTTGCCTTCGGTGTGTGAATCTCGCCCCGCAATCCGGGTGTCGACGTGCGTCGATGTCACCACGACCGGAGAGCGGTCCCGGTAGGCGTCGTAAAGCGCGCCCACGGCATTCGCGGTTCCCGGGAGCGTGCTCACCTGCGCAAGAGTCGGTCTTCCGGAGACACGCGCGTATCCATCGGCCATCGAGACCACACAGGTTTCATGCAGGGCCAGAACGAAGCGAATCTTTTCCTGGTCGGCGATCGTACCGATGAATTCCTGGCCGCTCGTGCCGGGCAGGCCGAAGATATAGTCGACGCCGTGGGCCGCCGCAACTTCGAGATAGGCTTGAGAAGCGGTGCGCTCCATAATTAATTGAAAGTTTCGACCATCGCCAAGACTATTTTTCTTGCGGCCAAACCGACTTAATGAAGCCGGTCTTCTCCAACTCGTCCAAAAAGCTCGTGTCCATAAATTCCTCCGCCTTGCGCCCCTTCGCTTTAGGAATGCCCTCGGCGATGAGGTTGAGCGCGGTTTCCACTGCTTTAGGATTGATCCTCGGAACCCTCTTTATATAGCGGGAAGTGAAGAGGTCATACGTAGTGGCGAGAAGCTCCCGGTCGTCGACGCCACCGTATTTTCTCAGCGCCTTGATGCCTAGCTCTCTGTCCGTCAGCAAGCGGCGGGTCCCCTCAATGTAGGCTTTCAGAAATCTCAGGACCTCTTCCCTATGAGTTTTGCTGTATCTGCGGCTCACCACCACCGTTGTGGAGGGGATGTCGAGACCAGAATCTGCGAAGTCCAAAAGGGTCTTGATGCCCATCTTCTCGGCCTGTAGCGAGGTGGGGAAAGAGATCACTCCCGCCTCCACCTTCCGCTGAACAATGGCCGTTGCAATATCCGGCAACCTCCCGATCTGAAGGAGCTTCACATCCTTTTGAGGCTCCATTCCCCAATTTTTCAAGACGGGGCGCACCAGCAGATCCGTGAGGGACCCAAAGCGCGTGACCGCTATGGTTTTTCCCCTGAGGTCTGCAGGGCCCGCAATGCTGGAGTGGACCATGAGCTTCATGGGCTGGGTATCATTGGAGCTTGCCACGAGAATAAGGTCGGATCCCTCCACCGACGCCTGGAGAAATACCAGGCCAGAGACTGTTGTAAAATCCAGCTGTCCCGCCACGTGCACCTGAATCAGCTGCACGCCTTGCACGTAAATCATTTCCGCATCGAAGCCGTATTTCTCGAACAAGCCGGCTTCTTTTGTGGCGAAGAGCGGGTAGAAGTTGGCGCTGGGCGAAGGGTAGCCGACGCGAATGCGTGTGAGAGTCGCGCTCTGCGCTTCAGTGGTGGTAAAACAGAATGACAAAATGCAGCAGCTCAGGAGGACACCACAAAAGTTTCTTCTCATCGTTTCGCTCCTTTCCAACATCACCTCATAAAGCCGCTCTTCTTCAACTCATCCATAAGACTCAAGTCGACGAATTCTTCGGCCTTGCGGTCCTGGGCCTTGGGATTTCTCTCGGCAATCATCGCCAGGGCGCCTTCCACTCCTTTGATAGAAAGGGTCGGGTTCTCCTTTAAATATTTGGCGGCGAAAAGATCGTAGGTCTTGCCGAGGATCTCCTGGTCATCAATGCCCGTATACTTCTTGAGCGCCTTGATACCGAGCGTCCTGTCCGCTAAGAAGCGCTGCGTCCCATCGACGTAGGCTCTGAGAAACCTCGACACCACATCCCGGTGAGATTGAGCATAGGCCCGGCTGGCTACGACCGCCACGTTGGCAAGCTCGAATTCCGTGTCGGCCATGTCGAGCAGCCTTCTCATGCCCAACTTTTCCGCCTGAAATGAAGTGGGATCGGAGATGACCCCGGCATCGATCTTCTTCCCCGACAGGGCAACCACCATGTCGGTCATCCTGCCGACCTGGATGAGTTTCACGTCTTTGTCGGCGTTCAAGCCCCATTTATTCAACACGAGCCGGATGGCGACGTCGGGCAGCGAGCCAAAGCGGGTTATCCCTATCGTCTTTCCCTTGAGATCTGCGGGAGCCTTAATTGCGGGATCGACGATCAGCTTGTAGATAAATTTGTCGATGGAGCTGGCCACCAGGATCAGGTCCGCGCCCTCGACCGAGGCCTGAAGCGGCAACGGCGAGCCGGTCACCGTGAAATCGACCTGTTTGGCTACATGGACCTGAGTAATCTGGACTCCCTGAAGGTACAAGAGTTCGTTACTAAGCCCATATTTTTCAAAGAGAGCTGCCTCCTTGGCTACGAAGAGGGGCGAGAAACTGGCGCTAGGGGATGGATACCCTGTTCGTATCCGTGCCAAATCCGCACTTTCTCCCCTGGGCGCAACGGAGAGAATGGAAGCCGTCGCAATCAACAGGAGCAGGCTGATGTTTCTCATGGGATATTGTCCTCTCGCCTTAGAGCCCGAAGAGAGTCCGCGCGTTCGAGAAAAGGATTTTCTCTCTCACTGTATCCTTAAGGGCCAGTTTTTCAAAGCTGCTCAGCGCCTTTTCCAGATCGACGTAGGGGAAATCGGTGCCGAAGAGCGTTTTGTCCTGGAGCCGGCCTTGAATCGCCCGTTGAAAAATCTCCGGCAGTTGTTCCGCCAGGTAGCCGGATGTGTCCACGTAGATATTCTTCTTGTGAGTGAGGACGCCGAGGAGCTCTTCCTGCCACGGCCAGCCTGGATGAGCGGCGATGATTTTCATCCGGGGAAAATCCCTGGCGAGGGCATCCAGATGAATGGGCCGGCCGTAATCCAGTGCGATGCCCTTACCGCCGTCGCTGTTCGCTCCCAAGACGGTAAATCCGGTGTGGAACATGACCGGCTTGTTTCCGCTCTCCAAAATTTCCCACAACCCATAATAGTTTCTGTCGTTGGGATAAAATCCTTGATCGGGAGGATGGAACTTGAATCCTTTGACTTTCGGATGCTGGAGCAGCTCTTCGGCCTGCCTGGCCGCCTCGCCCAAATTTTCACTCCTCATATCCAGAGAGGCGAGGACTCCCGCGAACGCGTCAGGATATTTTGAAGCGAGGTCGATGACATGTCCGTTGGTATTTGGAGTTCCTTCCTTCACTGTGGATGGATGCCAGCCGATGAGCAAGGCCTTGACCTGTTGCCTGACAAAAAGCCCGGCAAATGTTTCTTCTGTCCTGGGCACTTCGTTCAACTCTCTTCTGAAGTAGGCGCAGGCATCCGAGTCGAGTCCTCGCGTGCTCGGATGAACGTGAACGTCAATCGCCCGCATGGGATCTCTGCCGTTCTGTGAAAGAAAGTAGCCAGGGATTGGCTTGGTCATTCTTATAAAAAAGTTGTCCTTCGCTGGCCATAGCGGTCAGAAGCTGAGGTGGAGTCAATGGGTTATGCCGCATTACCTGGTTGATTTGTCTCAGCGCCTCCAGCACTGCCGCCGGTCCCATTCTATCGATCTCCTTTAAAGGGGCTTGCGGGATCTTTATTCCTTCCACGCAAATAAAATCTACTTTGGAAGGATCCTCTCCCAATTCGACAACTCTGGCCGCCGCCACGTGGATCGATGCTATTAAGCCCGCCCTAATAGTTGTTTCGGTCAGCGCAGAAGCGCGCCCTCCAATCAATGAATAGATTTCCGGATTAGGTTTTTGTTCGACGTAGAAGCGCGGATTCTTTTGAGCGAGGGCGGCCAGCAGCTTCGAGGATCGCAAAAATTGATCCCCCCTCATCTCGAACATCACCCGTGTCACATCCTCTACGATGGAGGGCTTCCAGCTGTCGAAGCTGATGAAGGGAGGCAAAAGGCCCATTTGCTTCGCCGCTTGGCCGACCTCGTCAATTCGAGCGCCACACTGCAACAAACGGAGCGCCATAACGGCGTAGTACATGAGAACACTATTCGAAACGAAGCCGGAGATGTCTTTTGTCTCCACCGGATTTCGTCCAAGGCCTTTCAAGAAGGACAAGATCATCTTGAAGCTGTTCTCTTCCATGTCCCCCTTAACGACTTCCACCATCTGGGTGTAGAGAACCGGGTTGAAAAAATGAGTGGTGGCAAACTTGTGCCGCTCGTAACTTCCACTGGCAAGCAGTGCGGCGCGCGGCAGCGACGAGGTGTTGGTGGCTAGAATACCTCGGAAGCCGTTCTCTCGCAGCGTCTGATAGACGGACAACTTTGTTTTCGCGACTTCGGAGACCGCTTCCGTGACGAGATCCAATCCCGCCATGCCTTTAAAGTCAGGACAGACTCTAAGCCCTTTCCGTACGTTATCCGCTTCGCTATCGGAAATTCTTCCTCTCCTATTCAGACGATCTATAGTCTTTTCTCTCCGGTCGGCACAGGATTCCATAACCGCCTTGGAGACGTCATGGGCCACCGTCCGGTAACCTTTCATCGCATAGAGAAAGGCGATGTCAAACCCCATGACGCCGAGGCCGACGACGCCGACATCCTTTATTTCTTTTGTCATAGTCTTCCGCCGGTCCATCCCGCGAGGGCTAGCCGTAACATCTTAAGGATTTGACATCAAGACGTGCTGCTTACTTGCGCGTACGTCTGTTGGGCGCAGCGGGGCTTTCGATGCAGGTGGGCTGTCTCTTTTGGAACGCGGCAGGTCTGTTATGACTTATCTCTCCAGAGCTTGTCGAAAAAGCCGCTCTTCTCCATGGCGTCGAGGAAGCGGTTATCGACCAGTTCTTCGACCTTGACCTTTTTGGCGCGCGGATCGACTTGGGCGACATCATCCAGAATCGCTTGGAGCGCCTCGGGCTTGATCACCAGTCTCGGCTCCAAGACTTTGATCTCCGCGTTGTACGCCGATTCGAGCACGTTGCGATCATTGACCCTTAGCTGCTTGCCCAGAACCTTAAAGGTGAATTCTTTGTCCGTGTGCAAAATCTTGGCGGCTTCGGCCATCGCCTGCATAAAGAGCCCTAGAACCTGAGGTCGCCGCGTGAGGGAGGCGCGGCGCGTGATGAAGCCGACCGCCACCTGGGGAATGCGAAGATCGGGTCCGTAGACGACATAGTGAAAGCCTTGGGCAATCGCCTGGACGTCCAATGGAGGCGCCATGGTGCCGGCGTCGATCGCACCGCTCACGAGCGCCGCGAGCATTTCGGGCGCGCCGCCGGTCTGGATCATGACATAGTCGCGCCCGGCCTCCATACCGATTCTCTTAAAGGCCTGCACCGCGAAGTAATGCGTGGTACTGCCGATCCGCGTCACCCCGACCTTTTTGCCTCTGAGATCCTCGAGCCTCTTGACCGCCGGCTTGGCCAGAATACTCTGAGTCAGGATGTTTTTTATGCCGCCGATGAGCACAAGATCGGTTGTCCCTTGCACGTAAGCTCGGACCATGCCCAGTCCCCCGTCCATCAAAAGCTCCGCGTCTCCGCCGAGCATCGCCGCGGTCGCCAATGGCGAAGAACCGATGTAGACGAGTGGAAAGTCGAGATCGTACTTGCGAAAGAGTCCTGCTTCTTGGGCGATCCAGGGCATGGACTGAGACATCACCCGCGCCGAATGAACGCCCAAAAGCTTGTCCGCCGGCAAAGTTATCTCTGGCAGAATGATCAGTGCGAGCAGAATAGTGCAGAACATGATCTGCTTCATTTACAATCTCCTGTCGAGGCTACGATATTGAATCGCCTCGGAGATGTGAGCGGGCTGGATTTCTTCGGAGCCTTCCAAGTCGGCGATGGTTCGGCCGACTTTGAGGATGCGGCTGTAGGCGCGCGCGCTCAACCCCAGTTTATTGATCGCGGTCTCCAGAAGTTTTTCCGCTCCCTCTTTGACGGCGCAGTGACGCTTGATGTCTTTTGTCCCCATCTGGGCATTGGCATGAATGCCTCGCTTCTGGAATCGCTCGACTTGAATGGCTCGTGCCGCGTTGACCCGTTGGCGAATGACAGTGGAAGGCTCTCCGGCGTCACGGCTGGCGAGGTCTTGATAGCGCAGAGCCGGCACCTCCACCTGAATGTCGATTCGGTCGAGCAGCGGCCCGGAGACTTTGGAGCGGTAGCGTTGGATTTGCGGGGGAGTGCAGCCGCATTCCTTCTGCGGATCGGTGAAGAATCCGCAGGGACAGGGATTCATGGCGGCCACCAGCATGAAATTCGCCGGATAGTTGATCGAGCCGATGGCCCGAGACACCGTCATGTTGCCGTCTTCGAGGGGTTGCCGCAGCACCTCCAACACGTTGCGCTTGAACTCGGGCAGCTCGTCGAGAAAAAGCACGCCGTTGTGCGCCAGTGAGACCTCGCCCGGCTTCGGGACTGTCCCGCCGCCGACGAGCCCGGCATCCGAAATCGTATGGTGCGGGGAGCGGAAAGGTCGGGTGGCGATGATCGGTTTGCCGTCGAGCAATCCCATCACGCTGTGAATCTTGGTCGTCTCCAGCGCCTCGGTGAGTGTCAAGACAGGCAGGATCGTGGGCAGCCGCTTCGCCAGCATCGTTTTGCCGGATCCGGGCGGCCCCACCAGGATCACGTTATGACCTCCGGCTGCGGCGACCTCCAGCGCCCGCTTGACGTGCTGCTGGCCTTTGACCTCGTTGAAGTCCGAGTCGTAATAGCAATGCTGGTTGAACAAATTTTCCAGATCCACCCGGGTACGGTCGAGGGCTTTGTCCCCGTTTAAAAATTCCACCAACTCAGGGAGATTTTTTGCCCCGAGAACCTCGATCTCTTGAACCACCGCCGCCTCCGGACCGTTCGCTTCCGGGAGGATGAGTCCTTTTAATTTTTCTCTTTTCACTGCTGCGGCTATCGGCAGGGCGCCTCGAATAGGCTTGATCTCGCCATCCAGGGAAAGCTCCCCGACGATGAGATAATCCTTCAGCCGATCTTTTTGGATCAAACCTTCGGCGGCGAGGATGCCTATGGCCATTGGAAGATCATAGGCGGCGCCTTCTTTTTTGATATCCGCTGGAGCTAAATTGATGGTGATCTTTTTTGCCGGGAAGGAATAGCCGCAGTTTTTGATCGCCGCGCGAATGCGGTCTTTGCTCTCTCTGACGGCCCCCTCGGCTAGGCCGACCGTTGCGAGTTGAGGAAGCCCTGAGGCGAGATCGGTCTCGACTTCGACGCGCAAGGCGTCGATCCCGTAGAGGGCAGCGCTGTTGACCTTGGCCAGCATACGGCTCCGTTTCTTGGGAAGAGGGCCTGCATCCCCTTCGCCGGATAACCTTGAGAACAACAGTTTAAGTGCGGCTTTATTAGCAGAGGCCGCGACAGATGACAACTAGAATTTGTCTCGATTGCGAAAAGTGTGACATCAAGTGAAAGCGGAGGGAGCCCGTCCCTCAGCGGGAGGCAATGAAAGAGTGGTCCAGGCCCCCTCCGCCGTGACGGGTCTGTCTGGTCTGCGAGGGGGAGGAAGCCTGGAGGGCTGAGGCACAGGGGCGAGAAGGTTGAAGGCAGGCCCTGGCAGCAGGAGAGCGCACCCGATGGGGCTGGAGAGGTGGCCATCGAGGGACTGGCCCATTGCCTTAGGCCGGAAGGCTTTCTTCCTGAGCAGACCAGACTTTTTGATTCACAGCCCTAAAACTTGTCCTTCTTAAAAGACTTGAGAGACGAAGGGCGGGAGCGCAGGACATCGTCTTGGGTCACCCGGTCGAAGACGTGGATTCCCCGGTTATGGAGAAGGGTAGGCTGCGAGACAATCCGGTGCGCCTTGGCTGCGCAGACGGAGCAACGGGTCAGGGGCTTCTCCTTGACTTTCTGCATCGCCTCGAAGCGGTGTCCTTGGCTGCATTCGTATTCGTAGAGCGGCATAGAGTTATGGTTGGAGGAGTTTCAATCGTCCTTTATCTTTTCATCTCTATGAGGCGCTCGAGATTCCTAGCTACTTTTCCGAGCACTGCTGTCTTTTTCTCTAAATTATTGGCAGTATCATAATATTCCTGGGCCATCTTATGAATTTCGATTCCCTCGCGAAGAGTCCGCTTGGCCGCATCCCACGCTGCGTCAGCATTCGCCATGGCACTCCTTGCCTGGGATGAATCGCCTGCTGTTCTAAAAGCTTTTGCTGCTTTCTCCCAGTGTTTTGTTGCCGTCTGGTAGTCCCCGGAAGCCCAGTACTTTTCATCGCCAGCAATGTCGAGCTCATCACCCGGCGTGACATCGTACGGCCCCCTCAGCTTGAATGCGCCCTCTTTTCTAGTATCGCCCTGTAA
>WNFH01002422.1_pt1 | contig 13391 bp, 6 predicted proteins | sample 5400411 | NCBI WGS metagenome assembly WNFH01 (sample SAMN13153347, study PRJNA577476) | soil metagenome | isolation source: 200 cm saprolite under Douglas fir tree site 2 hole 3 | place: USA:California | collected 2015-04-18
CTACTCCGCTTTCTGATGTGCGTTGGTCTGGTGCTTCTCCCATTCTCGACAGACCGGCCAACGATGCCGGCGCTTGCGTCGGGCGGGTCTTCCGTCAGTCAAGCAACTGATTGGGATAGGTACAAACTCGGCGATGACGAGTTCTCGGTGTCCCTGCCGACCGTTCCAGCGATGAGCAGTTACCGGGTTAATCCGGAACTGTCCAGCCAAAGCATTCTGCGGCATGTAATCGGGGCCTACGCTGATGGCGTTGCTTATGTCATTTACGTTTTTGAGCGAAAACAATCGCTCGATGACTTTATTGCTAATTTTCGATATTCGTCGGCGAACAATTTCGAACGCAATCTCGAAGTTGGCGGAGTTCGCGGCAAAGCCTATGTCTTTAGGAACGACGAGCGACGTGGCTCGACTTACTTCCTGGCTACTTCATCGCGAATCTACGTCTTTGAGGCCCAGGGTTCTTTTTTGGGAAGTCCGGACATTGGGATTCCCAAGTTTTTAGAATCTATTAGGTTCGGCAAGAACCTTGAGGTTCAGATGTTGACTGACGGTCCCGGAGCGCCGCCTGCTTCACAGCCGCAGCCAGGCGCCGCGACCAACGACGAGCCGCCAATGAGCGGAAGACAAGTAACGTTAAAGCCCGTGGTCGTTGCCAAGCCCGAGCCCACCTATACTGAAGATGCCAGACAGCATCAAGTCACCGGCACAGTTGTGCTCCGATGTGTGTTTGGATCTTCTGGGAGAGTCAACAACATAGCCGCCATGTCACGTTTGGAGCACGGTCTAACCGAGAAGGCAATAGCTGCCGCTCAGCAGATCAGATTTATTCCAGCGGTAAAAGACGGTCGATTTGTTTCGATGTATATGCAGCTCGAGTACAATTTCAATCTGTACTAGGGCGCAAACTATCGTCTTCCGCTGCGCAGCAGCAATCCCAAGAACAAACCCGCCGCCGCCGAAATCAGGATCGCCTGGCCCGGGTTTTTGCGCGCGTAGTCTTTGGCTTCGCCGGCAATCTCGTGAAAGTCTTTGCCCTGCAAGTCCTTGATCTTCTCGCCCGCGATGGTGGCTTTCTGGCTCAGATAATCGCCGGCCTTTGATGCGGTCGCGGCGATCTTTCGTCCATATTCGCGCGCCGTCTCTTCAATTTCTGACATGTGCATCTTGCTCCCGCAAATAATTGATGTGTTCGACGCCGTATTCTGTCCGTTTTCAGTTGCTTCTTGCATGTTCCTGCTCCCTGGTTGCTGATTTCATTGCGACCAAACTCTCCATACGAGCGAGCGGTGCCTTGAGTTGCGGCAAAGTTACAGAACCGCGAGCGGTAGCGAGCGGGATAAAGGCTCACCTTTCCAATGAATTCCGAGCGGATTCGGTGCGACCAAAGCCACGCCTCGGCGCGAGTTGCGCCCCTTATCCCGCTCGCTACTATTCGCGGTTCTGAATCGATCAACGCTTGACTTTGATCTTTGCGGCATGGTAAGTGAGTACTCACTTCGGAAGCTGGCAACGACTGTGAGACCTTTGAGAAAGCGAATCGCGACTACTAACGGAGTCGCCGTCAACGGCGCGCGCATGGCGGGCGGAGAGCGCCGGCTGCAAATCCTGCGGGTCGCGGTACGGCTGTTTTCGCAACGCGGCTTTCGCGGCACGACAACCAAGGAGATTGCGCTCGCCGCCGGCGTGTCTGAGGCGATGGTCTTTCGGCATTTCGCGACTAAGGAAGAACTTTACAGCGCGATCATCGATCACAAAGCGTGTTCAGGCGACGAGCGGGATCCCTATCAGCTGGTTGCGGAGGCGATCGAGCGAAAGGATGATCGGGCGGTTTTTGAGCAGTTGGCGCTCGACGCGCTCACGCAGAACGAGTGTGACCCGGATTTCCAACGCCTGCTGCTACACTCGGCACTGGAAGACCATAAGCTGGCCCAGATGTTCTGGGAGAAATTCGTCCGCCGCGTGTACGCGTTTTTGGGCGACTACATTCGCCAGCGGCAGCGCGACGGCGCCATGATCCAGATCGAACCGCTGGTCATCGTGCGCGCTTTCGTCGGCATGGTGATTCATCACTCGCTCAACAACAATCTGTGGGATCGCAAGCGCCGGCTGCTCAAGATTTCCAACGAAGACGCGGCGCGCGAGTTCACCGACATTCTGCTGCGCGGAGTGACCAGCGCCACGCGGCGCATTGGTCTATCGAAAAAGGCAACCGGCAAAAACTCCAGAAAGAAATCGAGCAGATGATTTCACGACCATCGATCAAACTCACCCTTACGTTCCTGTTGGCGACGGCCGCCGGCGCGAGCTTTATTGCCTGTAGCCGGTCCAACGGCCAGCCCAACAGCAACGCAGCGTCGGCGAGCCCAGCGGCGTCAGTGATCGAAGTTTCGACGACCGCCGCGATTTCCCGGGAACTGCCGCGCTTCTTTGAAGCCACCGGCAGTCTCGCCGCAGATGTGCAGACAGATGTGCAGCCGCAGACCGCAGGCAGGATTGTCGCTGTCGGTGTAGACATGGGAAGCGCAGTGAAGAAAGGCCAGATGCTCGTGCGCCTGGAAGCTGCCGACTACAAGTTGCGCGTCGATCAAGCCGTCGCCCAGCTCGATAACGCCAGGGCCGCGGTGAAGCAGGCGGAAGAAAAGATCGGGCTGCGGCCGAGTCAGCAATTTGTTCCTGAGCGAGTGGCGGACGTGTCGGCCGCGCGCGCGAATTACGATCTGGCGGAGAGTAATTTTCAGCGTGCTCAGAAGCTGGTTGAATCCGGAGACATTTCGCGCGCCGAATACGACCAGCGCAAGTCGCAGCGCGACACGCTCAGGCAAGTCTACGAATCCGCGATTGCGCAAGCGCGCCAGAACTACGCGGCGGTGCTGGTGGCCCGCACCAACGTCACGAACGCACAGACGCAAGTCAGCATGGCGCAGCGAACGCTTGCGTACACGGTAGTCGCGGCTCCGATCGATGGTTTCGTGCTGGACCGGCCGGTTGATCTCGGCGCTTATGTTTCGACCACGACGAAGATTGCCACCATTGTGCGCACAAATCCTTTGTGGATTCGCATAGACATACCGGAACAGGCGGTGCCGCAGATCAAGAACGGCCAATCGGTTTCGCTAACCACCAGTTCCTTCGCCGATAGATCTTTCAGCGGCCGGGTCGCGCGCATTTCGCCGAACGTTTCGGCGACTTCGCGTACGCTGACGGTGGAGGCCCAGATCGACAACGGCGGCGGCGCGCTCAAGCCGGGACAGTTCGGCACGGTGCGAATTCTACTGCCGCAAAGCTCGCCCGCTGTGCTGGTGCCGCAGCGAGCGCTGCGTTCCATCTCGGGCGCGACTTACGTGTTTGTAATCAAGAACGGCCACGCCGAACAGCGTCTGATTCAATCGGGACAGACCGAAGGCGATCTGGTCGAGATCAAGAGCGGCGTTTCGGAGAACGAAATCGTGGCCACCAGCAATGTCGATCAATTAAGTGATGGCGCGGCGGTAAGACAATAATGTTGAGAGTTCAACCTTTAGGTTGCCGTTGCGAAACCGCACAAGCCGAAAGCTTGAACTCTAACTCCAGGTTCGATCATGCAAAAATTAGCTGAAATTTGCGTTCGTCGTCCGGTATTCGCGACCATGCTCATCCTGAGCATCACGGTCGTCGGTGTCTTTTCCTTCAGATCATTGGGCGTCGATCTGTTTCCGAAGATCGATTTGCCGACGATTACCGTGACCGTAATCAATCCCGGCGCGTCGCCGCAAGAGATTGAAACCGAAATCACCGACAAGGTCGAAGGCGCGGTCAATACCGTCAGCGGAATCGATGAGTTGCGTTCGACTTCGATCGAGGGCGTCTCGCAGGTCTTCATCACCTTCGTGCTGGAAAAGAACGCTGACGTGGCGGCGCAGGAAGTGCGCAACAAAATCGATCTCATCGTCAACGATCTTCCTGAGACGGCCGAAGTTCCCATCGTCCAAAAGCTCGACACCGATGCGACACCGGTTTTGCGCATCGCCGTTTCCGCGCCCCGCTCGCTGCGCGAAGTGACCGACATCGCGGACAAGCAAATCAAGCGGCTGATCGAATCGATTAACGGCGTCGGCAACGTCGAGATCGTCGGCGGCCGGCAGCGCGAAGTGGAAGTCTGGGTCAATCCGGACAAGATGCGTGCGTTCAATGTTTCGGCGGTCGACGTGGCCACCGCGGTACGCGTGCAAAACATGGAAGTGCCCGGCGGTCGCGTCGAAGAAGGCAAGCGCGAGTTGACGGTGCGCACGATGGGACGGATTCCCGACCCGGCGCAGTTTAATAATCTGGTGGTGGCCAATCGCGGACCCTATGCCGTCAAGTTGAGCGACATTGGCTACGTCGAAGACGGCGCGGAAGAGCAACGCACCGAAGCGCGTCTGAACGGACAGCCGGCCGTGACGCTGGTCGTTTCCAAACAATCCGGACAGAACACCGTGGCCGTCGCCGATGATGTGAAAGAAAGGCTGGCGGAGATTGCGCCAACCCTGCCCCGCGACGTCAAGACTCAAATCGTCGGCGACCAAACGATCTTCATCAAGGCCGCGCTGCATTCGATTCAATTGCACCTGATCGAAGGCAGCATCCTGGCGGCCATCGTCGTCTTCGTCTTCCTCTGGAACTTCCGGGCGACATTCATCGCGGCCATTGCGATTCCGACATCGATCATCGCGACGTTCGGATTGATGGCGGCGATGGGATTTACGCTGAACCAGATCACGATGCTGGCGCTGACGCTGATGGTTGGAATCGTGATCGACGACGCGGTCGTGGTGCTGGAAAACATTTTCCGCTTCGTCGAAGAAAAAGGAATGCCGCCATTTCAAGCGGCCATCGAAGGCACGCGCGAGATTGGTTTGGCGGTCACGGCGACCACACTTTCGCTGCTGGCGGTCTTCCTGCCCGTAGGCTTTATGGCCGGAATCGTGGGCCGGTTCATGTCTTCGTTCGGCTTCACTTCTTCGTTCGCAATCGCGGTTTCGTTGCTGGTTTCGTTCACCCTGACGCCGATGCTGGCGGCGCGCCTGATCAAACGCAAGACTGGAGCGCCAAAGGAAAGCACCGCCGCGACGGATGATCCGCATCTTTCGGAAGCGAGTCAAAAGCGCGAATTCACGCTGGCCGAATTCAAAGACAAGTACGGCCAGGCCCAATCGAAAGAGGGCCGCTTCTATCGTCCGATCGATCGCACTTACACGTGGATGCTCAAGTGGTCCATGACCCATCGCTGGGCGATCGTTGTGCTGTCGGCGCTGGTGATCGTCAGCACCATTCCGCTGTTCATACTCGTCGGCAAGAACTTTCTGCCGGTGGACGATCAGTCGCAGTTTGAAGTGAACCTGCGCACTCCTGAGGGTTCGACGCTTTCGTCAACCGCGGCGCTCAGTGAACGAATTGCCGCCGATGTGCGCAAGCTGCCCGGAGTTACCGATACCCTGGTGACGATTGGCAGCGGCCAGCAACAGGTCGTCAATCTCGCGAGTATCTACGTGAAGCTGGCGCCAATCGAAGAGCGGGGCACGTCGCAAACCGATCTGATGTTGCGGGTGCGTTCTGAGATTCTGGCCAGGTATCAGAAGGAGTTTCCCGATCAGTTGCGCACCAGCCTCAATGCCGTGGCCGCAATTTCGGGCGGCGGATTTCGCAACTCGGACATACAGTTTGTCATCGGCGGACCTGATCTCGACAAGCTGACGAAGTATTCGGACGATCTGCTGGCCAAGATGAAGCGCATTCCCGACCTGGTTGACGCGGATTCTACGTTGATTACCGGAAAGCCAGAGTTGCGCGTGGTCATCGATCGCGCGCGCGCGGCCGATTTAGGCGTGCGCGTCGGCGACATCGCGCAATCGCTGAACACGCTCGTGGCCGGTCAGAAAGTTTCGACGTTCAACGCGGGCACCGATCAATACAACGTGCGCGTGCGCGCGATCGGGGAGTTTCGCGCCAACGCCGAAGGCATAAAGCGAATGCTGGTGCCATCGCAGAAGCTTGGCTGGGTCAGTCTCGACAATCTGGTGCGCGTCGAGGAAGGCACCGGCCCTTCGTCGATCGATCGACTGAACCGGCAGAGACAGGTGACACTTTTGGCGAACGTAAGGCCGGGCGGCTCGCAGGCGGCCATCATCACGAAGATGAACCAGTTCGCGAAAGACGAGCGCATGGACTCAACGTATACAACCGGACTGGCTGGACGATCAAAGGAACTGGGCCGCGCGGCTTTTTATTTTCTGCTGGCAATCGTTTTGTCATTCATCTTTATGTACATGGTCCTGGCCGCGCAGTTTGAATCCTTCATCCATCCGATCACGATTCTGCTCACGCTGCCGCTGGCGATTCCGTTCGGCATTGTGTCTCTGCTGGTGACGTTTCAGACGGTGAATATCTTTTCCGGTCTTGGCCTGTTGTTGTTGTTCGGCGTCGTCAAGAAGAACGCAATTCTGCAGATCGATCACACAAACGGATTGCGCAAGCAGGGCATGGAGCGTCACGACGCAATCATCCAGGCGAACCGCGATCGCTTGCGGCCGATCTTGATGACGACGATTGCGCTGGTCGCCGGCATGACACCGCTGACAATTTCCAGCGGGCCGGGTTCGGGCACAAACAGATCGATCGGCGTGCTGGTGGTCGGCGGACAGACGCTCTGTCTGCTGCTGACGCTTTTGGCGGTGCCGGTTTTCTATTCGCTGTTTGACGATCTGGCACGCAGCCACGTCTGGTCGCGCATTGGCGGAGGCTTTAGCAACACCTTCGGACGCGCGGGTCGTCGGGCGGCGACTGCGGCCGCGTCTTTGTTGGGTCCAATGTTCAAAATTCTGCTGATTGCCACGGCGCTTCTGGTTTTGATTCCGCGCCACGTCCTGGGTCAGGAGCCTGCCGCTTCGCCGAGCCCTTCGCCCTCCGTGTCCGTAGAACAGACTCTGAAAGTGCCGCCGGTTGCCGACGGCTTTCGCGCGAACGCTGCCAAGCCGCTGCCGGCGCTCAGTCGCGTCGGCGTGGACGCGAATGAACAGAGGCCGCTGACCTTGCGCGAAGCGATTGCGATGGCCCTGCGAAATAACAAAGACATCGAAGTCGCGCGCGACAGCGTTTCAATCGCCGAAGCGGATCTGCTCAGCGCGCGTGGCGCTTACGATCCGAGGTTCAGTGCGCAGAGTTACTATGAAAAGATTAAGACGCCGGCCGCCAGTTTTCTGAGCGGCGCCGGCACCGCGGTCGAGACCGGGGACGTCACGGCGACTTCGCGCCTGGAGGGTTTAGCGCCAAAGGCCGGCGGCAACTATCGGTTGGACTTCTCATCGGTGCGCGCGACGAGCAACAGTTTGTTCACGGCGCTAAATCCGCAATACCCGACGGCGCTGACTTTCACTTTCGCCCAGCCGCTGATGCGGGGGCGGCGAATCGATCTGCCGCGGCGACAGATCGAGGTGGCGAAGAAGAATCTTTCGCTGACCGACGCGCAGTTTCGCCAGCGAGCGATTGAAGTAATTACAAGCGTCCAACGATCCTACTGGGACCTGGTTTTCGCGCTGCGCAATTTGCAGATTCAGCGCAACGCAGTCTTTGATGCGCGCACGCAACTCGATCACAACCGTCGCATGGTGGCCGAAGGATCGCTGGCCCCAATCGATGTCGTCGCCGCGGAGACACAAGTGGCGAATTTCGAGCAGGCCGAATTTACGGCGCTGGAAGACGTTAACCGCGCTGAGAATAATTTGAAAAACCTGATCGCGGAAGACCAGAAGTCTCCTTTGTGGAATGCTTCGGTGGTGCCGACGGACGATGTCGATCTAGTGCTGCCTCAGGTCTCGCTGCCCGACGCGATCCGGGCCGCGAAGGAGAACCGGCAGGAGTTGAAACAGTCTGATCTGGCGCGCGAGATCAACCAGCTCGATCAAAAGCTTTATCGCGATCAAACGAAACCACAGATCGATCTGGTGGGCAGCTATGGAATGGTCGGCAACGCCGGCACGGTGACATCCAGCACCAGTCCTTTTACGGCCAGCAGCGATCAACTGCGCGCTCGCGTGAATCAGTTGTCACTGCTCGCGGGCTTGCAAGCTTTGGCCGCGCCGCCGGCCACGACCGTTTCGCCGGATTTGATTGGCGGCTACGGCCAGTCGCTCGCGAACCTCGGCTCAAATCAGTTCAATAATTATCGAGTCGGGGTCTCAATCAGTCTTCCGCTGCGCAATCGCACCGCGGAAGGACAACTGGGGCATGCGCTGATCGAAGGAAAGCGGATTGCGACGCAGCGCGAGCAACTGGAACAACTGATTCAGGTTGACGTGCGCAATGCTTTGCAGTCGCTCACGACCGCGGAAGCGAGGTTGCGCTCGGCCGCGGTCGCGCGCGAGTCTGCCGAGCAGCAATACGAAAGCGAGAAGCGCAAGCTCGACGCGGGTCAATCAACAGTCTTCTTTGTGCTGGAGCGCCAGACGGCGCTGGCCACGGCGCGCGGCAACGAATTGCGCGCGCAGACCGACTTGAACAAAGCGATTGCCGAGCTGCAACGCGCGACGGGGAATTCGCTCGCGGCGAATAATGTCACCGTGACCGCGCACTAGTCCGAGCAACCGAAGGGCAAGAGAAGATGCCGCAGAAAAGTCTTTCCAGAGCGATTCGCGTCATCGCGATTTTGATCGCCGTGGCCGCCGCAAGTTTCCTCGTGTGGTGGTTTTTGATTCGCCAACCTCCTATTCCGAACAGCGTCATCGCGCTCAGTGGCCGGATCGAAGGGGACGATTCAGTGGTGGCCGCGAAAACTTCAGGTCGCATCCGTGAAATACGCGTTCGCGAAGGCGACCCCGTCAAAGCCGGCGACGTGATCGCGATACTCGACGATGAGCAGGCGGCGGCGCGAGAGCAGCAGGCAAAGTCCGGCGTGCAGCAAGCTGACGCGCGCACTCTGCGATCGCAACAACAGATTTCAGTTTTGCAGGAACAGCTCAAACAGGCGCGGCTCACTGTCGAGCAGGCGCGGCTTGACGCCCAGGGACGAGTAAGACAGGCCGAAGCGCAGGTGGCGACGGCGGAAGCGAATCTTTCGCAGGCCCAGGCCGGGTATGAACAAGCGCGTTACGACGTCGAGAAATTTACGCGACTTGCCAGCTCGGGTGATGTTTCTGATCGTCAACGCGAGCAGGCGCGCACTACCGCCGAGTCGCAAGCCGCCGTGGTTGAGTCGACGAAGAAACAGGTCGCGGCGGTGCGCGGAGCGCTGACTGCGGCCCGCGCGAACCTCGAAAACCCGGCGATCAGATCATCGCAGGCGGCTGCGATACAGAGACAGATTGCGCAGGCCCAGTCTGACGTCGATGCGGCTCAATCCGATGCTGATCGTGCGCGCGCGCAACAGAAAGAAGCTGAGGCAAACCGGAACGATCTGACTATCATCGCGCCGTTTGACGGCACGATTGCGACCCGAACTGCGGAGCCCGGCGAAGTAGTTGCGCCCGGCACATCGATCGTGACTATGCTTGACCTCAGTCGAGTCTATTTGCGGGGATTTGTGGCCGAAGGCGACATTGGGCGCGTCAAGTTGGGCCAGACGGCGCGTGTTTACATCGATTCTGATCCCCGGCATCCTATCGAAGCAGTCGTCTCGCGGATCGATCCGGAAGCTTCGTTCACGCCAGAGAATACGTACTTTCGCAATGACCGCGTCAAACAAGTTGTGGGGGTCAAACTGCTGATTACAAATCCGGCCGGCGCCGCCAAGCCGGGGATGGCCGCTGACGGCGAAATCCTGGCTGACGGGAACGCGTGGCCGAAGGACACGGGAAGAAGATGATTCATTTTCAAATTTCGATTGGTCATTCTTTATTTGGCATTGGTGTCGGAAGTTGTCTGATTGATGGAAAAAGATGAGCGCGGCTGAGACCACCGTCACTGCGCCCGTAGCGCGTCCGACCACAACCGCGGGTGATGGATCTCCCGAGCCTGCCATCCGCATTCGCAACCTACGCAAAGCATACGGCCCGATTGAAGCCGTGCGCAGCATCGACCTCGACATTCAGACCGGCGAGATCTTCGGTCTGATTGGACCTGATGGAGCAGGCAAAACCTCGACCTTTCAAATTCTCGGCGGCGTGATGCAGGCGACCGCAGGCGAAGCGATCATGCTGGGTCGCTCGGCCCGCGACGCGCGTTCCTACGTTGGCTATCTCACGCAGGTTTTCAGTCTCTATCACGATCTGACGGTGGCAGAGAATCTGCGTTACATGGGCGAGTTGCGGCGTTTGTCCGATGCCGAGATCGATCGGCGCGGGCGGCGTTATTTGGAAAAGTTCGGCATGGATCGGTTCACGAATCGGCTCGCCGGAAAGCTGAGCGGGGGCATGAAGCAGAAGCTCTCGCTCGCTTGCGCGCTGATCATCGAGCCGAAAATCCTCCTGCTGGACGAGCCAACCACCGGAGTCGATCCCGTCTCGCGTCGTGAGTTCTGGGACGCGCTGGCTGATCTGTCGAGCCAGGGAATCACCATTGTGATTGCGACACCGTACCTCGACGAAGCCGAACGCTGCACCCGCGTGGCCTTGATGTACGACGGCCGGATCCATCAAACCGGAACGCCGAGCGAGCTACGCGGTCACCTGGGCCTGAAACGTCTGATCGTGCGCTCTGCGAAACTGAGCGACGCGGAAGATCTGCTGGACAGAACCGCAGGCATAAACGACGCGCAGAGATTCGGCGATCACCTCGATGTCATGGTCGAAGACGCGAGCGCCGGCGAGAACCTGACTCGCGAAGCGCTGAGCGCGGCGGGCATCGAAGTGGAACAGATTGAAGTGGCGGCGCCAACTCTGGAAAATACTTTTGTCGCGCTCTTGCGCCACGTCGAGGATGAGGTCAGGGCGTCGCCGTTTCCGGTCAAGCGCCAATTTCAAGCGCGTCCGTCCGGCGCGATCGCCATTGGCGCGCGCAATCTGACAAAGACATTCGGTGATTTCACCGCAGTCAATGGTATCAATCTCGAAGTTAAGTATGGCGAGATCTACGGTCTGCTGGGCGCAAATGGCGCGGGCAAGACGACCACGATCAAGATGCTTTGCGGACTGCTCGAATCAAGCAGCGGTGAAGCGGAGCTGGCGGGGGAAACCGGCGAATTGCGGTCCAGCTTTGTACGCCAGCGCGTCGGTTATATGTCGCAGAAGTTTTCTCTCTATGACGATCTGACGATCGAAGAGAATCTGGATTTCTTTGCCGGAGTTTACAAAGTGCCGTTTGCTGAACGCGCGGAGAAAAGGCGCTGGGTGCTTTCTTTCTCGGGTTTGCAGGGACGCGGCCATCAAATGACGGGCAGCTTGCCCGGCGGTTGGAAGCAACGCGTCGCTTTCGGCGCGGCCGTAATGCATGAACCGAGCGTGCTGTTTCTTGATGAACCCACGTCGGGCGTCGACCCGCTGGCGCGGCGCGTGTTTTGGAAGATGATCAATAGCTTTGCCGATCGAGGCATGGCTATCTTAGTGACCACGCACTATCTGGAAGAAGCCGAGCAATGCAATCGTCTGGGGTTGATGGTCGCGGGCGAATTGGTCGCCCAGGGCACGCCTTCCGGCTTGAAGGCCGAGCAGAGCGGGCATCTGCTCGAACTCATCACCGACGCGCCGCAACGCGCCAACAATCTGCTTAAGGGCCAGATGGATCGTTGGCGCGTCTCGCTGTTCGGCGATCGTTTGCATGTCATTGTCGACGAAGACGCTGAACCCGGCATCCGCAGGCTCACCGAGAAATTAGCGAGCGAAGGGATAAGTGTGAGCAAGGCGCGCGAACAATCTTATTCGCTCGAGGACGTGTTCATCGCGGTGGTCGAGAAGTTGCGGAAAGAAGGGAAGTCGGCGGAGGAATAAAGGTTCAAATTTCGGGTTTCAAGTTGGGAAGGGAAACCTGAAACTTGAACACTGAAACTCTCTTATGAAACGCATTCTTGCCCAGGTCCGCAAAGAACTCACGCAGTTGTGGCGTGACCGGCTGACGTTGGCCCTGGCGCTGGTTCTGCCGGTGTTGCTCCTGTTGCTGTTGAGCAAGGCCACCTCGCTGTCCGTCAAAGACATTCCGGTCGTCGTGCAGGACCTCGACAAGACGCCGATGTCGCGACGCTATATCGAAGCAGTCGGCGCGTCGCTTTCGTTCAAAGTCAGCGCGCTGCCGGCTGACCTGTCGCCTGAGCGCGTGTTGGATCAGAACCTGGCGCGGGCCGCTCTAATTATTCCGCCGCAGTTCGAGCGCGATTTGCGGCGCGGGCAGAATACCGAAGTACAGTGGCTGGTCGATGGCACCGATGCGAACACGGCGAACGTGATGCGCGGCAAGGCCGCGGCGATCACGCAATCATTCAACGCGCAGATTCAGCCGGCAGTCGTGCAGCCGGCCATCAAGCCGGAAATTCGTTACTGGTTCAATCCGGGCCGCGAAGATTTGAAGTACTTCGGCCCCGGCGTGCTGGCGTTTGGCATGGCGATGTTTCCGCCGCTGCTGGCGGCCCTGGCGCTGTCGCGCGAGGGCGAGCTGAAAACGATCCTGCAGGTTTATGTATCGAGCATCACCGCCTTCGAATATTTGATCGGAAAAGTAATTGCTTACACGATCGTAGCCTGGGCGGAATGGATTGCCGGGATGATCATTCTGTTTGCGGTTTTCGGACTGAGCCTGGCGGGCGATCCAACGCCGCTGCTGGTTACGACGTTTTTCTATCTGCTTTGCACCACTTGTTTCGGAACCATGCTGGGCGCGGCGATTCCCAATCAGGCGGCCGCGATTCAAGCAGCACAGCTGGGCGGCTTCCTGACGTCCTTTCTGTTTTCGGGCTACATTTTTCCGGTTCAGAACATTCCCCAACCGCTGCGGTTTCTGTCTAACTTTGTGCCGATGCGTTACTACCTCGAAGTGATTCGCGACGCCTTTGTGCGTGGCGGTGGTTGGGCTGGGGTCTGGCCCGCGCCGATTGCGCTGGCTCTGCTGGGCGCGTTCTTTTTCTGGCGGCCTGAGCATTTTCCATTTCTGATTTGGCATTTTTCATCTGCCATTTGGCCGGATTTATTTCGGGTTGCTTCGTGTGATTTCGTGGGCCGTGGTTTGGGTCGCGAAAAGAAGAACGATCCACGAACCACACGAACAGACACAGAGCACAGGTGGCAGATAGGAATGAAAATGGAAAATGATTTCTTAGAACGATGAGATCACTCAACCGACTCTTCAACCTGCGTCTCTGGTCGCTCTTTGTCAAAGAGTTCCATCAGATCAGGCGCAACCGGCGACTGGTCATCCTGCTGATCATTCCGCCGACCCTGAACATCATTCTTTTTGGACTGGCGCTGAATCCGACGTTCGAAAATCTGCGGCTGGGCGTCGTGGACAATAGCCACACG
>WNFH01002254.1_pt1 | contig 13390 bp, 12 predicted proteins | sample 5400411 | NCBI WGS metagenome assembly WNFH01 (sample SAMN13153347, study PRJNA577476) | soil metagenome | isolation source: 200 cm saprolite under Douglas fir tree site 2 hole 3 | place: USA:California | collected 2015-04-18
AGCACAGTCGGTCAAGGGACGCGGGTTCTCGCTCGTCTCCCGTTGGCCGGCCCCCCATCTCGAGCCGTCACCTTCAATGGCACAGGACAAGAGAGAGTAAAGAACGGCACCTCTTCCCCCCAAGCATCTCTTCCAGCACCGTTCTCGACGCCAGAAAGACCGGAAGAGACTGAATAGGGAGGGTATGGTTTGCACTTGACCGTTTCTTGCTTTTTCCCGCCGGTCATGATTGGGCTCTCTCCCGTTATTCGTATACATTCTCGATATTCGTATACATTGAAGAAGTAAAGTACGTAAACTTTTGACGCATTGTGCACCTTCCAGTCTTCACGTTTTCATCCATAGGGGTCCGTGCTGAGTATGGACGTTGAGAGGTCTTGTCCAAGACAAGGAGTTTCAGAGAGGCTTGCGTCACTTATAGTTCTATACGAAAATGTCGATGTAATAATACAGAGTAAGTCTGCTCTTCAGTAAAGAGTAAGGAGGAGAGTATGGAAGAGCTATCAACGGTGCTGGTCGTCGATGACGAGATTGGGCCACGGGAGTCGTTGCGAGCTATTCTGAAACCGGATTATCAGGTGCTCGTGGCTACCGAAGGCGAGCAGGCGGTCCGTTTTGTCGAACAACAACCGGTGGATGTTGTCCTTCTTGACTTACGCATGCCAGGGCTATCCGGCATGCAGGTCTTGGAAAAAATAAAGACTATCGATCCGTCTATCGAGGTGATTGTCGTCACTGGCTATGCCTCATATGAGACGGTGCTCGAGGGGTTACGCTTCCACGCCTTCGACTATATTCCTAAACCTTTCAACATTCCCCACTTGCGCGAGATCGTCAAACGAGCAGCCGCGCAACGCCACATTTTGCTGCAGCGGACGAAAGAGCTTGCTGAGCAGCAATTCCGCGATCTCCTCCAGGACCTCGACTCTATCTCGCACAGCCTGCAGAAATCGCTGCAGACGCTCAACCACGTCAGTCGAACTCTACAGGCAAACTACACCACTCTGCCAAACGCCTCTAGCGAAGAGGCTCTTTAGAGTGTAGACCGGTCAAATCAGCACCTGGCAGCCGATTGTCGATGGTTGTCTACACCTCTACAGATCCCAAAGGGCACTTATTACGTAGAAGAAACTCAGGATACCGAGGAGAAGATTATGATGCAGAACACAACTTCCATCCCCTTGCCTTCACAACCAGGTCAGCCAGCGGTCCTGCTGTATTGCCGTCCTTGTCTAGAAGTGCAACTGATGAGCCCTTACGATACCGCGCCGCTCTATCGGAAACGAGGCGATGATTTTGAGGAAGAACCTGATCAAGGGCGCAACATCTTTCTGCAGCGGCATTCAGGACACTCTCTCACCACTCTCAAAAAAAAGAAGGATAAGTTTTCTGCTGACCGTCCAGTATGGGACCCCTTCCGCACCGCCTACGAAGAGGTTACCGATGGACGCGAGACATTCTTGCTCAAAAGCTGGCGAGCTGACATCTCCGCGCCCCGGCAATATGCCTTGCTGCGCGGGTCTCTGGACATCGCTACCACAGTCACACTCCCGGCGGAGCCTCTGCGGAGCAGCCTCGCAGGCTGTTTTACTTCCTTTACGCCTCTGCTCCCTGGCTTAATGAAAGCCCTGCAGCGCACGGTCTCCACGCTCCCCTCCGACGAATTGATCCCGGCCTATTGCTCAGCCGATGATCCCCAGGTATCGTTCGCTTACCTTGCCGAGCACCATCTGCGTATGCTAGTCCGTTGCTGCTATGAGGTAGGCCTGTCTCTCGAGAAAGACCGCTTGTGGCATTTCTTTACAACTAGACAACAAGAAGAAGAACTGACAGTAGAGATGCGGCAACACTGCCGCCCCTGCTTCTCGTGAGAGCAAGGGCCGACTCCATGGACAAAGGGGAGGTGATGGGCCAACGTTTCTCTCTCTTCTCTGGAAAATCATCTCTACTGGCAACACCTCCCCTTGGCCTCCTCATCTTCGCGGCAGCGGCTCTGCTGGTCTTTTTGCCTCCAGGTCCTCCTGTTCTGGTCGTGATCCCCATATGCCTTATGCTTGGGGCGGTGACCTTCATCCCTTGGGGTCTGAAAGAGCAGGGCCTTCTCTGTTTGGTCGCCACGCTTAGTTATACCATCGCCATCTATCCAGAGTTCACCTCCCAATCGGCAAGATACTATGTGCTTGCGTATCTCGGTTTGAGTGCCGGCGTGCTGGCCTCGCTCCTCGGAGTGTTCAGGCGCAAGTCCCAGCAAGTACAGCTTTCTGACCAGATCGCAGAACTGCAGCAGAAAACAACTGAAGCAGAGGTGTTGCAAGAGTTTAGCCGGACGGTGACTTCCGCTCTCGACCGTTCCCTGCTCTTACCAGCGCTCACCCAAGCTGCCCAGCGACTCTGCCAGCTCCAGGGACTCGCGCTAGGACTGCTGATCCCGGAAAGACAGGAGCTTGAGATCTGGACCCAAACAGACCCTTCTGTACATGACCAGCGGATTCTTCTAGAAGACGCTTTTACCCGGGAAATCCTTCAAGTCGGCTGGCCAGTACACATTGCGGATCTCTCCACACCTCCGCTGACGGCACGGCTGCTCCAGATCCTTCTCGACTTGGGATACGTGTCGCTCTTAGTCGTGCCGCTCCACGCCGCGCATCGGATCATGGGGGTTCTTCTGGTAGGTTGGCATGCCCGAAGGGCAAGCGTTCCTCCCCATGAGGAAGAACTGTTGCAGTTCCTTGCTGACCAGACCGCCCAGGCACTCGTGAATATCCGCTTGTACGCCGACCAAGAGCGCCATCTGAGCGAGTCCGAAGCCTTACGGCGGGTTAGTCAGTCTATTTCTACAACCCTCAACCTGCAAGACGTTCTGAGGCTAGTCACTGAGGAAGGGGCTCGCCTGCTCGGCTGTGAGATGGCAACCTTGACTCTGTGTTCGCCAGACAATGAGGAGGAGATAGAGATTGCCGGCGCTTCTGGTCTCTTTTCTCAATGGAAGGGATTACGGATTCCTCTTGCAGAGTCATTGACAGGCATGGTGATCAGGGAACGCCGCGCGATACGCCAGCCGGAAGTCCGGGAGCAGGATCGGCCTCTCAGCCGGCTGCTCCGTGAGGCCGGTGAGCCTGTCCCGCAGTCATTCTTGGCGGTCCCCTTGTGGCAAGAAGAGAAGCTAATGGGAGCGCTGATCGTCTCAACCACCGTCTCACGAGCTTTTTCTCTCAATGACGAGCGCATTCTCCAAGCTCTGGCCGAGCAGGCGGTGCACGCCATTACCAATGCGCAACTCTATGCCCAACTACAAAGCGCCTTGCAGCGTGAGCAAGAAGCCAACCAGCAGAAATCCGCTTTCTTCGCTGGCGTCTCTCATGAACTGCGCACTCCTCTCAATATCATCTTGGGCTATATCGATCTCATCCGGGAGGGGGTGATCGGACAGGTCGACCGCGCAACAGCAGAAGCCCTGGACCGGGTGCGGAAATCAGTTCTCCATTTGACCGCGCTGATTAATGACCTGCTTGATCTCGCCCGGCTTGAGCGGGCAGAATTCCACATCCATCGAGAGCCAGTAGATACGGAAAAGCTTTTACAAGAAATCTGTGCCCAGTGGGAAAAAGTGATCCACGACAAGGGACTGTCATTCCGACGCGTGGGAGACTGTCCGCTCCCCCGCATTACGACCGATAAGGCTCGTCTGCGCCAGGTTCTCGATAATCTGTTGGGAAACGCCGTGAAATTCACCCTAGCTGGCCACATCGCTGTGGGAGCTAGTGCCCCAGATCACTCCCTGAAAATTTGGGTAGAGGACACAGGCATTGGCATCGACCCTGCGGATCAGGGACGAATTTTTGACGAGTTTCAACAAGTCGAGTCCGGAACTATGCTTCAGGCCGGAGGTGTCGGGTTAGGATTGGCGGTGAGTAAGAAACTCGTGCTCCTTCTGGGAGGAACTCTGACAGTAGAAGGCTTGCCAGGCCAGGGAAGCACTTTCACTGTCACGCTCCCCTGGAACACGCGAGAATGATCACCGCAGCACCCACGAACCCGTAACACCACGAGAAAACCACGCCACTGCACTCACCGGATTCTGAGGGGGAGGAGATGGCCGAAGAGCACAAGGCTCTTCGGCCGTGGGCAAGGAAGGGAGGAGACAAGAAGAGAAAAACAGGGGGCGTACGGAGGGAGAAGGAAGGACTGTCTCTCTCTTCTGTTATTTTCGACGGACGTAGCAGAAAAAAATTCATCCCGTTTCGTTTGTTTTCGGTTCCAAATGGTTGTAGAACTGATCCAACCACATCGAAGGAGGGAACTGTTATGCAAATCGGGAGAAGCATCGATGCCGACGGCCACATCCTGGAACCCCCCGGTCTGTGGCAAAAGAATTTGGAAGCCAAATTCAAGGACCGGGCCTTAGGACTTGCCCGCGATAAAAACGGCGTCGAATCGTTCATCGTGGATGGCCACTTCTCGGCTATCAGCCGCGGACTGGGGATCGCAGCGGCCTTTGGTCAGCCCGGTGAGGTGGCATTCTCGAACGAGTTCAGCTACATGGACGGTCCGCCGGGTGCCTATGAGCCTCACGCCCGGGTGAAGCTCCTGGACGAGGAGGGCATCGACGCCGCCGTGCTCTACCCCACACTAGGGTTGCTGTGGGAAGGTGAGGTCAACGACCCAGAACTCGCCATAGCATACTGCCGAGTCTACAACGACTGGATCACTGAATTCTGCAGCCCTTATCCCAACCGGCTCTACCCCGTCGCGCACATTTCGCTGATGGACGTGGACCGGGCAGTGGTGGAACTCAAACGGGTGGCTAAGAAAGGTATCAAGAAGGTATCAAGGGGGTAATGCTCACCCCTTATCCGGCCAACGGCAAGTCCTATGGGGATACCTACTACGATCCCTTCTGGGCCATTGCCCAGGACCTCGGCACGCCAGTGGGTCTGCACGTAATCGCGCGGCCAAACTACCACGGCAGTGAATGGTACAAAAATCCGACGTTTAAAGGCTCCCCCTTCTATTACCTGTCAGTCACCCTGGGATTCGATATCCAAGCTTCCTTCGTCAGCTTCTTTGAGGGTGGGACATTGGAGCGCTTCCCACGCCTCAATCTGCTAGCGCTAGAGGTTGGCGCGGGCTGGGTCCCGCATTTCATCGAGCGTATGGACAGCAAGTGGGAGCACTGCGGATTCATGACTGCCTGCAAGCGCCCCCCCAGTGAGTACTTCCGGAGGCAAGTATGGGTTGGAGCGGACGTGGACGAGAGCATGATTCCCGCCGCCAGCGAGCGCTGGGGATCGGATAAGTTCTTCTGGTCGAGCGACTTCCCGCACTTTGATGGCTTTCCGGGCGCACTCCGACAACTGAAAAAGAGCATCCAGAAGATGGCGCCTGCCGATCAACAGAACATCATCGGCGACAACGCCGCCCGCGCGTACAATTTGTGAGGTTTGCCAGGGCGGGGCTCACACCCGCCCTTCCTCACCGCGCCAGTTGGCGCAAACTGGCAGTAAACGCCTCGCAGTAGGCGTGCTCTTGCGGATACACCACCCGCCGCAGCAACGTATGGAGCCGGGGGAGATGGTAAAACGGCACCGAGGGATAGAGGTGGTGCTCCAGGTGATAGTTCACCTGTTTGGGGGAGAAGAAGAACCCCAGGGCCGGATGAATGAAGTAGGTCCGGGTCTGTTGGTAGGGGTTGTCCGGGTCCGGCACGTTGCCGTGTTCGATCGCCCCACGAATACGAAAGAAGACCTGGGTGAAGGTACAATACGGCACGAGCCAATAAAGGACAAACAGCAATACCGCACGCTCGCCGCCCGAGTATAATCCACTGGCCAGGATCACGCTCCAGAAGAGCACGAACGCACGCATATCAGCGATCTGGCGGTACTGCACCTCACGAACCTCACCCAGAAACCGCCGGTTAAAGTCCCGCGTCACCAAAGGAATATCTATGAAGTATTTCAGGGTAGTAATCACGTTCAGCCCGCACACGTCGCGTAGCAACAACCGCAGGAACTTTTTACTGCCGAGCGGGTAGCGAGCGTAAATCGCCCGATCGGGATCATCAGCAGTGTAGGTATACTGGTGGTGATACAGGTGAATGAATCGCCATTTGGCCAGAGAAATGAACACTGGGAATGCCACCGTCAGGCGGGCCAGCCAGTCGTTCACCCAAAGCGTGCGCGACAATCGTTTGTGGATACCCTCATGGGTCAGGACCATCAGCGCGTGCTGACGTGAGGAGATCACCGCCACCGCGGCCAGGTAGACGATCACTCCGAGTACCCCCGAGGAGAGCGGGACGAGCACCGCGCTGGTGTAGACCGTTGCGGCAACCATCAGCCAAACTTCAGCAATGTGGTAGACTGAAGTCGGCACGTGGACCCGCGACAAGACCTTGATCGTCTGCTGCAGGTCCGGGGTTTCAGCCAAGAGCGGTTCGGCCGCGTTTTGCATGTGACTAGATTTACATCAGACCCCATTTCTCTGGCAATCCCTATCAGCCCTTGATAATAAGCAAGGATAAAGAAAGGAGAGGCTATGCCACACGCTCAGGTCAACGGAATCAACCTCCATTACGAGATCGAAGGCCAGGGACAACCCCTGCTGATGATTATGGGCTTAGGAGCGCCAGCCGCGGCTTGGGATCCGGGTTTTGTCCAAGAGATGACGAAAACCCACAAAGTCATCACCTACGACAACCGCGGCACCGGGCTCTCTGACAAGCCCGACGTGCCCTATTCGATCGCCATGTTTACCAGCGATGCGGTCGGCCTACTCAATACACTCAATATCCCGCGTGCCCATGTTTTTGGCGTGTCGATGGGTGGAATGATTGCTCAAGAGTTGGGGATTCACTATCCGCAACGTGTCGCCAGCCTGATCCTGGGCTGTACCACCCCCGGCGGCAAGCATGCAGTCGCAGCCCCACCGGAGTCGCTGAAAGCGTTGGAAGGCCGAGCCGGCCAGACCCCAGAAGAAGCGGCGCGGGAGGGCTGGAAGCTCTCTTTCTCCGAGGAGTTCATCCGTGAACACCGCGCTGAGTTAGAAGCCCGCCTGCCGCGCGTGCTTGCTCACGTCACCCCACGCTTTGCCTATGAACGTCATTTCCAGGCGACGATGACCCTGCGAGTCTACAAGCAGCTCAAGGAAATCAAAGCGCCGACGTTGGTGGCGGCCGGACGTGACGACGTGTTGATCCCAGCAGCGAACTCCGAGATCCTGGCGCGTGAGATTCCCGGCGCCGAGCTGGCCATCTTCGACAACGCTGGCCACGGGTTCGTCACCTCGGCGCGCGAGCCGTTCCTCAAAGTGCTGAAAGGGTTCTTGGCAAGGCAGAGCGTATAGAAGGCGCTATGCCGGGGGACAGCGATGGACGAAGACTTGAAGACTAACCAAGCTGCCTGGAACACCTGGACGCCCTTCCACGTCGGGTCGAAGTTCTACGACGTTGAAGGTTTCAAGGCAGGAAAGGTAGCAAGACGTGAGGGGCTCGATAAGATCGAGACCGCCGGCGTCGGCGACGTGACCGGCAAGTCGCTCCTCCATCTCCAATGCCACTTCGGCTTGGACACGCTCTCATGGGCACGCAGAGGAGCGACTGTGACAGGCATTGATTTCTCCGAAGAGGCAATCAACGCTGCACGTGCTCTAGCCACAGAGTTAAACATTCCTGCTACTTTCGTCCCAAGCGACCTCTATAAATTGCCTCAGAACCTCACGGGTCAGTTCGATGTGGTGTTCACGTCACATGGGGTGCTTGGCTGGCTGCCCGATCTCGAAGGGTGGGCCAAGGTGATTGCTCATTTCCTCAAGCCCGGTGGCATTTTCTACACCATCGAAGGCCACCCGTTCGCCAACTGTTTTGACAACGCCCGCGAGCCGACGGAATTTCGACTCCTCTATCCGTATTTTTATGGGTCAGAACCGTTCCGAGACGAGGATGATGGTTCCTATGCCGCACCTGACGCTCCTATCCACACGGTAACCTACTTCTGGTTTCACACACTGGCAGATATCATCGGTTCACTGCTACGCGTAGGGTTGCGTATTGAATCCTTCGAGGAATACCCCTTCGCTCTGGGCTATGTTCCCGTGGATGGAGCAGCGACTAGATGGTATGTGGCAATTACCTGGAGGTAAAGGCGACCTCCCCCTGATGTTCTCACTCAGAGCAACAAAAGACGCGAGTTAAATACACGATTACTTCTTTAGTGAAGGTTCGCACTTATGAAAATCTGCCCTCGGTGTCAGATAGAATATGACGACACGAAGAACTTTTGTCGTCGCGACGGTACCCCTCTCGAAACGCAACAGGTCGGCGAGAAAACCGCGCAAACGGGTGATCTGACCTGCTCCCAATGTGGCAAGCCAGTAGAGGCGGGGGAGCAATTCTGCTCTTACTGTGGAGCAAAGGTTGAGGGAGCCCTTCGGCCTATTGTCGATAAGGAGAATCTCCTCTCTCGTTCCGTGCGCAAGCTACGATTACTGGTCACAGAGTATTATCAACAACTCCCACCAGAAAAGAGAGAATTTCACAGAGGTGCTACCCTGGGGTTCGGGGTGACCCTTCTTATCATGCTAGGTTTTGTTGGTTACTGGAAAGCTCAGGAGAGCCCTCAGACTCCGGCATCCCAGCAAGTATCAGCCGTCGCCGGGCAAAACGTGCCGACTCCTCCTCCCCAAGACCAGTTCTTATCTTCATCTTTTGCCAGGACAGTAAAAGGGTCTGACGAGACAAGAACCGCAGAGGCAACGACCGATAGGCCTCCTGTCGCTGTCGAGCCGCGCGAGGAGCAACTTCCCAGTGAAGGTGGAATGCTCCCCTCCCAAGAGCAACACTCCGCTAGAGGCAGCCCCTCTAGACCATCAGAAGTCGGCGTACCTTTAGGAACGTATCGGGTGATCTCTTCCACGCCGTTGCGCGGTGAGCCTAATGACGACGCCCCTGTCGTAACACTGCTCAAATCCGGAATAAAGATAAGAGTAGTTGGAGCAATCGGAGATTACCTGGAGGTTCACTCTCAGAAAGGACGAGCTCCTGGCTATGTGCTCAAAGATGATGTCGTCCTCGTTCAGAGAGAAAAGTAAGGCAAAGGAGAGCCAACAACTGCCCCAGTTGAGCCAAAGGAAAAACAGTGAACTCCCGTATTACTCAACAGCGGACGATTCTGCTTGATGCGCTTCACGCTCTAGAGACAGTTGAGGTCGCAGGCGAGTAGCTGCCCCTCTAAAAATCAGAGCACAGGGCTCAGCAACCCTTCAACTCGGCTTCTTCCTGGCGGTCTCCTCAATCGCGCCGAGTAGATTATCCACCTGCTTCGCTGTCACCATGATATGCAGGGAGGCGCGGTTGACATCCCAGCCGATTTCCTCATGCGTGACGTTGCGGATATAGATCGCATGACGGTCCCAGAGCGTGTCCACTAGAGTTTTCGTCGGCACGCCCTTCACTGTGAAGGCCACCAGCGCGCAACTGAGCTGTGGGTCATCCGAGGTGTACAGGTCCACCCCATCAATCGCGCGCAGCCCCTTGAGGAGCCGCCGCGCCAGATACCGATCCCGCGCTTCAATTGCTTCTGAGGTGATCTGGTTGTGGAAATCCAGCGCCGCGTTGATCGCAAACTTCGGCGGATAGTCGGCGGAGCCATGGTATTCGAATTTCGCCGTACCCTTGACGGATTCCGCCATGATTTCGGGCGGCGGCTTGCCATACATCGTCTTGCCGTTGACGGGACCGGCGTACAGCGTCGGCCACACCCGATCCCGTATCTCCTCATGCACGTAGAAGAAGCCCGTATACATTGACGCCAGTATCCACTTGTGACACGGCGCCGCGTACATGTCGCAGCCCAGATCGTGCAGGTTGAGTTTCATCATGCCGGGAGGTTGCGCGCCATCGACGAGCGTGATGACGCCTTTGGACCGGGCCATCGCGCAGATCTCTTTAACGGGCAGAACGCAACCGTCGGTATAGTTGATGTGGCAGAAGCTCAGCAGCTTCGTCTTCGGGGTCATGGCCGCCTCGAACGCTCTCAGGACCTCGTCCGGGCTCTTGGGCGGATGGAATTTTCGGTCGGCGAGGTCGATCACTCGGGTTGCTAATTTTTCCCGCGTCGCACGCAAGACGATGGGATTTCCGCCGCTGGCGTGGTCGTGGTTCGTATAGACGATCTCGTCACCGGGTTCCAGGTCGATCCCCAATGTCCCGAAGACCATCCCTTCCGTGGTATTGGCAGTGAACGCGATCTCCGATGGGTGCGCGCCAACGAACGCGGCCAGCTTGCCGCGCAACATGTCCAGGAAGTTCTTATTATACACGGTCTTGGTGAAGCCTAGATAGTCGCTGTTGACGCCGTTCAGCGCGTCGAGCTGCGCCATGTGGACACTCCGTGGCGACGGTCCGCGCGTGCCGGTGTTCATGTACGCCAAACCCTTGCGGAGCAAAAACTGGCTAGCGACGAACTCCCAGTAGCGCTCATCATCAGGGGCGGCGCCTGTGCCTGGACCGTTAAGGGACGGAACGGGCAAGGCATACGCTTTTGCGCCGAACGACAGGAACGCGGCGCCTGCCGCTGCACCGCCGAGCAAACTGCCAAGAAAACCGCGGCGGGTGAGCCGCTGCAACTCGCGCAGGTCTTCAAACCGAAGGTCGAAATTGAGAATAGGGTCTTCGAGGCTCATACCAAGACCTCCTCTCTCTAAATCACCACGAACCGCAGTTAGGGCTTTTGTCGTCGGCATTCTACTTCCCGACCTCGACGGAAAGCAAGCGTTCCTCTTTCTCGCAGAACTGCACACGGATAGGTATACTGACTCGACCCTTCTGCGCAGGAAGACCGTTGTTTGACTCCTGCAAATCAACAGCTTATACCTACTCTCAGATGAGCCCGAAGCCGTAGGGGCGCAGCATGCTGCGCCCTTACTCAACTCGCAAACAATACCTACCAAAGGAGGGACGGTTATGAAGCAGGGGTTTCAGATTTTAGACGCGGATCTGCACGTCATCGAACCGTATGACCTCTACTTGAAGTACATGGACCCAAAGTGGGGTGATCGCATCCCACGCGCCGAGCCGCGCACGCTCCAGGCCGGAGACATCTACGACTTCCGCACAGCCGACGGCAGCCCGGTGCGTAAACCGTGGCGGGAGGCGCCCCCCAAAGACGCGCTCACCCCCTCGTCACTACGCATGGAGCACCGCAAAGCCCAGATCGCGCCGTATTACGAGGAAGCGGTGACGCGGCAATTCGACCCGGTCTCGCAGCTCAAGGCCATGGATCGCGAAGGGGTCGATGTGGCCGTGCTGTTCCGCACCTTTCCACTCCACGCTGACGAGAGCCAGGAGCCCGAGTATGCCAACGCCCTCTGCCAGGCCTGGAACAACTGGATCACCGATTTCTGCAAGGAGAACCCCAGGCGTCTGAAAGCGGCGGGTCTCATCACGCTGCACGATGTCAACCTGGCGATCGCGGAATCGCGCCGCCTCGTGAAAGAGTTGGGCCACGTGGGGCTGTGTATGATTCCCCAGCCGGTGAACGGCCGCCATGTGCAGGACGAGTACTTTGATCCCCTGTGGACAGCGATTGAAGAACTCGGGGTGCCCGTGTGCTTCCACCCCACGGCCGGCAATAACCAGCCCTGTGCCGAGAATGTGTTTCTGGGCCATAAGCCCAAGCTGCTGGTCTCCGCCTTTGCCCAGCCGCTGGGTAATCTGATGGGGATGGCAGAGTTTATCGTGGGGGGCATTCTGGAACGCCACCCCCGCCTCAAGGTAGGGTTCTTGGAAGGCAACTGCGGCTGGCTGCCGTGGTTACTCTACCGGCTCGATGAGTACTGGGAGATCCAGGGGGAGGATGAGGAGGTCCCGCTTTCGCTCAAGCCGAGCGAGTACTTCCATCGCCAGTGCTTTATCCACATTGATGTCGATGAGTACGTTGGGATGGACGTGATCCGGCGCTTAGGGGCTGACAACTTCTTCTTCTCGACTGATTACCCACACTTCGACAGCCGGTTTCCGCACGCGACCGAGAAGTTCCTGGCGCTGGAGGGGATCGACGTGCAGTCGAAGCGCAAGATTCTCTGGGACAACCCGGCCCGGATGTATAATTTGTAGATGAGTGGTGTAGCAGGACGTGGCAAAGCTCCTAGCCGAGGGAGCAAGCTAAAGAACTGTGGAAGAGGCGATGCGTGCATCGTCCCTCTTCCCTCATCCCATGGTATATTTCCTGTAGGAAGATTCACAGCGGAGGAAACTGTGCCCTTACAGACGAAAGCGCATTTCACCCCGGAAGAGTATCTCGCGCTTGAGCGCAAGGCCGAGTACAAGAGCGAGTACTTTGCTGGCGAAATTTTTGCCATGAGCGGCGCCAGCGAACGACACAACCTTATCGTAACCAACATCGTGCGGGAGTTGAGCCTGCAACTCAAAAGGCGACCATGCAAAGTGTATCCGAGCGACATGCGAGTCAAGGTCAGCCCAACCGGCTTATACACCTATCCGGATGTTGTAGTGGTCTGTGGCGAAGCTCGGTTTGAAGACGCCCACATGGATACCCTGCTCAATCCAACTGTGATTATCGAGGTGCTTTCCGAGTCCACAGAAGCCTACGACCGCGGCAGAAAGTTCGAACACTATCGTACCCTTGCATCGCTCTCCGACTATCTTCTCATTGCCCAGGACAGACCCAGGATTGAACATTATGTTCGGCAGCCGGAGCGTCGCTGGTTGCTTTCAGAAACCAATCACCTTGCAGACACGATCTCGATCGTTTCTATCCAATGTGACTTGGCGCTCACTGAGGTCTATGACAAGGTTGAAAATATTAGGGGATGAGAAAGATGGCAAAATTGATACCCGTCGAATCAAGCATGATTCAGGCTGTCGGGTATGACCCCAAGACGCGTATACTCGAAGTCGTTTTCAATAGCGGGCGGACATACTGCTACGAGGACGTACCACCCAAGGTACACAAAGAACTGATGGCTGCTGACTCGAAAGGGCGATACATGCTATCAGCGATTATTGACGTGTACCCCACTTATGTAGTCTCAGGCCGGAGGAGAAGATAACTGCGACGTGCCGTCTCAACCTGACTCACCTGAGTGGCTGGGCGAGCGGCCACCACCCGCCCTACCCTTTGGGCAACCGCAGCACGCGCTCGCCGATGATATTGCGTTGGATCTCGCTCGATCCGGCCGCGATGGTGAGCCCGCGCGCCCGCAGCGCCCGATAGCCCCAGCGCCCGTTCTCAACCGCGCTAGGCGAGCCGCGCTCAAGCTGCGCATACGGACCGAGCAACTCGTCTGCAAACATTGCCACTCGCAAGTTCAGTTCGGTCGCATGTAGCTTGCCAAATGAGCTTTCCGGTCCCGGCACCTTGCCGTTGAGCTG
>WNFH01002256.1_pt1 | contig 13385 bp, 9 predicted proteins | sample 5400411 | NCBI WGS metagenome assembly WNFH01 (sample SAMN13153347, study PRJNA577476) | soil metagenome | isolation source: 200 cm saprolite under Douglas fir tree site 2 hole 3 | place: USA:California | collected 2015-04-18
ATGCGAATCGTCCGCGCTTGGTCCGCCAGCGCGCGGGTGATGGCCTGCCGGATCCACCAGGTCGCGTACGTGCTGAACTTGAATCCCTTCCGCCAGTCGAATTTCTCGACGGCTCGGATGAGGCCCAGGTTTCCCTCTTGAATGAGATCCAAAAAGAGCATGCCGCGGCCCACGTACTTCTTGGCGATGCTCACGACCAGGCGCAGGTTGGCTTCGATCAGGCGGCGTTTGGCTTCCTCGTCGCCTTTCTCCATGCGCTTGGCCAGGTCCACCTCTTGCTCGGGAGTCAGGAGGGCGACTTTGCCGATTTCCTTTAGGTACATGCGGACCGGGTCGTCGATGGCGACGCCCTCCGCCTCGCGAGTCTCCTCTTCCTCCTCGGCCTTGCCCTTTTGTTCCGCCTCCTTGGCGTCTTCGACCACGTCGATCCCCTGCTCGAGGAGCACGGTGTAGACGCGATCAATCAGCTCGATGTTCTGTTCCGCCTCGGGGAACTGCTCGAGAATGTCGTCGTGGGTCAAGAAGCCCTTCTTCTTGCCCAGCTCCACGAGGGTCTTGAGTTCGGCCTGGATCCGCTCGTCGGAAATCGGCGGTTCAGGCGCTTTCTTTTTGGCCATGGTTGTCACCCCCCTTCGGCGCAGGGGTCGCGGGCCCACCAAGTGCCGGAGATGATGCTGTTTCGTGTCCGGATGGCCCAACCAGTTTTACATACGCCATTTGCAACTGTCGAACCTGCTGTAGATCTCCCGCGGCCTGGGCCTGGTGAATCTGCCGCGCAAGTGCTTGACGCTGCTGCGCCGCGGGAACTCGCACGCTGATGTAGTCGATCGTCTCGCGCACAACTTGCTCCTTTTCTTTTTCCGCCACCGGCGGCTCCTCAAACACCAAGCGCATCAGAAGCCCCTGGGTGTCCTCATCCTCCAGCCCTTCGCGGAGCCGATCCACGTCCGCGTCGGGGGCGGCGAACAGGACGCGGGCCAACCGACTGTGCGGAGGGTCAATGAAATCGCCGGGTACAAGGGTGCCTGCCACGAGGGGCCGCAGCGCCGGGTCGTGCACCATTAAGTGAATGAGCAGCCGCTCCGCTTGGTTCCGCGCCCGGTCGGGGGGCGGTGCACTGGGCGGCTGTCCTCGGCGAGCCTCAGGGGGCCGGCCGCGCGCAGTCAGACGCTGGCGCACGGCATCCTCGGCCAGATCGAATCGCTGCGCGAGACTGCGCAGGTACTCAGCTTGACGCACGGGGTTGCTCACCGCGGCGATCGACGGGAGCAGGACATCGACAATGCGCACTTTCCCCTCGACCGTCTTCGCATCATACCGGGACGCCGCCAGGGAGACTTGGTAGTCAAAAATCGGCACCGCGTTCGCCACCAATTCCCCAAACTTCTGTGGACCGACCGTCCGCAGAAATTCATCGGGATCGCCAGACGGCAGCACCGCCACGCGCACCGGCAGCTCCGCTTCTTCAAACAGACTCTGTGCCCGTTCCATCGCCGCCTGGCCCGCGGCGTCTGCGTCGTAGACCAAGACGGCCTTCCCGGCAAACCGCTTCAACCCCGACACCTGCTCGGCCGTCAGCGCCGTCCCCAACGTCGCCACGGCATTGGTGATGCCAAACTGATGACAGGTCAACACGTCCATATTCCCTTCAACCACCACGACCTCGTCGTGCTGGCGGATCGCTTCGCGCGCCCAACTGAGCGCATAGAGGGTCTTGCCCTTGACAAAGACCACCGTTTCTTTCGAGTTCAGGTACTTCGGTTGCGTCTCATCCAGCGCCCGCCCGCCGAATGCAACCGGACGGTCCTGGAGGTCCAGGATCGGGAAGATCACCCGGTGGCGGAACATGTCGTAGTACCCATCGCCACCGGCTCGCATCTGCACGAGCCCGCCGCTGGCCAGGAGTGCCGGCGCGAAGCCTTTCGCTCCCAACGCCTTGAGCAGATCGTCCCAGTTTGCCGTCGCGTACCCTAATCGAAATCGCTCCGCCGTTGGGGCATCCACGCCGCGACGTGCGAGGTACTCTTGGGCCAGACGGCCTCGTTCGGGATGGAGCAGGTTCTCTCGAAAGATGCCCGCTGCCGCTTCCAACGCCCGGTACAGGCGATCTCGTTCCGTTGCTCGCTGGATTTCCTCGGGACCGCGTTCCAAGCGCACGCCGGCCCGGCGGGCAAGCATCTCGACCGCTTCGCCAAACGACACGTTGCTCGTCCGCATCACGAAGTCGAAGGCCGAACCTCCGAGATTACATCCGAAGCAATGCCACAGGCCTCGCTCGCGGTCGATGTGAAACGACGGCGTCTTCTCCTGATGGAATGGACAGAGCCCTTTGTAATACCGGCCCGCCTTCTTTAGGGCCACGTGAGCACTCACCAGCTCAACCAGGTCGATCCGCTGGCGGATTTCTTCTCTTATATCGGTCGAAAAGCGCCCGGCCATGAGGCCGTCATAACCTCCCCGCGTACAATGCTGGAGGGCCCTATCTCTGCGGAGATAAGGCCCCCCCATCCGTGATGTAGCATCTGGGCTTTCGGCGGTCTTCGCTTCACTCCTGCCGAACGCCTCGAGAGCCGATCGTATTCCCCCCGGGAAGGGAAAATCGCTCCGCCTGCGCGCGTCCGGGACCCACCTCCGCCCCACCCACGCCCTGCTCGAGCAGGCCCGATCGGGAGGCGCCTTTAACGGGTAGCGGCCTCGGCCTTCTGGTGCTTGGCCTCGGTGATGATCCGCTCGGTTACGTGCGGAGGCACATCTTCATAGTGCGAAAACGTCAACTCAAAGGTTCCCCGCCCCCCCGTGATCGAGCGCAGGTCGGAGGCGTAGCGGAGCACTTCCGCTTGCGGGACCTGGGCCACCACCACGGTGATGCCATCGCCTTGCGGGTCCATCCCCTGAATGCGCCCGCGTTTGGCATTGAGGTCTCCAATGATATCCCCCATCTGTCCTTCGGGCAGGCGGACCGACAAGGTCATGATCGGTTCCAGCAGCACGGGGCTGGCGGAGGTGACCGCCTCCTTGAAGGCCATGGAGCCAGCAATTTGGAAGGCGATGTCTGAGCTATCCACGTCGTGGTACTTACCGTCTACCAACGTGACCCGAACATCGACGACCCGAGTGCCCGCCAGCACCCCTTCTTCCAGCGCTTTGCGGACGCCCTTCTCCACGGACGCGATGAACTGGTTCGGAATGGCCCCGCCACGGATCTTGTCCACGAACTCGAACCCACTGCCCCGGGGCAGTGGCTCGATCTCAATGAAGCACACCCCGTACTGCCCGCGGCCGCCAGTCTGTTTGACGTAGCGCCCTTGCGCTTTGCCCTTGGCGCGAATGGTCTCCCGGTAGGGGACTCGGGGCGGCATCAACGTGACATCGACGCTGAATTTTCGTCGCAGGCGGTCGGCCATGATCTCCAGGTGCGACTCGCCCATGCCGGAAATGATCGTCTGTTTCATCTCGGTCGCGCGGTTAACGTGAAACGTCGGATCCTCTTCGGTCAGTCTCTGCAGCGACACCCCCAACTTGTCCTCATCGGCCTTGCTCTTCGGTTCTACGGCAAGCGAAATCGCCGGAGGGGGGAACGCAATTACCGGAAGCAGCAACGGGGTCTCCTTTGCGCACAGGGTGTCTCCCGTCGAGGTCTCCGCGAGTTTGGGGACAGCCGCCAGGTCCCCGGGACCTACTTCGGGCGCCGCCGTCTGATGCTTGCCGCGGACGAAAAAGATCTGCCCGATCCGTTCGGGCTTCCCCTTCGTCGCGTTGAACACTTGAGAGTCTGACCGCAGCACCCCCCCGTAGATGCGGAAGTACGACAGTTTGCCGACGAACGGGTCGGCGACCGTCTTGAAAACTAGCGCCGCCAGCGGACTGGCCGCCTGTTGTGCCACGGTCACCGGCTTTTGCGTGCGCGGGTCGGTCGCTGTGACCTCGTGGCGTTCAGCGGGGGCCGGCAGCAGGGTGACAATCTGATTGAGCAGCACAGAGATGCCGACGAGCTTGCCCCCTGCCGCACACAAGACGGGGACCAGGGTGCCCGCCTTCACCCCCGCGTGCAGTCCCCGGCGCAGCTCCTCTTGCGAGAGCTCCCCTGCCTCCAGGTATTTCTCGACCAACGCGTCTTCGGATTCCGCCGCCGCTTCCATGAGTTTTTCACGCGCGGCCTGCGCGCCCGCGACTAGGTCCGAGGGAATCTCCGACGGCGTCATCTCCCCGTTCTTGGCGGTGTAGGCTTTCATCTCGACCAAATCCACCACCCCGCCAAACGCTCCCTCCGCTCCGATGGGAATCTGAATCGGGGCCACCTTATTCCCAAACCGCGTCCGCAGCGACTGGAGAGTCCGGTCGAAGCTCGCGTTCTCGCGGTCCAGCCGGTTCACCACGACCATCCGGCTCACGCCTGCTTTGTCCGCCTGTACCCAGGCGACTTCGGTCTGCACCTGCACGCCCGACACCCCGTCCACAACCAGCACCGCGCCTTCAACGGCCCGGAGTGCACCAACCACCTCCCCGACAAAGTCGGGATAGCCTGGCACATCGATGAGGTTGACTTTCACACCGTTCCATTCGAGGGGTGCGAGCGCGGCATTGATGGTGTGCTTGCGGCGTTGCTCTTCGGGATCGAAGTCTGTGGTCGAGGTTCCGTCGTCGACCTTGCCCAAGCGGTCGACCGCCTTGGCGGCGTACAGCGCCGCCTCCACGAGCGAGGTCTTGCCCGTGCCGCCGTGCCCGACGACGGCGACATTGCGGATACGGTCCGGAGGATACGGCTTCACGCCTCTGCCTCCTCACCCAGGGCGACGTGATGCGGACGCTCCGTCTGCACCGCAGCCCTGTCCTTCGCCTTGTGGAATCCTGTCAGCTCACGTGGAGGATTCGTCGCCTGAGGGTCAATAGCCTCGTTCGGGATCTACGAGATTCTGCAAAGGCGCGCCGCGCAGGTAGCGCGCCAGGTTCTCACAGAACAGCGGCACGGCGCGGTCCATGTAGCGTGGCGAGGCGCCGGAGACATGGGGGGTCAGGATCACGTTCTCCAGCTCGTACAAGGGGCTGTCGGAGCGGAGGGGTTCGTGTTCGAAGACATCGAGCGCTGCGCCGGCGATCCGTCTAGCGCGCAGCGCCTGGATCAACGCCGTCTCGTGGACGATCGGACCGCGCCCGACATTAATGAACCAGGCGGTCGGCTTCATCATCTGCAGCTCTCGCTCCCCGATCAACCCGCGCGTCTGTGGGGTCAGGGGCAGAGCCACGACGACGGCATCGGACTCCCGCATCACCTGGGGGAGGCCGTCGGGGGGAAGCACGCGGTCCACCCCGGGGATGGATGTCGGCGTCCGCTTGGTCCCGATTACCCGCATGTCGAACGCCTGCGCCTTGCGCACCAGCTGCTGGCCGATCGTACCCAGCCCCAAGATCCCAAGGGTCTTGTCTGAGAGCTCGTCGCCGACGGTGTTGGTGCGATCCCATTTGCGTTGTAGTTGCAGGCGCATCGCCACGTGTAGCCGACGCTCCAACGCCAGCAAGAACGCAAAGATGTGCTCCACCAATTGATGGTGGATGCCCATGCTGGCGGTCAAGATAATCCCGCGTTCGCGGATCTCCGGATAGAGCAACTGGTCCACGCCGGCTGCGGTGGAGTGGATCCACTTCAGGCGGGACGCTCGTTGCACCGCCTCTCGCGGGATATTCCACCCCACCATGATCTCCGCCGCCGCCACCCCGTCGGTACCCCGCGGTTGATCCGTCACCAGCGTCACGCGCACGCGGGGGTCGACGGCGCGGATCTGCTCGAGGTGACGGGCCTCAAGATGTGCATACACCAAGATGTTGACGTCGCGGTCCCCTGCCATCGCTCAGTGCACCCCTGACCTGCGCACGCCCTGGGCCGCCTCACGCAGCCGGGCGACGACGAAGTCTCGGTCCAGCGCCGCGAGAAACCATCCAGCCTGCGGACCCGAGGCCTTGCCCAAGAATGCCAAGTAGATTGCGCTAAACGCCGCCGGCGAGGCGATCCCCAGCTGGGTCTTCAGCGTATGGATCGCCTCGTGCAACTCCTCGCCCGACCACGCTGGCCCGCTGCGAATGAGTTCTGCCAGATGACCGAGAAACGCCCGCTGGCTGTCATCGAGCGGAACGGCGGGGAGATGCGGCTGCACCTGAAAGCGGTAGCTCTCGGGTGCATACGTTTGCAGCCAGCGCCGTGCATCCTCCATGCGCTGGCGGAGTTCTGCGCGGTCGGCCTCGGTTAGGGGAGCGCCTTTCTCACGTTCAGCTTCCCGATACACATCGACAGTGGACATCTGCATGAGATAGGCGACTTTGGCGAACCGCATGCGAAAACAGTGTACCGGATCGCGCTCGACAGACGCGTAGGCGAATGTCCGCGCATGATCTTGCAGCAGATTGGCCTCCGCGGCGGTCTTCGCCTGCAGGTCCCCAAAGTGCGCCGCAGCGGCCCTATCGTACTCGTCGTAGAGCTGGGGAATGGTCTCCCCGCCCGGATCGAAGTTGATCTGCTGGCGGTAGTGGGGACGGACCAGCAAGAACCGCGCGAGCTCCGGCCGCAAGATCTCCACGAGAGCAGAGGCCAGCATGCCCACGCCGCGGCTGGTACTCATCTTCCTCCCGCCCACCAAGATGAACTCATAGGGAATGGGATAGGGCGCCGGATACGCAAAGACGCGTCGGACCATCGCACTGGCTCGGTCGTGGCTCCCTCCCTTAGTCATGTGGTCTTTGCCTGCGCCTTCCACGGTGACGCCGAGGATCTTCCACTTGGCCGCCCACTCGACGACGTACTGCAGCTTGCTTCCCCCGTCAAACGGAGAGCGCTTCCCACGGTTCCCGCACCCTTGCGCCCACTCGACTTTATCAGGCCGGCACTCATAGCTGACCTCATTCCCATCCCACGCCGTCACCACGGTCGTGCCGATGCGCCCACAGTGCTCGCAGACGACCTGGATCGGGTGGCGCTCGGCTTTCTTGCTGCCGCTGATCTCTCGGTCGATCGACATTAACTCCTCGGCGCGATCCAGTGCCAGCCGAATAGCGTCGTTGAAACGTCCGGATTTGTACATCTCACTCGTCCAATAGATGTCCGGGTGGGCCCCGAGGCGGGTGAATACCACAACAAACGCGTCGCCGATCTGTCGCCCGAAGCTCGCTGCGGCGCCCCCCTGCCCTGGAACCTCTGACAGCGGGACGCCCAGGTAGCGACGCCACTCTTCAGACGCTCCGGCTGGGAGCGCGTCCAACGGGTCATAGTCGTCAAAGCCGTACAGAAACCGCACGCGTTGACCTTTCTGCTGCAGACCGCGACTGACACAGTCGTGGAGGATCACTCCCCGGAGCGACCCGACGTGGATCGGTCCGGAGGGGCTCTTGGCGTCGTTCACGATGTGCGCATCGTCAGTTCGCGTGCGCAAGATGTCTTCCACGATCACATCAACCCACATCAGACCACCTCAGCGCGGGAGCGGATCCCGCACGGGGTCAGGACCTCACTCATGTTCGGGGCACGCGCAGACGGACCTGTGAGTGGGGGGCTGAAGTGAGCTTGCGTTGGAGCAGTTCGCGCATCTCGCCTACCAGGAAAAACGATCCGGTGACCACCACCACATCCTCGGCACCAGCCAAGGCCAGGGCCCGGTCAAGGGCAGCTGGTCGATCCTCGATGATCTCGACATGCGCTTGGTAGCGGGCCACCTCCTCGGCCAGCACACGGGCCGGCAGTGGTTTGGCATGCTGGGGGGTCGTTACAATCACCGTCTCGGCCAGCGGGGCGATCAGACTCGTGCAGGCCCGATGATCATGCGTCGCGATCATCCCAAAGACCAGGATGATGCGCCGCCCTGAAAAGACCGCCTCCAGCGTTTCGCGCAACGCCGCCAAGGAGGCCGGATTATGTGCGACATCGACCACCACGTACGGCCGCTCCGCGACCACCTCTTCGCGAGCCGGCCAGTACACCGCCGCGAGTCCCTCCCGCACGGCGTCGACCGAGGTGGGGAACCCTCGCGGGGCGAGGGCTTCGACCGTCGCGACCGCGGCGGCAGCGTTCGCGCGCTGGTGGGCTCCAATGAGGGGAAGCCGCAAGGGGCCATAGCTGCGCTGGGCCCCCGCCAACTCGAACCGCTGCTCGTGCAGCGTGGACCCCAACGTGTCCCACCGCATGGCTTCATCCACCAACACCAACTGCGCGTTGCGCCGTGTGCAGATGTCGATGATCGCGGCCCGCGCCTCCGGACTTTGAGGGGCGCTGATCACGACGCCGTGATCGCGGACGATACCTGCTTTTTCGCGGGCAATCGCATCGAGAGTATCTCCTAACACGTCCATGTGATCATAACTGATGGGCGTGATGACGGAGACGAGCGGGTCGGCCACATTGGTGGGGTCGAGCCGGCCTCCCAGCCCGACCTCCACGATCGCTAACTCGACGGGCGCACGTGCGAAGTGGACAAAGGCCAACGCCACGGACAGTTCAAAGTACGAGGGCAGCCCCCAGGGGCCCCCCTCCATCGCCTCCACATGCGGGCGGGCGTGCTCTACGAGCGCAGCAAGATCCTCTGGGGAAATCCACTTCCCGTTGATGCCGATGCGCTCGCGGTAGTCCACAAGGTGCGGCTTCGTATACAAGCCCACGTCGTAACCGGACGACTGCATCATCGCCGCGAGCATCGCCGCAGTCGACCCCTTTCCTTTCGTCCCGGCGATCAAGACGGTCGGCAGAGCGTGATGCGGATCCCCGAGCCGTCGGAGTAATTCTGTGACCCGATGTAGCTTGATCGTCTCCGGGCCCGGATGGGGCTGGGCGCGCGCGAGAAGGCTATCGATGTAGCTTAGGGCGTCTTGGTAGGTCATCGGCGGGGAGCTAGACGTGATGGGCCGCGTGGAATTGGGCCTCGGCCGCCTGGACGGTATTCTTCAACAGCATGGCGATTGTCATCGGGCCCACACCCCCCGGCACGGGGGTGATCCACCCGGCGACGACAGATGCCGAAGGAAAGTCGACGTCTCCGACCAGCTTGCCCTCGACACGGTTGATGCCCACATCAATCACAACGGCGCCAGGCTTAATCATGTTTCCGGTGACGAGGCGAGCCTTCCCAGCGGCGACGACAAGAATGTCTGCCCGACGGGTGTGGGAAGCTAAGTCCCGCGTCCGCGTATGGCACCACGTGACGGTGGCGTTGGCCTGCAGCAGCAGCACGGCGGCCGGACGACCGACGATGACGCTCCGACCAACCACGACCGCTTCCTTCCCGGTCGGATCGACTCCCGCGTGCTCCAGCAGCCGCATGATTCCAGCGGGAGTGTTCGGCACCAGGCGGGGACGACCCACGAGGAGGGCGGCCATGTTGATCGGGCCCAGGCCGTCGATGTCCTTGACGGGGTCGACGTGCTCGAACACGGTGCGCGGGGTGATCTGTGGGGGCATGGGCTGTTGGGGGAGGATGCCGTGAATGTCGGCGCGCGCGTTCAAGTCGGCGATCAGGGCCAACACCTCGGCCTCAGGGGTATCCGCGGACAAGTGAAATGTCTCGGATCGCATGCCCGCGCGGCCGAAAGCCTCCGCCTTGCGTCTCACGTAGAGTGCCGACGCGGGATCGTCGCCTACGAGGATTGCCGCGAGTGCGGGAGACATCCCGTAGCGCTGGGTCAGCGCCGCCGCCTGGGAGGCGACTTCTGCTTCGATCTGCGCGGCGAGCGCTTTGCCATCGAGAATCCGCGCTGTCATGGACGGTACGGTTCGGTCCAAACTTGGTCCCCTCCTGGTCAGCGAGTGGAGGGACAGGCCCCAGCAATATGTCCCCATTGGATACTGGGCAGTGTGTGGACTGATCCACGGAGCACGGGCTTTAATCTCACATTTACCGCGGACACCCCCTAATTGTAACGCGGCATCAGGTCTTTTCCCCCCACCGAGTAAGTATTACTACGGATGAGACTTCAGACTAACCCCTAGGACCTCGTGGCAATTTCCCTACGAGGGTCTATCCGACCCATCCTCACTCGGGGAGTCCAGTGTGAAGGCACGCATTCGCTCATCCACCGAAGCAGCGGCCCTAAGTCCTAACAGTGGGCCGGACGCGCGTCCCCACGACTACTCCGATGTTTGGAGCGGGCTGCCCGTCGGCTTGTACCAGTCGACCCCCGAGGGCCAGATTCTCGATGCCAATCCCACGATGGTTCGCATGCTCGGGTATCCGACCCGGGAGGCTCTGCTCGCGATCCGCGCCGGGGACCTGTACGTGAACCTCGACGACCGGCAGCGGTGGCAGGCAATGATCGAGCGCGAGCGCGTGCTCGTGGATTTCGAAACGCAGTACCGACGTTACGACGGCTCGCAGATTTGGGTGCAAGACCGCGCCCGTGCGGTATTCAACCCCCAAGGACGGGTGGAATACTACGTCGGGATTTTGACCGACATCACCGCGCGGAAGCAGTCGGAAGAAGTGCTCCTGCAGAGCGAGGAACGCTATCGGTCGCTCTTTGAGAGAGCCACGGACGCCATCTTCACGATCGACTTGAAAGGGAATTTTACCTCCGTGAACGCAGCCGCCGAGAGACTCAGCGGCTACCCCCGCGCCGAGGCTCTCCAAAAGAACATCACGGACGTGCTCGGCCCCGAACACCTCGAGACCGCCCGGGCGATGATGGCCGCGAAGCTCGGCGGCCAGGAGGCGACCACCTACGAGTTGGAGTTGGTGCGGAAAGACGGCCGCCGAGTCCCGGTAGAGATCAGTACGACGCTGGTCCAACGAAACGGCATGCCGGTGGGTATTCAGGGCATTGGGCGGGACATGAGCGAGCGGAAACTGGCGGAAGAGCAGGTCAAGCGCCACCTCAACCGGTTGACCGCACTGCGGGCGATTGACTTGGCGATTGCCTCCAGCCTGGACCTCTCCTTGGCCCTCAACGTCGTGCTGGAGCAGGCCACCACCCAACTCCAGGTAGATGCGGCGGCCATTCTTCTCCTCAACCCCCACAATCAGGTGCTAGAAGTGGCGGCCGCACGCGGTTTTCTGTCCGATGAAATTGGCCGAACTCGGCTGCGATTGGGAGAAGGCCTGGCGGGTCGCGCGGCACTAGAACGGCGGCTGATGAACAGTCCGAACCTGCCCGAGGCCGGACGAACGTTTACACGGGGCGAGCTCTTGAAGAAAGAACGATTCGTGGCATACCACGCGGCGCCGCTGGTGGCGAAAGGACAGATCGAAGGGGTCCTCGAGGTATTTCATCGCAGCCCACTGCACGCTGACCACAACTGGCTCGATTTCTTCAAGACGCTGGCCGGGCAGGCAGCTATTGCTGTCGACAACGTGAACTTGTTCGCGAACCTGCAGACCGCCAACCTCGAGCTCAAGGTGGCCTACGATCACACCCTAGAAGGATGGGTGCGCGCCCTGGACCTGCGCGACAAAGAGACAGAGGGCCACACGCAACGGGTGACTGATCTCACGGTCCGCCTGGCGCGCTCGATGGGAGTCCCCGAGGCGGATCTCATCCACGTCTACCGGGGAGCCTTGTTGCACGACATCGGGAAGATGGCGATCCCCGACGCGGTGCTCCTAAAGCCCGGACCGCTCACACCTGAGGAGCGCAAGATCATTGAGCAGCATCCGATCTACGCGTATGAGTTCTTATCATCCATCCCCTACCTCCGCCCCGCCCTCGATATCCCCTATTGCCATCATGAAAAGTGGGACGGGACTGGGTATCCCCGAGGACTGAAGGGGGAGCAGATCCCCCAGGTCGCCCGGATTTTTGCGGTCGTGGACGTGTGGGACGCGTTGCGATCCGATCGCATTTATCGGAAGGGGTGGCCGGAGGACAAGGTGCGGCAGTACATTCGAGACCAAGCAGGACAGCATTTCGATCCGAGGATGTCAGAGATCTTTCTCGCGATGGAACCGTAGGCTCAGACGGACACCCAGAAGGTACCCACCCTGCTACGCATGCGGGACCCGGCGCGTCTGCAGTGGCCGGCTGGGGTCCGGAGCCTGCCCGCGTGCTCTACGGTCCCCCTCGAGGTCCATTACGTAGATAGCGGCGGCCAGTGGCGCACTGAGGCGATGCATCCGGCCTTCGATGCGTAGGTCCACGCGCTGTGGACCAACGGCCACGACTTCGGCGACGATACCCGGCAGCAAACCAGCCTCGGTCAACTCCCGCACGATCTTTTCGCTACGGTCGCTCACACGGACGACCCGGACACGCACGCCTGGTCGCGCATGGGTCAAGACCTGCCCGGGTTTCGTGAGGATACTTCCCGTCTTCGTCGGGATGGGGTCGCCATGCGGATCCAGATCAGGCTGCCCCAGCACTGAGGCAATCTGCTCTTCCAGTTCCTCAGAGATGACGTGTTCGAGCCGATCCGCTTCACCGTGCACGCGGTCCAATCGCATCCCCAGCGCCCGGCTGAGGTACAACTCCAGTAGTCGGTGGTGCCGGATCACCTCGAGAGCTACTTTCTCCCCGTGGTCGGTTAGCTCGACGCCGTGGTAGGGGGTGTGACGGACCAATCGGATTCGGGCGAGCCGCTTCATCATGTTGGTGACGGATGCGGGCGCGACGCCGAGGTGCTCGGCAAGTCGCGTGGTGGTGACCGGATGCTCGCTTTGGGCCAACGTGAAGACCGCCTTCACGTAGTCCTGGGTGGCTTGGCTCAGTGGTGCAGGCATGACTTTTGAAACCCTTCGTAAGCGAAGATAACGTACGCCTTCATCTTACACTCGGAGACCAGCACTGTCAGTCGTGAACACATTTAGGGATCTGGAATGAACGCATCCCAAAGCGACTAATCGGTGACAATGAGGCACCGCCCCTTACCTAACCCTACTCGGGACAGGGTACCAAGTGTGAACGGCGTCCCAGGAAAGTAGCCACTACGCGCGTCACTCGTATGGCGACGTCACCCAGTCGTTCAATTCAAGAAGCACGGCACAATCCCCGGTTTTGTTCCAAATAGTGTTCGCGAATCCCCAATAGAAGAGGTAGGTGGTTGTTCCGTCTTGATTAACACTTTCGCTCGGAACACCTGAACCACTGAAGAGAACGACGCTATCCCCCGGTTTGAGCAGTTGGTTCGGGAACCAAAACACATTCCTAGGTAATTTCGAAATAGTCTGGGGCGTGATATACCATGTATTTAGTACAACGTAGACGTAGAGACTGGTGACTGCAGAAGCACGAAGGAGAATCCGTTCTTTGTTCGCCACGCCCCTATCGAGTATTTGAACGATCTGCAGTCTCATTGTCTTTGCAGCCTCGCGAGGACGGAACCAAGCAAGAGAAGAACCCCAATCGCCAGGGTGGCTTGGCCCCTCCATGGGAGGAGCGGGTCCCACTGAGAAGGTACTAGCCCAACGATCACGCCCCCGAGAGCG
>WNFH01002257.1_pt1 | contig 13385 bp, 10 predicted proteins | sample 5400411 | NCBI WGS metagenome assembly WNFH01 (sample SAMN13153347, study PRJNA577476) | soil metagenome | isolation source: 200 cm saprolite under Douglas fir tree site 2 hole 3 | place: USA:California | collected 2015-04-18
CTGCGCGACTGCTTCCGGCAGGCGTGCAAGGCGGTCTTTCAACAGGTAATCGGCGGCGCCCCGTTTAATGCATTCCGCCGCCGCTTCGTCCCGTAGCGAGCCGGTAACGACGATGAGCGGCACATCCGCGCCGTGTGCGCGCAGAACCTCCAATGCCTGCAGTGCGCCGAACCCGGGTACGGAGTAGTCCGCCAGGATGATGTCGGGCAGATTTTCAACCGCGGCGGCGTAGTCCGACTTGGTTTCCACCCGCTGCCAGTCAATCCGATATCCTGCGCGGCTCAACGCGCGCACTATGAGTTCGGCATCCGCCTCCTGGTCTTCAACAATCAGAACGCGCAACGGTACGAGGGAATCCTTCGGGCGAAAACGCTCTTCGCTGTTGCGCAATAACCCCTCGGCAGGTCTGCGTTCCGTGATGTCCTCAAGGAGGCTGCGGTCGATCTTGTTCGGCTCCGGCCTGTGCCCACGTGTCGGCAATTCAAGCTTGCTGTACCCTTTGCGCAATTCAGCCAGGGCACGACCGTGTTCGCCGACTACGGTGACGAGTGCCAGCCCGGTAACTACTACCATGCTGATAAACGTCAGTAGCATCAGCAGCAATTCATTCACCGACCCCGAAGCTAAAAGGTCGGGGCGCCCAAGCGTGTACCAAATGGCGATAGCGCACACTACCGTGGTTGTCGTGGTGACTTCACGCTGGCCAAAGCGGAATGCGGCCCAGATAATGAACGGCAAGCTTACAAAGGTCAGTGAAAAAGGCGCAAAGTACTTGGAGTCCACGGCTAAAATCGCCGTAGCAGTGACAAGCAACAACAATCCGAAGTAGGTCACTTCCAGTTTCTTTTGCGGCGGCCAAGCTACGGTGTTGCCGGCACTCCAGCTCAAAATCAGCGGGGTGACGATGATGATTCCCGCGACATCTCCCTGCCACCACGTCCACCAGTTTCTGAGGATCTCGGGCCACGACAGCGCATGGCCGAACGCGAGCGGCACCAGCGCGACCGTGGCGGCGATAACCGGGCTCAAAGCGCACAATACAATGAACTTGGCGACATCTTCACCGCGCTCGAAATGGCGCGGGATGCCGACATAACGCCGGATCAGAGCTCCCCCGACGAGCGCCTCGAGGGTGTTGCCGCAGGCAATGAGCGCCGCCGTAATGAAGGATGCTTCGACCGTAAGATTGACCAGAGCGGCACCTATCCATATTCCAGGCCAGATGCGGCTGCCCAGCAATAGTGTTGCCGCAAGCGCGATACCCGATGGCGGCCACACGGCGGTGGCGTAGCCGGGCGGGATCGCGAGTGCCAGCGACATCCTGGCCGCGACAAAATAGATGCCGGCGATCAAACCCACCTGCCACAGACCGGTTACTTGACGGACGGCCGCTGAGGTTTGCACGCCATTTCCCTGGCTCAAAATGCCTCTGGATTGCGCACGGATCGCATCGGAGACGAAGACGGAAGGGACATCGGGGCGGTCTCGCGCGCGATCCGGAGCGCGCCCATGCCGTCGAATTGCGGCGTACTGAAGTCGGAGAGGACTACAAGAGGACGGAATTCGCCGAGCTCGCGCGGGAAATCTTCCTCGCGCTCGTGATCTCGACGTCCCTCCACCCTGATAATTCGGAGTTCCTCGCCCATAGTCACTCCGTACCTGACCGCCCGGCTTTCTGCGAGCCTTTACTGCCCTCGAGGTCCGACCATAGGTCAACGACGAAAAAACGGCAAGCTTTTCGCGGCGTTGTGTGTCGGAAAATCCGCGTTTTTGCTCTTTAATTTGAGTTTGTTGTCAGGAAAACCCGACAGGGGTTGTAGCGAAAACTCTACAAATGCCTCCGTGCGAGCTGCCAGTCCCTGAAAATCATGCTCGAACGTTCGGTAGCCGAGGACCTGTCCGACCGCGTCGTGTCCGAAGCGGCGAACAGGCTCGCGGCGAGAACTGCGGTGAGGGCTGCGGCAACTCGTTTCACGGAATCTCCTCCGGTTCGCTCTACTTCCCCATGCGCGGCGCCCGTTGCAGCAGATCCGCGAGGTGTTGTTTCCACAGGCCGGCGTTGCCGGTGGTCCCATGCCCGCGCGTGTCGCCGCTCGCCGGGATGAGCACGTAGCGGCCGTTCTTCACGCGCTTGATCTCGCGATCGAGGACGCCGAGCTCGGGCGGGTTGCGTTCGTCGTCGGCGGAGTTGATGGCAAGAAGCGCCGCCCGGATGCGCTCGAGTCCCGGATTGGGGTTGTAGTCGTCCGAGGACTCCCACTGGTACAGGACGTCGTTCGCGTCGCCGCGGAAAGGTTGCGCCAAGCGCTGCGCGACGATTTGGTCGGCCTTCTCGCGCGTGGGCGCCTGCTTGTAGAGCGCCTGCGATCCGCCTGAGGTGGCGATGCCGAACTGCACCAGGATCCTCTGCATGCCGCGCGGCTGCGCGCCGTAGTTGCCCCCGTTCCACTCCGGGTCGTTGCGGATAGCGTCGGCGAGCATCCGCCGCAGCATCCAGTTGCGGCCCGACATCTCGACCGGCTGGCAGGCCATGGGCACGAGCGCGTCCATGAAGTCGGGGTATTTCACGCCCCAGACCCAGGTCTGCATGCCGCCCATTGAGTTGCCGAGCACCAGGCGCAGGTGCTTGACGCCCAGGCCCTCGGTCACGAGGCGATACTGCGCGAGCACCATGTCGTCGTAGTTGTACCTGGGAAAGCGCGCGCGCATTCCGTCGGAGGGCCGGGTCGATTTTCCGGTGCCGAGGGCGTCGGGCAGGATGATGAAGTAGCGGCCCGCGTCGAGCGGCTGCCCCGGCCCGAAGAGCTCGCCCGCGAAGTCCTTCGTGAGCAGGGTGGCGCCTGATCCTGCCGTCCCGTGCAGGACGAGCACCGGCTCTCCCGAGGGCGCGCCGACCGTCGTGTAGTGCAGGCGCACCTCGGGCAGCGTTTCGCCCGAGTGAAAGCGGAAGTCGCGCGCCACCCAGTCGGCTTCCTTCGGGGCGGGGTAGTCCGCGGCGCGGACCGAAACAGCGGTCAAGGCGATCAGAGCGCCTGCCGCGAGCGAGAATATCCTGATGAATTTCGTGCCGAGCTCCCTCATGTCAATCCTCCAGATGTGCTTGCGTTCGATGACCGGGCGCCTGCGTCCTTCTCAGTCTTTAATATTGTGGACGCACAGGACGCCTCAGTCCTCGTATTTGTCGTGGTACCGGACCCAGGACTGCGTAAACTCCAGAGCGTCCTCGTCCCGCCCCTTGGGAACGAGGTCGAGATAGTGGTAGGCGGTGTTCAGCATGTCGATTCCCCGCGCGTAGGACGAGTACGTGTGAAAAACGGCGCCGCTCTGGTCCTTGTAGAACACGCTGACGCCTTCGCGGTCGGTCACGCCGACGTCGAATTTCGAATAGTTGTAGAGCGCCGCTCCGCTTTCGACTGCCTGCGGCGTGAACGACGCCTGATAGTCGTAGTTGAAATCGTTCTGGCCCGAGGAGACCCACTTGAAGCTCCAGCCCATGCGTTTCTTGAACGCCTCGAGCTTTTCGAGCGGCGCCCGCGAGATGGCGACGAAGCTCACGTCGCGATGGTTCAGGTGAATGCCGAGGCCGTTGAAATTGTCGGCCCAGAAGGAGCAGTGCGGGCAACCCTCGTCCCAGTCGGGGGCGAACATGAAGTGATAGACGACGAGCTGGCTCTTGCCGTCGAAGAGCTCTGCCAGCGTCTCCTTGCCCTTCGGCCCGTCGAACACGTATTGCTTCTCGACCTTTTCCCAGGGCAGGGCGCGCCGCTGGCGGCTCAGCTCGTCGCGCAGCCGGGTGAACTTCTTCTCCTTCGCGAGGAACTTCCTGCGCGCCTCGATCCAGGCCTTGCGCGATACGACCCGATGCTTCTCGACTCCCTTGCCGGTGCGTGATTTGGCCATGTCGTCCTCCGATGGTGTTGCGTTCCTCCGCGGCAGACTCGAGTTGCGCGAGATAGTGCGATTGAGCATGATAAACTTTAGGCTCCCAACTTTGAAAGGAGGTGATCCCGTGAGAGACCATAAAGGCAACACCGGACTACAAGGCTCGAACAGCGGATCAATCCGCCAATTAGGGATGTCCGCCAGCCGTTAGGCCGGCGTGCCTTACAGCAGGACGACGCCCCGGAGAGAGATCTTCGGGGCGTTTTGTTTCTGGGAGACCCGCGTTGATGAATCGCTTGATCGCGCAATACGGGCTCGCGTTCGTTTTCGCGAACGTGCTGCTGGAGCAGATCGGGCTGCCGATTCCCGCGATCCCGACGCTGATCGTCGCTGGCGCGCTGGCGGCCGAGGGGCAGCTTTCCGCTTGGGCGATTTTCGGCGTTGCGTTCGTTGCGTGCAGCATCGGCGACGCGCTCTGGTATCTCGCGGGCCGGCGCTATGGCCGCCGCGTGATGAAGCTGCTGTGCCGCGTGTCGCTCTCGCCCGATTCCTGCGTGCGCCAGACCGAGGTCCGCTTCGACCGCTGGGGCGGGCTCGCGCTGGTGCTGTCGAAGTTCATCCCGGGCCTCTCGACCATCGCGCCGCCGCTCGCAGGCGCAATGCGGCTCGGCTGGCCTTCGTTCCTGCTGCTGAACAGCCTGGGCGTCGTGATCTGGGCCGGGGTAGCGATAGTCGTGGGGATGGCGTTTCATGCCCAGATCAACGAGTTCATCCTGAGCCTCGAAGATCTCGGCACGCTGGCGATCGAGATCATCGCCGTGCTGCTCGGCGGATACATCGCCCTCAAGTGGTGGGAGCGGCGGCGCTTCTACAAGATGCTGCGCATCGCGCGGATCGGCGTCGATGAATTGCGCGCGCTGATGGACGGAGGCAAGCGCCCGGTGGTCGTGGACGTGCGCTCGCCCGGCGTCCGCGATCTCGACCGGCGTTTCATTCCCGGCGCCCTGACGATGGACATCGCCGAAGTGGACCAGCGACTCGGGGAGCTGCCGGCCGATCGCGAGATCATTTTCTACTGCACCTGTCCCAACGAAGCTTCCGCGGCGACCGTCGCAAAAAAGTTGATCGGGCTCGGCTACACGCGGGTGCGCCCGCTGCACGGCGGGCTGGACGCCTGGATCGCGGCGGGGTATGAAGTCGAGCGTCGGACCGGGAAACTCTCTTCCTGATCTCAGAGCGCGTACTCGAACAGCCCCCTCCCGTGAGTGGAGGCGCGCAGACGCCTGCTCGCGGCATGGTATTGCAGATCGAACACGGGCGCGTCCGGCAGGCCGTTGGAGAGCGGCTTCCACGTGGTGCCGCGGTCGGCCGAATGCCATACGCCGATGTCGGCGCCGACGTAGACGTTGTCGGGCGCGGCGGGGTCCACGATGATCGCGTTGTGCTCGACGTCCAGCAGGCTGGTGGCGGCCCCGGAGGCTCCGCTCCTCGCCTCCCAGCGCTGCCCGTTGAAGCGCCACACATGGCGGAAGTCGCCCACGCCGCCGAGCGCTACGTAGACGGATTGGCGCTGCGCGTCGGACCAGTCGACGGCGATGTCGGAAATCGGCGCCGCCAGCCCGAGCCGGCCGGCCGCCGCGTTGTCGATCCGCGTCGCCGTCCACTGCGCGCCCTGCCGGTCCAGCCGGTAGACGAGGCCGTTGGTCGTTCCCGCGTAGAGCCGCGTGGCGCCGGCGAAGACGAGCGCGTAGATGCCTCCGCCGACGGTGGTCGCGAGGCTCCAACTCGCCGCGAAGTCGGTCGACACGTACACCTGGGTGCCTGCGCCGATTGCCACCAGGTTCGCATCCGCCGGGTTGCCGGAGGCGGGCGTGCCCACCAGCGGCTCCACCATCATCATCCAGCCCGCCGGCAGCGGCGAATCCGCCCACGAGCTGTCGTTCAGCCCGCCGTCGGAGGCGCGTTGCACGCTGCCGTTGGCGAAATTGAGCACGTTGCCGGGGTTGGCCCAGTTCACCACGCAATAACCCCCGTCGCCGCCGTACACGTTGCGCCAGGCGCCGGTCGCGTCGCGTCGCGCGGTGCCGTTATCCTGGAGTCCGCAGTACACGATGTTCGGATCGGCCGGATGCTGGGCGAAGTAGTTGGTGCACAGGCTCGCGATTCCCTTGTTTGCGGACTTGAACACGGTGGCGGCGGAAGAAGCGTTGACGCTGCGGAACACTCCGCCGTCGCAGCCCACCCAGAGTTCCTTGGAGCTTCCGGGCGCATACGCGAGGCAGTGGATGTCCGCGTGCACGGTCGCGCCGACCGAGGTCGAGGTCATTGAATAGGACGACCCGCTTGCCTTGACCGCGCAGCGGTAGACCGAGCCGTACCACCCGCCCTCCGATGCGTCCAAGTTGGTGTCGCCGCCGAGGAATATCAGGTTCGCATCGTTCGGATCGACCGCGATGCACAGATCGTAGTCGCCCTGGCTGCCGATCAGTTTCGCCGGCGCGCCGCTCACCTTGCTCCAGGTGCCGCCGGCCGCATTGAGGCGATACACGCCGTTCAGCTTTCCGGCTGCGGTTGCGACCAGTGCGTAGAGCACCGAGGGCTTGGCGCGCTGGGTGGCGAGCGCGATGCGCCCGACCGAGCCCGGGATCGCGCCGAGCGGCGTCCAGTTGCGCCCGTCGACCGAGCGGTGGACGCGGCCGCCCCATGCGGCGGCGTAAAACGTCGTGACGTCGGCCGCGCGTCCCACGGCCACGCCGCAATGGGAGGCGGCGCGCCGCTGGATCCATCGGAACGCGCCGCCCTGCGAGGTGCGCTGGTAGAGCCCGACGGTCGTCGCGGCCACCACGTTCTCGCGGTTCCCCGGGTCGACCGCCAGGGCGTAGAAGGCGGCGCCGGCGAGCGGGGTGGAGCCCGCCGCGACCGGCTCCTGCACCCACTTGCCGCCGCCGTCGTCGCTGCGGATCGGCCCGATGCCGCGGTAGGCGGGAAGCGCGTTGGTCAGCCGATAGCGGAAGATCGCGTCGGTGTCGCCCTCTCCGGTTCCCACGTAGACCCGGTTGGGGTCCGCCGCGTCGATGGCGATCGCGCCGCAGGCGAGGCTGGTGGAAGCGAAGTTGGTCGGGTCGAGGTCGAACGCATCCATAGTCGACCTCCAGCTCGCGCCGGCATCATCGGAGCGCCACACGCCGCCGTTCGCGGTCGCGATGTAGATCCGGTTCCCGCCGGGAGCGACGGCGACGCCGGAGGTGCGCCCGCTGGTGACCGGCCGTCCCCGCGCGTAGCCGTGGTCGACACCCGCCGGTCCGATGGACCTCCAGTTCTTCGCTCCGGGAATTGCCGGCATTCCGGGCGCCATTTCGGCGCGAGGCGCCGCCGCCAGACGGCGCCTGTGATACTCCCCGAGCCGCTCGGCCCAGTGGCGGCTGCGGCTGAGATAGGCGAGCGCCGTCTCGTCCCGACCCGGCTGCAAGCGGCTGCGGTAGCCTGCGCGCGCGGCCTCTTCGGAGCCCGGGCGGGCCCGGGCCGTCTTCGCCGGAGCCCGGGCGAGTGCCGCAACGGTTTCGTCCACGGCTTCCTCCCCGGGCGCCATCCGCGTGTACGCGGATTCGAGCACCGGGATCAGCCATTCCCGCGGCCCTTCGTCGAGCTTCTCCCGGCGCCGTGCCGGCGGCATGTGCTTCCCCTTGCCGACGGCCTTTGCCGCCGGAGCTTTGCGTTTCGCGGCCATGGCGATTGCCTCCGTCGAACGTCGGATCGAATACCGTCACTCCGCGCGCCGGCGAACCGCGCCGCGCACCGCCGACGCGATGCGGCTCAGCACGTACCATGTCGCCAGAAAGGCGGCGCACTCCAGCGTGAAGCTGTGAAATTTGTAGAAGAACTCGGCGATGAGCATCGACGCCATGAGCCACGGCAGTTCGGCGCGCAAGGTCCTGGCGAGTCCCAGGGTTTCGATCAAGGTGTGCATTGGCGTTCTCCTTCAGCGTTGGTTTATTTCTGCTGCTTCAACGACAGCAAACCTCGAGGAGGGGATACCCTGCATGAGGGCACGATGGGGAACGACCGCACCCATGGCGAAGAATGTCGCCATCAACGGTTGAAGAAAGAACTCCACGGCCCCCCCTTCGCCTTGGGCAGGTCATTCTGTTGTTTGCCCCCGGCGCAGTGCTGGTAATTCGAAACTGAAGCGGAGAGAGGAATCTACGTGCATCGCGCTCGTGCGTCAACGAGCGATCTCATATCATCGGATCACCTGACATGTTTTGTAGTGGTTTACCTGACATGTTTCGTGGTTCCGCCGGCAATTGAATGCGGGCAACATACAATTGAATTTCCCGGCAACACGCCTGGACCTCCCGATGGATCGAACGACTGATCAGGGTGAGCTTGCGGGGCGCCCGCTGGACGAGGGCTTGCGCTTTGCGCGGCGGATGTATCTGCCGCGGACGCTGGGGCTCGCGCTGGGCGCGGTGTGCATCGGCGGAGCGTTGTGGCAGCAGGGCGCGCCTCCGCTCGTCTGGGCGGCGCTGATGGTGAATACGCTGGTCTGGCCGCACATCGCGTACCCGCTCGCCCGCCGCAGCCGCAGTCCTTACCGCGCCGAGTTGCGCAACCTGATGGTGGACTCGGCGAGCGGCGGTGCGTGGGTGGCCATGATCGGCCTCAACCTCGTGCCAAGCGCGGTGCTCATCTCGATGCTGGCGATGGACAAGGTCAGCATCGGCGGCATGCGGTTCCTCGCACGCTGCCTCGCGGCGCAGGCGGCCGCGGCCGCGGCAGTGGTGATCACGGTCGGCTTCGAGCTGCGCCCCGAGACGACCATGCTGGAAGCGATCGCCAGCCTGCCGCTTCTCATCGCCTATCCGATCACGGTCGGCTTTACGACCTACCGGCTGGCGCGCCGGGTGCGCCAGCAGAACCAGTTGCTCGCCGCGCTGAGCAGCACCGACGGGCTTTCGAAGCTGCTCAACCGCAGCCACTGGGAGGGGGTCGTCGCCAGCGAGTTCCAGCGCTGCCGGCGCATCGGCCATCCGTCGGCCGTGATGATGATCGACATCGACCATTTCAAGGCGATCAACGATCGCCATGGCCATCCGGTGGGCGACGAGGTGATCCGCGCGGTGGCGAGGATCCTGCGCGACACGCTGCGGCTTCACGACGTCCCGGGACGCTACGGCGGCGAGGAGTTCGGCGTGGTCCTTCCGGGAACCGACGCCCGGGGCGCGGAGGTGATCGCCGAGCGGATCCGCGCCCGCATCGAGTCCTCGGTGCTCGAGGCGCACAACGGCGTGCGCGCCACGGTGAGCATCGGCGTCGCGGCCTTCGATCCGCGGAACGCCGACTATGCGGAGTGGATCGCGCACGCGGACCGCGCGCTCTATAGGGCGAAGGAAACCGGGCGCAACCGCGCGGTGCGCCACGTTCCGGCGCAGGCGCCCTCCGCGTCGGCCTAGCGCCCCGCGCCGAAAGCAGCCCGTACCGTCGCGGATTACGCGCGCCCTGCCAGCGCCCGCGTCCTCATCCTCGCCAGCACCACTGCGAGCACGACGCCGACGACGCAGAATGCGCTCGTCGCGAGAAAACCCCACTTGAAGACGCCCGCGGTGTCCTTCACCACGCCGAGCGCGTAGGCGAAAGTGAGCGAGCCAAGGTTCGCGAACATGTTGCCGAAGCCGGCGGACATGCCGGCGACGCGCTGCCCGAGCACCTCGACCGGCACGTAGAAAAGCGGCCCGAAATAGAACTGGATGAAGACCGCATTGACCGCGACCACGAGCACCAGCGCCGGGATGGAGTCCACGTAGACGAGCAGCGCGGAAGTGCAGGCGAGCACCGTGAGCGATACTCCGATCACTAGCGGCGGGTTCCTCAGGCGGTCGGAGGTGTAGCCGCCGAGCGCGTTGGAAGGCCCGGTCAGCGCGAACCCCATTGCCGTGATGAATCCCGCGGCCTGCAGCGACAGCCCGCGGTCGCTCACCAGGAGCGACGGCAGCCAGAAGTTGAACGAGGTCGTGACGCCGAAGCGGATGAACTGGATGCCGGCGCACACCCACATGATCGGATAGCGGAACAGCTGGAACGCATCGAGCATCCCAACCGGATGCTTGGGCCCCGCGGCGGGTTTCTCCTTGCCGAAGAATAAATACACGAAGGCCGCACACACGCCCAGTGCGGCAAAAGCGATGAACGGCGGGCGCCAGCCGAAGTGGCCGACGAGGAACGGCCCGACGAGCGACAAGAGTATGTTCCCCGAGACGCCGCCGATCACGTACACGCCCATCGCGGTTGCCTTGCGGTGTGGCGGAAACCAGGAGGCGACGAGCGTCAGGCCCGGCGCGAAAATCATCGCGCGGAACACGCCCGAAACCACCTGGTTCGCGAGCGCGGCCGGGTAGGACTGGATCATCCCGAAGTTGAGCGAGAGCAAGGTCGAGCCGAGGATGCCGATGAAGAAAATGCGCTTCGGCCCGAAGCGGTCCGCGAGATAGCCGCCCGGGATCTGGCCGAGCGCGTAGGTGAAAGTCGCGGCGGCCGAAAGCATTCCGGCTTGCGCGAAGCTCATGCCCAGGTCTTCGCGGATGAGCGGCAGAAAAAGCGCGATGCCGCCCAGCGACAGCATGTTGAAGCCCTGGCAGAAAACGACCAGCGTGACGGTGAGCGCGGCGTTGCGCCGGTCCGCAGAGGCGGGGGAAGACGAGGAGAACACGGGTCGGCCGGAGCGCAAAACCCGTGAGGATAGTCTGTTTTCGCCGCGGCGAGGCGGAGCTCAGGCCGCCGGCGCGGCCGCGGCGGCGAACTCGGGCATCACGTGACTCGCGAAAAGATCCGCCGAGCGCAGCGATTCCTCGAGCGACATGTCGCCGAATGCAAGGCGCATCAAAAGATAGTTGGCGCCGGCTTCAGCCGCCTGCCGCGCGATCGCGTCCCGCACCGTGCGCGGCGAGCCGGCGATCGCCTGCCCGCTCGCGACGATGCCGTCGAAGTCCTCGCTGTAGGAAATGTTCTTCGGCAGGGGCGTGTTGCGCCTGCGCCAGAGATGGGAGAAGTTCTCGAACCAGCGCCGGTAGGCGCGCCTACCGGTCTCCATCGCTTCCCGGTCGGAGTCGGCGATCACCATGTGCCGGTTCATTCCCATCAAGGGAATGCGCGCCGGATCGTTGCCGAGCTTCGCCCACTCCCCGCGATAGAAATCGGTGATAGCGCGCACCGCGCCGGGAGGGACATTGGTGACGACGTTGACCCCGTTCCTTACCGCCCATTCGGCGCTCTGCGGGCTGAACACGCCGTACCAGAGCGGCGGGTGCGGCTTCTGCACGGGCTCGAGAATGACGGGCGAATCGCGAAACTCGTAGTGCTCGCCTTCGAAGGTGACGCTGCGCGAGCCGAGCGCCTGCATCACGACCTGATAGGCTTCCAGGTAGATGGCCTGCGACTTTTGCGGGTCGACGCCGAAGCACGCGATCTCGAGCGGCGAGACGCCGCGGCCCACGCCGAGCTCGATCCGCCCTCCGCTCAAATGGTCGAGCGTGCAGATCTCGTCGGCGAGGCGCAGCGGATGGTAGAGCGGAAGCGTGTACACCAGCGGGCCGAAGCGCAGACGCCGCGTGCGCTGCGCCACCAGCGCGAGAAAGACCGAAGGCGAGGGCGACATTCCGAGCGGCGTCGAGTGGTGCTCGGCGACATGCAGGGCGTGGATGCCGGCCCGGTCGTAGGCTTCCGCAAGCCGCAGCCGGTTCTCGAACAGCTCGCGCAGCGGCTCCCCGCTCGAATCCATGTGATCGAAAACGCCGAATTTCATTTCTCCCCCGGTTCCCTTGCGCCGTCTCGCAGGCATCTTACTTCAACAAGCGCTCGCACCAGCGCTCGATTGCCTCGCGCATCCGCTTCGGCTGCTCGGTGGGAATCCAGTGCAGCGCTTCGATGTGCTCGAGCGTCAGGCGCGGCAGCGCGCGCAGCGCCTGCGCGACGGCGGCCGGCTCGGTGAAACGCGCCCCCGTCGAGGCGAGCGCGAGCGTGGGCGCTCCGATCGTCTTCAGCGGCGGCAGCGGCCGCCATAATTCGACGAGATCCTGCAGGTAGGCGGCGCTCGGCATGAAGCGAAGGTCGAAGAGCGGCGATGCATACACTCGCGAGATGGTCTCCTTGTTTTGCCGCGAGGCCGCATCGAGCGCTTCGAGATCGAGAAAGGGGAGGCGCCTGCGGCGCAGGCCAAGCGCGTTCAGCGCGCGGATGCCGCCCGCCGCGAGCCGGAACAGCGGCGCGAGCGCGCGCAGCCGCCGCAGGGATCCGGACTGCGCCTCGCGCGGCATCGGCTCGACCAGAACTAGACCCAAGGTCCGGCGCGCATGACGGTGGGCGAAATACAGGGCGAAATTCGCGCCGAGGCAATGCCCGCCGACGACCGCGCGCTCGTAGCGCTCCGCGTCGAGAATCGCGGCGAGGTCGTCGCACCAGATCTCCATCCCGGTCCGGCCGCGCCAGAACGAGCGCCCGTGTCCGCGCAGGTCCAGGCGCATCAGATCCCAGCCGCGCACGAGCCTTGTCTGCGCGAGGAACTCGGACCAGCGCGTCATGTTGCTGCCCATGCCGTGCGCGAGCACGAGCAGCGGCCGCGGCGCGTCCCCGCGCGCGAGGCCGTAGGCGATGCGCGCGCCGCCGGGACGATCGAGGGTGCGGATTTCCTCCTTCACGAGGGTTCGGCTACCCCATCACCCCGCCCTCTCCCCGCAAGCGCGGGAGAGGGGATTTTATTTCGCGTCCGCCTTCGCCCGGGGTCTTTCACCTGCACGGCGGACCGCTTGCACTCGCTCGCCACCGTCTCGCGGATGATTTCCGCCAGGCGCAGCGTGGCGGGGCCGGCGTGCTCGCGGTCGGCGAAGATCAGGTAGAACTCGGCGAAACGCTCGCCGCCTTCGCGCAAGGGGAGGGCTTTGAGCGTCCCGGCCTTGAGCTCCTCGCGGATCCTTTCTTCCGGAAGCCACGCGAAGCCGTAGCCCGAGCGCGCGGCCTCGATCATGGTGGCGAGGTGGCTGACGGTCCAGCGCTGCGCCGCTTCCATCGAAGGCGGGGTGGCGCGCTCCGGGCTCGATTCGCGCACCACGAGGTGCCGGTGCGCGCGCAGATCGCGCATCGTGAGCTTGCGCCTGAGCTTGTGCAGCGGATGGTCCGGATGCGCGGCGAGGACGAACCGCAAGCGCATGAGCGGCTCGCCGAGAAATCCTTGCGGGACGCTGCTGAATATCGCGAGGTCGGCCTCGCCTTGCGCGAGCGCATCGGTGCGGTGGCCGAGCACCGATTCGATCACCTCGATGCGCGTATGCGGGCTTTCCTTGCCGAGCTGGTCGAGGCTCTTGAGGAGCAGCCAGGTCGGAAAGATGATCTCGACGGCGAGACGGATCTCGGCCTCCCATCCCGCCGAGAGCCTTTTCCCCGCCTGCTCCAGCCCCGCCGCCTCCTCGAGCAGGTAGCGGGCGCGGCGGTACAGGAGCTCGCCGGTGGGCGTG
>WNFH01008082.1_pt1 | contig 13382 bp, 15 predicted proteins | sample 5400411 | NCBI WGS metagenome assembly WNFH01 (sample SAMN13153347, study PRJNA577476) | soil metagenome | isolation source: 200 cm saprolite under Douglas fir tree site 2 hole 3 | place: USA:California | collected 2015-04-18
AGCGGCAACGATGGCCCCCAAAAGCTGCGATCGACGAGCCCGCCATGGACTAGCACGAGAGCGGGACCGTTTCCCCACTGTTCATAGTCGATCCGCGTTCCATCGCGGGAAACGACGGTCGCTCGGTTCGCTTGGTCAGCTGCCTTAGTCATTCGACACTCCCGCGATTCCCGGAACCTGGTGCTGGTCATGACGCCTGGAATCTGACCAAGGATTGTTCCTGGGTCGGCTTGCGCCAGCGTCCTCATAGTCCTGCCAGGGGCCCACTCGCTCACTTACGGCGGCCCAATGGTCGACGTACGTGTCGACATTCTCGCCGCACGGCGTGACTGCCTGCCGGGCAGTCTCTCGCTTCCACTCGGTGTAGTGCATGTAGGCGACCGGGTCGCACATTGCGAACGCTTCGACCAACGAATCCAGGAATGACTTCCACATCTCGCTGACTCCTCCTATTTCTGCGTGGCGTCGATGGGCTAACTCTGGCCGTCGGCCACGTGGTTGCCATCGGGAGGAGTACGGAACGCGGTACTGAAACTTAGTACCGAAAATGACTACAGGGGTTTAGGGCAGCGTGCGCCTTGCAGCGATCCAGGCCGCCACCTGAGACCTCGAGTTGAAGCCGAGCTTGTCGCAGACGTTCTTCACGTGGCTCTCGACCGTCCGCTCGGAGAGGTAAAGGCGCCCGGCTATCGCGCGGTTCGACAGCCCTTCGGCGACCAGCCCCGCCACCTCGAGCTCGCGGCTTGACAACGGGTGATCGGGGACGCCCCGCCCCTGCAGATCTTTGACCAGTCTTGTCGCGCGCTCCTGCCATGGCACCATGCCGAGTTCCCGACTGCCGGCAATGGCAGCTTCGAGGAGCTTCAGGGCATGCTGGAGGTCGCCAGCCCGGCCGGCCGCCAGCAGCATCTCGCCGTAGGCGATCTGGCTGCGGACGACAAAAGGGCCTGCCCCCATGCGTCGCTCAAATTCGATGGCGCGCTCGAAATGCTCAGCTGCTTCATCCCAACGCTTGAGAGTCGCGGACAGCATCCCCAGGTATCTGGCCACCGATCCGCCCGTCCCGGCGCCACCGCTCGAGACGTTGAGGCGAGCATACGGAAGAAGCGCCTTGTAGACGGCAGAGGCCAGATCTGCCTCGCCAACCGCGGTGATCGCTTCGGCGAGAATGGCCCTGCTCGGCAGCCACATTCCGGCCGGTGCGATCGTTTCCAGCCTCGCGGCGGCGACCCGGCGCAGCGCCGTCTGCGCTTCCTCCATACGCCCCATCAGCGCGAATACCCCGGCCTCGGCTGCCGGAGGCATTGATTCCGTGTCGGCATGCAGCCGAAACTGCTCCACCATCGCGAGGAACGCTTCATCCAGCCCGCCAACGTGGACGGCGATCACCGTCCGGTGCAAGAGATATGTGAATTCGGCCGGGACGTGATGGCCAATGCGGCCAAGGTCTCGTGCCTCTTCGGCCAGCGCAGCGGCCTCTGCGAACCTTCCATGCAGCAGCGCCAACCACGCTCGAGCCTGGACCGCACGCCAGCGGTCGAGCGGTTCGCGCAGCTCATCCGCAAGTCTTGCTTGGTCCGCCAATGCGAGCTCGGCCTCATCGATCCGGCCCAGCTGCACAAGTGCATCGAGCCGCCAGGCGTGGCCCCACTGGGCTATTGATGAGCGCCCAGTTTCCCGCGCCAAACGGAGGGTTCGTTCCGCCAGCTGAAGGCGCTCTTCCACGCCATCCGGCCCCGCTGTGGCCATCTGGCGGGCATGGATACCCGCGAAAATCACATCGGGGTCGACCGCATCCTGAGCTAGCAGCACAGCTTCTCGACTGGACTCCTTGGCGGCCCGTTCATCAGCGGCATCTCCCGTCTGCATCAGAGCCGCTGTCAGCTGGCTGAGCACCTGGATCCTGAGCGATGTGTCCTGGGTGGGGCGCGCCATCGCCCTATTGCAGAGACGCTTGATCCTGGGGCTGAGGCCGGGGCCGCCCACCCCACGCACGACGACGGTGGCACGGGCCAGGAGGTCGCGGTCATCCAGCTTTTCGGCAAGGTCCGCGACAACCTCCGCGGCCGCAACTGCCCCTCCGACGTCACCGGCCAGATAGCGGGCCCGGCCGAGCTCGAGGACCAACTCGGCACGTTCAATTTCACGCGAGGGTGCAGCCCGACGAAGAGCGAGCTCGAAGAGCCGAACCGCCTCCTCGTACGCGAGCTCGGCCAGCGCTCGTCGGCCAGCTGCTGAGACGTATTCGAGAGCTTTGGCGCGTAGTGATGGGTCGACCGTGGACGCCTCGACAAAGTGGTGGGCGAGCTGCGCTGGAGGCGTTTCAGAACCTCCGAGCGGGCCACTCTCGAGCTGGCGTCCGATGAGCTCGTGGAGCTCGCTGCGACGGGCTGCCGGCATGCCGCTGTAGACAGTGTCTCGAACCAAGCCGTGCGCGAATGAATTGCGGCCATCGCGACGAGTCACCACGCCGTTCACAATCGCTTCGTCAAGAAGATCAAGCAGGCGCGGGCGTCCACGTCCAGTGGCAGCCTCCAGCATGTCGAGGTCGATGTCGTGGCCGGCGACTGCCGCAATCTCGAGCGTGCTGCGACACTCAGCTGAAAGAGCTTCGATGCGGCGGCGAAGCACGGCGCCAATGCCCTGCGGGACGACGTCAGAGGCGGCGGAGAATTTCCATTGCGACGTTTCCTGGCCTGCATCCCCGAGTGTGCGAGCCAGCTCGCTCAGGAAGAACGGGTTGCCACCGGTCTGGGCCTGAAGCCTTTGAATCACATCCGGCGCCGGTTCGAATCCCGTGAGCGCACGAAGGAGGCTCAACACATCCGGATCTCTCAACCCCGAGATAGGGAGCTCGCTCGTTTCGCCACGGCGAACAAAGTCGGCCAGGTGAGTCCGTAACGGGTGGTCGGCAGCCAGCTCGCGATCACGGTAGGTGCCGATGACCATCAGCCGGGAACGGGGAAGGTCGCTGGCCAAGAGTTGCAGAAGGAGTAAAGACGGGGTATCGGCCCAGTGCAAATCGTCCAGGACAAGCACCATCGGCCGCGCGCCCGCAGCATCGAGAAGTAGCTGCGTGACCGAGTCGTAAATTGCGAAGCGACTCTGCTCATTGTCGATTGACGTGGGCGTGACATCGGAAAAATGGCCACGGAGATCAGGAACGACCTGGAGGGTTCGGGACAGCGCCGACCCGGCTAGCCGGCGAAACTCTGTGTCTCCAACGTCGCGAAGAACCGAGCGCAGAATCTGGACCCAGGGCCAGTACGGTGGCGCGCCTTCGGCCAGGGTCGACCGGCCCCAGTGGGCAGCCGCACCGCGTTTTTGCGCCTCGAGGGCCAGCTGTTCGGCCACCCGGGTCTTGCCGATGCCAGGCTCGCCGCTCAGGAGAAACATGCCTCCCCGGCCCTCCTGCGCACTGTCCAAAGCCGCAACCAACTGCCGGAGTTCTGCGTTGCGGCCGACGAACAGCGGCGGGTGTGTGCCTCGGGGTAGGAGCTCGCTCATGGCAACAGTCCTCGGTCCGGTTAAATCGTAGGTTCCCGTCCCAAACGTAGACCAGTACGTTCTAGGTGCGGGAACTACGCCCCATGGGATCCGGAGTCGCCACTGAGCAGGTTGGACCCTACGACCACTCCTCTGATGCGTTACGCGCGCTTTACGCCAAATTTGCGCCCTGTGGTCGGATTCTTCCTCCCAGCCATCACCGCTGCACCTGTCCTACCTGGATAAAGCTGGGTCCCCGCATCTGCCGATAACGGTGTTCAAGGCGCGACGAACTTCCCCCGCCTCAAAGGGTGCAGCAGCACTCCGCCACGCAACGTGGCCGTCTGGCCGGATCAGAACTGCGCCCGTCTCTTCGACGCCGTAATGTGCCATCCAAGCTTCATTTTTCCCTTGGTGTGCACCCCGGCATGCCTCGGTTCGGTCCAAAAGGGGCACCTGCAGTTCATCGGCGATCTCACCAGCGGCGAAGCGCCAACCCTTTGAGCGCCGGCCCGTCAATAAGGTGAAATGCGGACCAAATAGGTCCAGCATCGACGCTCGGCCACGCTCCCCTTCGAGCCAGAGGTGGGGAGCTCGGGAACCCGGGCGCGCAACAGGTGCGTAGTCACCATTGCTCGTCGGCGCCAGTTCGGATCCGTCCGGGACTATTGCACGTGACGCATAAATGAAGCCGAGGTCGACGTCTAGCCCGGTCCTGTGATTGACCTTGTCGTCGCCGGTGATCATGCTGACGGAACGATCAACGTTGTACTCGGCCACGGGCCGCCGTTCGGTCTCGTAGGTGTCCAGTAGGCCTTGATCAGCCCATCCGTGTATGACTGCCGCCAGCTTCCAACATAGGTTGTGGACATCCTGGATTCCGGTGTTCAGTCCGAGCCCGCCCGCCGGTGTCATCCGGTGAGCGGCGTCGCCGGCAAGAAATACATTGCCCACCCGCCAGGACTCGACAGAGTCCGCTTCCATCTTCCAGGGCACGATCCCCTCAACCTTGATTTCCAATCCGGGCAACCCCGCACCCTTGCGTATGAGCTCAATCGCGCGCGCAGGCTTGAAGGAATCGGGTGATTCGCCCTGCCCGGGCTGATTCTGGACGGCAAAAACCCAGCGCGATCCTGCATCCGTCGCGATGAACATTCCGGCCACGTCGTCGTTCTGGACGAAGTGGAGGAAGTGCGGCTCGTTCGGCAAGTGACGCTTCAACGGAGCCGAGAAGTGGATGCTGACGTTGTGGCCGAGCACCCCTACCCCGTGCATCTTGAGACCCAGGCGCTCGCGGATTCGACTTTCAGACCCATCGGCAGCGACGAGGTACTTGCAGCGTACTTCTCGTACTAGGCCAGTCGCCCGGTCGCCGATGCACGCGTTGATCCCGTCTGCGGTCACTTCGAATCCCAATAATTCCGTTCCGAAGAGCAACCGGGCTTGCGGGTACGACGTAGCGGCACGCAGCAGGATTGGCTCCAGTTCCTTCTGCGAGCAAGAGGTCCATTCTTCCGGACTCACGTCGAGGCCCTGTGGACGGAACGAGGGTGAGACTCGCGGTTCGGCGTCGGTTAGCACCCTGGAGAAGGCGATACCGGGTTCAGCGTTGAATGATGCGCGCCGAATCTGATCCGCAATTCCGATTGAGCGGAAGATCTCCATTGACCGGACGTTGATCCCCGTGGCCCGTGGATATATCGAGGTCCCGGGATGCCTCTCGACAGTCAGTGACTCGACGCCATGAAGGGAAAGGAGTATCGAGGCGCACAGTCCGGAAGGACCGGCGCCAACGACGAGAACCGGTACTTCGATCCGGCCACAGGAGGTCATGTGGGCGTCTCGCTGCCGTGTCGGTGGGCTCCAGCGCCCTCGCAGTCCTGCCATAGGCCCATCTGCTCACTGAAGGCGACCCATTTGTCGACGTACCTGTGGATGCTCTCGTATCGCGGCGTGAGCGCTGCCTGCCGCGCAGTCACGCGCTTGCACTCGATGTAATGCATGTAGCCAACGGGGTCGCACATTGCGAATGCTTCGACCACCGAATCCATGAACGACTTCCACATCTCGCTGACTCCTCCTATTTCTGGGTAACGTCGATGGCCTCACTCTGGGCGTCGGGCAAGTGGTTGCCATCGGGAGGAGTACGGAAGGCGGTACTGAAACTCAGTACCGAAAAATGAGTACAGGCGTTTAGTGGGGCGTGCGCCTCGCGGCGGTCCAGGCCGCCACCTGGGACCTCGAGTTGAAAGCCCAGCTTGTCGCAGATGTTTTTGATGTGGACAAGAAGTTCCAACTCTGCAAATTCCGGCACTAATTGGCGATGACATACCATGGCTGACCATGACCATCAGCAGGCGATTCACCGCGCTTGTTGGCTGTGACCTGCCCATACAGCTGGCCGCGATGGGCAAGGTGGGGTCGACCGAGCTTGCCGCCGCGGTGGCGCAGGCGGGAGGGTTTGGCATGGTCCGAGCGGACCATTTCGAGCCGGCCGAGGGCGCGTGCGGGGCGAACTTCCTGATGCCTCTGGCGCCGTCGCTCGACCGGATCACCGAGTTCGCCCGCAAGAGTCGAGTGGTCGAGCTCTTCTACGGCGACCCTACCAGCGAGATCGTGGATGCCATCCATCGCGCAGGCGCGCTCGCAGGATGGCAGGTCGGATCGGTGGGCGAGGCCGTCGCCGCCCAAGAATGCGGGTGCGACTACGTCGTGGCGCAGGGGATTGAGGCTGGAGGCCATGTGCGGGGCACCGAGCACCTCGCGAAACTACTTCCCGCCACTCTTGACGCCGTCCAAGTACCGGTGGTCGCGGCGGGTGGAGTTGCGACGGCCGAACGCTTCGCCGAGCTGATGCGGCTAGGCGCAGACGGGGTACGGGTCGGAACGCGGTTCGTCGTGTGCACGGAGTCCACCGCGCATCCGCAGTATGTGAACGCGCTCCTTGCCGCTCGCGGCGAGGAAGACACCGCGGTGACTGAGTGGTTTGGCGAGGGCTGGGAGCACGCTCCCCACCGCGTACTCCGTTCGGCGCTCGAGGCCGCCCAACGAAGCGGCTGGCGGAAGGTCCCTCCTCCGGATCGCAACGTGGAGCGGGACGTCAGTGACATGGCGTTGTATGCGGGAGTGGGTGTCGGTCACGTCAACATCGTGGAACCAGCGGCCGCAGTCATTGCCGACATGGTTCGCCTCATCTAGCCCAGGCTCGGACCGTTGTTCGGAATCGAGGTTCTAATCCTTCCTCCCCAGCCAACAACCGTTTAGTTAGGCGCGTCGCCGCTGGTTCAGCGCCATATTTGCCGTCGCAGAGGAGCCCCTGCGTCGCGTGCTCATCTCAACCGGTCTTCGACGCTTGATCTGGCGCCGGGCTTTGCCGCTCTCGGCCAATGCAGATCGCAGGAGCGCGCTCGCCGACCAGCGCATGAGCTGGACCGCCTCTTTCCGTGAGAGGCCTGCGATATCGGTCAGCCACACCAGCGCCTCGATCCCCGCGGCGCTTCTGATCGCGAGGATGAGCCGCCGCAGATCTCTTTCCGTCAATTTGCCGCGGAGCGGGGACAGAGCCTCCCCAATCCATCCGATCGCACGGCCCTTGCGCAGCGGGAGGTCGCCTCGATGGCTTGGGTCGGGGTCGAGTGAAAGGCGCAGCATCGTGCGCTGTTGCGATTCCGTGTCAACGATGAGGCGCAGGAATGACGTAATGACAGCATCTAGCCGAGCTGCAACATCGATTGGGGCCGACTCAGGAAGTAGGGACCGCGCCCCGATCTCCGGGTGGGCGGCCACCAGCAACGCCCGTTGGTTAGGAAAGTAGCGGTAAGCCGTCGTCCGTGAAACGGACGCTTTAGTCGCGGCCTCGTCGACCGTCGGCGTCTTTCCCTGGGCCACCAGCTCGCGGGCGGCCGTCATTAGTGCGCCGCGTGTCCGCTGCTTCTGGCGCGTACGACCACTCAGCTCATATGGGATTGACATACACGTCAGGGTACTCTAGTCTCGTCATGGTACTCCAGTCCCATGATGTATTCGAGGAGATTCACGGTGGTAATGAGCAAGCTTGTTCCGGTCGTACGTGGCGAGGGTGAAGGCGAAAAGCTGTGGTTCTATGGCGGTGGTGTACACACCTGGCTCGCAACCGGTGCGGAGACAGGAGGCGTGTTCTTGCTCTTTGACGACGTCATGACTAGCGGCAAGACCACACCGCTGCACTCGCACCCCGAAGTGGACGAGACCTTGTATGTGCTGGATGGCGAGATTCTCGTCCACATAGACGGCCGCGAGCAGACGCTCGGAACCGGCGGCGTGGCAATGGTCCCTCGAGGCGTTCCGCACGCATTCTTGATCACGTCAGACAGGGCACGCATTCTGTTTCTGGAGACTCCAGGCTCCAGCGAAGCTTTCTACCGCGGCGCCAGCGAGACGCTGACCCCGGCCCTCGAGGCATCAGCTCCGGTTGACTTCGACCGCGTGCGCGCCTCGGCTGCTCGGAACGGGGGCATCGAGATTCTCGGGCGACCCCCTTTCGGGAGGTGAGCGCCGTCAAGTGGGGCTGCTGCCGCACGGCGGATGCCCTCGGCAAGGTGACCGAGAAGTCGATCTGCTGACCGCCGGTCACCGTCGACTATGAACCGCTTCGAATGTGCCTTTCCTTTATTCGCCGATGTCGCAATTCGATGGAGATCTCGCGTCGTGCCTCGGATGGTCAGCTGCGCACCTGAGTCCAATCCATCCCTCGCTTCCACACCTTCCTTTGTGACCACTAACGACGACTCCTCGCCGTCAAGGACAAAATTCGTGGTCACAATTCCCCGAGGCAACGTCCCCGTGGTAGTGGCCATTGTCTGGAGCAGCCAGCGCCCACGAGTGGCCAGATCCGCGTCCTTTCCCACCAGATAGACCGAGCCCCACGTGACGAGCCCGGCCAGCACGGGTTTCAGAGCCGCACCACGAGCCGTCAACTCATAAACCTGCGCGCGGGCGGGAGGGCCGAGCCGACGCCGGATGACCAACCCATCGTTCTCGAGCTGCCGGAGGCGTTCCGCCAGGACCGACGTTCCAATGCCCGGCAGGCCTTCGGCGAGATCCGTGAAGCGCTTCGGCCCGGCAAACAGCTCTCGAAGCAGAAGCAGCGCCCACCGTTCACCGACTACGTCCAGCGCCAAGGCGATTGGGCAGAGCTCGCCGTACTGACGGCGATCGTGAGCGTCGGTTTCAGTTGGTTCGTTACTAGTAGTCATACTTCTATATTAGAAGGAATAGCTTCGAGATTCGAATGATTTTGGTGGTTGATCGAGGGCGATGCGTACGACGCCTCCGAAGCAATCCACTCGTAAGGAGGACAGTCATGATCCTGGTAACAACGACCGTCGAGAACGTCGACCGATTCCTGGATGTGTTCGGCACGAAGGGTGCCGACAAGCGTGCCCTGTACGGTTCGAAGGGTTCGACGGTGTTCCGCGATCCCACCGAGGAGAACCGCGTCTGGGGGCTATTGGACTGGGACGAAGCGGGGTGGGCGAAGTTCGTCGCCGACCCCGAGCTCGCGCCGATTCTCAAGACAGCTGGAATTCTCGGCAAGCTCGAGGCAGCGCCGCTGCTCGGCTTCTACCGGGCGTGACATTGAAGGAGAAGATGAAATGACCACTCCCGTTCAGATTTTCGTCCAGGTGTTCACCGCCGGTCCCGCGGTTGCCCTGGCGATCCTGGTGACTGCGCTGATCGCGAGATCTGCCGGTGCAATCGGGCGCGATCAATACACCTACGTGACCGCCGGCGCGCTTGTGCTGGCCGCCTGGTTCGGCGTGAGCACCGCAATCGCGGCCGCAGGGGGCTTCAACCCCACGGTCACCGGCAACTTTGCCGTTCCGCTCCTGGCCGTTACGCTGTCGCTTCCAGTTGCGGTCGGAGTGATAGCTGGGCTGACATCACCGGCAATTCGTCAGCTGATCTCGCCGTCGAGTATTCAACCCGCCGTCGTCGCCGTGAACGCGTTGAGAATGATCCCTGGCTCAGTCTTCGTTGTGCTGGGGCTGTTGGGCGTCCTGCCGGCCATCTTTGGAGTCACTGCCGGAGCTGGAGACTTCCTGGTTGGATTGGGCGCGTTGTTCGCCTACCGGTGGGTCAGCTCCGGCCGATGGGGCAGAGCCCTGGTGTGGAATGTGTTGGGGCTGGTGGACTTTGTGAACGCCGCGGCTCTGGGACTCGCCACCACTCCAGGACCGCTCCACGTGCTGCTGACCAACCCAACATCTGCCCTGTTCTGGATGCAACCACTAGCCATAGTGCCGATCTTCATGGTCCCCATCTATGTGTTGCTGCACCTGACGTCGTTGAGGTACGTGGTTGCCTCGCGAAGCAAGGCCACGTTCTCACGCGCTTTCAAACTTGAGGCCACCTCATAAGGGCGAGGCTCATGGGATCCAGAGAGTTTGGTCGGCTCCATCGCCGCGAGCCGACCAAACCGCTGCTGAATCAGGCCGCCGCGAGGACGCGCGCGGCCTGCTTTGGAGTCTTGACGCCGATCACGAGCAGGTACACGACCATCGAGATTTCCGCGATCGCCGACGGGATGACGACGAAGGAGTGGATCTCCTTGCCCAAGTCGGGGGCCAGGAAGGCCGCGAGCAGGTCGACGAGGTAGCAGACGCCTCCCACGACGAGCACCACGCCCAGCCACTTTGCGAACCACTCTGATTTGAAGGCGAGATACCCGAGGGGCACGAGCCAGAGGCCGAAGAACACCTGCGCGGCCAGCGTCCCGTAGTGCTGGGTGTCGAGCAAAAGCAGCGCCAGGGCGTTTGAGCCCGCGACTCCGAAGGCGGCCGCATAAGTGGTATCGGTCGCGACCCGCAAGCCCTCGAACTGGAAGACGGCATTGAGGCAAATGATGCCCGTCGCAAGAACGACGAGGACGACCATTGCCCTCGCGACGCTCTTGTTGACGTGCTTGAGCAGGATGTAGAGCGTCAACGCGAGGAAGACAAAGAACGTCCCATCCAGCAAGTGGGCGACGACACCCATACGGACGAGCCCGGCGTTGGAGACAAGGTTTCCGGCTGTGGCCGCTGCGTTGCCGGCAACGTACATCTTGGGATCCACAAATCCTTCGGCAAAGCCGCCGAAGGCGCCGACGAGCAGATACAGGACGCCGGCGATTCTGGCGAGACGCTTGGGTGATGACATCGGACTCTCCTTGAACATACGCTGTAAGCTTATGGCGTAAGTTAAGGCATACGGTGTAAGTTTGTCAAGCATGGCAACCCGAACTCCTTTGAAACGAGAGCGCGTGATGAGCGCCGCCCTGGGTCTCGCCGACACGAGCGGGATCGACTCCTTGACCATGCGGAACCTCGGCCGCCAGCTCGGCGTCGAAGCCATGTCGGTGTACAACCACGTCGCCAACAAAGAGGACATTCTCGATGGGATCGTCGATCTCGTTTTCAGCGAGATCGAGCTGCCCACCGAGGGAGCCGAGTGGAAGCCGGCAATGCGCAACCGGGCCATCTCGGCGCATGAAGCCCTCCTGCGGCACCCCTGGGCGACGAGCTTGATGCAGTCGCGCACCAACCCCGGCCCGGCGACGCTGCGCCACCACGACACTGTGCTCAGGACCCTGCGGAAGGCGGGGTTCACAGTCGTCATGGCCGCCCACGCCTTTTCCGTCATCGACGGCTACGTCTACGGTTTCGCTCTGCAGCAGATCAACATTCCGCTGCAGACGCCGGAGCAGGTTGCGGAGGTCGGGGAGGGTATCCTCCGCCAGCTGGCCGGTACGTATCCGTATCTCGCCGAGATGATCACCGAGCACGCGATGAAGCCCGGCTACGACTATGCGGAAGAGTTCGAGTTCGGGCTCGACCTCATCCTCGATGGCCTCGAAGAGGCTAAAAACGCGCCTCAGTAAACCGCGACATTGCGCACGTTTTGCGCATAACGCGCAAAATCCCGCTCGCTCAAACGCCCGTCGTGATCCAAACGTGCGGAATTGCACCTGACCATTTCTCAGCTGCCTCACATGCGGCGCTCAGGGCGGTCCCAGCAACCGGCGCGACGCTCTCCACATGGACGTGCCTTGAGTCGTGGTCCGGCGTGTCAGCGTTCTGCTCACCGTTGTAATCGTTGCCCTGGCTACATCGCCGTTGCTGGTCTCCGCACGCGCCAGCCGTCAAGGCACTCCAGTCGTGACCACAGCGGCGAGCAAATCACGAACCGGCGCTAGCGATTCCACAATCGTGCCGGTCGCGACGCTGGCCCTACCCGCCCAGCGCGACGCCGCCGCGCTCCTCGTGGATCTGCAACAGCTGGTTGCGGGGAGCGGTGGCGCAGTCGGTCTCACCGTCGTGGAGCTCGGCGGAACGGACCAGCTTGCCTGGTCGGTTGATGGTGACGCAGTCTTCACCGCCGCCAGCACGTACAAGCTCGTCGCGCTGATGATGGAGGCGCAGAACATCGCGGCGGGCACGACCGACCCCAACGGACTCGTTTGCTACATCGAGTCAGATTACGAAGAGGGTTGGTTTGACGATTACTCGCCAGGCGCATGTTTCACGCGCAACGAACTCGCTTCGAGGGCGGCGAAGGAGTCTGACAACACCGCGGGCCACATGCTGGTTCGTGATGTCGGCGGCGCCTCCGCTCTCAACGCATGGGCCGCAGCCGCAGGCGCGACCAACTCCGCATTCTTCGAAGGCAACACGACAACCGCGACCGACCTGGCAACGCTATGGGTCGCCGAGGCGAGTGGGGAGCTGGGCGGCGCTATCGCTCAAGCGTGGCTCGATCCACTCTTGACCGACACGACCACCGAAGCGGGCGTGCCGGCCGGGACTCCGGCTGAGACGACCGTCGTCCACAAGACCGGAGCCCTCGATGCGGTGGAGAACGACGCGGCCCTGGTGACGTCAGGGCCAGACGGTGACTACGTGATCGTCGTCATGACCGACGGGCTCGGTGGGGCGGCCGGGTGGCAGCTCATTGCCGGCATCTCGGCCGCTGTTTGGCAAACGGAGTTGTCCCGACCGCAATGACGCGATCAGTCGGACTTCTTGGCTCGAGCCGCCTCGTGCTGGCACCAGGCATAAAGAGCGTCATATAGCGGGCTCTCCAGAGTGATCTTGCGATGGTCCTCTTCGCCGTGGACCATGGCAAAGCCGTGGGCGATCGCCTTGAGCCCAGCAGCCTCCGGCGTGATGCCAACATCGGCCGAGACGTCCGCTCCGTGCACGATCAAAGCGAGCCGGTCGAGCGCAGGGTCCTTCAGTCCGAACTTGAGCAGGATCGACTCAAAGCTGCAGCGGCCGTCGACGTGGCCCAGCTCGACTCCGCCCACGTCATAGGGATGCGCACCCTCTCGTTCGGCGACGGCCATCACCTCAGGCGCGGGCACGTACAGGAACTCGGCGTCTGGATCGATGAAGCGTTTGATCAACCAGGGGCAGGCGATTCGGTCGACGCTGGCGTTTTTGCGGGTCACCCACTTCATCTGGCTATTTTCGTTTACCTCTTGTCGTCGAAATGTCGTCAACCTAGAATCTCCGCCCAGTGGCGGTCGTGCTCGCGGTCATGCCCCTGGCGATCGAAGTGGCCTTCGTGCTCCTCTCGGTCGCCATGCTTGCTGACTGGCTCGGCCATCGGGAGCGCCGGCGGGGCTATCTCGCACTCGCTTTCGGGTCTCTCACCTTACTTGTTCTTGTTGCTCCCAGCCTCTCGCAAGACGGTACGTACGGGCCCTTGCTTACCGACGTCGGAGTCCTGCTGTTCCTGTTCTCAGGTTGGGCCCTGCTCATGTTCCGCGACTCCTTCATCCCCCTCCGGTCGAGGACGCGTGCGTGGGTGGCGGTGGTGCTCGTATTGGTCGCGGCGTTGGCGGTTGTGGCCCAGCTTCCGGCTGATGCAACGCA
>WNFH01002258.1_pt1 | contig 13379 bp, 14 predicted proteins | sample 5400411 | NCBI WGS metagenome assembly WNFH01 (sample SAMN13153347, study PRJNA577476) | soil metagenome | isolation source: 200 cm saprolite under Douglas fir tree site 2 hole 3 | place: USA:California | collected 2015-04-18
CGTATCCGTTGGATTCCGCCACCAGAATCAATTGCCACGCCCCCCCAGTTCGGCGGTACAGATTCAGGGAGGCATCGCTGCCGCATGGAATCGTCAAGTTCGTGACCACCGCCACTAGATCGGGATGCCGCTCAGGCTGGCGCACGGTCACATCAGATAGATACCCGAAATCGTCACCGTCTGCCGTGTAGTACCCCTCTCGTTGTACCCGGCTCAGTGCCTCGATCCCCGCTTTCTTCAAGTCCGAAAGGATACTGTCATGCAGAATTTCCGGCGAGGAAGAGTAGTGCTCATTGATTGTGCGCCCGATGATCTCGCGCAGCGCGGCTTTCAATTGGGGCAGCAGTTTTTGAGCGCTAGGCGGCACATCACCCGACGGATTGCCCTCACTCCGCGTGTTGATGGCGCGGAGCCGTTCCACCACGGCCTGCAGCTTGTCCGTCTGAGCTTGAAGACCTGCGCCACCCGAAAAAAGTAGAAAAGTCAGAAGTGCGAATAGGCGCGGCGTAAAGTTCATAGTTCTTATTCCAGAATGCAACAAACGATGGCGCCAGCCCGCCGCGGCAACGTTCTCTGCCGTTCCTCGACAAGAATATCATCAAGTTTTTTCTTGCGTTGCACAAACAGCACGCGTACATTCGCAAGTGCCGGTCCGTTTCTCGACGAGACCGGCTATTTTCGTCGTTGGAGTAAAAAATTACGATGAGCACGAATGGGCACAGCCACCCAGCGCCGCCTATCCTGTTAACGATTGCGGGATTCGATCCTTCCTGCGGTGCCGGCACCGCCGCCGACTTGAAAACTTTTGCCGCGCACGGCTGCTACGGCGTAGCCGCAATCACTTCCCTTACTGTCCAGAACACGCAGGGTGTTGAATCTGTTCACAACACGCCCAGTGCCGAGCTGCGCGCGCAACTTGAAACCCTGGTTAAAGATTGCGACATCTCCGCTGTGAAAATCGGAATGCTCGGCAATCGCGGCAATGCCGTCGTTGTCGCGGAATTCCTCGATGCCCACAAATTCGCCCACGTCGTCCATGATCCCGTGATGAAGTCCTCGAGCGGTGCGGAACTCCTCGACGCCGCTGGTATCAAGTACGTCGCCACCGAACTCCTCAAGCGCGCCAGCGTCATCACCCCCAACGTTCCGGAAGCGGAAGTTCTAACCGGCATGACCATCAAAGATGTCGCGGACATGGAAGCTGCCGCCCGCAAGATCGTCGAGATGGGCGCGCGCGCCGTAATCGTCAAGGGCGGCCACATGGAGCGTGCCAACGACGTGCTTTTCGATGGGACGGAAATCTTTCAGCTAGCCGGTGACCGCGTCAAGGAAGAAACCTTGCACGGTACAGGTTGCACCTTCGCGTCCGCGTTCACCGCGCAACTCGCCGCCGGACGCCCCATGTTCGAAGCCGCCACCCTCGCCAAAGCTTACGTCACCAAAGCCATCGAAAAAGGCTATCCCATCGGCAAAGGCCGCGTCCCCCTCGATCATTTCTACCGCCAGCGCATCGAGCCCCCCGCCCGCGGCATCCACGAAGTCCCCCAGCACGGCATGCACCCCGCCGCCGAACCCACGGCGCATTGAGCCTTATGCCCCTAGCGGTACCGCGGCGCGCCGGGATTTGGCTGTTCTTGGCACTCGTGATCGCAGTTGGAACCGCAACCCTTCTCGTTCCTCGAACACCTCAGCCGCTTTCTTACCATCACTTCGCCGATCAACGCGGCTGGCTCGGCATCCCAAACTTCGGCGACGTTGCTTCCAACATCATCTTTCTGGTTGCCGGATTGAGGGGCTTTGCATTCATAGCCAGCAAGTCGGGCCGGGAGCAATTCCTCGAACCGCATGAACGCTGGCCGTACCTCCTCGTGTTTCTTGGCCTCGTGCTCACCGCTTTTGGCTCCGCCTACTATCACCTGGCCCCGGACAATGCGCGGCTTGTTTGGGACCGGCTTCCGATGACCGTCGTTTTCATGCCGCTCGTGGCGGCCCTGATTGCGGAACGCGTCCGTGTAAAGCTCGGCCTCTGGCTCCTTCCGGTTCTAACCGCCATCGGCATCGGGAGCGTGCTTGAGTGGTATTCGACCGAGCAGCAGGGTGCCGGCGATCTGCGGTTCTACTTGGCCGTACAACTTTACGCTGTTCTCGCGCTTTTCATTTCGTTGTTGCTGCCTCCGCGTTACACGCGCGGTTCGGACCTGCTCGTAGTGGGTGCTCTTTACGTCGTCGCAAAAATCTGCGAAACAGCGGACCGGCCAATTTTCTCTTTGGGGCACCTGGTTAGCGGACACACACTCAAACATCTCGCTGCTGGCGCGGCGGGATACTCGATTTTGAGAATGCTTCAGAAGCGACAACCCATCTGGGATCACCGAAGTTGGTAAACGATGCGGCCGCCTACGATGGTAGCGACAGCCGCCCCTTTGAAGGCGCGCCCATCGAAGGGGGAATTGCGGGATTTGCTCGGCGATTCTTTCACATGGTAGGTCCACGCGTGATTCACCGAAAATATTGTCAGGTCGGCGGGCTGACCCGCAACGATTTTTCGCTCGATACCGAGTACACGCGCCGGACCGGTCGTAAAAAGCTCCACCATCCGCATCAGCGACAGCCGGCCACTTTGCACCAATTGTTCCAGCGCCAGTGCCAGCGCCGTCTCGAATCCCAAAATCCCAAAGGGCGCGCGATCGAACTCCACATCCTTCAGCGCAGGCTCGTGCGGAGCATGGTCCGTCGCAATCGCATCCACCGTTCCGTCCGCCAATCCTTCGAGCAGCGCTTCCCGGTCTTCCCGCCCGGCCAGCGGCGGATTCATCTTGAATTTCGAATCGTACTGAACGTCTTCATCGATCAACGTGAAGTGATGCGGCGTCACTTCGCAGCTCACCCGCGGCCCGCGAGACTTTGCCCAGCGCACCTGCTCCAGCGACGCTTTCGCCGAAAGATGCGCCACATGCAACCGCGCTCCGGTCAACTCCGCAAGTTGCACGTCGCGCGCCACGCAAACTGACTCCGCCGCCGCCGGCATCCCCCGCAACCCTAGCCGCGTCGAAGTCACTCCCTCGCGCATCACCGCGCCCGCAGCCAGCGAAACATCTTCTGAATGCTCAATCACCGGAAGATCCAGCGACCGGCAATAATCCATCACCTGCCGAGCCAGCTTCGCCGTCACGATCGGTTTTCCATCATCTGAAACCGCGACGATCCCCGCTTCCTTCATCGCCGCGATTTCCGCAATCGCCTCACCTTTGCTCCCTACCGACGCCGCGCCAATCGGCCACACCCGCACGCTCCCGCCTGCCTTTGCGCGATCCAAAATAAACCGTGTCACCGACGCATTGTCATTCACTGGCTTCGTATTCGGCATACAGCAAACCGCCGTAAACCCGCCGCGCGCCGCCGCCCGCGTGCCCGTCTCGATCGTTTCCGAGGACTCGTGCCCAGGTTCGCGCAAGTGCACGTGAAGATCAATAAATCCCGGCGCAACAATCAATCCGGTCGCATCAAACACTTCCGTGCCCTGTACCGCCGCTATCTTTCCCGCTGGCCCGACCTCTTTGATCTTCTCCGCATCCAGCAACACGTCGAGCGCTGCGTCCGTCTTCGACGCCGGATCAATCACGCGCCCGTTCTTAATCAGAAGCATTCGCCGATTCCTTGCGTTTCACTTCCAGCGCCGGATGCGTGTCCGTCTCCGCAGCGCCGCTAATCAGCAGATACAGAATGGCCATTCGAACCGCCACCCCGTTCGTCACCTGCTCCAGCACGCACGACTGCGGCCCGTCCGCCACCTCCGGAGTAATCTCTATCCCGCGATTCATCGGGCCGGGATGCAGCACAATCGCCTTCGAGCTCGCTCGGCGCAGCCGTGCCGCATTCAACTGGTACAGCAAAACGTAATCGTTCGCCAAGAGCGGCGGATCATCCAGCCGCTCCGTCTGCACCCGCAGCATCATAATGACGTCCGCGCCTTCCAGCGCCTCTTCGATCCGGTAGACGCAGCGAATCGCCGTCCCCGGCGCGATTTTTTCCAGCTCGCGCGGAACCCACATCGCCGGCCCGCACAAAGTGAACTTGCACCCAAATTTTCCCAGCAGGTGAATGTTCGAACGCGCCACGCGGCTGTGCAGGATGTCGCCCAGAATCGTCACGTTCAAATTCTTGATCGTCCCCAGCCGGTCGCGAATCGTCAGCGCATCCAGCAATCCCTGCGAAGGATGCTCGTGGGTGCCGTCGCCCGCGTTCACCACCGGAATGTCCAGATGCCGCGCCACGTAATTCGGCGCGCCCGATGCTGCGTGCCGCATCACCAGGCAATCCGGCTTCATCGCATTCAAATTGAAAACGGTGTCCAGCAGCGTCTCGCCCTTTTTCAGGCTGGACGCCTCCGCTTGCAAATTCATCGTGTCCGCACCCAGCCGCGATGCGGCTGCCCCGAAGCTGATGCGCGTGCGCGTCGACGTTTCAAAAAACGCAAGCGCCACCGTTTTCCCACGCAGCGTCGCCAGTTTTTTCAGAGGATGCTTCTGAATTTCCTGAAAAGGCTTGCTTTGATCGAGAAGAAATCCGAGTTCGTCCGCGGTGAGCGGTTCGAGGGCCAGCAAATCGCGGAAGTTTGTACTCAATGTCCCTTCTCGAAAGTGGAACTAGGCAATTCCAGGGAAATTTCCAAATCTACTCCACGCGGTCAACCAGTACCACGCGTTCTTCCTTGTCGATCTCCCGCAGCCGCACTTCGATAATCTCCGTGTCGCTGGTCTGCACCCTGCGCCCGATGTATTGCGCTTCGATTGGCATTTCGCGGTGCCCGCGGTCGATCAGCACGCACAGCGAAACGCGCTTCGGCCGCCCGAGGTCAAACAGCCCGTTCATCGCCGCGCGAATGGTTCGCCCCGTATAAAGGACGTCATCGATCAGCACCAGGTCCATGTTGTCGACACCAAAAGGAATGTCCGAGGACCGCAGCACCGCCTGCGGCGCCACTTTCGAGAGGTCGTCGCGGTATAGCGTAATGTCCAGCACGCCTACCGGCACGTCCACGCCGTCGATCCCGCGCATGGCGTGGGCGATGCGCTGCGCCAGCGGCACTCCGCGCCTCACGATCCCGATCAGCGCCAGATTTTTCGTTCCGCCACTTTTTTCCACGATTTCGTGCGCCAGCCGCTGCAGCGTGCGGTCGATCTCCGGCGCGGACATCAATTGTGTTTTTTCGACGATGCGCATGGTCGGGTAATCCTATCATCCCTGACCACGCCGCGGTCAATCCAGTCCGAGATCATCGAACTGTAATGGGTCATAGTAAACTCTTGGGCGGATTGGGGAGGCGGTCTTGGCCATGTTTCCTAGAACACTCTTGTGGAAGCGCTCTCTTTTGCAGCAAGGGACGGTTGCCGCGGCAGTATTTCTCGCTGCCAGCATTTTGTTGGTGGAACGGACCGTGGCCCAGGCCCCGCCGCCGCGCGCGGCAGCTACCAAGGCATCGCCTACGTTCGCAAAGCCTAAGCTAGTCGTGCTCCTTGTCGTGGACCAGATGCGTGGCGACTACGTCGACAAATTCCTCGGCCAGTGGACCGGCGGCCTCAAGCGCCTCGTCGAGGAAGGCGCGTGGTTCCGCGACGCCGCCTATCCCTACGCCACCACGGAGACGTGCGTCGGCCACGCCACCATCTCCACCGGGGCATTTCCCGCCACCCACGGCATGGTCGCTAACGCTTGGTGGGATCGCAAAGAGCAGAAAATGGTCACCTGCACTTCCGACCCGGATCCCGGCGTAAAGAACATAGGGTATGGCGACGCCACTCCGAAAGGCGCGGACACTGCCTGGCGTATGGCCGTGCCCTCGTTTGCCGAAGAATTGAAATTTCAGACCAGCGGCGCAACGCGCGTCGTGACGTTTTCCCTGAAGGCCCGCGCCGCCCTCACCATGGCCGGACACAAAGCGGATGCTGCCACCTGGTTCGACAGCGGCGCGTGGGTCACCTCAAATGCCTACGGCACTTTGCCCTTCCTGGAAGAGCAAGCCAAATCCCACCCGGCGAAAGCAGACTTCGGCAAGACCTGGTCGCTTTCCCTCCTGGAAAGCGCCTATTGGTACGGCGAAAAAGCTCTCGGCGCCGTCCCTCCCGACGGTTGGAATTTCACGTTTCCCCACCCGCTTCGTGGAAAGTCAGGCGTCGGTGAACCGGACAGCGCTTTCTACGAACAATGGGCCTCGAGCCCCTACGCTGATACGGCTCTGACCGAACTTGCCGAAAAAGCCGTGGACGCCCTGAAGTTGGGCAATTCGAACGGAACCGATTTTCTCGCCGTCAGCTATTCTTCCGTTGACTACGTGGGCCACGAATTCGGCCCACGCAGCCGCGAAATTCAGGACATTCTTGTGCGGCTGGACAAAGATCTCGGCAATCTTTTCGCGCATCTGGATCAGAAGGTCGGCCGCGGAAATTATGTCGTCGCGCTCAGCGCGGACCACGGTGTAGTGCCCATTCCCGAAGACATGCAAAAAACTGGCGCCGACGCCGGCGTGCTCCATTTGCCCGAAGTGCAGGAGCGCATCGAGAAGGCTCTCGAATCTTTCAACTATGCAAAGCCTGCCGTTGCGCGCATCTCCGGCAGCGACGTTTATTTCGCGCCCGGCGTCTATGACAAGCTGCAGCAGGATCGCGCAGCGTTACAGGTCGTTTTGGATGCGGCGCTGGCGCAACCCGGCGTTGCCGCCGTCTATCGCGCGGAGGAATTGAAAGACCGTCCCGCTACACAAAGTCCCGCTCTCAGCGCTTTCGCGTTCAGTTATTTTCCCGGCCGCAGCGGCGACCTATTTGTTCTTCCAAAGCCCTACTGGTTGATGGACAGCACTCCCGCCGGAAAGTCGCGCTCCTACGGCACCGGCCACGGCGTGCCCTACAATTACGATCAGCACGTCCCCGTCCTGCTGATGGGCTTCGGCATCCAGCCCGGCCAATATTTCCAACCCGTCACGCCCGCCGACATCGCCCCAACCTTTGCCGCCCTCTGCGGCATCACCCTCTCCTCCCGCGACGGCCACGTCCTCGCCGAAGCCTTGAAAAAGCCTGCTGATGCCCGCGCCGCAGCTCCACTTGCGCGGCCGGTGCTGCGTTGAAGGAGTGGACAGTTGCCTGACGAGTTGAAGAACCTTGATTTGTCCTCCAAATCCTTTGACCAATTCGTGGAGTTCTTTTTCTCTCGAAAAGTTGTACAGGATCAAGAACAATTTGATTATTTCTTGAACGACTTAGCGGGGGAGCAGTACGACGAAGCTGTTCCTTCTTCACCCGCAGTCTTACTCAAGCATATGACCAAGCTGTTCTCGGAGTTTGGTCAAATTGCAACCAAGTATTCACTAGCGCAGGTTGACCAAGCGGTTTGGGGCATTCTTGGTGCCAATCTGCGATTGTATGAATTTTTGTTTGATACCTCGGTTCCATTGCCGAATCGTCTGGAATGCATTCGCTCCATGTTCTATGTCTATTCTGACTTTGTTGTGATTGCGAAGTATGTCTGGGATACGGCCCAAATAGTTTTCGCTCCGCCATTTAGTGTTAGTACTCTATAAGTCATGAAGCCAAAAACTGATTGGGTGTCAGATTTTGTGCGAGTGGAACAGGCTTCGTGCTATCCTTTCTCACGAAGTGAGCTCCGCTGGCGCCGTTGACCTCAGCGTAAAAATTGGCGCGTTGCGCCTGCGGAATCCTATTCTCGCCGCCAGTGGAACCTTCGGTTACGGCCTCGAATTCGCCCACCTCGTTGACCTGAACCGCCTCGGAGGCTTCGTCACCAAGGGCCTTTCCCGCGAACCCATCGAAGGCGCCCCCGCCCCCCGGCTCTTCCCCACCCCTTCGGGGATGCTCAATGCCGTTGGCCTCCAGAATGTCGGCGTCCGGGCCTTCGTAGCCGAAAAACTCCCGGTACTGCGAAAATTCGATACGGCGGTCATTGCCAACGTCTTCGGCTACACCCTAGAGGACTACGTCGAGGTGATCCGGGTCTTGGAAGACGCGGAGGGGCTGGCCGGCTACGAACTCAATATCTCCTGCCCCAACGTCAAAAAGGGGGGCATGCAGTTCGGCAGCGATCCCACCGAGGTAGCAGAAGTCGTCGGAGCCGCCCGAAAAGCCACCTCGAAGCGGCCCCTTTGGGTCAAGCTCTCCCCTCTTGTTACAGACATTGGACTTATTGCTCGCTCGGCCGAGGAGGCCGGAGCCGACGCTCTGACCGTGGCAAACACCTATCCCGCTATGGCCCTGGATTACCGTACCGGGAAGTCATGTCTGGGGAACGCAACCGGCGGTTTGTCGGGTCCTGCCATTAAACCCATTACTTTGAAGCTCGTCTGGGAAACGAAGAAGGCCGTCAAGACACCAATTGTGGGCCTAGGAGGTGTCGAGACGGTCGAAGACGTGCTTGATTACCTGGCTGTAGGCGCTTCGGCGGTACAGGTCGGCACGGCCAGCTTTACTGACCCGAGGGTCAGTGAGCAACTTGTCGAGGCCCTTACGAACGTACTATTTGAAGCTAAGCCGTTTACTTTGAATGAGATAAGGGACAAATTTCTAGCAGAAAATGGTTGACATAATGACTCCCCTCTGCTACACTTTTCTGGATTTGAGTAGCACAAAGAACACACTATGAGACATCGACTATTCATGAGCTGGGCTGCACTGCGGTGGGTACTCCTCATGTTCCTCATTGCTCCGGGCATGGAAGCACCTCTCGTGGCGCATCTGAATCAACCCGTGAAGCCGATTAAAACCTGGGTGGGTAATTCTAGTTGGTATGGTCCCGGGTTCAATGGCCGCAAGACCGCCAATGGCGAGCGCTTCGACTCCGAAGCCCTCACTGCGGCACACCCCAATCTTCCTTTTGGGTCTGTGGTCCGTGTGGTGAACCCCCGGAACGGCAAGTTCGAGCTGGTGCGTATCAATGACCGGGGTCCCTATCAAGAAGGGCGCGAAATTGATGTATCCTATCGTGTCGCCCGGAAAATTGGCTTGATCCATTCCGGCGTGAGCCAGGTACGGCTCGAGCTCATGGCACTGCCCGAGAAGCACTGACCCCGAAGGAGTCGGGGTCGCTTATGACCACGACGACCTTCGACGCCCATCCCCGCAGTAGCCTGATCGTCGCTCTCGATTTTGATTCGCTTTCCACAGCTGTGAAGTTCGCGAAGCAGGTTGCCGATCTCGTAGGCATGTTCAAGATCGGCAACCAGCTCTTTACCGCGGCAGGCCCCGCTGCCGTTAAAGAAGTCGCCGCGCTCGGTCCGGGCATTTTCCTCGACCTGAAATTTCACGACATACCCAACACTGTTGCCGGGGCCGTGCTTTCTTCGGCAGCCATGACCGGCGTTCAGCTCGTCAACGTGCACGCGCTTGGTGGCAAGGCCATGCTCGAAGCTGCAGTGCAGGCCATCAGCGCGGGCGTGCCGATGGGTGACGACCGGCCGCGCCTCCTGGCAGTGACCATCCTGACGAGCATGGATCAGAAGACCATGAAGGAAGTGGGGATCAACGGCGCACCCAAACTTCGTGTCGTGAAACTGGCGCAACTTGCAAAAAAGGTTGGCGTCGATGGTGTCGTCGCTTCGGTTCAGGAAGCCAAAGCCATTCGAAAGGCATGCGGCCGCGATTTCCTGATTGTTACACCCGGTGTTCGCCCGAAAGATTCCGAAGTCGAATCCAAATCAGAAGATCAATCCCGGAAAGCTACACCGACCGAAGCGATTCGCGCCGGCGCCGACTTCTTGGTAGTTGGCAGGCCGATCATTGCCGCCGCCGATCCGCGCGCCGCCGTGCAAGCCATCGTCGAAGAAATCGCTGCCGCGAAGTAGTCTTCGCAGTTTGACCCCCGATTCTTTCCTCCAGTAGCATCCAAAGCGGTAAAAGCGTTCGCTCATTCGAACCATGTCCACTGCGATGAAAAGCATTATTGTTGGCACCGCCGGGCACATTGACCACGGCAAATCGACGCTGGTCGAAGCGCTGACCGGCACGCACCCGGATCGTCTTGCCGAAGAGAAGCGCCGCGGAATCACGACTGATTTGGGTTTCGCTTTCCTGGAAGAACATGACGCGCGCTTCGGCTTTGTAGACGTTCCCGGCCATGAAAGATTTATCAGCAACATGCTTGCAGGCGCAGCGGGGATCGATGTGTTGCTCTTGGTGATTGCGGCGGACGAATCGATCAAGCCGCAGACGCGCGAGCATTTCGACATTTGCCGATTGCTGGGAGTAAAGCGCGGCGTGGTGGCGCTCACAAAGAGTGACATGGTGGACAGCGAGACACTGGAGCTGGTGCGGATGGAGGCGGAGGAATTCCTGCGAGGATCGTTCCTCGAGCGTGCGCCGATTGTGCCGGTGAGCGCGAAAACAGGAGCCGGACTCGGCGAGCTGAAGAGAGCATTGAGCGACGCGGCAGCAAACGCGTCTGCGAAGGATGCAGCGCGATACTTCCGGCTGCCGATTGATCGCGCATTTGCGATGAAAGGATTTGGATCGGTGGTGACGGGGACGCTGATCTCCGGAACCGTCGGCGCGGGCGATGAAGTGGAATTATTTCCGCGCGGCGAACGGCTGCGCGTGCGCGGCGTGCAATCCGGGGGAAAATCCGTGGAGCGCGCGACGCCGGGGCAGCGCACTGCGGTAAATCTCGCGGGAATCGAGCACACCGCACTGAAACGCGGAATGGTGCTGGCGGCGCCGGGAAAATTCAGGAAGACGCGACGGATCGATGTCCGGCTCGAGCTGCTGCCATCCGCGAGAAAAATGAAGCAAGGCTCTCTGGTTCACTTTCACGCAGGAACGGCGGAGACGATCGCCGAAGTATTTTTTCACGGAGAGAAAGAATTGCAGTCTGGTACAAGTGCGGTCGCGAATTTTAAATTGCAAGATGAAGTGCTGGTGCTGCCGGGTGATCGCTTCATTGTGCGGCAGTTTTCTCCGGTGGTGACGATTGGTGGAGGCACGGTGCTGGATCCGCTGGCGCGGCGGCCGATGCTTCGGGATACGGGACGCGCGCCGTTTCTGGAAACCCTCGAGCGGAAGGGCAACCCGGAAATCCTCGCGGCGATGACGGAGCGAGCGCTGCTGGGGCTTGGATATGAAGAGATTGTGGCGCGAACGGGCTGGACGGAGAAAGAAATCCGGGGAGCTCTGGAAAAACTTCACGGAACTGGAAGCGTAAGAATCGCAACGAGAGAACCGCTGGTGCTGGTCTCCGGAAAAGTGTTCGAAGAAGTGTGTAAGAAAATTACGGAAAAAGTCGAAAGATTTCAAGGAGAAAACCCCTTGCTGCCGGGAATTGCGCGAGAGAATTTGCGCGCCAGCCTGGGAAAGCGCGTGCGCAGCGAGACTTTTCGCGCCGCGCTCGATGAATTGGTGGCGCAGAAAAAATTGGACGCCGCGGGCGAACTGGTGAAGAAAGCGGGATCGAGAATTGCGCTGCTTCCAGAAGAAACCAAGACCAAGGAACAGATTGAAGAAGCGTTTGCATCCGCGGGTTTGGCAGTGCCATCGGTGAAAGAAGTGCTGGCAAAACTTACGGTCGAATCAAAACGAGCCGAGAAACTTTTGCAGATTCTCTTGAGGGAGAGAAATCTGGTGCGCATCTCGCCGGAGCTGGTTTTTCACCGCCAAGCGCTGGCGGAATTGAAGGAGCAAGTTTCGGCTTACAAGAAGGCCAAGAGCGACAGGATTTCTGTGCCTGCCTTCAAGGAACTGACGGGGATCACCCGGAAATACGCCATCCCCCTCCTCGAATATCTCGACCGTGAGCGGGTGACGCGCCGTGCCGGGGACGAGCGTGTTATACTTTAAATTCACGCCGGTACCTCCTGGCGGCCGGCGTTCGGAATAGTGCTACGCTCTTGTCGGTAGGTTGTAGGAGGCAATATGGAATTCCCAATGCACTGGCTGATCATTCTGGTCGTGGTGCTGATCCTTTTTGGCGGCCGGAAAATTCCGGAGTTGATGCGCGGCCTGGGTGAAGGTGTCCGCGGCTTCAAGGAAGGGATGTCCGGTTCGCACGCGCAAAGCACGACTACACCTCCTGCTCAGACTCCTGCTGCGACGACGGAAAAACCGCCTGAAGAAAAGAAGTAGCGCGAAGAATGCTGAACATTTTGAAGAAATCGAAGTTGGGCGGCCCGTGTGGCCGCCCTTTTTTGTTGCCCACGCGTTACTTCACGCCATTGCCTGGTTATTTCGGACTGATTCCCAGCGAGGCGTCCAGCGGCGGACGGCAGCGACTGGGACACGGCACATAAAGGAATTCCCTGCTTGCTGATGAAGCGGCGGAGAGGGAATTGATCTTGCCCGGACGGTGCGGAATTGATTTCAGTTTGCGAACTGCTAGAATGGCGAGGCCCGGAAAGGAGTGCCGATGCCTCCTACGTTTGCGAATGGAAAGATCTGTTACATCGAGATGCCCGCCAACGACATCGCGCGCTCGGCCGACTTCTATAAAGAGGTCTTCGGCTGGAACATCCGGAAACGCGGCGATGGCAGCACTTCCTTTGACGATACGGTCAACGAAGTTAGCGGAACGTGGGTGCTCGGGCGCCCGCCCTCCGGAAAGCCTGGGCTCCTGATTTACATTATGGTTGACAGCGTAGCCGCCACCGTTGACGCGGTGGTAGCCCACGGAGGCGAGATCGTTCAGCCGATTGGCGCGGACGCGCCCGAGATCACGGCGCGGTTCCGCGATCCGGGAGGAAACGTGATCGGCCTCTACCAGCAACCCGGCTGAGGCTAATCGTTTCTTTCGAGGTTACAGTGGGAATCCTCACCGAAGACATGAAGCGCCTGGTCAGTGAGCAGCGGCTCGGCTTCGTCGCGACGGTATGTCCGGACGGAGCTTCCAACTTGTCGCCTAAGGGAACGACCGCAGTATGGGACGACGATCACATCGTCTTTGCTGACATCCGTTCCCCCGCGACGGTCTCAAATCTAAAACGTAATCCGTCGACGGAGATCAATGTGGTCGATCCGATGGTGCGCAAGGGCTACCGCTTCAAGGGCGTCGCCTCGGTCCTCACGGAAGGAGCCCTGTTCGAACGAATACTGGATTTCTATCGCTCGGAGCGAAATCTCGACGAAGGCCGCATTAGGATTAGGTCATTTGTACTGGTCAAGGTCGACGAAGCCATGCCGGTCATTTCCCCCGCTTATGATCAAGGCCAGAGCGAAGAACAGGTGCGAGAGAAATGGCAGCGCTATTTTGATTCGCTGCAACGCAATATCCCCGCCGCCCGCCGGAAGGAAACATGATCGGCCTCTACCAGCAACCCGGCTGAGGCTAATCGTTTCTTTCGAGGTTACAGTGGGAATCCTCACCGAAGACATGAAGCGCCTGGTCAGTGAGCA
>WNFH01002259.1_pt1 | contig 13377 bp, 10 predicted proteins | sample 5400411 | NCBI WGS metagenome assembly WNFH01 (sample SAMN13153347, study PRJNA577476) | soil metagenome | isolation source: 200 cm saprolite under Douglas fir tree site 2 hole 3 | place: USA:California | collected 2015-04-18
CGGAAGCGTTCGACAACAGCGTCCACCAGCGGCAGCGATGAAAGGCGGGATCATCGGATTTGGGAGTTTCTTCCAGGGCACGGTGCTGGAATAGTTCGCGCACCGAAGCCGGGAACTGAGCAAGCATGCCGTACTTCGCCGCGATCGTGTAGCAGTCGTTCACGCTCGTGGAATCGGGCATAGTGGGCCCAGAAGCCAGTGCATCCGGCGTGTTGTCGGGGACGTCGGAGACCAGCAGCGAAACCGGCTGAGCCGGATGGGCGGCGCGGGCCAGCCTGCCTCCCTTGATGGCGGAAAGATGTTTGCGGATGGCATTGATCTCAGCGATGGGCGCGCCCGACAGCACGAGCGCGCGGTAGGTCGTGACCAGATCTTGCAAAGAAATCTCGCTGTTGATCGGCTTTTCTGCCATCGACGACCCGCCGCCGCTGAGCATGAAAATCACCAGCGACGACGCATTTTGCCCGCTGAGCGACTTCAACATGGCCTCCGCCGCACGAACTGACTCCTGGTTCGGAGTGGGATGCCCGCCCCGGAAATAGCGAAAGCCGCGCGCCTGCGAAACCGGCTCAACCGAACTGGCCACGATGCCTTCGAAGCGAGGGCCCGCTTGCATCTCCAAAGAATTCACCAGAGTTTGGGCGGCTTTCCCGATGGAAATCACCAGCACCCGGCTGTAGGAGTCGAGATCGTAAAGGTCTTCACGGATGCGCAGCACACCTCGCTCACAGTAAACGTGCCGCTGGAAAGCTCGATCGATGGCGGCTTCCGCGAGGGCATGCTCGAAAAGCTGCCGGGCGGTGACGCGCATGTCGACGGCGAGCCGCTCTCGGTCGGCGCCGTAACGAGCAAACATGTCGAAGATTATACGAGTCGGACGACTTCCCTCACCCAAGTCTCAATCGCCTCCCGCAACTCGCGCAACCGGCCCTCAAAGAAATGATCTGCGCCTTCGATCAGCACCAACTTCCGCGGTGCAGATAAAGATTCAACCAAGCCTTGCAGTTGTGCACGCGGACCGAACTGGTCGCGCCCGCCGCTCACGACCAGCTTAGGTTTCGCGCAGTTCTGGAGAAAGCCAAAGTCGTACGCTCGATTGTCAACCGCCGTTACTGGAAGGCCCAGGGCCATTACTGCTTTCACCCGCGCATCCGGGCACGCGGCTTGCAAACCGACCGCAGCACCAAACGAGAATCCGGCAAAAATCAAAGGCAGATGAAATTCGTGAGCCAGCCAGGCGAGCGCGGTGCGCACGTCGTCCACCTCGCCGCGGCCATCATCGTGCTCGCCCAGGCTCAGTCCAGTGCCCCGAAAATTGAAGCGCAGCACCGGAAACCCAAAACCGTTCAGCGCCTTCATGGTGTGAAAAACGACTTTGTTGTGGAGGGTTCCACCGTAAAGCGGATGCGGATGGCACACCAGGGCGGCATGCGTAGCATTCTCGGCGCCTGCGTTCAGCTGCGCCTCAAGCCTTCCGGCTGGACCGTCGAGAAACAGCGAGCGGATTGGACTGGCCTGCGTGTGCATGGTAGTGCAGTCGAAACCAGCATAGTAGCCGAGTGATTGTGTACCCTGCGGCGCTAAATCCCATTGTCATCCCGAGCCCAGATTTATCCCGCGACCTGAGCTGCCTCGGAGTGACAAGGGGACAAGCTGCTATCAGCCTGCACCGCCGAAAGGCGAGAGATTCTCCGTAACAGTAGGTTATCCTCTCCCCATGGATGTTGTCGCCTTCACGCGTCAGCTGGTGGACATCGAGTCCGTCTCGGGCAACGAGGGACCGGTCGGCGATTTTCTACATCGCGAACTCGGCCGGCTGGGTTACCAGGCAAGAAAGCTTCCCGTCGAAGGCGAGCGCTGTAACGTGTTCGCAAACACGCCAGAACAACCGCGACCTGCCATTGTTTTTTCCACCCACATGGACACAGTTCCGCCGTTTATTCCGTCCTCCGAAGCCGCCACCCGCATCTATGGCCGTGGCGCCTGCGATGCCAAAGGGATCATTGCAGCCCAAGTCGCGGCGGCGGAGCGGCTGCGGCAGGACAGCATACATGTCGGGCTTTTGTTTCTGGTGGGTGAAGAGCGGGACAGCCTGGGCGCCAAAGTGGCTAACCAGCACTCTCCCGGCTGCAAGTTTCTGGTTAACGGCGAGCCCACGGAAAATCGGGTTGCGATCGCGTCCAAGGGAGCGTTGCGTGTCGAACTGACCGCGCAAGGACGCATGGCGCACTCGGCCTATCCGGAGCTGGGCGAATCGGCGATCGACAAGCTGCTGGAAGCGCTGAATCGCTTGCGGGCCATGAAACTGCCGGCGGTGGATGGAATCGGCCCGACCACACTGAACATTGGAGTGATCGAGGGCGGCCGCGCCCCGAATGTGGTTGCGGATCGGGCGCAGGCACAGTTGCTTTACCGGATAGTCGGGCCTGCGCAGGTCCTCAGGCGGCAGATTGTGGAAGCCGTCGGGTCTCTCGCGCACGTCGAGTTCACACTGGAAATTCCGTTCGTCCGCCTGCGCAGCCTCGATGGCCTGCCCACCATGGTTGCCGCCTTCACCACCGATATTCCTGCGCTCAGCAACTGGGGACAGCCGCTGCTTTTCGGTCCAGGATCAATCCACGTCGCCCACACCGAAGGCGAGTACGTGGAGAAAAAGCAACTGAGCGATGCGATCGATTTGTACTGTTCGATCGCCAAGCGGCTAGTATCCTGAAGACTAACCACAGAGGACACGAAGGAAGACGAAAAAAATTCAGTCATCGTAAAGGCCGCGAAGGATCCCCGCGATGGGCGGAAAGAAATTCAGGCTCGTTCCTCGCGGCTGTTTTGCGAACTTTGCGGTTGAAAGATCCTCCCGATCCCCACGTGATACTTCGGCGCGGTAGACTAAAGGGATGACCACCCAGACGCTCAACTCGCTCTCCAAGGCCTCTTCCGCCTACCTGCGCTCGGCCATGCATCAGCCCATCCAGTGGCATGAGTGGGGCGAGGAGGCTTTTGCCGCCGCCCGCCAGGAGAACAAGCCCATCCTGCTCGATATTGGCGCCGTTTGGTGCCACTGGTGCCACGTAATGGACCGCGAGTCCTACGACGATCCCGAAGTGGCGCAGATCGTGAATGAACGCTTCGTTGCGGTGAAGGTGGACCGCGACGAGCGCCCGGACATTGACAGCCGCTATCAGGTGGCAGTCAGCTCCATCAGCGGGCAGGGTGGTTGGCCACTCACGGCGTTTCTCACGCCGGACGGCAAGCCGTTTTACGGCGGCACCTACTTCCCGCCCAATGAGCAGTTTGGGCGTCCCAGCTTCAAGCGAGTGCTGCTGGCCATCTCCGACGCGTATCACGAAAAGAATGGCGAGGTGGCGGAGCAGGCGAAGATGGTGGAAAGCGCCATCTCTCAGGCCGAATCCTTCTCTGGGAAGAGCGCGGCGTTCTCGCCCAGCGTCATTGACGAAATCGTGCAATCAGCAGTGAGGATGTTTGATCCCAGCCACGGTGGCTTCGGAAGTGCGCCCAAGTTCCCTCATCCTGCCACCCTCGACCTCGTTATTCACCAATATGCGCGCTCAGGGGACGAACAACTGCGCAACGTTTTCCTCACCACGCTAGAGAAGATGGCCCGCGGCGGCGTGTACGACCAGCTTGCCGGCGGATTTCATCGCTACTCGGTGGATGAACGCTGGGTGGTGCCGCACTTCGAGAAGATGTGCTACGACAATTCCGAACTGCTGAAGAATTACGTGCACGCTTATCAAGCGACGGGCTCGGAATTCTTCGCGGCCATTGCGCGCGACATCATTCGCTGGATGGATGACTGGCTCAGCGACCGCCAACACGGTGGCTTTTACGCCTCCCAGGACGCTGACTATTCCATGGACGACGATGGCGATTACTTCACCTGGACTTTGCAGGAAGCACGGTCAGTGCTCATGGAAGAAGAGGCCATTGTCGCCTGCCTGCACTACGAGATCAACGAAATCGGTGAAATGCACCACAATCCGGCCAAGAATGTTCTGTACGTACGGGCCTCAGTGGAAGAAATCGGGAAACGGCTGAGCCTGCCTCTGGAACGCGTACAGGTGGTGCTCCAATCGGCCAAGGAGAAGATGTACGCCGCTCGCCTCAAACGGCCCACACCTTATGTGGACAAGACTGTCTATGTCGGCTGGAATGCGCTTTGCGTTTCGGCATACCTAGAGGCAGCTAAGGCACTGCAACTCGATGCTACCCGGCATTTTGCGCTGCGTTCGCTGGACCGCATTCTGGCTGAGGGCTGGCAGGGCGAGCGCGGGCTGCTGCACGTGATCGCCTATTCTGATGCACAAACCGGCCGGCGCCAGGTCCGGGGGCTGCTCGATGATTACGCCTTCACCGCAATCGCCTGCCTGGACGCATATGAGGCCACTGCCGACCTCAGCTACTTCAACTTCGCGCGACGCATTGCGGACATGATGATGGACCGCTTCTTCGATCCTGTTTCTGGTGGCTTCTTCGACACAGAGAACGCCACGGGCGAACAGAAAGCACTCGGCGTGCTGGGCACGCGCCGCAAACCATTTCAGGATTCTCCTACTCCCGCTGGGAATTCCGTTGCAGCAATCGGGCTGCTGAGGCTCCACGCTTACACCAACTCCCAGGGTTATCGCGACAAAGCGGAGCAGACCATCGAAGTTCTTGCCGGAGCGGCGGGCCAGTACGGAATTTTCGCTGCCACCTACGGCATTGCCGCAGTGCATCTCTCACAATCGCACACACAGGTCGTAATCATTGGAGACGGCGAACTGGCAAACCGCCTTTACACCGCGGCGGTGGCGCAATTCACCTTGGGCAAGGCAGTGCTCAAGCTGGAGCCGAACGAGGCGGCGCCGCAGAATCTTCCACCTGCATTGGCGGAAACCATTCCTCATTTGCCTGTGATAAAGGAAGGAAAAATAGCGGCTGTAATTTGCTCTGGTTTCACCTGCCAGCCACCTATCTTCGATCCCGACAAACTGACCCAAAGCTTGCGCCGCACCCAGGAAAAAAGCGGCTAAACCCTGAGCGAGAATTCGCCAAAGAAAAAGAGGGCTGACCTTGCCTCTCGCAATCGGTCAGCCCTTCTAAACCTTAAAGCCGCAAGGCGGCTCAAATTGCAAACAGGTTACTGCGGGCAGGGTCTCTTTGGATTGCAGGACGGGATCGGTCCACCGTCAGCGTGAAGCATCGGAGTGGCAACCGCCACATACGTGCAAACCAAACCTACCATCAGGATTAACATCCTGACCGCACGTTTCATGGATTGTTCTCCTTGCGTGCCGGTTCCCTGGGAGCGGAAACCCTCACGGGCAGGCATTATACAGTGGGTGCGCAAGTCCTCCAGCCCAAGGTCTCAAGTTTGGTCGCTTTGTCGCCTCGGTTAAGCCCGGCACGACCACAGGACAGTCCTGCTTCCCCATTATTTTCAACAAGATAAAAACATCTCAAGGAAACGGTTCAGTTTTCTGTTCCCCGGGAAGCAAAGACAAGAGTGTAAAGAGGCGAGTCACTGGAGAGGAAAGGCTGGAGCCGCTAGCTGCTGGTGGATTGGCAAAACAATTCAGGAAGGCAGTCACGGCTTGGAATTTCACTTGCGGCCGGAGCAGCCCAGCTTTTGGGGTTTTCGATAACGAGCGTTGTCCCTCAAGCAGACCCCCGGACACCCCCCTCCTGCAGCTCGGCTCGCGCCAGAAGATGGTCAGTTCGCGATCGGTGTGTCATGCAGGTCTTGCGATCGAAGTGTTCTCGTCAGCAACAGTTGCAGGGCTCCGATGCAAGGCAGCCCTGGTTTCAGGTCAGCTAAGTTTTCGAGGCAAGGCGCTGCGGGGAAATAGGAAGACGGAGGCTCACGGAAGACGGCTCCTGGCGGGAAGTCAGTGCAACCGCAGTCCGTTCACGCGCAGAATCTCCGTTTGTGCGCGAGAACGCTCGGTCCACCATCCCCTCAAACATAGGTATGAGAGAATCGCGGGTGACGGGATGCTGGAGATCACCGAGGCTCTGGTCCCACCGTTGCGACATCAGTAGGTTGGCCGATGCCTCCTGCATTGGGCTCTTTACCAGAACGTAGCCTAACCACGTGAGCACGGCGCAATTGTAAAAGGCCATATTCGCCAAGCTGGTGGCGGTTTCGCTCCGGCAACCAACCGCCCGGAGCGCCACCAAGATCAGCTCGGCAGTGGCAAAGCTCCCGAAGCCAAGAGCGATGCCGAAACTGTGCTGCCGCCAGGAAACGCCCAGATATCTGGAGAAAACCAGCAGGAAGAGGATCAGGCCGACTTGAGTGACCCGTACGCAGCGTTGAACCGTGAGAACGGCTTGAACCAGGGCACCCTGATCGGTCGCAGGACTGGCCGCGGCCACTACACCTGCCGCCAACAGCATAACCAGAGCGGCCCATTTGAACAGCACCGAGCCGAGGTCCTGCAGCGTGTGATAAGGGCGGAACACGTCCAAGAAAATCTCGTGAATCACCTTGAACCCTATCGCCAAACTGATCCCTGTGCAGATCCAATATGTGTAGAAGAAGTACTCGTAACTTGCCTTCAAGAAAATGGGGAATACGGTCACGAATATCAAGACCTGAGACAGGATGTAGACAAAGAACACGGGGAAAGTCCGGTGCAGCCTGCGCCGGAACATCACCGCCGCAACCGAGAGTTGGAGCACCGGATGGGTAATCCACAGCGCGTAGTAAGCAAGCTGGGTCTTGTGATTCATCGGGCTGCTTCCCTGCCAGCCGCTGAACCTCACGGTTGACAGACGATACAGGCTCAATCCTCTCCCAACATGAAACCTTAGCAGTTCTACTCCAATGGTCAATGGACGAAAGTAACCAGAAGTAACGTTACCCTCGGGGGCCAACGTGATGCATCGTTGACAGGAATAATGGCCGTAACGGCCGGGAGGCCTGCAGAATCAGGCTTCTTGTGAATGCTTGGTGGGACAATTCGTCGGGCAGGTACTCTCACCCGAGACACCAGGACGCAGCCTTACAGCTCCGGCGATGCCTGGATGTATGCGCGCATCATTCGGACTTCATCGTCCTTTTCGTGAAGGTCGTGCAACAAAAGATCCCGCAGCGAGATTACCCCCCGAAGTTGCTTGCCTTCACAGACTGGCAGGTGCCGGAAGCCATGCCGCCGCATCAGCAGCATGCAGGTTTGCAGATCCTGCTGTGGGGTCACAGTGAGAGGGTCGCCGGTCATCACTTCTTCGACTCGAGTAGTTCGTGGATCGCGCTCCTCGGCCACGACACGCTTCATCAGGTCCCGTTCGGAAAAAATGCCCACCAGGGACCCATCGCGGAGCACCGGAACGGCCCCGATGTTACGGGCCACCATAGCTTTGGCCGCGTTGAGCACAGTCTGATTGGCGTCCGCATGGTAGGTATCCTGATTCTTGATTAGGTCGCAGATAGGCATTCGCAACTCCCGGGCCAGATTCTTCAGCCCCCAACGCAGCAAAGGTGCACGCGCGGGGGAGTATATGACGAAACGAAACTGAGGAAAAGGGCCAATGTGGAGCACGGAGCCAGATCCAGCAGACGCGCCCTCAGGGTTCGAACGCGTGCTTGCCTTCGACGCCAGCCCCCGGCAAGGCTGGTAAAGTCATTGGCTTTCATCGAGGTAAAACATGTCCAGGATGCGGTTCTCGCTATTAATCAGCAGCACGCGTCCGTTGTAGACCACACGCTCCAGGTCGTGGGGCAGCGTGGGAAGCTGGTCCTCGCAGGCCAGTGGGAGGGACTGAACTTGCTTTTGCACGTCGGACGACAGGATTTCGCCGCGGCGGATCTGACGCTCCGACCCCGACGGCAATTCCGGGCGATCGGTTGTACCCGGCGGGAAGGCCGAAGCATGCTCGCTCACACAGTTGCGGATGATCCTGCGATCACGCAACGTGAACAGCGGTGGGTTGTCTTTCGCCGCCGTATCAGTCGCCGAAGTTGAAGTTGGAGTTGAAGCCGTGTTTGGAGTTGAGGTCGAAGTGGAAGAGGTTGCGGCCGGGGTATTCTCACCCGCCCCGCTCGCAGCAGGCGTTGTGACACTGGAAGCAGACGTCGTGACAAACGTAAGCACGGCCTCCGATTCCACTACCGCCGGGCGTTTGCCCGTGGCGGCGGCGGCACCGGTGCCCGCTGCCGCTCCGGCTCCGGCGCCAATCGCTGCCCCCTTTCCGCCACCGGCGATGCCCCCGATAATCGCTCCCAGCGCGGTGCCTCCGCCGATCTTGCCAACATTGCTTTTGGTATGCGACTCGCCCTTGATCACCAGGGGCTGGGCTGTGAGAGACATGGCGACCCTGCCGGAGCTCACGGTAACCAGGACCAAGTCCAGTTCCCCCGATTCGCTGAGCCGACCGGAGCGATGCACGTCGGTTACGCGCCCCATAACGTCCGCACCCTTCGGGTAGAGCACTTTCCCGTCTACTTCAATGGGTTCTTCCAGGGTTCCGTGGAAGGTGTCTCCGATTTGGCTTTCTTCACTGCTGAGCTTGTCGATCATGCGAACTTTTATGGTCGTGCCGGACGGAATGTCCGGTGCTTTTTGGGCCAACCCGGGCAACGATAAAACAGCAATCAGAAGCACTGACAGAGATGCGCGAATGAACGGGCGATATTTGCGGTCCATATGTCCTCACCTATTGTTAAGATTTCTGGTGTTCGAGCCAAGTAGCGCCTTTGGCTCCGGATGCGGCTGCAAGCCTTTAGGCTGCATTCGAAATTGGAAATGCTGACGCATCAGTCGCGGTTACCGATAAAAACGAAATAAGAACACGCCCACAGCGCCGTAGGGATTGTACCGCGTGGGCGTGTGGTGAAAACGATGTTATAGTCGTCGGAAACCTCGAGGTTTTCGATCACCGACGGCAAAGGCTGCGGTTCGACCAGAGCCAGGTAGGCCAGGAACTGATAGATGTTCGCACCGCCGCTGTCCCCCTGGGCGACGAAGGAAATCTCGGTGTTCTCTCCCGCGAAGTGCCAGCCGAGCGACGCTGCCAGTGCGACCGCGCCCTCGTAAGCCTTCGCAGAAACAGCACCGGGGCCGGGATTATCGAAGACGATGCGCAGTTTGCGCTCGTCCTCGCGGCTGAACTCACGCACTTTGAGCGAGCCCGACTTGGCGGTGGCCTTCCAATCCACGTGGCGCGCCGAATCCTCCGGCATGTATTCGCGGATGCGGTACAAATCGTAGCCTCGGCCGCGCGCGAATGTCTCAAACTCTCCGGTGATGAGCGGCAGCACCTCAAAAAACTCGTCCGCCGGTTCCACTGGCGGATACACAATGATTTCCCGGGTCAGAGGTACACGCCGCGTTTTGGTCAGGAAGGCAAACGGAAAGCGCGTTGCCAGCCCAAAACTGTCCTGCTCGTAGCGCCCGCGACGCTCAAAATGCAGTTCAACATCCGCCGTGAGTTCGCCGCCCGCGGGAACGTACGGAAAATAGGCCGACCCCTCGAAGATGTTTGGCGGCGCCGCATTTTCGGCAACGCGCCGCAGTTGACGGTCCGGCAGCTTGATCCATTGTTTCTCTGGCGGACGTCCCGTGGGGAAGCCGAAGGTTGCGGGCATCCAACGCCAGCGCTCGGTGGGCTTAGTTTTCTTGAACGAGACTACATTGACGGAGAAAGAGGGCAACCAGCGCCGCCGGTTTCGCAACACGATTCTCCCCAGCATCGCGCGGCCGGCGAAGACGTGCTCGGGCAGGCGAACATCCAGTTCCAGATCGCGCAATACCATCGCTGAGGCAAAGCCCGACACAAGAATCGCACCCAGCATTGCGGCCACGACGATGTAGAGCAGGTTGTTGCCCGTGTTCAGGGCTGCAATCCCGATCAACAGCACGGTCGCCACGTAGATGATCCCGACGCGGGTCACGTCGTAATCGAAGGCATCGCGGATGCGGGCGGCGGCCACACGCCGGGCCAGGTAGGGCACGGTCGTCAGGCCGACGATGGCAGCGAGCAGCAACGCAGCCGAAGCTAGAATGAGGGTGGCCCAGAGATTGCCGGACTCGCGGGAAACAGTCGAGAAGAGCGCGGCGCCGAAAGCCAGGGCCAGGCCCACCAGCGCCAAAAGAAAGCGCACCCATACCTCGGGGATCTCCGCGTGCAGCAGACGGCCCAATCGTCGTATGCCGGAGAGACGCGGTTGCTCAGCGGATGTCATCACATCGGGCATATGCGGGATTCTTAACTTCGAGGTTAGCACCGCACGGGACAGAGCATCAATCGGGTCCACGTTGGCGAGAAAGGCGCCGCAACCAACCGCCGGCTTTGATGGCGGCTTCGTCCGCGGTGCGGCTTATTTTCGGAAAGCGCGCTCGCAGTCTGCCCAGAAGGTGATGGGCCCAGATGTATTCCGAAGAAAGAATGATCAGGCCTATGAGGATGAATAGCACGCCCTGCAGGATCGGCAGAAACAGGCCCACGATTCCCAGCAGGATGAGGCTCCAGCCGGTAATCAGGACCAAGACGCGCTTTGCATACGGATTCATCAAAAGGTTTGGAAGACTCTGCGTCATCCTGAGGAACTTTGCAGGTCCCGAAGAATCTCGCGCGCAGTGGCACTTGCTCGAAAGTAGCTGCTGATGGCTAACAGAATTTCTTGCACTGCACGCTAGATCCTTCGTGGACTGAGGTCGACTCCAAGATGACGTCCTTTGTCAGTTCGCACTGCTGTGGCGCCGTCGCTTCCACCAAAAGAAGGCTAAAACCAGGGCAGCCGCCGCCAGCACGGTGATATTCACGCTCCTCACGACACGAACCACTTCCTCCCAGTGTCTGCCGAAAAAGTATCCCGCACTGGAGATCACAGTTACCCAGAGAGCCGCACCGAGGAAGTTGAAAACCACGAACTTGCGCCAATGCATGCGGAGCACGCCCGCCATCGGCCCGGCAATCACCCGCATGCCCGCGAGGAAGCGGGCAAAAAAGACAGCGATGGCACCGTAGCGCGCGAACAGCTCTTCTCCGCGCGCGATTGCGGCTGGCCGGATGTGCAGAGTCGTCCGGTAATGGTCCAGGAGTCGACGCCCGCCGTAATATCCGATGGCGAAGCCGATGTTATCGCCCAGCGTGGCGGCACAGATCCCAACGACGATTATGTACGGGAAGTGAAGGCGGTGTTCCGAGAAGGCCAGGAAGCTGGCCAGCAGCAGGACGCTTTCGCCTGGCACCGGCAGTCCCGCATTCTCCAGCAACAGCGCGACCGCAACCGCCCAGTACCCGTATTGAGCCAGGTATGTCCGGAGCAGGTCAAAGATATGCTGTGCCATATCAGAGATTTCCCAGCCGGCTTCGATTCAGAAACTCAGCCACTGCTCGATTGAATTCCTCCGGCACTTCTTCGTAGGGCAAATGCCCCACACCGTCAAACATCACCAACCGGCAGTCTTTGAACTGCTGGCGCAACTGCGCTGCTGATTCGAGGCTTACCGCGGCGTCCATGCTGCCCCAGATGAATAGGGTCGGAATGTGCGCAATCCGCGGCAGCGCGGATTTCAACTCTTTAAGATCCTGATTCCACGAGCGCAATACGCCGAGCCCGTACTCGAACGCACCGGGAATGGCAAGTGGTGCGGAGTAGCCTTTGAGCGTGCCCGGGCGAACGCGGCGCATGTCGCCAACCAGACGCCGCAGGAAGAAGCCGTGTGCGATCTGCATGTGAGGCGCAATCCAGAGGATCAGCGGCGAAATCGCTCCACAGCTCAGAAAAGCGGCGAACTGTTTCCCGTGCGCTGACCAGGGATTCACGGGGGCCGCGAGGATCAACCGTCGAATGCGATCCGGCGCCAGCACGGCAGCCGTCATGGCCACGGCGCCACCGTGCGAAGTGCCCAAGAGATCGCACGAGCTGACGCCCACGGCATCGAGGAAGCGCAGCAGACGTTCGGCGCAAGCCCGCAAGCTGCAGTCGAGATGCGGCGGTCGGTCGGAAAAACCGGTACCCGGCATGTCCACCGCATATACCGTGGCCTGTCGCGCGAAGACTGGCATAGCAAAGCGCCACGAAAACGAATACCCCAGCAATCCGTGCAGGAGGAGCAGCGCGGGGCCTGAACCGCTTCGCAAATACCGCATCCGCGCCCCGTCCAGGGCGACCCAATGTTCCTCGGGTGAGTAGCTGGTTTGCAATTTGCTTGACCGGGCTGATGTGCTCTGCACGTTGGTTTCTTTTTCGACTTCAGACAACTCGTGGACCGCACTGCGATTCTAACCAGGTGATATCGCCTCTGTCGCGTCTATGCAGGGGAGCTTCGGCTCCCCTGCTTTTTGTTTGTTATCCTGAGCGAAGCATGGCCATTGGTTGTTGCCGATGGCCAGGTAGAGTCGAAGGATCCCTGCATCCTCAACCGCATTTTTGTCACCGTAGGGGATCCACCCTCACGCGGCATAAGCGCTGCGCGGAGCTCACGCCTTGCTCGGGATGACATCACCTTGGGACAGAGGTCCTGAGGACTTGCCCCGCTTCTTGCCCAGCAGCTTCTTCAGCACCCTTACCCCTTTATCCACATGTTTCTCTTGCAACAGGAACGGCGGCAGGAAACGCAGCACCGTGTCTTGTGTGCTGTTGAAGAGCACACCCTCCGCCAGCGCCTGTTCCACAATAGGACGCGCCGGAACCTCAAGCTGGAGTCCTTGAATGAGACCTCGCCCGCGGACGTCCTGAGCCGCGGCACAGCGTTCCGCCAGAGCTTTCAACTCCTGCTGCAAGTACGCTCCTACACGGGTGACATTCTCCAGCAACCTTTCTTCTTCGATGATCGCCAGATATTCGAGACCAACGCGGCAGGCCAGCGGGCCGCCACCGAACGTGGTTCCATGCTGGCCAGCGGAAATCGCCGACGCTAACTCTTCTTTCGCCAGGAAAGCGCCCAAAGGCAGCCCAGCCGCGATCGGTTTGGCGATAGCCACGATGTCCGGCGTCACGCCGAAAGTCTGGAACGCGAAGATTGTGCCTGTGCGGCCCAACCCGCATTGGATCTCATCGAAGATCAGCGCGGCGCGATGGCGGTCGGCGAGTGCCCGGCATTCGTGCAAAAACTCGACGGAGCACTCGTAGATGCCGCCTTCACCGAAGATTGGCTCCAGCACGATGGCGCAAGTGTTGTCGTCCACCGCCGCATTCAGCGCTTGGATGTCATTCCGGGGGACAAACTTCACGTTCTCCAGAAGCGGCTCGAATCCTTTGCGGTATTTGTCCTGCCCGGTGAGCGACATGGCTCCGAAGGTGCGCCCATGATAGGAACCCTGCAGCCCGACCAGTTGACTCTTGGCGCTGCCGCCGATCCGGTGGCCCGCCAAGCGCGCCAGCTTAATCGAGCCTTCGATTGCCTCCGTGCCACTGTTCGAGAAGAA
>WNFH01002260.1_pt1 | contig 13372 bp, 14 predicted proteins | sample 5400411 | NCBI WGS metagenome assembly WNFH01 (sample SAMN13153347, study PRJNA577476) | soil metagenome | isolation source: 200 cm saprolite under Douglas fir tree site 2 hole 3 | place: USA:California | collected 2015-04-18
AAGCGATGAAGGTCAGATTGACCGCATTGAGCATGAGCTCAAACGACATGAGGATCACAATCAGGTTGCGCCGGATAATGACGCCGGCAACGCCGATGGCAAATAGGACCGCGCTTAAAATCAGATAATAATGAAGCGGCGCCATGATCGATTCATGCCTCTCTCTTCGCCAGGACGACGGCGCCGATGATCGCCACCAGGAGCAGGACCGAGGCGATCTCGAACGGCAGGACGAAATCCGTAAAGAGACTCTGCGCCAGCGACTCCGGGCTGCCGAAGGATTCCTTCAGGGACGCGCCTGGGCCGCCCGTCCTCAAAGAATTGGAAATCAAGAAAACGATCTCCATGATCAGAAGCAACGCCGTGAGCGAGCCGAAACCCCACCAAAACATTTGACGCCTTTCTAACACAGTCGGATTCAACAGCATGATGACGAAAAGGAAGAGGACCATGATCGCCCCGGCATAGACCAGGATCTGCAGGAATCCCACCATCGGCGCTTCCAGCGTGAGGAAGAGAACAGCGATGAGAAAAAGGGTCGCCACAAGAGCCATCGCGCTGCGGACGACGTTCCGTTGAAAGATCACCAACAGGGACGAGACCGTGGACAGGCCAGCAAGAATGAAAAAGAAAATTTCCGCGCTTGCCATGGTTTCAGGAGCTCTTCTGCAGGACTACGATCAACACCGCAGTGACCGCGACGTTGGCGAGGGCGAGGGGCAACAGCATCTTCCAACCCAGGCGCATCACCTGATCGTAGCGAAATCGGGGCAGGCTCCAGCGCAGCAAGATCTGCAACCAACAGAAGAAGATTACTTTGACCGTGAAGGCGACCACCTGCAGGAAGGTCACTGCCAGGTGCGGCAGCAGAAGCGTTCCGACCCAGGGGAAATGAAAACCGTCGCGCATGAGAAAAGGAACCTGCCAGCCGCCGAAGAAGAGCGTGGTGGTGAGACCCGCCGCGGTGACGATCTCGGCGAACTCGCCGGCGAAAAACATCAGGAACTTTCCGCCCGAGTACTCCACGTGATAGCCGGCGACCAGCTCCGATTCCGCCTCCGGGATATCGAACGGGATTCTCTTGGTCTCGGCGATCGCCGCGGTGAAGAAAAGCAAAAAGGCTACGGGCTGGAGAAAGATCCCCCAGGCCGGCAGCCAGCCCCAGAGGAGGTTCCCTTGAGCTCGCGCGATTCCCTGCAAGTCGAGCGTTTCATAAATCATAAGAACGCCGATGACCGAGAGGCCCATGGCGACTTCGTACGAGATCATCTGCGCCGAGCCCCTCACCCCTCCAAGCAGAGAAAACTTGTTGTCCGAGGCCCAGGCCCCGATCACGATCCCATAGACGCTTAAGGAGGCCATGGCGAAGATGTAGAGGATACCGACGTTGAGATTCGCCACCTGAAGGTTGATCACCCGATCACCCAGAATGAGAACGTCTCCGAACGGAATCACCGCAAAAGTCACGAGAGCCGGGAAGAGGGCCAGGCATGGAGCCAGAGTGTGCAGAAATCTGTCCCCCCGAGCAGGGACAAAATCCTCCTTGGTGAGAAGCTTGATCGGATCGGCGATCAAGGTATTGACGAGCCCCAAGCCGGCAAAGCCAAAAATCGACGCTCGATTGGCGCCGATCCGGTCTTGGATCAGCGCGCTCCCCTTCCGCTCGATCCAGCCCAGGACGCCGGCAAGATTGAGCACCATGAAGAGGACGAGCAGCGCTTTAGCCGCGATGATCCCGAGGTCAATCATCATCGTTACTTCGTCTCATCGCTGAGTTGAATTCCCAGCTCTCCGATGGCGGAATGGCTCAGCCCTCTATATCGGGAAATCTGCCGGGATATCTCCTGGAAGATCTCGGCGGGTGTCTGAGAGGAAATTTTTTCGCCCGCATCGGACAACAAGCGGGCAAAAATCTGCCAGTCGTGCAGCGCTCCCGGAGGGGGGACCAAGGCAGCGTTGAGTTTTTGGATTCTACCCTTGCGATTGGTGTAGGTGCCTTCCTTTTCGCCAAAATGGGTTGCAGGGAGAACCACATGGGCGAGCTTTGCCGTAGCGTTAAGATGTGTGTCCTGGACGACTAAGAAGGAAAGTTGCTCCAGCGCGTTGCGCATCTTCTCGCCGGCCTCAGGCAGTGACACCAGATCCTCGCCGACCACATAGGCGCCGCGAAACTTTCCCTCCAGCAGCCCCCGGAGCAGCGGCCCAAAGCCTCCGTCCGTGCTCACTCCCATCTCACGCGCACCGCGAAAATTCGGCGACCGATCCGGGCTCTTTAAAATCTTTTCTACCTCGTTCAGCCCTCTTTCCTGATAGAAGACCTCCAGAGCGGATTGGGAAGAGAGCTTCTTCATGAGCTTGCCGAAGAGAAAAGCCTCCTCGTTGGTGTTCCTGCCGGACAATACTCCCGCCAAGGGTTCGGCTTTCGCAAGACCGGTAAGCGCGGCCTTAAAGGCCGTGTTCCAATCCGTTGGGACGAGCCCACCCTCGTGCCGAATCAAAGGGGAGGTGAGCCGTTCCACTTCGGTTAGGGGGTGAAAGCAATATCTGCCCTCGTCGCAGATCCAATGGCTGTTGACTTCCTCATTGACCCGCGGCTTGAAGCGCGCAATGCGGTTCTGGTAGCTTTCAACGGAGATATTGCAGCCGGTGCTGCAGCCGGGACAGATGGAGGGCGTCTTTTTCAGATACCAGACCCTGACTTTGAAGCGAAAGTCGCGGTCCGTCAGCGCCCCGACCGGGCAGATATCGACGACGTTGACTGAAAGCGGATTGTCGAGAGTCCTGCCCGGAAAGCGCGTGATCGTGGAGTCGTCGCCCCGGTTGAGGACCGCCAGCTCTTCGGTGCGCGTCACCTCCTGGAGAAAGCGGACGCAGCGGGTGCACTTGATGCAGCGCTCCCCGTCGAAGACCACATTGGGCCCGAAGATCTCCCGCTTCCGGTCATGCTCTTTTCCCTCTTCAAAGCGGCTCTCTTGAAGATCATGCTGCATGTAATAGTCCTGCAGCCAGCATTCCCCGGCCTGGTCGCAGATCGGGCAGTCCAAAGGATGGTTGACGAGGAGAAACTCCATGACCGACTTTCGCGCCTGCACAACCTTCGGGCTCTGCGTCAGCACCGCCATCCCCTCGCCCACATCCGTATTGCAGGCGATCTGGAGCCGGGGCATCTTTTCGATCTCGACTACGCACATCCGGCAGTTGCCGGCGATCGAGAGCTTGGGATGATAGCAGTAATGAGGAATCGCAATGCCGGCCTCGGCGGCAGCCTGGATGACCTTCTTGCCTTTGGTCGTTACGATCTCTCGCCCGTCGATGGTGAGCTTTACCGGGTTCATGTTCCTTTGTCTCAGGACTGAGTAACGAGTGCTGAGGACTGAGTCCCCTGCCACTAGCCCTCAGTCCTCATACCTCAGTCCTGGTAATTACCATTTGCTAGCGCAGCGGGCATCTCTTCCCTGCAATGTGTTGTTCAAACTCTTCCCGGTACTTTTTTATGAAGGCCGCAGCCGGCATCGCCGCCGCGTCCCCGAAGGGGCAGATCGTTCTTCCCATGATGTTGCCGCTGATGTTCAAGATCAGATCGAGGTCCGCCTTCTCTCCTTGCCCGTTCTCGATGCGGCCGAAAATTTTCTCCATCCAGTGGCATCCCTCGCGGCACGGGGTGCACTGGCCGCACGACTCATGGGCGAAGAAGCGGGCGATGTTGCAGGCAGCCTTGACCATGCAAGTCGAATCGTCCATAACGATCACGCCACCGGACCCCAGCAGAGTCCCAGCCGATTGCATCGACTCATAGTCCATCCGCACCCCATCGATCTCGTCCGCGCGCAGCACCGGCATCGAGGCGCCGCCGGGAATCACCCCTTTGAGCTTTTTCCCTCCGGGAACACCGCCGCAGTCCTCCTCCAGGAAACGCTTAAAGGCATAACCCATCTCTAATTCGTAGACTCCGGGATTGCGGATGTGGCCGCTGACGCAAAAAAGTTTTGTCCCCTTGCTCTTCTCCGTGCCCATCGCGGCATATCGGGCAGCGCCCTGATCGATGATCCAGGGGACCACAGCCAGGGTCTCGACGTTGTTGACGATAGTGGGGCAGCCGAAGAGGCCATGCGTCGCCGGAAAAGGCGGCTTCACCTTGGGCCAGCCTCTCCCGCCCTCTAAAGAAGAGAGGAGACCCGTCTCCTCACCGCAGATATAGGCGCCCGCGCCCCGGTGCAGGACCAGCTCGAGATCATAGCCGGAGCCCAGAATATTTTTCCCCAGATAGCCCGCTTCATAAGCTTCCTGTATCGCCCCTTCGAGCACCTTTGCGCCGAAGGCAAGCTCGCCCCGAATGTAGATAAAGGCGGTGTGGGACCGTATGGCATAAGAGGCAAGGATGACCCCTTCGATAGTAGCATGGGGATCCTTTTCGATCAGGAGGCGGTCCTTGAAAGTGCCGGGCTCGCTTTCATCGGCGTTGCAGACGACATATTTGGGTTTCGGGTTGTCCTTGGGGACGAAGCTCCACTTCATCCCGGTTGGGAAGCCCGCACCGCCCCGTCCTCTAAGGCCGGAGGCCTTGACCTCATCGGTGACCCGCTCGGGAGCCATCCCCTTCAGGGCTTTTTTTAAAGCGCTGTATCCTCCCCGAGACTCATAGACCTGCAACCTGTGTGAGTCGGGAATGTCTATGTTTCTTAGTAGAATTTTTTCCATCTACCCTGCACTAGGCGAGAGTAAATTTCCCCATGCCTTCCGCCTCACGCCTTCTTAAGATCTCCAAAAATCTCGTCCAGCTTCTCTTCCGTGAGATTTTCGTAGTAGTTTTCGTTCACCTGCATCATGGGCGCCGTCCCGCAGGAGGCCAGGCACTCGACTTCCGTGAGAGTGAACTTCCCATCCGGAGTTGTCTCGCCCGTCTGGACGCCCAGCCTCTTTTTGAGATGGGTGGTCACCCTCTCCGCCCCCATGAGGGCGCAGGGAAGCGTGCGGCAGACTTGAATGTGATACTTCCCGACGGGCTTCAGGTTCAGCATGGTATAAAAGCTCACCACGCTGTAAACCCGCGCCGCCGGAAGCTCCATGATCTTAGCCACATATTCCATGGCCTCGAGGCTCAAGTAGCCGAACTCTTTTTGCGCCAAGGCAAGTACCGGGATCAGCGCAGCCTCTTTCTTGGGATAGCGCCCGACGACTTCTTCGAAGCTCTTCCAACTCTCCGGTGAAAACTCAAGGGCCATCGTTGTCAGCACTGAGTCATGAGTGCTGAGGACTGAGTCATCGTTCTACTCAGCACTCAGTCCTCGTTACTCGTTCCTCTCCTCAACGGTCGCATTCCCCGCCGATCATGTTGATCATGCCGAAGGTCGGCACGATGTCCGCCACCATGTGTCCCCGGATCATTTCATGAAAGGCCGACATGGCGATGAAAGAAGGGGGACGCACGCGGATCCGGTAAGGTTTTCCGCCGCCGTCGCTGACGATGTAAAAACCCAGTTCCCCGTTGGCGCCCTCCACTGCGAAATAGACCTCTCCGGCAGGGACTTTGATCCCTTCCATGACGATCTTGAAATGGTTCATCAAGCCTTCGATGCTGTTATAGACCTTCTCCTTCTCCGGGAGCACGATGCGCGGATCCTCCAGCGTCACCGGTCCGGACGGCAGTCCCTTCAAGGCCTGCTCCACGATCCGCATGCTCTGCTCAATCTCCTGGATGCGGACGACGAAGCGATCGTAGTTGTCTCCCTTGGTTCCCAGCGGAACTTCAAATTCCAGTTGGTCATAAACTAGATAAGGTTGGGCCTTGCGCACGTCGTACTCCACCCCGGTGGCGCGCAGCAGCGGGCCCGTCAGCCCATAGGCCAACGCGGTCTCCTTGGAGATCGCTCCGACGTTGGACATGCGATCGATGAAGATGCGGTTGCGCGAGAGCAGCCGATCGCAGTCTCCCAGAATCTTACGGATCTTGTCGAAGGCCTGACCCACCTTCTCGCTAAAGTTAAACGGGAGGTCATGTTTTAGGCCGCCGATGCGGACATAGGTAACGGTCAAGCGGGCGCCGGTGACTTCCTCAATAATGCGCATGATGAGCTCGCGCGCCTCGATCATATAAAAGCCGACGGTAATCGCCCCAAGCTCTGACGACGCCATGCCGCAGCAGGTGAGGTGATCGAATATGCGAGAGAGCTCGCTCATGATGACGCGAATGAACTGACACCTTGGGGACGTCTCCACTCCGAGCAGTTTTTCCACCGCCAGCGCGTAGCCGGCGTTATTGATCAGCGGCGAGGCGTAGTTGAGCCGGTCCGTATAGGGAACCACCTGGGTCCAGGTCGCCTGCTCGCAGCTCTTGTCGAAGCCGCGGTGCAGATAGCCCACCTCTACACCGCAGTCGAGGACCTTCTCTCCCTCGAGTTTAAGATTGAACTTGATCGTCCCGTGGGTGGCAGGATGGGAAGGACCCATTTGCAGCTCCATCGTTTCCACGGGGAGCTCTCTTGCGCTGGTTTTCATCGTCGGGAAAGGGAGTCAGGATCGGCTCTTGGCGCCAAGGTTGTGTTGGAGTTGCATAAGCTTGTTGCGCGATCTCTGATCCACGAAGGTGTCCTGGATCTCCCGCTCGGGGACCAAAGGCTGGCATTGATTCACCGGGTAGTCCTTGCGCAAGGGATAGCCTTGAAACTCTTCGTAGAGCAAGATTCTCCTGAGATCCGGGTGACCCTGGAAGCGAATGCCGAACATATCCCACACCTCCCGCTCCAGCCAGTTGGCTCCCTTCCACAGAGGAGTGAGTGATTCTACGACCGGATCTTCCTCAGGAAGCGGGACTTTGACTCTCAGGCGGCGCTTGAGGCGAAGAGAATAGAGATGATACACGACCTCGAAGCGCGGCTCTTTTTTGCCGAGGTAGTCGACCGCCGTTATGTCGGTAAGAAAATTAAAATCGAGCTTGGGGTCCTCTTTGAGCGAGCGAAAGAATTCCTGCAGCCCCGCGCGAGATACAACGACGGTTTCATCGCCGCGCAAGGCGTGAGAGGCGAGAATCTTTACCGCAAACTTCTCCTGCAGGTACGGGATATTAGGATGACCTTCTTCCAACGATTCTTACTCCCACTCCAACGCTCCTCTCCTCCAGACATAAATGAAGCCGATCACCAAGATGAGCAGAAATATTCCCATTTCCACGAGGCCAAAAATTCCCAAACGGCGAAAGAGAATCGCCCAAGGATAGAGAAAGACGACCTCGATGTCGAAGACAAGAAAAAGCATGGCGACCAAGTAAAATTTAACCGAGAAGCGGATTCGCGCATCCCCTTTTGGGGGGTTCCCCGATTCAAAGGGCTCTCCTTTGATCGCACTTGAACTCTTGGGACCCACTTTCTCGGCAATGAGGAGGAGGGAAAACACGACCACGCCAGCAAACAAGAAGAGGACTGCTAGCGGGAGATAAGGATCAGCCATAAGAATTCGATGTTAAAAAAAACCATACCCCTGATTGGGAGGTATGGACATGGCTCCTGTGTCGCCGCGAAGAGAGCTAAACTGATTTTTTTGTATTGGAAAAAGGAAGCGAAGTCAAGGTAAGAAACCAACCCTGCCGCCCATCCCAGCTAAGCGTTATCTTAGGGCTTCCAGCCTGGGTCTTACCTGCTGACGCTTTTGGTCTGGAAGCAGATCCACTATCTTAGCGCTTAAACAGACTAAAATTCCGCTCGGTATGTTCTAGCTTACAGCCACCTCGATCTTCTTAGGCTTTGCCTCCTCCGCTTTTGCCAGGCTCAACGTCAGGACACCGCGTTTAAGCTCCGCCGAGATCCTGCCCTGGTCCACCTTGTTGCTCAACTCGAACTGCCTGAAGAAATTCGCCAACTCGTACTCCCGGTAGATCGATTCCCCCTGAATTGCGTGAGAAGTTTTACCCTCAATCGTGAGCATATTGTTTTCCACTCTCACGTCGAGACTCTCCTTCGAAACACCTGGAAGGTCAGCCATCACGACAAGCCCCTCTTGCGTTTCGTAGATATCCACCGGCGGAGCGATGTATCGCTCCTGACTACGTGTGTTTTCCCTACCTGTTGAAGTCTCACGTTTACTTTGTATCGGGACGGTTTTTTCGGCCATGGGTGTTATCCTCCTTTTCAATCCCTATTAGTCAACCTTCACACTGATCTGTTTCGGCTTAGCTTTTTCCGCCTTAGGCAACGCCACAGCAAGCAGACCATCTTTGTAGTCGGCCTTGACATTCCCTTCGTCCACCTCAACAGGAAGCTCGATGGTCCGGACAAATCTGCCGCTCGCCCTCTCAGCCCGGTGAAAGGCCTCCGGGTTGATCTGGCCGGGAGAGTGTTGCTTCTCTCCCGAGATCGTTAAATGGTTCCTTACGACGGTGAGGTTCAACGAGTCAGGCTCTATGCCAGGCGCCAGAGCCTCAACGTAGAGATTTTCCTTATCCTCGTGCAGGTTGATCAACGGATAGTGCCTTGGGCCTCTCCCCGGTAAGAAGGCAGCACGGACGAAAGGCTCTGTCCCGGAACCAAAATCCTCAAAGGCCCGGTCAACCACTCTCCGAAGCGTATCCAGTTCCGCAAACGGATCCCAGCTTGCCATGGTTTGATTCTCCTTTCTCAATGAACGTCGTTTTTTTGTTTTCTTTTGAAATCATTGACAGCGTGAGAAGGAGCAGTCGAAGCTCCCCCATCAAACGATCACATGACAAAAGTTGGTCACTGAAGTGAAGTTTGTCAAGGTGGGTCGAGCCACTTGACAGACTGGGAGGGCATGGTTAACTTTTTGACAAGAATCAAAAATTTCGAAAGGAGAATTAACTATGGAACTCGTAAATTGGGAACCCTTTGGAACTTTAGATAGGTTCCACACCCGGATCAATGATCTCTTTGAGGAGAGCTTTGGTCGCCCCAAAGCCTTCAACGCTCCTACCGCTGAGGCTTGGTATCCTCCCGTGGATATCCTCGAGAGCAAGGACTCCTACCTGATTCGCGCCGAGCTTCCAGGTATGAAGAAAGAAGACTTCAACCTGGAGCTTAAGGAGGGTGTTCTTACACTCAGTGGGGAAAGGAAGGTTGAGGAGCCCACAAACGGGGTCGAATGCCATCGGTCGGAGCGGCTTGCGGGAAAATTTTTCCGCTCCTTCTATCTCCCTCAGGCCATCCAGCATGAGGGGATCAAAGCCACCTACCGGGACGGAATTCTGGACGTCTATGTCCCGAAAGCCGAAGAGGCCAAATCAAAGCAGATCCCAGTAAGCGTAAACTAACCGACATCGCGTCCGGCTCTCAGGGGGAAAGATCTTCGATCTTTCCCCCTCTCTATCAGAAGCTCCTCACAGAAACAGAATTCGACTTTCCTCGGCCCAACAATCCTTCTATTTGTTACCTTTGACTCTTTGAGTTCAATTTGGCATCGGAGGAGAAAACAAAAAGGGGGCCTTCAAGGCCCCCTTTTTTTACCTCTTCCGTTCTTTTTTCTGATTTAGTAGTCGTCGGCGTGGGGCATGGGAGACGCTTCTCTCTTCTTCTCCGGCTTTTCCGCCACCATCGCCTCTATGCTGAGAAGTAGTCCAGCGACCGAAGCCGCATTTTGCAGCGCGCAGCGCACCACTTTGGTAGGATCGACAATGCCGGCCTTGACCAGGTCTTCAAATTCCTCAGTAGCGGCATTAAAGCCGTAGGCCCCTTTGCCATTCTTGATCTTATCTAGAACCACGGCGCCTTCGGCGCCAGCGTTCTGGGCAATCCAACGCGTCGGCTCCTCCAGAGCCTTTTGCACAATCCGCACTCCTATCCTCTCGTCATCAGAAACACGGAGGTTGTTCAGGGATGCAGAGGCGCGAATCAACGCCACTCCGCCACCCGGCACGATACCTTCTTCAACTGCAGCACGGGTTGCGTGCAGGGCATCCTCCACCCGCGCCTTCTTCTCCTTCATCTCCACTTCAGTCGCAGCCCCTACCTTGATCACGGCCACCCCGCCGGCCAGTTTGGCCAGCCGCTCTTGGAGCTTTTCCTTGTCGTAATCCGAAGTGGTCTCTTCGATCTGAGCCCGGATCTGATTGATCCGCCCTTCAATGGCAGATTTCTTGCCGGCGCCTTCCACGATCGTCGTGTTGTCTTTGTCCACGATGATCCGTTTGGCCCGGCCCAGATCCTTGAGCGTAACGTTCTCAAGCTTGATTCCTAATTCCTCGGCGATCATCCGCCCATCTGTCAGAATCGCGATATCCTCCAGCATAGCCTTACGCCTGTCACCGAAACCGGGAGCCTTCACGGTGACGCACTTAAGGGTCCCGCGGATCTTATTGACGACCAGAGTCGCCAACGCTTCTCCTTCGACTTCCTCGGCGAGGATCAACAGAGGTTTGCCGGTCTTAGCCACATTTTCCAAAACGGGCAGAAGATCCTTCATACTGGAGATCTTCTTTTCATTGATAAGCAGGTAGACATCCTCGTAGACGGCCTCCATTCGTTCGGGGTCCGTCACGAAATAGGGGGAGAGATAGCCTCGATCAAAACGCATCCCCTCGACGAGATCAAGGGTAGTCTCCAACCCTTTCGCCTCCTCAACCGTGATGACTCCCTCTTTTCCCACCTTATCCATCGCCTCGGCGAGGATATCTCCGATTGTCTTGTCGTTGTTGGCTGAAATGGTGCCGACCTGTGCGATCTCTCCCCTATCACGTGTAGGCTTGGAAAACGCCTTCAATTCCTCGACGGTTTTCTCGACCGCTTTGTCAATCCCCCGCTTAATGCTCATCGGGTCGTGGCCAGCAGCCACCATCTTCAGCCCTTCGCTAAAGATGGCCCGCGCCAAAACTGTCGCCGTCGTGGTCCCATCTCCGGCCACATCGGAGGTTTTGCTGGCAACCTCCTTGACCATCTGGGCTCCCATATTCTCGAATTTGTCTTCGAGTTGGATCTCCTTAGCCACCGTAACTCCATCCTTCGTTATGGTTGGGGCACCCCACGATTTCTCCAATACGACGTTGCGTCCTTTAGGTCCGAGCGTCACAGTCACCGCATCGGCCAGAATATTGACTCCACGGAGGACCTTGCTTCGTGCCTCCTCGCTAAATTTTACTTCCTTTGCAGCCATACCTTCCCTCCTTATTATTCAATGATTCCCAGGATGTCTTCTTCGCGCATAATAAGATGCTCTTCCCCATTAAGTTTTATCTCAGTCCCGGAGTACTTGCCAAAGAGAATTTTGTCCCCCGCCTTTACACCCAAGGGTATGACCTTCCCGTCCTCATGTTTACCGGGGCCGACCGCAACCACTCGGCCCTCCTGAGGCTTTTCTTTAGCGGTATCCGGAATGATGATTCCGCCTTTAGTTTTCTCCTCTTCCTCGATCCTTTTAACGATGACCCGGTCATGCAGGGGGCGAATCTTTAACGCCATAAAGACCTCCTTAAATAAAACGTAGTTTACTTGATTACTACAGAAGGATAGCGAGTACAAATTTAAACCCGCTTCTTTAAACGTCAAGGGGGGATTGGAAATTAATCGCCTTTTATTGCTTCGAAGGCTTATAGGGCGGTACCGCAAGGCTTCGGATGAACGCGATAACATCACGGATCTGCTTCCCCTTTAGCTGGCTTCCCCACCCCGGCACCATAGACGATTTTTGCACCTCAGCCCCCCCTTTGAAATGACGTCAGACAAATACTTATCGGAGAGCTTGTTCATTATGTTGCCATCCGCGTGGTTGGTAGGCTTAACCGCCATCGAGCCGGCCGCAAGTCCATCCCCCTTGCCGGATTCCCCGTGACAGGCAGAACAATAGGTGAGGTATGTCTTCCTGCCCTCAGCCCTATCCTGGGCAGCAACAGTCCCAACTGAAAGAACAGTAAGCAGTGATACAACCCAAAAAACGGCTTTGCTTGTCATGACCCCTCCAGATGCGAATCCCCCAACTCTTAGGTTCCTCCTATTATCAAATAATTGGACAAAGTGACAGCGCGGGAATAGGCCGGCCCTACACTTTTGCAGAAAAGGATGATATGCGTCGAAAAAATTCAGGAGGTCCCAATGGCAAGCAAGGCACTAATCAAGATATGGGGCAGAAGAGATTCATCCAACGTTCAAAAAGTTCTCTGGTGTTGTGACGAGCTCGGCGTGAGCTTTGAGCGGATCGACATTGGAGGCCGCTTCGGAGGGAACAAGGAAAGACCCTATCTCGATCTCAATCCGAACGGGCTTGTGCCGACTATCGAAGACGGCGGCTTCGTTCTATGGGAGTCGAACAGCATCATGCGCTACCTGGTCGATAAATATGACCAGGGGAGGCTGCTTCCGCCTAATGCGGAGGGGCGGGCCAATGCCAACCGCTGGATGGACTGGCAACTCACCACGCTCGGACCGGCCATTACCCCACTCTTTTGGGGTCTGGTGCGGACGCCTGAAGAGAAGCGCGACCATGCGGCCTTGCAAAGCGCGTCAGATAAAACAGTCAAAGCCTGGCAGATCTTGGATAACCACCTGGCAAAAAACAGCTACGCGGCAGGAGGCGACTTCACCATTGGAGATATTCCCTTAGGAGTGTGGGCATACAGGTGGTTTCAGCTGCCCATCGAGAGACCCAATCTCGTGAACCTCAGATCTTGGTACGACCGCCTCTCCAAGCGCACGCCCTTTCAAACCCACATCATGATCCCGATGACTTGAGGGTTTGTTTTCTTCAACTTACGTAGCCCTCCGCCAAAAAGTGTGCTCTCCTGCAGAGCGGGCCTGCACTGAAGAAAGGGAGGCGTCCAACGCCGCTTGAAGTTAAGACGAATTCCCCTTACTCTTAGAGTGTTGGAGTTCACAGCAAAGGAGTAATGCATGGCAAAACCGGAGGAAAAAACTGAGGCTACATGGGACAGATGGCAAAAGGATCGAACCTTTGTCCGGTCTGTCATCGGAAAATATGCCGAGATTTTTAAAGAGCTACAGAATCAGCCCCGGGTCTACAAGAGCCAGAATGCCCGTTATAAGGGAAGCGTAACTAAATGGAGCAAAAACATCATCAATCCCCAAATCGCTCCGATCACGCAAGCGATTGAGACCCACATCGATGTGCTCGCCCCGGGCAACCACGGGCAGAAACATGGTCACATGAACAGCGCGGTCTTCTTCATCCTGGACGGGAAAGGCCACGACGTGCACGACGGCGTGCGCTACGACTGGGAGGCGGGAGATGTCTGCATCGTGGAGAACGGCTGCGTCCACCAGCACTTTAACGACGATCCGGAGCGGCCGTCTCACATCGTCATCTTCAAGGCCAAACCCCTCTTCGCCTTCTTAAACCTGCTGATGCAAAGGGTGGTCGATTTCCCGCCCAAGGTGGCAAAGCCCGGGTTCGAGAATTTCGACCCCGAGGAAGCGTTCGATCA
>WNFH01002261.1_pt1 | contig 13370 bp, 9 predicted proteins | sample 5400411 | NCBI WGS metagenome assembly WNFH01 (sample SAMN13153347, study PRJNA577476) | soil metagenome | isolation source: 200 cm saprolite under Douglas fir tree site 2 hole 3 | place: USA:California | collected 2015-04-18
GTTCGAAGTTCCGGCGCTCGTCGTCACTACAAAATTGCCGGTGCTACAAGTTCCCGTCAGTTGCACAATCATGCGCTGATACCAGAGCCAGGTGGAGGGGGCTGATACTACGGTTAGACAAGATGCTCCATTGAGGGTGATCGTTCCACCAGTAAGAAAGTTCCCGTAGATGGTGACATACGCGCCGCCATTGGCCGTGAAAGTAGAGTCAGAATTCCCTGTCGCGGGGCCATTGATGAGGTCGGAGAAGAACAGCGCAGGCGCGGGGGCTTGCAGCGTCGCGGCGGGAGATTGTTGGGGTGGAGCTATAATGACCGCTAGGAGCAAGGTAATCGTAACCAAAAGCCACTTGAATCGCAATGGGAACCCTCCCGCTTTCTGACTTTACAATACTGAGAATAGCGCCAGTCGACGGGAATGACTACTGGTGAGCAGTTCATTTGAAAGACAGTCGACAGAGTTACGATAAGTCCAAATAACTCGGAGCAGCCTGGCGGTGCGCAAGGAGCTGGTCTCCTCCCCTCCACTTGCATAGAAGTGCATGTTATTCTCCCTGAGAGCATCCGTGCGCGCGTCCCTCCACGGGTCGGTCAAGTGCCCGAAATCTCTTTGCGGGCGACTCTGGGTCAAACACGCGGGCCGTGTTGCGGGATAGACTTCGGGGCCGCCGCCTCATCTGGACGGCACGGCGACTACCTTCGGTCTCCGGAACAAACGCCGGCCCAGGTCTTACTCTTCGCTTAACCGAGTCCGACGGTGGCGTCTCCTAGCGTTGTTGACTCTGTCAGAATGCATATCTGTATGGAAGCTTCAGCTAAAATGGAAAATAATGCGAAAACTACTCCGGGAGTCGTGATGATGTCCAAGGTGGTCAGGCCGACTTCACAGCTTACATTAAGCTCAAACTTGGACGGCCGAACGCACGTGCTGTTTATCATTGACATGCTTCGCGGAACCGGAGGTGCCGAACAGAATCTGTTGAACATACTTCGATTCTTACCCCAGGACCGGTTCCGTTGTACCGTTGTGACTTTCAAGGCCGATCCATACTGGAGCGGCTTTCAGGACTTCCCGTGTCCCTGGTGGCATTTTCCCCTCGTACGCACATATGACTGGAATGCACTTCGCGTAGCCTGGCGCCTTCGCCAGCTAATTCGCGATCAACAGGTAGACATCGTCCATACCTTTTTTGAAACCTCCGATCTCTGGGGTGGTATCGTGGCAAAGCTCAGCGGCGCGCCTGTGCTGGTCTCCAGTCGGCGTGACATGGGAATCTTGCGCAACTGGAAGCACCGCTTGGCCTACCGCATGGCCAGTCCTCTATTTGATTTGGTACTTACCGTTTCCGATGAGGTGCGTGCCTTTTGCATCCGGCAAGATCACTTGGCGCCAGAAAAAGTATTGACACTGTATAATGCCATCGAAATCGAAAGGTTCCCGCAGGCTGCAGATGCCGGGGCCTTGCGTGTCTCCCTCGGCCTTGACGGCGCTTCTCATTTAATTTGCACTGTGGGAAACCTCCGCTGGGTAAAAGGTATGGACATCCTGATCCGCGCGGCTAAAAGGGTCTGCGAAGAATTCCCCCGCGCCATGTTCCTGGTCGTAGGCGGCTTTCAGGACTTCCCCTACTTTCAGGAATTGCAGGTTCTGACCCAATCATTGGGACTAAGAGAGAACATGAGATTTCTGGGCGCATCAAGAGATGTCGCTTCGTTCCTGAAGATGAGTGACGTTTTTTGCCTCGCCTCCCGAAGTGAAGGTTTTTCAAATGCTCTGCTGGAGGCGATGGCCTGTAACTTGCCCTGTGTTGCGACAAATGTCGGAGGAAATGCCGAGGCGATAGAGGACGGTCGCAGTGGATTCCTTGTCAACAGTGGTGACGTCGATGCACTCGCAGATCGAATTCTAACCCTGCTCCGGCAGCCGGAGCGTGCGCGAGAAATGGGCCGCGAAAGCCGCCGGATTGTCGAAGCCAGATTCACGATGCCAACCATGATCTCGCGACTCGTCGAGTTATATGACATCGCCCGGTGATCGTCTCATGGGGGAGCGCAGACCTTATCATCGGTTCGGATGAAAATGATTGCAGTGCCCTGCCTTCTCTGGCTGACCAGAAGGCCTCCTAAGCGATCGCTTTCAGCCTTCTTCATTCCTATCAATTCATTTTTCGGCTTCCGGCTCGGTCTCGGTCCCGGGAACCGAGTTTTGCCGAAAACGACGCAATGCATCCAAAATGGGTTGAGGCAGGCAAGACTTCAACCAGCCTTTAGACGCTAATGCGAATTTTACAAGCTTGACACTGAGCGCGCCCCAGCTCGCTGGCTGCGCACTACGGAGATGATAATAGAAGCGGCGTTCGGCGCCCCACCGCAGCTTGTAGGGATCCTCCCCGCCCAGAAAATCGTACCAGCGGAAGCCCTCAGCAATGAGTTGCTGGATGACAAGGGATTTCAAGACGCTGGCAACGGAATCAGATGCGTACGCGGGGTCAAAGCCGCACTGAAGGATGAAGTATGTGTCGCTATCGCGGAATCCAAACTCGGCGGCCACGGTGACTCCATCTAGGTCCAAGAACCAAAACTCCAGGCAGCCCCGGCTGAGGAATTGTCGGGCCACTTGATCATAAAAATTGCACCGGGCCGAAATCAGAAAACTCCCAGTCTCCCCGCGAAGCTGCCAGCGTTGAGAGTGCATCCGAAAGAGCTGCTCTAGGCAGTGCGGGACCTCTTCCTCTACCTGGCACTTGCGCAGTCGAACCTTGTACCGCTTTTCGGCCCGCACCATGTACGCGCGCAAGTTCTTGCGCATTTTCTTGGAAAGAGAGCCGAGGTACTGCTCCCACGTTCCCGGCAACGGCGTCACCAAGTGAACGCTCCGACGCTCGATTCTGGGCCAGCGGCGTTCCACCACCTCTCGATGGAGTGCCATCGCCACTGCCGATTCAGCGGGAATGCGGTTGAAGTCGAGGATGTCCCACTCGGCGGAATGTTGATGGAGCCAGTCCAGCACCGATTGAGTCACCCGAGACTCGTACCCGTCCCGGCAAATAAAGTCTAGGTTGTCCGAATCTCCGCTGGCGTCGCCGATGAGTTGCAGCACGCGCATCGAACGGCCCAAGCCGACATGTTCCCGCACGACGCATAGCGTCGCAATTCCCGCTAGCGCGCCGTCGGTTTCCGTGCACACGAGAAGCAGCAGTTCGGAAGAGCTGCCATATACCTGCCACCAAGAGCGCAGCCATTCCCAGGTCAGGAAGATGGTTCGCGAGGCGCTGTCGGCGAGGAAGTCATTCCAGCCGGAATACGCTTTGTCCAGATCTTCCCAACTTGTGAACTTCCGTACCCGAAGCTTAGTTGCGATTGCGTGGTCGGCAGGTTCCGCTGGGGGGGCTTCCTGAGTCACAATAGGAGACCCGTTGCCGCTTCCCTGGGTTAGATTTTGTGTCTCAAGCATGGCCAGAGTCTACCCGCATCTGGCTTGCTGACGGGCACAGTTCGTTGAGATGATGATAAATATCTCCTTGAAGCATAGCGGGTTCTCGAATCGAAGCGCGACAATCGCATCTGCCACGGAAACTACGCTCGTGGTGCCAGGGGATCAGGCGCGGGTCTGAAGAATAAGCTCGCGCACAAGATCGAGCAAGCCTTCTACTCCTTACCAGCCAAGGCCGAGTTATAGCAGAACGCCCCTGCCTGATAGGCTTAAAGCAATCTGGCCGCCAAACCTATAGACTTTCAACAGTTCTTAGCAGGATTAACCCTTTTATTTACAATACGATAAATTAAAACAGAGTGGGTCACTGCGACCGGTCCCCTGCGGGGAATACCCTATGGTCCTTTGATTTCCCAACGAAGGCAAACTGTTGCTCAGCATCAGATGCGCACCTTTCTAGCCTTGTGCCTCCGTCTTCTTCCAGGATAGTATTCCTGGGCACGTATGCCCGTATTAGAGCAAGCTGGTAAGATCATGGAAAAACAGTTCACAAATCAACTAGGGAGCTTCCAGAATCGGACTCCGACGTCACACAAGCCCTGCCGCAGCCGTGTGGCGCTGGGAGCCTCCGTTTTCTTATCTTATTTATTTACAATAACTTATGGAAAATTCCCGCAAGTCGCTAGGTACACTATTAGGAAGTGCTATTGCAACCTGAGTGGTGTTTAACGCCGAGCCCCATTTTGATACTCGGGGAGCGAAGATGGCCAAGAACGGAACGCTAGGATCTCTGGAACTCTTCGCGACCTGCCCGCAATCCAAGGATTTCCCACAGGATGCCTACTTGCGCCGCATCATGGAAGTGGCGCGTTGGAGCGAGGAGTATGGCTGCAAAGGGATACTGGTTTACACCGACAATTCTATCGTCGATCCCTGGCTTGTATCCCAGATCATCATCGAGAATACGAAAGCTTTGTGTCCGCTCATCGCCGTTCAGCCAATTTACACGCATCCATACGCAGTCGCCAAAATGATTACTTCGTTCGGTTTTCTCTACGGTCGGCGCATCTATCTGAACATGGTGGCAGGCGGATTCAAAAATGACCTGATGGCATTGAAAGACACAACACCCCACGACAAGCGCTACGCGCGGATCATTGAATACACCACCATCATCAAGCAACTCTTGGCCAGTCCCGGGCCGGTGACATTCGAAGGTGAGTTTTACAAGGCTGATAAGCTGCGAATGACTCCGCCACTCGTGCCCGAACTCTTTCCAGGGATTTTCATTTCCGGCTCTTCCGATGCGGGGCTCGACGCTGCCAAAGCTATCGGCGCTACGGCCGTGAAATATCCGAAGCCGGCCAAGGAGTACGAAAACCAATCGCCAGTCGAAGGACTCGATTCCGGCATTCGAATCGGTGTGATCGCTAGGAAGGACGAAAGTGAAGCCTGGGAAATCGCGGAGCAGCGGTTTCCTGAAGATCGAAAGGGCGAGCTTACGCATCAGGTGGCGATGAAGACGTCTGATTCGTTGTGGCACAAGCAATTGTCGAAACTCGCGGAGGAGGACAAAACCGGGAGGAGCCCCTACTGGCTGCGTCCGTTTGAGACTTACAAGACGTTTTGTCCTTACCTCGTGGGTAGCTACGCAGGCGTCGCGGAGGAGCTGTCGCGGTACATTGGCATCGGCTACCGCACTTTCATACTCGACATTCCTCCCACCGAGGAGGAACTGCACCACACGCGCGCCGCGTTCGCTCTGGCTGAAAGAAGTGCCGCGGGATGAAGCCGCCGCTGCTGCAGGAGTGGGTAACCCGTCAGGCCCAGCGTCGACCGGAAGCAATCGCGCTGGTCATGGATCGGCAGCGCATAACGTACGGCCAACTCGAGCAAACGAGTAATCGCCTGGCCAGGCTTCTCAAGGAGAGCGGGTGCAAAGCCGGAGACCGCGTTTGCTTGCTGATCCCGAAAAGTCCCATGGCGATTATCAGTCAAATTGGGATTCTTAAAGCTGACTGCATGTACGTCCCCATTGACACGGTGAGCCCTGCGCCCCGCACGGCAAAGATCTTGGAATCGTGCGAGCCTCGCTGTCTGCTCGCCGCAGGTCCGACAACAGACTTGCTGGACCAACTAGATGACCTGGTCTCCTTCGGAGAATCCATTTCAATCGGCTGGATGAGCCGGGAGCTTTTCGAAGGAAAGAATTTATTCCCGAGATTCGCGCTGGCGGACCTTGATAACTTCTCTTCCGATTCCGTCAATTGTCAGAATCGTGCGTCCGACGGTGCGCACATTCTGTTCACGTCGGGGTCGACGGGCGTTCCGAAAGGCGTCGTGATTACGCATTCCAATGTGATCCATTTCGTGGAATGGGCGGTCAAGTACTTTGATTTCAGGGAGGGAGAAAAACACTCTGGTCATCCACCGCTGCATTTTGATTTGTCCACTTTTGACATCTTTGGCACTTTTGCTGCTGGCGCAGAGCTCCACCTGGTCCCCGCCGGAGTGAATTTGCTGCCGAACAAAGTCGTCGAATGGATGCGGGCTTCGGAATTGACGCAGTGGTTTTCTGTTCCCTCGGCGCTCAACTACATGGCAAAATTTGACGTTATCAAGCAAAACGATTTCCCAACACTCCGCAGGTTGCTCTGGTGTGGAGAAGCTATGCCCACGCCCACTCTGATTTATCTCATGCACCGGCTTCCGCACGTCACCTTCACGAACCTGTATGGCCCAACGGAAACAACGATTGCCAGCAGTTGCTACACGGTTGCGGCTTGTCCGGATGGCAAGAGCACTCCCATTCCGATTGGCTTCGCGTGCGAGGGAGAAGAGCTCCTGGTCCTTGACGAACGACTCAGGCGAGTTCCTTCGGGAGAGATCGGAGACTTATACATTCGGGGTGTCGGCCTAAGTCCAGGGTATTGGAGGAGCCCCGAGAAGACGAGTGAAGTTTTCCTTCTCAATCCCGAGAGCTCCGACCCATCGGATAGGATCTACAGAACAGGTGACCTCGCCAAGGTGGGGGAGGACGGGCTCGTATATTATCTCGGCCGTGCCGACTCGCAAATCAAGAGCCGCGGCTACCGCATTGAACTGGGAGAGATCGAGACTGCATTGCATTCGCTGGGAGCTTTGCGCGAATGCGCCGTAGTTGCGATTGACAGCGATGGGTTCGAAGGCAAAGTGATCTGCTGCGCTTATGTTTGCCATACCGATTTTCCCGCTACTGCCGCGAGACTACGTACTGATCTTGCCGCACTCGTGCCTGGCTACATGCTCCCATCTAGGTGGATGGCTTTAGAGCGACTTCCACAGAACGCGAACGGGAAGATTGATCGGCCGAAGCTGCGGCAGCTCTTCACGGAAGACGCGAGGCAACCCGCTTAGGAGTTGTCGATTTTCGGTCGAGATCCAATTGCTCAAGGTCACCTTGCGCGGAACTTGCGATGTTTTTCCGGCGAAAGGGGACTAGCGCTCGTCGTGGAACCGAGTTGGTTTTAAAATAGGAGATGTCATCAATGAGAACCAGCACGACGGGAGGCTCTGCACCCCGCGCGCCAATGAACACCAGAGGAGTTATCGTGTCGGAAGGTGAAAAAATAAAAGCACAAATCACTGCCATATTCGCCGAGCAGTTGAATTTGGAGGTTCCTTCCCCCCAAACGGATCTGATTGATGCCGGAATGCTTGATTCACTGAAGTTTGTGGACTTACTCCTTCACATAGAGAAAAAGTTCGACATGCGAGTGGACTTGGGAGATCTCGACCTCGACAATTTCCGATCCATCGACAAAATCGCGAAATTTGTCACTGGGCGCGTAGGTTGAAGAAAACAGCAAGAGTTTGCCCATTGCTACTTCGCGAGGACTCGGCGCTTGACCAAAGTATTTTCGACGAAGAGAAATTCGATCCCCGTACCTAGAAATGTTTCGATCGCCTCTGCGGGCGTATTCACAATGGGCTGACCCTTGACGTTGAAGCTGGTATTCAAGAGCATTTCCCTTCCAGTCGTTTTTCCAACTTCTTCGAGCAACTTGTGAAATTCGAAGTTATCCACTGGAGAAACTGTTTGGAGACGTGCCGATCCGTTTACATGGGTAATTGCTGGTAGTTCAACTCTGTACTCCTTACGGACATCGACGGTTGTAATCATGTAGGGGAATTCTATCCCCGGGACGACTTCGAACCAGCGATCGGCCTGCCTCAAGGTAACAGCCGGCGCAAACGGGCGGAAGGCCTCCCGCATCTTGACCATTGCGTTGATGCGGTCACGCATCTCGGGTCGACCCGGGTCCGCCAAAATACTACGGTGCCCCAGTGCTCGCGGACCAAATTCCATGCGGCCCCTGTACCAGCCCAAGACGCAGCCCTTCGCTATTAGACGAGCTGCCTCGGCACACGCTTCAATAAGGCTTACAAAGGGCACGACTTCGATGCGATCGCCAAATTTCTTCAATGCTTCGTCGATTCTTGACTGAGAATAGGACGGGCCCAAGAAAGGCACTGGAATTCGCCTGTTTTGAGCACCGCCTTCTTGCAAGGCCTGAAATGCGGCGGCGCCGAGGGCTGAACCATCGTCGCCTGCTGCTGGTTGAACGAAAATATCGTCAAAGATGCCGGATGTGAGAAGCTTTCCGTTCGCGGTACAATTCAATGCCACGCCCCCGGCCAGAGCCAGCCTCCTTAGTCCGGTTCGCTTTCCAAACCCGCCGCAGAAGTGTAAAAGTACGCAGTCCAGACATTCTTGTAGGGATGCTGCAATGTCGCGGTGTTCGTCCGTGATTTCGGCGTCGGGGTGACGCGGCCTGACTAGCTTTTCTCCTAGGAATCTCCTCGTTGCCAGATAATTTTCGCGCTCCTCCCGGGTATGATTCATTTGAAGCAGCGGGATTCGAAAACTTCCATCTTCCCTGAGCTCCACAGCTCGTTCAAAAAAAGAACGATACCGCTCTGGGTTTCCGTAGGGAGCAAGACCCATGATCTTGTATTCGTCGGCATTGAAGTCAAAGCCGAGGTGAAGAGTCACAACTGAATAGAGCACACCGATAGAATCTCTGGCCGATATCTCCACTAGCTTATCTAACTTTCCTTTATGAGCATGATAGACGCTCGCGCTTTGGAGTTCACCCATGCCATCTATCACGATGACCAGGCACTCCTCCCAGCCCGAGCAAACGTATGCGCTTGCTGCGTGCGCCAAGTGATGATTCACATGCCGCAGCCGGTCCAAGGGATACCCATTCAAGTGGTGAGTGACCTGCGCTGCGACTGCCTCCCGCGAGAATACGTGGCGATAGAGTTCGGTGCTGATTGCATCTATTGAGTAGGCGGCACGATAAGGGGCATAGTCGAAACCGTGGGCAATCTGGTCAATCTCTCCTAGCGAGAGACCTGCCTCGGCGAGGCAATAATTGATGGCTTCAGTGGGAAAATCACCACTGTGTTTCTTGCGGTTGAATCGTTCCTCCGCCGCCGCGGCAACCAATACACCATCTACAAACAGAGCTGCAGCGGAATCATGCCCCTGGGATATGCGGTATTCACGTTCCTCGAGTCCCGGCCAATGTGCTTTCTTGAATAAGACAGATTTTTCGAAGCCGCTGATTCCGATGACCTTCATTCGTATGCTTCTCCGTTTACGTTTGAGGGTGCAGCTTCAAAAGAGCGATGACCTATGGTCAAAACTCGAGCGGACAAATCCAAGCTTCTTAGTTTAGCGGGGCACTTGAGAACTGCCAATGCCTCGGAGGTACTATCAGACAAGATTGGAATACTACAACTGTGCCACTCTAACATGGAGGACAGAGCCGCGTGTAGGGGTCATCTTCTACTGAATGGCCCTTCTCGGCGGCCTTGAAGAACTACCTGAGTGATGATGTAAACTCTCGCGCTACCTGTAACAATGAGTCGGCCGGCTTACTAAAGTTCTTCGTTAGCATCTTGAGTATGAATTGCCGCGATGTCGTTCGGTAAAAGAGGGAGAGATTTTTGGAACATATTAGGTCATTTGCGGAAGCAGACGTCGATGCGGTCGCGGATCTGCATCGGCAGGTCTTCGAGGATAGCACTCTGCGGCGAGAGCAGGGATTTAAGGATTATTTTGCTGAGGTTTTTCTTCGCAATCCTTGGGTTGACCCCGCGCTGCCGTCTCTCGTTTACGAACAAGATGGGAAGATAATTGGTTTCCAGGGCATTCTTCCTCGTCGCATGTATTTGAATGGAGAGTCCATAAGAGTGGCAGTGGGATCCCAGCTGATGGTGGCTACAAACCAGCGCAATACCCTTGCGGGAATGCAGCTCCTGAAGAAATATCTTTCCGGCCCTCAAGACCTCTCTCTAACGGATGGGCCCGTAGTCTTCATGCGAAAACCCTGGGAGAGTCTCGGAGGCGTCGCATCACTTCTCTACAGTATGCATTGGACCAAGCCACTGCGCGCGGCTCGGTATTCCTTGTCGCGTGTTCCACGAAGAGGCCTTCTAGGCGCACTCGCAACTGTGGCAAGGCCATTTTCGTTCCTTCCCGACGCCCTCCTCGAACATTTGCCAAATAGCCCTTTTCGATTTTCTTTTCAAAGTCCCGAGGAAGAGCTTGACCCTGCAACTTTGCTTGAATGCTTACTCAGTGACTATGGAGGTTGCACGCTCTGCCCAGTTTATGACCTGCAGACTCTTCAATGGCTCCTGCAAAAAGCTGCCGAGAAGAAGCAGCCCGGCAACCTGCAGAAGGTACTTGTTCGCGCAAACGGCGGGAGAATTCTTGGCTGGTATCTCTACTATCTTCATTCAAAGAAGCAATGTGAGGTCCTGCAACTGGGTGCTCGAAAAAAGGAGATGTCCTCGGTGCTTGCGCATCTTTTCTATCATGCCTACCGGCGTGGGGCCATAGCCGTATCAGGCCGTCTTGACCCGCGTTTTGCACCCGAGTTCTTGGAGATGCGTTGCCTCTTCAGATATGGTCACCCATGGACTCTCGTTCATTCGCGCCGAGCTGATATCCTGGATGCTTTGCGGCGGGGTGATGCTTTTCTTTCACGCCTGGAAGGCGAATGGTGGCTTCGTTTTATAGGCGGATAGACGAGGCGCCTGGGTTCACATGGCCTTGATAAGCAGATCTTGATACTTCTTCTCTTAACAAGCTCATCATAAAGTTCTATAAACCGCTGAACCATCCACTGAACGGTGAAATCTGCCCTAATGATCTGTCGGCCTCCCTATTGCCCGGGCCTTCTCAGGGTTGAGCCAAGAGTTGTGCTAGTTTTTCGTCAGTTCTGGCTGTTCGCTTGGCCCCACAGCTCACTGCCAATTGATAATTACCTGATTTTAGACACGGGGCTGGTAAGTGACCGGTCGTGAAGAGCGAGCAGTTCGTCGTATAACGAGACAATCCTCTGAGCCATTTTTTCGGTGGTAAACCGTTCCCGGACGGTTGCAGAGGCTGCGTCGCCCATGAGCTGGCGTAGTTCCGGCCTCCGCAGCAACTGCGTAATGCGCGCCGCCGCCCCTTCAAAATCTTCCTTTTCGACGAGGAAGCCCGTCTTCCCGTGTTCCAAGGTCTCGGGGTTTCCACCCACTGCAGTTGCCACGCACGGCAACCCGCAAGCCATCGCTTCCAATAATCCGTTGGAATGGCCTTCACTCCTTGATAATTGGCAATAGACATCCACGGACTTTAGAATCGACCAGAACTGGCTGGACTGGCCGATAAACTTCACGTTGTGGCTGACACCAAGAGATTCCGCCAGCCTGCGTAACTCATCGGGATAGTCACCTTCGAGCCACCCTCCGATCAAGAAGTTCGTTCTTGGAAACTCGCGGCATACGCTCGCTGCGGCGCGGATGAGCGTGTCGATCCCCTTTACCGGCTGAACCTTCCCGCTGCCCGTCAGGATCATGGCCCCACGGGGATCCAGGCCGAATGACTCGGCGAGATTAGGCCATGGAGCGACTCCTAGAATTCTGTCCAAGTCCACGCCGTTATAAACAGTTACTACTCGCTCGGGGGCAAGCTTGTCGCGCTCGATAAAAGTGCGCCGCACCGCTTCGGATACTGTTTGCACTTGGTGCGGCATATTGCGCATCAACCGGTACAACTTGTCCTGGAGCGCCGTACGGCCGATTCCCATGTCACGGCGACTCGACACCAGTATTGCTCGACGCGCTGAGTTGGCCAGCGGTGCGCCCCACAAGTCGGACATCTCAAAGAAGGTATGCACAATATCGAATCGCTCGCGAGCAACCAACGCGTACAACTTGAATCCCACACCCAGCGCCCTCCAACTGAGCACGCGATTGAGGGGGAGATGGTAAATGGGACAGGAGAATAGCTTCACAAACTCCTGGTTCGAGCTCAGCCGAAAGGTGGCGATGGCGCAGTTCCAGCCCAAGCGGGGAAGTTGTTGCGTGATCTTGAGGAGCGCGCCCTCTACGCCGCCCATTCCCATGAGCGTATCGATCAAGAAGAGTACCTTGCGAGGCCTCGGGCCTGGCCCGGGAGCCACCGGGTCGGAGCGTCTTGGCCTAAACTTCTGCCGGATTCGGCGCAGACGGCCGATTGCTGGGTTCGGCAGGAAGGACAAAACATACATCCTAGCTGCCCATAGACCGGGCTGCTGGCGGAACGAACTGCACAAGTGGCGGCGCGCCTCTACGGCATTGCCGGCCAGAACAAGCTGCTCTCCCAACCAGGCGTGGGCGTAAGCCAAAGTGCCTCGAATTGTCTTATCCGGAAGCGAAATGCGTTCTCGGTCGGCGCGAATCACCGGCTCAATCGTATTCAGAAAATTGCGCGCGATATCCACTGTATATTGCGGCGCTGTTAGCTGGTCGGGCCTGCCAATTTGGTAGTGAATCGAGGAGACATCGACGAATCCCACAGCGCCTTCGCGACATGTGCGTAAGTGAAATCCGTAGTCTTCTCCGCTGCGCAGATCTGTATCGAAGCCACCAACCCGGTTCAAGCGGTCGCGTCGAAGGAGTACGGTCGAAGTATGAACCAAATTGCCCCTGATCATTTGGGAGAAAATGTCGCCCGTGAATAGATGACTCCCTGGAAACAGAGGAGCCAGACCTGGAGCAATCTCGGACACAGGATACCGGCGTGTGAACAGATCTCCCTTGCTAACCCACTGATACGCGGCGTACATCCTCTTCAAGTACCTTTCATCCACCAGGTCGCCGTTTTCGTTCACCGCCAGCATGTCGGTCCAAACCATCCCGATGTCCGGACATCGCCTGAGGCAAGCAACCTGCAGCTCGAGTTTCCACGATTTCCAATCGTCGTCGGAATCCAGAAAAGCTACGAACTCTCCGTCGCCCAACTCAATACCGTGATTCCTTGCGGCCGAGACCCCCGCGTTGTGCTGATACACATAGCGCACGCGCTCTTCGGCGCTATACCGCTGAGCAATCAGCTCACGCGTGCCGTCGGTTGAGCCGTCGTCCACGATGATCGCGGTCCAGTCCGGATAGGTCTGTGCAATCACGCTGTCGATGGTGCGTGTTAGGCAATAGCTTCGGTTAAATGTCGGGATGATAACACTCACATTTCCGAAACGCATTTTGTTCAGAACCTCACTCGTACATTCTATAGTTGGCTGCCCCGCAGTCTATCTCTTCCGCGATGGTCGGAACAGAGGATCCCGAGTGTGGGCCGCTGATGGCTCGACTCACTGAAAAGCTCCAATGTCCGAGCAATTACTTAAACATGAAGAAAGGGGTACCCGTCATCGCGGGAACGCAAGCAGAGCTCCTTCCTGTCAGCGCGGCCAGACTCCTGACCTGCTTGGTCTTTCTAAACATGGCGTCCTAAGTGATTGCGCATAGACGGCGTAGGGTTTCGTTTCCGTTACGCCAGTTTTCAAACTGCGTCTCGACGACAGCGACGACCTCCTCCAGTACAGGAAAGTATCGGTTGTGCAAGCACTGACGAC
>WNFH01004362.1_pt1 | contig 13363 bp, 16 predicted proteins | sample 5400411 | NCBI WGS metagenome assembly WNFH01 (sample SAMN13153347, study PRJNA577476) | soil metagenome | isolation source: 200 cm saprolite under Douglas fir tree site 2 hole 3 | place: USA:California | collected 2015-04-18
CTCCCGAGCAGCAAGCCCAGATTTCGCAGATCGCCAGTAAGGCAGGGACCGTCCCCGAACGGTTGGTGACGAATCTTGTTGTCCGTTATCTAGGCGAAGAAGCCCGCTTCCTGGCTGCGGTGGAAAAAGGAATCGCGGCCGCCGAACGCGGTGACTTTATCGAAGAAGAAGAAATGGACGCCCGCCTCGAAGCCATGTTCAAGCCCTGATGCGCATCCGTTGGACCGTCCCCGCCGCCGACGATCACAGAGCATCAAGGACTATCTACTGCGTAACCACCCGCATTTTGCAGAACCGACTGTGCGGGCAATCTATCAACGTATCCATCTTCTGAAAACCTCACCGGCGGGCGGCCCATGCAATAGCAGCCTGCTGAAGTCACGAGGGTGCCCCGTCCAAGCTCCGCTTGGGCGGGGGGTCTTGTTTCCGCCATCCCGCGCCGAGCGGAGAATAGGACCATTCACCGCCGTAGTTCCGGCACGACCCACTCCAGCAACTCCCGCGCGTTAACGACCACGGTCTGCCGCCACTCCTTCGGGAAATGGCGTTTGTTGCCGGTGACCAGATAGTCGGCTTTGGCCGCTTCGGCGCATTCCAGGAAGGGGTCATCCCCGGGATCCCGCGAGATGTTCAGCTTGCGACGCGGAGTCACAATTCTTGCCACCGCCCGCAGCATGCGCAAAGACCGGTTGACCTGCCGCGCCGTCAGACCAAACCTTGGCCGTCGCAACACTCCTTCGTATTCGGCCAGAATGATTTCGGAGACCGCGAGTTGCAGCTTACCCGCCAGCGCGAGGTCGAGCACGTGCCGCTCGTAGCCCTCGGAATTCAAATGTGCGGACACGACGACGTTGGTGTCGAGCACGACCCGAATTGTGCTCATGAGGAATTACAGCGAGCGCTCTCGCCGGTAGGCGCGAATTTCACGATTGATCGCGGCCATGGAGAGCTTGTTTACGCCCTTCTTCCGGGCCGCCGCACGGATCGCGGCGATCGTCTTCTTTTCCGGCGCGATGGTTTTGAGGAAGTCTTTGATTCCCATGATCACGACTTGCGGCTCGCCGCGGCGGTCCACCACAAAGCGCTCATTCTCTCGCCGAGCCCGGCGCATGATCTGCCCAAGCTGGGTGCGAGCCGCCAACGCCGAGACAACCGTAGGAACAGAATTGACCGAAGATGCCATGAATTGATTAATTACTTCAATGTATTGTACCAGCAGCGACCCGCCAGTAAAGCCCAGTCAGTGCCAGGTACACCCTGGTCGCGCGTCTTTCTAGACCTAGGCCTGGTGTCCGATTCACTTCGTCCAGGACTCGATCAGTTCAATCTTGTCCGGTCGCAGTCCCGCCAAATCGGCTCTTTTCAACCATCCCTGGCGCAGCAACTCCGCAAGAACTGAGATCAAGACGGAGTATCGGTAATCATACGTCTGATCTACTTTCTTCCGCTCGCGGGAAAGATAGTCGTGAACTTGCCAAATACCATGCGGAGGCGAAGACGTGGCCAGCATCCGCTTCGCCTCCTCCGTGATCGTGTCGCACTGCCTCTCGAATGCTCGGTCAAATGCCTTACGGGCGATTTTCTTCTCAGCCTCGGACCAGCTAGCTTCGATGCGAACCGCCATCGGCGACTTCATACACGCACCTCTGGGCGAGTGGCTCACTTCTCCGGTGCGCGAGTACAGCGCACGGTCTTCTTAGTGTTGACAGAGAAAACAGTCGGGGTGCCCCATTTCTCGCGTTCTTTGGACGGGTGGCCCTGATCGCCGGACAACCTATTGATTTGGCGGGGGCAAACCAATGGAAGTACACCTTTACTCCCGAAACACCAAGTGTACGTCTTCTACACCTCACAACCCATTTTATTGCTTCATTTAGAGGTCAGTGAACGTATATTAAAGTGCATACAATCTGAGCTGTACAAAACGTTCCACTGAAACATTGCGTACAATTCATCCCGTAGCATAGAACGAACCTGGTCGGCTATCTTCGCGTACCAAGCGTTGCGCGCAAATTTTCTTTTCAGCCTCGGCCAGGTCATTTCGACCGGGCTCTGAGTCGCCCTCAACGCGGCGAAAGGAGCGGCACGGCACGCTGCACGGCGCGAGTTGGTTTTGCTGCAGCGCCACCTTGTGCGAGAGCCTTAGAACCAGGAGTAGGTGGTGGTGGAGGCGGAGTTTGGCCTGGAGCCGCAGGCTGGACTTTCTGCTCATTGACGCCTACGACGCCGGTGTCGACCAGTTTGATTCTCAGCTTGTCCTGCAAGTTAACGATCAGGGGGGCCTCGGCGTTGCAACCCGTCGCTCCGCTCGGGCAGCCGGGCTGGTATTTTCGGAACTGTTTCCGCTCGTCCTTGTTCAGGAACAGCCTCTGCTCGATTGCAACTTCGAAAGTGTGGGTGTCGTTATTCCTGCGGACGATCGCGGTCGAGCGCACGAAAGTCTTTTCGATGAATAATTCCAGTTCGCGCGCCGTGTGGTCCGGCCACAGCTTATCGAGGCCGGGGATAAAGGCGGAGAGTTGGCCATTGGCAATCTGAAGTTCGTCGGGAGCAAAATCGGTGGAGGCAATTCCACCGACCAATCCATTCACAAACGTCAAGCCGCGGAAGATCCAACTGCGCGAAGCATAGGTTTGAGCGCGTTTGGCAGATTCGGTCAGGACTTCGGAGTCGCGCGGGTCGGTATTGAACTTGTCGCCAAAGTTGACGTTCATTCCCACGACGAACAGGTCTCTGTCGGTGGCGAGGTTGGTAACGGTGACCTCCACAAAGATGTAGTGATTCGCCATTTCTACGCCGAATGCGTTCCGCGCTTCCCGCCAGCCTACGATAGAGGCAGAACAATAAACTTCGTTGGTCTTGATCACTGGGCTGAAGCCATCGGCTTCCAAGGGCGAAAAGGAACTACAGACGGCGGCCCGGCTGACTGTGACTGTCTGGCTTAAGGCGGTCGCATCGAGCGTGAATCCTGAATCGGGCGTGAGCGTCAACACGTAGTCGCCGACTGGGGTCTTTGGGACGATCGTGACCAGCAGCGCTAACGAACCGGGGGCCTTGGACTGAATCTCCAAGGTGGGGCATGGCAGTTTAACGTTATCGCATTTTTCGCCGACCCGCGCGGGCACAATCGCAACCTGCGAGACGTGATCCAGGTTGGTTCCTGTCAGAACGATGCGCGTCGATTCGTCGGTCTGGACCTCAGAGGGATCGACAGCCGCGACGGTCATTACCGTAGACTGACCCAGAGCCCAGGAGATTAGCAGAAACAAGCAGGAGACTAGAAGTGAGAGTGAGCGCACGTAAACCTCCCGTCCGCGCCCCCTCCGAGCGAACTTAACCGCGAACTATACCACTAACTCTTGGCGAGCGTAAAGAACCTTGGCGCGTGGCCCACTTCTCCGGTGCGCGAGTCTAGCGCACGGTCTTCCCGGTGTTGACAGCAGAATCTTTTTACTTGTATTTGGTTGAGAACAGCGGTGGCAGTTCGCCCCGGCGTGCAGACACCATCAGTTCCGCACCAAACTGTCCTCCGAAGTTCACTCCAAAGAGTCGATGGCGGACCCGATTCTCCTGCAGATATGGCCAGCGAATAAGAGCGCCGAGTCGTTGCCGAACCGTCGGTTGGGGCACCACTACATCGTGCAACTGGATATCATCGATGCAGCAGATATCCAGAAGCGAGTGCAGATTCGAGCCGCAGAACCCGTATTCATGAGCTAGCGTGACATAGAGGCTGGAATTCGGCGTCGGACCTTCCATGTTGGGCGTTCGCAGTAGAACTTTGCCTCCTGGCTTCAAGGCCTGATAAAGCGCATCGCCAATCCAGAGCAAAGAGTACTTTGGGATGTGCTCGATGACGTGTGACATATGGATGAAATCATATTGCTCAGGGTGATGGCTGAGGAAGGATCCGATGTCGCTTTCGATCTCGTGAAGAGTGATGCTTCCTTTCCTCCAGTCGGCGACGTAGGCCTTGTTTTCAAGCCCGAATTCGGCGCCGGAAAGGTTCGTATAGCCAAGTTTCAGACAGGCCGCAAGGAACCAGCCGCCTCCGAACCCAATATCCAAGATCGCGGATTTCTTATCGGAGGGCAAAAGCCGGGCATATTCGGCCACCGCAAGCAAGACCCGCGAGTCATTCTGAATCTCTGCGAAGCTCGGCTTGCTACGTTCCGCCGCATGCCTCAAAGACATTCGGCGATAAACCTCGGCTACAAATGCATTCGGTTCCATGATCGCCTATAAACTTAGTGGGCGATTCGGACGTTCGTCAATTGGAGATCGCGTTCGGGCAGAGCCCCTACTCCCCGGACCTCTTCCTCTCTTCCATCATCAACTTCCGCAACGCCTGATTGATTCGTGTCTGATAGCCCCGCCCTAGCTTTTTGAACCAGGCCAAAACGTCGGCATCCAGACGCAGCGTGACCGGCATCTTGAGCGGCCTGTACAGCCCTGTAAGTTCCGGCGGCAGGTAGGGCGAACGCTTTCTTCCCCGGGAAGCCTTGAGACTGGCAACCCGTCGACTCTTCGCAACTCGTTTACGTTGTTTCATTTGGCAATCAAGTCCTCATATCTGCGTACATACAATATCACCAGTACAATGTTCCACGTGGAACATTCCGCGCAAATCTCTGCCAGAAACTGGGTGTGGGGCGGGCGCCCCCGCCCGCCTTCCGGCTCCGAAAAAGCCACCGCGGGATCACCCGAGCCAACGTTAACGTCTGGCGGGCGAGCTACCCCCGCCTAACCAGCAGTAACGCCAGCCCGATCGCGACCAGGTCCTCGGGTATGGCAACCACGAAATCTCGCACGCCCAGGCTCTTCACCAGTCCAACCCGGGCTTTGTATCCGGCAAAAGCTCCAATGACAGCGCCGATCGCGCCTAGCAGCGCTCCCAACATTAGAGAAGCTTCACCTGCGACGGAGAGGCAGGCGCCTGTCAGCGCGCCCAGCACGATGCGCGCCGCCAGCGGCCCCGCTGTCGTTCGGGCCGGCGTCTTCGGCAGTTGATCGTTCACCAACTCGCCCAACGCTGCCAGCGTGAAGATGACCAGCGCCCACTTCGATCCCATGAAGGCAAAATACGATCCCACCAGATTCAGCCAGCCGAGGTGGGCGGCCCACGCCACCACCGCCGGAGCGGTCATGGCTCGCAATCCCGCGACGATCCCGATTCCCAAAGCAAATAGCAGCACCATGCTTGCACTCATCGAGTTCCTCCTCGCTGTAAGTGGGGACGCGCGCCCCGAATGAAGGGATCGATGATAACAGTGGCGGCGTTCACTGAGAACTGAGAACCGGGAACTGAGAACTAGACTTGCCTATAGCGGAAGCATTCGACCGCGTGATCATTCACCATCCCGGTCGCCTGCATGAACGCATAACAGATAGTTGAGCCGACGAAGGTAAATCCGCGCTTCTTGAGATCCTTGCTCATCGCGTCGGATTCGGCGGTGCTCGCCGGAATCGGCTGGCGAGGTTTCCACGCGTTGACGCGGGGCTTGCCTCCGACGAATTGCCAGATGTAGTGGTTGAACGAACCGAATTCCTTTTGGACCGCCAGGAATGCCTTGGCATTCTGGGCGGCAGCTGCGATCTTCAGGCGGTTGCGGACGATGCCGGCGTCGCGCATCAAGGCTTGCATCTTTCGCCGATCGTAGCGGGCAATCTTCTTCGCGTCGAAGCAGTCGAAAGCGGCGCGATAATTCTCGCGCTTCTTTAGAATCGTGTCCCAGCTGAGGCCGGCCTGCGCGCCCTCCAGGATCAGGAATTCGAACAGCACGCGGTCGTCGTGTTGCGGGACGCCCCATTCGCGGTCGTGATAGAGAATCGCGAGATCGTTCTTCGCCCACCCGCAACGCACGAGATTCTGCGGTGTTTGCATGTTAGTAAGTCGCGACGCTGATGGGCCATGACCCTCAATCGTACTTCTCATAGAGAATCTGCTTCCGATCCCACCCCAACGACTTCAACAACCCGCGGTTGACGCTGACCATCTTGTCGAGTCCGCAGATGTACGCGTGCATGTCTGAGCGATCGCCGACAATTCCAGGCACGTGCTCCTGCACATATCCGCGCAACCCTTTCCACTCCGGACCTCCCCGGCTGAGCGTCGGCAAGAAATCGAAATTGGAGTGCTCCTGCGCAAGCCGTTCGAATTCTTCGCGATAGTAGATGTCCTGCTCGTAGCGCACACCGAACAGCAACCAGAATTGACGATCTTGATGGCGCGACGCATCGGCGAGCAGCCAGTGCAGCATCGACCGAAACGGAGCGATCCCGGTTCCGGTTGCGATGAACACCGTATCCCGCAAGGGAGGACGCAGAATGAAGGCGCCGAAGGGACCTTGAAATGTAATCTCCTCGCCCTCACTCATGTCGCAGAGATAGTTCGACATGAAACCGTCCTGCACGCGATTGAGGCAGAAGGCGAAGCGTGCATTCTCAGCAGGAGGAGACGCAATCGAATACGCTCGCGTGATTTCCTCCCCGTCGGGCGCCGACGCTTTCAGCGAAAGCCATTGACCGGGAACAAAACCGAAGCGAGGAACACCCTTCACCTCAAACTCAAGGTGGCAGGTGAATTCGGAAAGGTGGCTGGACCGAGCCAACGATGCCTGCAGTGTTTGAAATTGTGCCATTCGCTATATGGATGATCCAGCACGGAGGTTAGAACCATCCAACTCGTTCGGGATCTGCGGTAGAGACGGGGCTTGCCCCGTCTCCTGCGGCGATCAGCGATGCCATTTCCATTCGGCGATGCCGCTGCCATCGGAGACGCGGCAAGCCGCGTCTCTACTCGAGAGTCTTTACGCTGCGGACTGCTTGCTGGCTAGAATGCCGTCGATCTTCCGCAACTCTTCGGCTGTGAACGCGAGGTTCTTCAACGCGGCTACGTTGTCATCGACCTGCTCAACTTTGCTGGTTCCGACCAGCGCGCTGGTGACACGCGGGTCGCGCAGCACCCAAGCGACGGCCATCTCTGCAAGCGACTGTCCGCGCTGTTGCGCCAGCGCATTCAACTCTCGAAGCATCGCGACTTTGCGCTCATCGATATCTTTTCTCTTCAGGAAGAAGTCGCGCGCCGCGCGGGAGTCGGTGGGAATGCCTTGCAGATAGCGATTCGACAGCAATCCCTGCGCCAGCGGACTGAACACAATGCAGCCGGCGCCCTCTTTTCCGAGCACATCGAGCACGCCCTGCTCGGGATCGCGGACCAGCATCGAGTACTTGGGCTGGTGAATCAGGCAGGGCGTTCCCAGATCGCGCAGAATCCGGATTGCTTCGGCGGTTTGTTTTGCGTTGTAGGCGGAAATGCCGGCGTAGAGCGCCTTGCCCAACCGCACCGCGGTGTCGAGCGCTCCCAGGCTTTCTTCCATCGGCGTCTCAGGATCGGGACGGTGGTGGTAGAAGATGTCGACATACTCTAATCCCATGCGCTTCAGGCTTTGATCGAGGCTGGCCAGGATGTACTTTCGCGACCCGAGATTTCCATAGGGGCCGGGCCACATGTCCCAGCCTGCTTTGGTCGAGATGATCAATTCGTCGCGGTAAGGAAGGAAGTCTTTCCTCAGGATCTGGCCAAAATTTTCTTCCGCCGATCCGTAGGGCGGGCCGTAATTGTTGGCTAGATCGAAGTGCGTGATTCCTAGATCGAAGGCCCGGCGCAACATGGCGCGGGCGTTTTCGAAATTGTCTACGCCGCCGAAGTTGTGCCACAGGCCTAGCGAGATCGCGGGAAGTTGAATGCCGCTGCGTCCGGAGCGACGGTACTGCATGGTGTCGTAGCGTTTGATCTCGGGCACGTACAAGGTCGGGTCTCCTGAGCGAAAGGGCATGGTTCGAGAGACAGAATTATAATCTCAGCCCGCGTCGCGCGCGGTCTGGTGCTGTCCAGCGGCGTCTCCGACCGCGCCGCCGAGGGCGAGACGCCCCTTCGGCAAGCTCAGGGCAGGCCCTCGGGACAGCCGGCAGGATGCCGGCGCTACAAAACCTGGGTTCTACTTTCGGCCGTGGAGTTTGATTGAGGCTAATGCTTCCGCGGCTTGCTGGACCAGGTCCTGCGGCTGCTCTACAGAGGCAACCGAAACGGTCGAACCGCAACAGGAAGGTTGTTTGCCGCTGTTGAAGCCTTCGGGTGCGAGCAGCTTGACCATGTCCCGTCCGAGCGAGATCCGAGGCACGCTCAGGTCGCGCAGGCCTGCGGCTGCGGCGATGCTGAGATACTCCGTCAGCAGGCTGGCGCCGGCAATGCACCCGACATAGGCGCTGACGTCGCTGGCTAGTTGCTCTGGCAGCGCCCGGAGCAGCACGATGTCGCTGACCGCGAAGGCTCCGCCGGGCTTGAGCACGCGCGCGATCTCGCGGAAGACGGCGGGCTTGTCGGAAGAAAGATTGATCACGCAATTGCTGATGACGTAATCTACGGTGCCGCTTTCGACCGGCAACTGTTCGATTCTTCCTTTGCGGAATTCGATGTTGGTCGCGCCACGCTTTTCGGCGTTGGCTCGAGCGAGGGCGAGCATGTCGTCGGTCATGTCCACGCCGATGACGCGGCCTGTCGATCCGACGCGGTTCCAGGCAAGAAAGGCGTCGAAGCCGGCGCCCGATCCCAGATCGAGCACTGTCATTCCGGGTTTGATTTCGGTCAGGGCCAGCGGATTGCCGCAGCCGAGGCCGAGATTGGCGTCGCCCGCCAGCGCCAATTCTTCGTCGCTGTAGCCGATGCTGCGGGCTACGTCTACCGCAGGCGCGCCGCAGCACGAGGCCTCCCCGCGGGCTACCGCGGCGTAGTGGTTTTCGACCGCGTTCGCCATGGTTTCCGATTTCATGATTTCCTCCTTCGAATTGATTGCAGATCTATGAATGCAGGCATGTCTTTCGCCCCTTCGGGGCTAACTCATTCGTGACTTGCGACCCACGGCTTGCGCCATGGGCTGTATTCTTACGCCGCTTCGCGGCTCCGGTAGCGCATTCCGGTTCACATTTTGAAACATGCTTTTGCCAAAACCGATTTCTGAGACCAGTTGCGAAGACTCCACCGGTTCGTTCAGACCACAACATCCGGAGGAGGCAATTACGTCATTGAGCAGTCTCAGAGAGGCGAGCACCCGCGCCCGTTGCTTTGCAGGGATGGTCGCGACGATGGTGCGAGTGCGCTCGCGCATCAGTTCGTCGAGTTGCTCGCGGACCTTACGTCCGGCGGCGGTGATCTTGACAGTGGCGGCGCGGCCGTCGGCTTGGGCACCGCGCACGCGCTCTACAAGTTTGCGTGCTTCAAGTTTCTCGAGCACGCGCGTCATCGCACTGGGAGTGATCCCGGAACTGGCGGCCAGGTCGGAAATGCGCGCACCCTCGCGGGCAATCAGCGTCCGGAGAATGGCGCACTGGCGCTGGCTGAGGCCGCCGCAGCAGACTTCATCGGGACCGACTTGGCCGAGGATGCGGGCCAGGCGCTCGAGTTCGTCCCACCACATCTGGACCTGGGGCTTGGTATGGGCCTCGGGTGACATGACACAAGAATAGGTCGATATAGTTGCATGTGTCAAGCAAATAATACAAGCTCCGAATAGCGCCGGACGCCGAGGTGTGAAGAGTCCTTTTTGCCAACCATCCCAAGAAACTTCCATCAGCAAACGGGTTTGGTATTGAGAACTTCCGCTCCCCTCTCACAGCGGGAAGTAGGCGTTACTTATATTCGGGGGAGAACAAGGGTGGCAGATCGCCCCGGCGGGCAGACACAACCAGTTCGGCCCCAAACTGTCCTCCGGTGTTCACTCCAAAGAGTCGATGGCGGAGCCGATTCTCCTGCAGATATGGCCAGCGGAGGAGAGCGCCGACTCGTTGCCGTAGCGTCGGTCGGGGCACCACTACGTCGTGGTACTGGATATTATCGAAGCAGCAAATGTCCAGAAGCGATTGCAGATTCGAGCCGCAGAATCCGTATTCGTGCGCGAGCGTGACATAGAGGCTGGAATTGGGCGTCGGGCCTTCCATGTTGGGCGTTCGCAACAGCAGTATCCCGCCGGGCTTCATAGCCCGGTAAAGCGCATCCACTGTCCAGAGCAAAGAGTATTTCGGGATGTGCTCGATGACGTGCGACATATGGATGAAGTCATATTGCTCTGGGTGATGGCTGAGAAACGTTCCGATATCGGATGCGATTTTGTGAAGAGTGATGGTTCCTTTCTTCCAGTCGGCAACGTGACGCTTGTTTTCAATCCCGAATTCGGCACCGGAAAGGTTGGTGTAGCCGAGCTTTAGACAGGCTCCCAGGAACCAGCCGCCTCCGAAGCCGATGTCCAAGATCGCGGATGTCTTATCGGAGGGCAGAATTGAAGCGTATTCGGCCATGGCCACCAACACCCGCGAGTCATTCTGAATCTCTGCGAAGCTCTTCGGGTGTTCCGCCGCATGCCTCAGAGACATTCGGCGATACACCTCGGCTACGAATGCATTGGGTTCCATGATCGCATTAACTTAGCTGGCGATTCGGGCGTGCGTCAACCAGAGATCGAGTTCGGCAGAGTCACAGACAGTTGGTGTTCGGGGAGCCTGAGCAAGAGGAACGCGAGAACAAACAGGATAAGGAGTAAAGGGCTGACCCAGTAATCGAACGAGTTCGACGCGCGAAGAGTCATCGCGAGCTGCGTCATACGGGTGGCGCTATTCTACCGTCACCGACTTCGCCAGGTTGCGTGGCTGGTCCACGTCGCAGCCACGTCGCACGGCGATGTGATAGGCCAGCAACTGTAACGGGACAATTTCGAGAATCGCCGACAGTTCTTCCGGCGCGGGCGGGATATAGAGGACGTGATCAGCGTCTTCCTTGATCTGATCGTCACCTTCGGTGGCGAGCGCGATCACAATGCCGGAACGCGCCTTCACTTCTTGCAGGTTCGAGATGGTCTTTTCGTAGCGGGTCATGGACGCGGGGCTGTTCACATCACGCGTTGCGATGATCACTACCGGCAGGTTCTCGTCGATTAGCGCGTTAGGACCGTGCTTCATCTCTCCAGCGGGATAGCCTTCGGCGTGGATGTAAGAAATTTCCTTCAGCTTGAGGGCGCCCTCGAGGGCGATGGGGTAGTGGATGCCACGACCGAGGAAAAGGAAGTCTTGGGCGCGGACGTAAGTCTTGGCTAACTCGTTGCAGGCCTCATCATGGGTGAGGATCTGTTCCAGCTTGCCGGGGATGTGAGTGAGTTGCTGCACGAGAGCCTTGGCTTGATCGGGCGTCAGCGTGCCACGGACCTGGGCGAGGTAGAGCGCGAATAGATAGAGGGCCGTGAGCTGTCCGCTGAAGGCCTTGGTGGAGGCGACGCCGATTTCCGGACCGGCGTGGGTATAGATGGTTCCGGCGGCTTCGCGGGTGATCATTGAACCGACGACGTTGCAGATAGCGAGCGTCTTTGAACCTCTGGCTTTGGCTTCGCGTTGGGCGGCGATGGTGTCGGCGGTTTCGCCGGACTGCGAGATCAGCATGGTGATCGTGTCGGGGCCCATGATGGGATCGCGGTATCGCCACTCGCTCGCATAATCGACTTCGACTGGGACTCGCGCCAGCGTCTCGATCATGAACTTGCCGGCCAACCCGGCATGCCAACTGGTTCCGCAGGCAGTGATGTTGAGCTTCTTCATCGCCTTGAACTCGTCTGCTGTAACGTGCATCTCGTCGAGAAAGACCTGGCCGCTGTCCTGCGAAACCCGTCCCAACGTAGTGTCGCGGATGGTGCGCGGCTGCTCATAGATTTCCTTGAGCATGAAGTGCTTGAAGCCGCCCTTTTCCGCCATGATGGGATCCCAGGTGATGCGTTGCACCTGGCGCTCGACGGGCTTTCCGTCGAAATCGGTGAGCTTCACTCCTTGCTGTGTGATTACGGCAAGATCGCCATCGGCCAAGAAGAACAAGTCGCGGGTGTGATGGAGGATCGCGGGCACGTCGGAAGCGACGAAGTATTCGTCCTTGCCGAGCCCGATGACGGCGGGCGGGCCATTGCGGGCGGCCACAATCTTGTTGGGGTCGTCCACGGCGATCACGACCAGCGCGAACACGCCGGTCAATTCCTTAACGGCCTTGCGCACCGCTTCTTCGAGGGCGGGACGATTACCGTTGCCGGTCTTCAGGTAGTGGTTTTCGATGAGGTGGGCGATGACCTCAGTATCGGTCTCGGTGGTGAACTTGTGGCCCTCTTCCTTGAGCATCCTTTTCAGCGAAAGGTAATTTTCGACGATGCCGTTATGGACGACGACGATCCTGCCAGTGCAGTCGCGATGGGGATGGGCGTTCTCTTCGGTGGGACGGCCGTGAGTGGCCCAACGTGTGTGTCCGATGCCGTAGGTGCCGTCCAGCGGTTTATTGCGGATGACCTCTTCCAGATTGCGCAGCTTGCCCTCAGCGCGCCGGATCTGGAGGCCTTCGCCGTTGCCGGCGACCGCGATCCCGGCCGAGTCGTAGCCGCGATACTCGAGCCGTCTGAGGCCTTCGATGATGACCGGGACGACTTGTTTTTTCCCCACGTATCCGACAATGCCGCACATGTCTTATGAACTCCTTCGCTCGGTGGGGGAACCGGATCGTGCCGGGTCGAGTTGACGTACGTCAGGCTCGCGATGAAGCCGAGCCGAGTAACTACTCTTCGAGGGAGAAACGAAACTCTTCAATCACGGGGTTGGTCAGGACTTCGCGCGCGATCCGCTCTACTTCCGACTGAGCCTGGTCTTTCGAAAGGCCGCCGTTCAACGAAATTTCAAAGTACTTACCCTGGCGTACGTCCTGCAAACCCTTATAGCCCATCTTACTGAGCGCGCCCTGGATGGTTTTACCCTGCGGGTCGAGCACGCTCTTTTTTAGCGACACATATACGTAGGCCTTCATGAACAAGCTCATTATACGTCAGTCGAAACCGATCCCGACTCTGGTTTTCGTTATGGAGAGTATCGAACAGAACCATGACCCGAAGGGGATCGAGATTTGCAACCTATTCAAGCGATGAGAGTTGACGGTCCAATTCGGTGATGGCATCGGCCAGCATCTGACGGTGCCGAGGATTCTCCGCCGCTTCCAACTGGCGGGAGAGGTGGCTGCGGGAAAGAAGCAGGCCCTGGCGCTTGCGGTCGCGTTCCCGTTGTTCGGGCGTGAGCTGGGGACGGGCGGGCTTGTCCCGCTCCGACATCTCGGCCTGCTGCTGCTCGACTGACTTACTCTCCCAGCCTCGTGCCATTATGGGAATCCTATCCCATCGAATCCAAAAAATCTTTTAATTCCGATCCGGAGACAAGTTAAGATACACTTTCTCCGGAAGATAAGCACGGTCCGGGAAGTTAGTGCTGCAGACCTGAGGGGGTCTCCCAACCGGGAGAA
>WNFH01002273.1_pt1 | contig 13355 bp, 11 predicted proteins | sample 5400411 | NCBI WGS metagenome assembly WNFH01 (sample SAMN13153347, study PRJNA577476) | soil metagenome | isolation source: 200 cm saprolite under Douglas fir tree site 2 hole 3 | place: USA:California | collected 2015-04-18
TGTGTTTCCGTGCGTCCCTGTTTCAAAAGCTCGAGCATGCGCGAGCCCACGAAGTTCAACCGGAACATCTCTCCGTGGAGGATGTCGAGGACGATGGCGCCGTCCTGGTTGTGGGTCGAACGCAGTTGTGCGGATAGCTTCACGGAGGGGACCTCCCCGTTTCGAGCGTTACGCGGTGACTGTAAACGAGGCGAGCGTGTCAGAAAGAAGAAAGGGAAGCCAGTGATTCAAAAAAATATTCGCGAATTGACACTACGCGCGAAAACTGCCGTCAATTCAAGAGGATGGCCTTGTGACTCCGCGCGTAGTCCCGAGATCGACTGCTCGGGTTTCTACCCTATTCCAAGTTCGGATCTAGAGACCGAACCACGGCAACAATCTGCCCCACCACTTCGGCGTCCACGCGATTGCGAAGTCGCTCGTGCGGAATGAAGCCAGGGGCATGGGGATGCGCGACGATCGTTTTGTCCTCCAAGGTACAATTCGCAAGCAGGTACGATCCGTCGCGTCGCCGTACCAGATAGAGCGGTTGTTCCCAAAGCGATTTGCGGCGAAAGGCAGGTGGGGTGGTCTTCCGGCGGTTCACGATGATAAAGAGCGCGCCGGCGAGAACTGGGTGCAACGCTCTTGATTGTCCGCCAACCCAGAAAATGTCGAGTAACGAAATATCGGGTAGTCCCGATAAGGAAGCGATCGAACCACGGAGAAAGAAGGGCAGTTCGCCGAGGCGTTTAATAATGCGGGAGAGGAATCCATCGACAGGTACTGCCTCAATGAGCGTATCGTCCTGTCGTTCTCGGTCAGGCATCCACTCGTCGGGTATCGGGTTCGCGTCCGTTGAGAGATCGATTGCAAAAGCAGCCAAGAGTTCGTCAAAAGGAAGGTCATAGAGAATCGAAAGGGTCAGCAGTTTCTGGATATGGCGGGGCGGAGTATCGTTGGCTTCATAGTCTGAGAGAGATCCCTGCGAGGTGAAATAGCGTTTGTTGCAGAGCGCCTTTGCAATATCGCGACTCATTTCGGACGCAGCGCGGAGTGATAGGGCGGCGCGAACCCGTGCATCGCGGAGCAAGTGAGCGGGCTGTGCGGCTGGCTTGGTGAGAACGCCCGGAGTCCACAAACGGGCGAGATCGGGAGCGACTTCAGGCAGGGAACAAATCGGTTGCGCCGATCTCTTGGGATGGGTAAGAGGACGAATTTCGAGATCCACGAGGCCCAAGATTCTTGCTTGGGAACCCAATTCGAGTTCGACATTTGCGAAGGGAAGCTGGGTGGGTAGGAGGGTAATGCGGTTTCCGGTTACGAAGTGAAGACGGGAACAGCAAACTCCGCCGCGATGCTCGACGAGAAAGATACGGTTTGAATTGTGCTGGCTGGTCCGTCGCAAATAGCGCGAGGCGAGTCGCGCATCCGCGCGTACGATACCTCCCGGCACGAGGTCAGGAAAAGCGAAGGCGTCCTGCTGGCCGATCTTGGCGTAGCGAAATCGGTTGGAGGTCCCCAGGAAGGGCAATGAGGAAAGCCGGACTGCACCCGAAGGTTCGAGAAGTTGACTGAGGGGAGCGACGGGCGGAACAGGGGCACGAGACGGACGGTCTCGAAACCAGAGAATCTTTATTTGGGTGTCTTGGACCTTGCCGTCGAGGAGCGCCGTGCGCGGGCGGGGAAGAACTGCTTGCAAACGGGAGATGTCGTCCAAGCGAAATCCGAAAATTCGTAGCCAATCGGTAAACCGGTAGTTCGATAGTTCGGCGAGCGTGGACAATTGATGGAGCGTGGGCGTCAATCCTGCGGAGCGGAGCTGAAAGTAGAAGTTGTGCGGAAGATGATAGGTGATTTCTTTCGGGTACCGCCGTCGCGCGAGGGCGGCAACGCTATACAGCGTGAGACTCTTCGTCGCGAGGATCCCGCGGATGCGTTCTTCGAGCGTTCGACGAGCCGACTCATCAGAAGTCGCAGGAGATTCCGAAGATGCTCGGTGAGGTTTGTGGTTCATCGAGTTCGCAGGGCGGTGCGGGCACGCCCCGAGCGAAACTCCGAATAAAATGGGGGACCAAGTATGGATTTCGGCAGAATTATTGAAATCGTCCGGGAATCCGGACGAAGCAATGTACTTCAGCGTGTAGCTAATGCCAGGTGAGATAAGTACTTTCGATTAGATATAGCTGGACAGTTAAGACAGACGGCAGTAACCTATCACGGCGATGACCGACCCAGACGTCCTCAAGCGGGCGGGTGCGAGACTCAGGCGGATACGAATGCGTCTGGGGCTCAGCCTGCGCGAAGTGCAGCGACGGAGCCTGAAGATCGTTGAGGATCGTGGGAATCCGGAATTCCACGTCTCCCGGGCCTGGCTCACGGACATCGAAATGGGACGGTTCGTACCTGGTTCATTTAGAGTCGCCAGCCTCGGCGAGATTTACGGACTTACTATCGCGCAGATTGAGAAATTCTACGGCATCCAACCCGAGGATATCAGTAAGGAGCGGCCTGTTTTCCGGCCACCCAGAACTCAACTTCTCAGCCCTCCAGACAAGAGCAGTCGAAACGAGGAAGGATTAGAAGCCAAGCCGCAAACGGAAGGGGAGAACTTGGCCACGCGGCTTTTTGACATTTGGGGAGACGTACCTGTACCGATCATGCGGCTTCTGGCTCTGGGGAAGACTCTATTCGGGTACATTGGCGCGGCGGATTGGACCATGTGGCCACTGCTGCCTCCAGGTACTTTCGTCCAGATCGATCCGAAACAGACGCGTGTGCAAAAGGGCCCAATTCAAAAGGAAACGGGACACTCGCAGTTTGCACGGCCCATCTACTTTTTGGATATTCGAACGGGCTACGCCTGCGGGTGGTGCGAAATTAAGAATGGCGTGCTGACCCTGATTCCGCATCCCCATTCCGGTCAACAGACACGGACGTTCCGCCATCCCAATGAGGCCGAGGTAGTCGGTCGTGTGACGGGAGTGGCCATGGGGATTACGGAAAAGGATTTCATGTTGATTGAAGAGAGAACTCGGCGAAACGAGCCGAAGAAGTAAGGCCTCCGGCGAGCTGTCGCGTTAGGTGTGCCCTCGCCAAAGGTTTACCAGCAGCATGCTCGCGAGATGTCACGACCCTCGAACGCAGACTTCGATAGTTTTCCATGGCCGACCATCGGCGAGGGCTTGGCTTTGTTCAAGGGTAAGTCAGAAATTGCCTCGATGACTATACATGTGAAATTACTCAGGGCTATCCCTACCAAGGATATAGTTTCCTGATAGTCCAAAGGATCCCGTGAACACTGCATCGCTGCGTTGAGGTACTTAACGCTGTATCGTTCTTTCGGATTTGCAACCTGGGGTACGGAGCCCAACGCCTTGAAAATCGAATCGACGGGCGATCGCTGCTACTAACGGCAAGATGCGGTTATCGCGCTTCTGGTGAAGGCGGCTCAGGACCAGCACCAAAAAGAAATCCACGATCTTTAACAACAGCAAAAAGAAATCGACGACCTGAAAGCCGAATTAAGAACTCTTCGGGACCAACAGGCCAAGTAAATCTTAGGCTGAATTATTTTCAATCCGATCATAATGCCGATTCAGTCCTCAGACTAACCTCGTCACCTAAGGATATCGGGCGGCGAGCAGTGGCGGTATGGTTGGCGGAGGGCGGCGGTGCTTGGTCGCTTGTTCGTAACTGTAGCCAATCTCGACCAATAGCTTCTCGGACCATGGTCTGCCGAGGAATTCGATGCCCACCGGGACGCCGAGCGTGGCCGTCGGAGTTGGGGAAGAAAATCCGCCTGGTACGACGATGGAAGGAAAGCCGGTCACTGATCCAAGAGCGCCGTTGCGCTCCACCTGAGTCTCCCCAATGGGCACCACAAGCCGCTTCTGATGCGGGAACATTATCGCATCGAGTCGCTCGTCAGCCATGATCTTTATGACACGCTGCTGCAACTCGGAGCGCTTCTGAAGACGCAGGCGATAGCTGTCGTCCATCTCGAGGCCTTGTGCTTTCGTGATGTTGTCCCCGATGTTCGGATGAAACTTGCCGGAAGAGATGATCTCCTCGAGCGATTTAACGGGCGTGTTGCCCGCGGCAAGATAAGCGTTGATTGCCGGCTTAAATTCGTACAGATGAACGCTGATATCAGAGGAAAGCTTTCCGCTATCGAGATCTGGGGTGTTCAGCTCGACTACCGTTGCGCCGGACCTCTTCAGATCCTCGACCGCTTGGCTCGCGATAATATTGACCTCGTCGTTGATGGGTGCAATGCCGAAGAAACTGCGTAATACGCCGATGCGCTTGCCCTGCACACCATTGGCCTTCAGGAATTTCGTGTAGTCCTTCTCGGTATTCCCGACGCTCCATGCCGTCGCCGGATCGTTAGGGTCATAGCCGACGAGCACGTTTAACATCTTCGCCGCGTCAGTAACGGTGCGGGCGAGCGGACCAGCGGCATCCTGGGTGAATGAGTACGGGATAATACCGGCTCGGCTGACGAGACCGAGCGTCGGGCGAATACCCACGATGCTGTTCGCCGACGCTGGTGATCGGATGGAGTTGACGGTGTCGGTGCCAATGCCCGCAATCGCGAAATTGGCAGCCACACCCGCGCCGGTACCACCACTCGACCCGCCAGGCGTGCGGGTTAGGTCATAGGGATTGAGGGTCTGCCCTTGGATCGAGCTAACCGTTTCACCCCAGATCGCGAACTCGTGCAGGTTGACCTTAGCGAGGATGATTGCGCCCGCGCTGCGCAATTTCTGAGTAATTGCCGCATCGGTGACGGGAGTGTATCCCGCCAGGCTGAGCGAGCCGCCCGTGGTCGGCATGTCATTCGTGTTGACATTGTCTTTCAGCAGCACTGGGATTCCATGCAGCGGGCCGACGAACTTCCCGGTCCTGCGGAAATGTTCATCTAGCGCGGCCGCCTCTTCCAAGGCCCGAGGATTGAGAAAGATCACCACATTGAGCTTCGGGCCCGCCTGGTCGCAGGCCCGGATGCGCTCCAGATAAGCCCGCACCAACCTTACGGATGTGAGAGCGCCGGACTTGTACGCCGCATGCACATCGCTGATCGTGGCCTCATCGAGATGAAATGGTTTGACTGAATTCTGCGCACCAGCGTCGTTCGCCATCAACATGACCGTCCCAAACATCAAAAGGCGCATGAATTTCATATGAACTCACATCGCGGGTAATTTTTAATCCAACCGGGCTTCCCTCTCTCTCTTCATTTTGCCCGGAATTTCCTTTTTGACCCCAAAAAACGGCTGTCGTTATCCCCTCACTCCCTGTTGGCGATGGTTGATTCATCACGTATTGGCAGTGGGCGGATACAATCCTCCCGGCGTTGTTTTTCCAGTGAGCGCTGCCATCTATCGGGAAATCCCTCGTTACACGGCCGTGCTTGAGTCCTACTCGAAACCACTCCTCGAATTTATCGAGTGGGAACCGACGCCGCAAGGCAACGTGCGGGTTTTGAACGACACGGCTGATTACTACCGGTATTTCGACGGTACGGCTCATGCGGAGTTTCTGTACCAATGTGTAGAGCAGACGGTCGATCAAGACCTTCCGCAAGAACTCGCGTATCTCGAAGCCTATGATCGATTTTCGGCCGGAATTCAGACCATGGTCGATATGCCTGACAGAAAAGTGAATCTTCTCCAGCGATTTCTGAATCAAGGTAAGGGTCAGCTTTCAAAACGCGCACGTACGAACGAATTTGCGGCTCTGACGGATGAGGAAGTGCGGCAAATTGAGGAGCTACATCGCGAAAACTTCGCGGGTATTTCCCGGCAAGAGTCGGAGACACCCGAATAGGACCTCCTTTGCAGAGCAGCATTCTCAAATGGCGACAAAAATACACACAAGAAGTGTGCAAAAACAAATCTTAATGAGAATGTTCAAGAGAGAGGTCAGTGGAATTACGTAGGTAGCAATTCTCTGCCGTGATTCGCGCAGATTTCAGTGCGCGCCTAGATGTAAACCAGGAGGTCGGATTTCTATTAGGGGCGCTGGGCTCATAAGGAATGGAATGCGGGGCCTAATTGAAACGCGGTGCATATCTGAATGTGACAATTCATTCGTTCAAGTCGTTCAATATGGTATGCGGAACCACCGGACTCGAGTTTGGTCGAAGACCGTGCGGCGAACGGCAGCTCTTCTACTCGCTGCACTATTGATGTCATTCACCGACGTCCGTGCGCTGGCCGCCGAGTGGTTATGGCGGATCTCGAGTGGCGTGAAATTTCAGCGATGACGCTTAACAAGAGCGCGAAGCTTCAGCGACTTGGAACTACCGCCTATTTTGCACAGTTCGTGCACAGTGGGAGAAAAAATGAGAGATTGGGGCAGAGACGAATGCAGCAAGTCTGTTGCAATCAGAAAGAACTGGTGTGAAATCGCGGAGTTGGGTCCTGCGCAATCTAGTTCCATTGGTTGGCAGTGGATCGGCTGTCCGGTACGCGCGCGCAAGGGCAAGGCTCAGCGAACGGGCACGTGCCAACAATCGACGAGTACCAACCGAAGTCGACGCTGGTCACGCCGGAACACCACATCGAGCGGGCAAAGTACCCATTCGTTGACATTCACAGCCATCACTGGAATCCGAAGTCGGAGCACGTTGACCAAGTTGTGGTGAAGGAGATGAACACTATCAATCCGCGAGTGATGGTGAATCTGTGCGGGGGAACGGGCGAAGAGGGATGAGGGCTGCACAAACGCTGATGCCAAGAAAAAAAGAAGAAAGCACGGTCCTGGTGTTGTCGTCCATTGGACCGTGCCTTCTTCCTGGGGTGAGGGCCGAAGCCGGGCGCTTGAGGAGATAGCGATCAGCGGGTGAGCCTGGCGGCAAGGACGAACTCCCCGGTTGCATCGCTGTTCTTGGCGAGTTCAACTTCGGCTTTGGACTTTGGAAGTTGCCGGCCCGAGGAATTACCTTGGGTCCAGATCTGGTACAAGAAATAACGGCCGGCCATGGTGTGGAAGACCAACTTGGTCTTGGCCGAAGGGTTGAAGGACGAGCAAGGTTGCGTCAATGCAAAGATGGCGGTCTTGCCTTCATCTGAGCGTATCAAGATCGCTTGGTTGACCGGACCTTGATTGACTACCGTGTATTCGCCGGCGGGGAGCCTCTGATTCCCAACGACGAAGTCAAACGGGATATCGGCCTTGACGCCGGTTTCCTGTGCCTGAGCGGCGGAAACCACGAGCAGTAATCCCAAGCCGCAAACAGCAGAGCGTAGACGATTCATAAAACCTCCTCTAAAAACGGCGAAGGCGGGGCTGAGACGCCTGGGTGATGGGCCACTGCTTTCGTCGTTTTGATGTCGGTGGTTTTGATAACCAGGGACGCAAAGAAAGAATGCAGTTGGTGTGCCACGAAAGAGAACGGACGAGGTACGGCCGGGCAGCCAATGTAAAGTGCTGAAAACAATATAGATTAGAAACGTAGCCTGCCTGCGTGAAGCGAGCTGAAACGCCGGAGGAGCCGGCTGCACTAACTCATTGGTTAGTGAGAGCCCGCCAAAAGGTTAACTGCTTGAGTGGTGGACCCGGAAGCTCACGAAATGTGGTAAACGACAGTGTGGGAATAAGAATGAACCCCCGGTTGATTGGCGTTGCAGGGCCGTTGGAAGGGAATGTGTGTGTCCTACCCGAGGGCGAGGTTTCGATCGGACGAGATGCAGCCAATCAGTTGTGGGCGGAAGACGGCTCGCTCTCGAGGCGACACTGCGTGGTGAGGCGAGAAGGCGCGAATTGCAGTGTGCGGGACGTGGGCAGTCGGAACGGGACGCGCGTAAACGGCGTGCCGGTGCAAGAGCAGCAATTGGAGCACTGGGACCAGTTGTCGGTCGGTTCGTCGTTGCTGGTGTTCTTGGAAACGGAGAGCGCCACTTCGGGCAGCAACCCAGTATCGTTCGAGGATACGGCGAAATTTGAGGGCTTAGCGATCCGGCTGAGGCATGAGACGAGGACACCGAGGCGGCCGGAAGAAATTTTTGCGGAGCTGCCGGGAACGCCGGAGCTAACGCGTTACCTGCAATCCTTGCTGAAGATTGCGACGGGCATCGGAGGGATTCGCGATCGCGAGTCGTTGCAATGGCAACTGCTTGGATTTCTCTTCGATGTAGTGCCAGCTGAGCGTGGCGCGGTTCTGTATTTCGATAAGACCGGCGAAGTGGAATCGACAGCGGCGTGGGACCGCGTGCGCGGGCCGGAGCACCCTGTCCTGGTGAGCGAAACGCTGGTGCGGCGCGTGCATGCAGAAAAGGTCGGCCTGGTGGCGGTGGACGCGGTGGACGAGCCGGGTTCGAAAGTGGGAGCGGGCGAAGAATTGTGTGCGCGCTCGGTGTTGTGCGTGCCGATGATGATATCCGGAGAGGCGTTGGGGGCGATCTACCTGGAAACAGGAGCGCCGGGAGGGCTATTCAACGAGGCTCACTTGCAGGTGATGACGGCGGTGGGCTCGATTGCCGCGCTGGCGCTGGAAAATTTGCGGCACTGGGAGCGACTCGGGCAAGAGAATCAGGCGCTGCGGGCGGAAGTCAACCTCGAATACAACATGGTGGGGGTAAGTGCGCGGATGAAGGAAGTATTTGAATTCGTGCGAAGGGTGGCGGCAACGGATGCGACGGTGCTGGTCGAGGGTGAGAGCGGGACGGGAAAAGAGTTGGTGGCGCGAGCTATTCACCGGAACAGCAAGCGGGCCGAGAGTCCCTTCGTGGCGATTAATTGCGCGGCGATTGCGGAAAACCTGCTTGAGAGCGAATTGTTTGGACATGAAAAAGGAGCGTTCACAGGGGCGGCGGCGCAGAAGAAGGGAAGAATCGAAATGGCAGAGGGTGGAACGCTATTTCTGGACGAAGTCAGCGAGCTCGCGCCGGAACTACAGGCGAAGCTGCTGCGGGTGTTGCAGGAGCGGGAGTTCGAACGCGTGGGCGGAACGCGGGCCATTCCGCTGGACACACGCTTGATTGCCGCAACAAACAAGAAATTGTCGGTGGCGATCGAGGCTGGCGAATTTCGGAAGGATTTGTACTACCGACTGAACGTAGTGACACTGACAATGCCGACTTTACGCGAAAGGACCGAGGATATCCCGCAACTTGCGGAACACTTTCTCGCAAAAGCGAGCCGGAAGTGCAAGACGAAGATGAAGTCACTGTCGGAGGAGGCGAAGGCCTGCCTCATCAAATACGACTGGCCAGGAAATGTGCGGGAGCTCGAAAATGCGATCGAACGCGCAGTGGTGCTGGGATCGGGCAATGTGGTTTTGCCCGAAGACCTGCCGGAGACAATTCTGGAAGCGGGATGGGCGCCGTCGGACGGGTCCACGAAATACCACCGCTCAGTGAAAGAAACCAAGCGGCAGATGATCGTGCAGGCGCTGCATCAAGCGCACGGCAGCTATCTGGAAGCCGCAAAGGCGCTGGGGATACACCCGAATTCACTGCTCCGGCTGATGAGAAATTTGAATGTGAAAGCGTCGCCTTCACTCTGATATTGGCATGGGCGGGACGCCAAGCACCTAGCAGAGGTCCTCCTGGAGCGCGCAACGGTGACGACTTCACGGGTGCAAAAAAGGCACACGACGAAGCCGAAAAACTACGCGTTGAGTACTTGAAAGCGAAAAAAGCATCGGAAACGGATTCCGACGATTCCGAAAACACACTCGCTATGTCTGCGCACAGGTGACGAGAGGCTATCTTGTTGAAATTCTTTTGCAGTAGAATCGGACAATTTTTGAACAAATTTATTGAAGTGAAGTTCACGAGCGTTCCGTAGTGGCGGACGTGGAGCGAATTTTAGTTCCCGTAAACCGACTCAGCGAAGTGATAGGCCGGTATCGCCACAAATGATTGAAAAGTCTCATCCAAGACTCGACGGTATTCGTTCAAGATGGGCAACGTTATCGCAAGACGAAAGCGGTGCTCCTGCCAAGCCTTCAGAATCTCGAACGGCGCGCCCTTCCAGAAGATTCCGGAAAATAATAACGTTAGTATCGAGGATCGCCTTGATCGTCACTTCGCACGGCGCCCGACTCTAGCAATTGCGGACTTCAAATCTGCTTTTTTTACTCCGGCTTTTTTGGCCTCCGCACGAGCTCGGCTCAAAAGCTCCTGGAATTCCTCGAGCCTAGGTGGCGTGATGACCTTGAGGATTACAGCATCGCCCTGGCCAATGACCACGAATTGGTCGCCTTCGTTGAGCCCGAGATCATTGCGGACCTCTTCGGGAATGACGACTTGTCCTTTAGATGACAGCTTCGTGGTGGCGTAATCGGCCATAGCCAGTCGCCCCCGATCTTACCAGTAAGACTAGCATTGAGTTGGGCCTCCGATCAAATGAATCAAATGCTTCGAGCCGGCACTGCCTAAGGAATATGATTTGAGCGCGGAATCATCTTGAAATTGCACCAAAATAGTGCAGCAGAAAAAGCAGCGTAAATGATTGGGAGAGCGGAATTCAGTTGGTGGACGTGACCGGGATCGAACCGGTGACCCCCTGCTTGCAAAGAACCGGAGTCCTCTCCAATAGCTCCGTCCACTATTTTGGTTTCCAATGTTTTCAACAATTTGGGGAATCTGCTTTTTGCTCAACGCTAACCCCAATGTAATGAAGACACATGGATTCGTGCACACTTCGTGCACAGTCTCCGTTGGAACTGTCACCCACAGCCCCATATCTCGTTCCCGGACATAAGCACACTTTGGCAGTTAAACGGACGGGAAGCTGGATCATTATCGCCAAATCTTCTAGCCCTCAGCGTTGCAGGAGTATCATTACCGCCTGCAGCGTCTCGAAGGCGTCCCGTCGCCGAATCTCTCGCGCCTCGGGATCGTGCTCGCCGAGAAAGTCCGCCACCAACGTCGGGCCCAACCCGTTTGGCGCGTCAAAATAGCACCGAATATTCGCGATCGCCTCTTTCACAAGTCCATTCTCCTCGTGCGGCTTCAAACTCTCCGCCAGGGATTCCGGCCCCTTCTTGAAATGCTTGGCCAGCATGTACAGATCGTAGTAGTCCTTCGCTTTCGTCCGTTGACCGAGACAAATGCCCTTCATGGTGAACACCGCAACCTCATTGGCGACATTGACGCGCACCGTCAGTTCCGCCCCGTTCAGCAGGCGGCCCTTCAGATCCTCCGGATAAAATTGATCGAAGACCAGGTCGGCACCGCGCGCCTTGTGCGCGAGCATGTCCTGAACGCGCTGGTGCCGATGCGATTTGGCGTTCCCGCCATACTCGCCCGCGAGGAAATCCACCTGCATTACGTACGGAACACTTCCGACCGTCACTGTTTTCTCAAAGCTCGCCGGAATCGGCTTGCCGGCCGTATTTTTTCGCTGCCCGTAGCCAAGACGACGGATTGTCTCGAGAAGCGTTTCGTACGCTTCCTCGGGTATCCCGCGGAAATTCAGCGCGAGGTCCGCGTCCAGAGAACCGACGTGTTCTTCGGTCGCATGCGAAAAACTCTTGAGAAGAAAGTACGGCGCCCAGCCGCCGATCACGACGACATCGGAGCCGTAGCCCTTCAGGGCATCCATCAGCTCCAACAGCAGGGAAAAACTAATGTCCACTTCCTTGGGTTCGTATTCCGCCATGGTCAGTAGCCCAACAGTTGCTGGCGAATTGCGGCAGCCTGTTCCTCCCCTCGTCCTTTGAAATTGATCAAATCCAGATACAGCTGCACGTTCGACACGACCGCCACGTCCACGACGTTTTGGGCTCCGTAATAAATCCCATCGTCCCCGGGGGTGAAAATCCATACGTTCGCACCGCTGGGTGCGGGCTTTAGCTGTAGCTCTGCCGCCAGTTCATCCACGGAACCGGAGTAGTAGAAGGAGGCGAAATTGTATCGCACGAACGGCGCCACCTTGCTTGCACCGGAAAACATGGTCAGCGCATAGCGAAACCTCCGGGATTTCGCAGTATCCGCGAGCAACTTCTCGAGTTCGGCAGGACTCAATGCGGAGTAGTACCGCTCGATTTTGTTGTCCGTATAGGAGTAGTTGCGCTCCCATTCGTTCAACAGCTCGCCGGGCTTTGTGATGCTGACATCCCGACTCTCATCCGCGAACTCAAGCTCGATCAGTTTTTTCTTCACCTTGGAAACGAGCCCGATACTCACGCCCGCTTCCTTGGCGAGATCCCGCAGGTGCCAGCGTTTCTTTGCATCGGATAGCAGAACCCGCAGAATCCGGGCACTACGTGGGCGGAACAGAGACTTCAATTTTCGCTGGACCGGGTTGCGACGCGTGTTTCCTGTGACACGAACGAAGATCGGTCCGAAATCAATTAGCGCGTTTCCGGCGAGATCGAAGTAACCCACTCGCTTCGCATTCAAAAGTTCCGCCGTGCTTTCCGTGATGAACGGAGCCATCACCATGGGATATGCGCCTGGATAGTTCGCCTGGTACTCTCGCAGCTGTTCCGCAGCTTCCCGGACATACCGTGGTTCCCCTTGCGATTTGCACTCGGCGATAATCGTGATTGGTTTTCCGCGAATCTCCGCAGTGAAGACAATGTCTGGGCCCGGTATCGCCGGCTGCTCCAGCCGTCGCACCGTGCCTCCCAGGCTCCGCACGAAGTCGGAGAACGTGGATTCTGCGGCTCTGGTTAGATTTGTTTCCAGCATTTTGTTCACCCATCATATTGCTTTCACCGAACGGTGAAACTAGTACGCAGAGTGAACATACGGTGGTCAAGAGTCCCTTTGTTCACTAGTCTTTTACATTTCACCGCTCGGTGAAACAAGGACATACAGTACTGTCTCGTCTTCCTCTGAGAGCGACCCAAAGCCGCTCTTCGCTGAGCCCATTGAGATATTCCCAGGCGTTGTCGAAGATGTTGATGCCATGGTCCGTCGCTTTGGCAACCATATTGTTGATTTCAGTCTGATCTGCAACGGTGGCGAGATGGAAGCCGCCCATGCCCAGGATCGAACATTCCAGGCCGGTCTTGCCCAGAGGACGCTTTGGCGCCTGGAAGTTGCCGAGGGCAGGTTCGTCTTTGGTTTCGACTGCGGTGGGGATCTTGTCAGTTGGAATCGCGGCGGAAACTCCTGCGATCGCGGCACCTTTCAGGAAGCCTCTGCGGCTTACATCAAGTCCGGCTTTGGGATTGTCCCGCATGACTGTACCTTGCCCTAAACCTGAGGCCACGCGTGGCCCGTGTTGTCCGCTTCTTTGATCATGTCTTTGACCTCGACCTGCGCCGTGTCGAGAACCGTCGTGCTCGAGATGAGCACGATCTCTCCAGAAGGCTCACGAAAACTGCAGAGACACGGCGCCGGGGTTGGCGTCGAGGTACTGGATGTCGCCATCTCGGGCAGCACTCCGGCCGCCGAGGAAGGTGTGCTGAC
>WNFH01002274.1_pt1 | contig 13353 bp, 22 predicted proteins | sample 5400411 | NCBI WGS metagenome assembly WNFH01 (sample SAMN13153347, study PRJNA577476) | soil metagenome | isolation source: 200 cm saprolite under Douglas fir tree site 2 hole 3 | place: USA:California | collected 2015-04-18
CTGGCCAACAAGAAAAACATCTTCATTCTGCGTGCGAATGGAGAAGTTGTCGGCCGCGGCAGCTCGCTCTGGACAGGAGGTGCTTTGACCTCGACTCTCGAGCCAGGAGATGCGATCGTGGTGCCCGAAAAAGCGGTGTTAGGCAGCGGCAATACCTGGAAGAACATTGTCGCCATTGCGCAAATTGCCCAGGCGGGCGCCCTCGCCGCCGCCGTAGCGATTCCGTAACGCTCGGCCAGGGCCGATCGCTTGAGCGCTTTCCGCACCTTCGTCCATTCGAAACGCCATTTGTTCACACTTGGACGCATCTAAGGGCAGCCAGCGTTTTCAATACTCTACAGGATGGCGGAGAGGGTGGGATTCTACTCTACGGGAGTTTGCGGTTAACCTCCGATTGCAGCCGATTGCTTTGCTTCCGCAAGTTCAACCCTTCCAATGATTTAGCGGGAACCCCTCTCAGACCCGCATCTGGTGCGGGTTCCGGGACCTCCTGATTTCGGCTTAATCCTGAAAAAGTGGTAGCAAGAGCGTAGCAAAATCCGCGTCAGAATCCGACTTTCTTTTCTAATTCAGGAGTCATGCCGCCGAGTTTTTTGAATCGCTCGTTGATGCGGTCCATGATTTTTTTCTGTGGAGCAGTTTCCCCTGCAGGCAGGTGAGAGAACCATTGAGCAAGCTGCTCGCGGCTGGCTTCCTCTACGTCTTGCAATGTGGGAAAGTCTGGACGGTAGTGCTGCATATTTTCGGGCTCCGACTGGACGTTGTATCAGCACAGGTCAAAAACTCTTTGGCTCATTGCCCAAACCCCTCAGTCGCTCTTTCAAGTGGGGACGGCTCCGGTTCGTCTAGGGTTTTGCGCCGGTATTCTGCGAAGGCTGCTCTCGTAGAAACTCAACTTCTTCTACTAGGGCACGTGCGACAAAGAGGGCTTTGTGAGAGCCGCGTACTACGTAATAGCCCTGCTCGGTTTCATCTATCAAAGACACGGGAACGCTTGTGGAATCAAACACGGGCATTTTCTTGGCCAAATGGAGAACGACAGGAACGGGAGCACCTCCGCCAAACTGATGCCTGATTTTGGGATACACCTTAGTCGCGTAAGTAAAAAACACGACCGGAACAATCATTAAAAAAATCCTTTCCCACTCTGTTTTACGTAGTTCTCCAGGGTTGCGTATCTTAAGAGAAATATACAGAGTGAACAGGCAGACCGAAGAAAGCCAAACAACAAACCAAAAAATAGTGCGGTCGGCATATTTGAACACGATTGTGAAAAGGGCAGCAGCATCCAAAAACGAAAGAGACACGAACAGCAGTGGATGAGCGTTAAACCACTTTCTGCCGAGAACACCTAGCGCAGCGATTACCACGGCTGTGAGTGCGAACAAAGCGAGGCCGATTCCTCTCCACTCGGGGTAAGTGGAAAACAAGAAAACGAGTGGATAGGTCAAACCCACACAGGTGAAGGGTAGTGAGAGTCCACATCTGTGATTATGAAGGGCCTGTTTTGGGGTGTGGCCGTCGACCCCGACGCTTCTGCCCGCTCCATTGTCAGGCCGAAAAGTGAGAACATTCTGAAAGTCAAAAGCATCGGAAAAGCTACAAGGAAGACGAAAAGAGTTCCAACCGCCACCACTTTGGCGCGAAATAGAGCAAAGTCGGCTACTCCATACGTCGCGTCGAAAACGGAGATGATGAAGAACCCAAACAGATAGACCAAGCCCGCCCCTACAACTAAAGCGTGGGAGACTGTCTGCAGGGCCGTTAACGTGCGATTCTCCGACATTTGTTCGGACCTCGCTTCTTGTTCGTGGTCTTACCGCCTAGAAGTCTCATCGCTGCCCCAACGTTCTCACGTTTGCACAAAAATGTAGTTACGGTTTGGATGCCGGTTGGGAAATTGTCCGAGTTATTGAGTCGATGGTCATTTTGGGCGTATAGATTGCATCGTCTTCCTTCGACAACAAACCGGACGTTCCAAAATCAACAACAGCATTTACGAGCGCGGCCAAAATAAGGTCCCTTTGCTCTGGTGTTATAGCGGCCTCAACAAACGCTTGCATGCTGTTCGCCACGCGCTGCCTATGGCGATTATGGTGACTCATGTGCATCTGGGCACGCAGGATTCGCAGGCAAAATGTCGCAGCGGCACCAACAGCGGCGAGGATGGTGATTCGGATGGCCGTATAGTAGACGACTTGCCATTGCCACTGGGCAGGGAGCGTAACCCGTGAAAGGTAAAATGCGACCAGTAGGAATGCAGCGACTGAAAGGAGCGAAAGGACCGTCCACAGGGTTACTTGCTTATCGAGGTCAACTTGGGCCTCTTTGAATTGCTTTTGTGCCTCCTCCACAGAGATATGTGCTGCCGTGCGTCTAGCCCGTTGCTCGATTTCCTCTGCCAGTTTCTTGGCTTCTCCAATCGTTTTGTCGGATTCCTCGCGGACATGTTTCAAGGCCTCTTCGGCTTGAGCTTTCATGTCATCGACAGTCTTTTGGTATTCCTTTCGAATTCCTTCATCCTCAAGGAAGCCTCGTGCTTCGACTGCGGCGGCAACAAAATGAGCCCAGTACTGGCGAGTCTGTTGCAGAGTACTTTCAACTTGGCTTAAAACATTAGCCTTCTGTTGTACGTATTCGGGATTGCTCCGCTTTGCCTGAGTGTCAAGGGTTGCACGCAGATTATTGAAAATCCCGATAACGGCATTAAAAACGCTGTCGTCAACGTCCCGTCCGTATTGATGGGCGAAGCTTGCTTTTTGTAGAATTGCGTCCAGAGTTTTGGCGAACCCCGCCTGTTCCAACGATTCCTCGCCTATCGTTGGCCTCAACAACTTGTTTCTATCGATGCCCTTGAGACCTTCGAGGGTCTGCTTCATCTGGTCCAGAGCTTGCTGGGACGCCATGTGTGCGGTGCCTTTCTAAACGAACCTTCCGCCGAATCCAACTTATGTGATGGTACCGACCCGCCTACGTAACTATTTGATGGTGTAGCATTTCTATTGAACTCCCGCAAGTACCCTGCCCACCGCCCTGCGCTCCTGCCATCAACGTAGATAGCCGCATATTGGACGCCCAGATTCCCGTTAGCTGCTCCGAAAAAGTGAGACCCAAAACTGCCGAAATCACAAATCGGCCCTATTTTATAAGGCCTTGGTCGAGGTAGGTCAGCCGATTCGTAAACGAGAAATCGCTTAGTGCCTCATTTATTTTCAATAGCTTAGATTGGTCACAGTACGCCATATTTTGGGCACTGCCGGGGGTGATTTGGACGAGGAATTGGACGAAACTTTTTGGTGCTCTGCGCATCTGATGTATTATGAGCATACTTGACGAAATGAATTCGCCCGAGCTGGAAGGTCTTGCAGCTAAACTGCACGCGCAGATTGACCGAAGTTCTAACCGTTCCGATATGCCAAAAGTTGAATTGGAAGACGTGAAGGGCTGGATAGCGTTACATAAGAAAGAAGTTGAGTCCTATTCCGAGCTTTCGTTTTTCCTAAACCTGGTTTGAAGCCGGAAGCTTCCCGCTTGTGTGCGCCCTGGACCTTTCTCCGCTTTGATTTTCCGCCAACGCTTTTTTGTCGCCCCGGCTACGTCGCTGTGGCCTTCGGTTGAGCCGCGTTAAAGAGCTTCGTAACCTCCCAAGAGATGGACGCCCAGACTAAATCTATGCCGATGGTTACAGCAATGTCGGCAGCTTTTGTTTGACTCTCACTGCTGACGGCCACGCCTATAACGAGAAGCACAAAGAACGCAATTCCAGTTACAATGAAAAATGGACTCCCCAGATAAGTGAAACCGAGACCTGGTAAGAAGAAGTTAAGCACTGCGGTGATTGCAGGGTTCTTCTTTCTCATCGTCACTCTCCTTTTGGGGTTTTATAGACAGTCCGTTTAGTCTTAGCCCTTCAAGCACTCTTAGACTTGAGTTTCGCCCAACGCGCCCTTTGCGCTTTAGCCATTCGCGCTCTCGATGCTTTGGAGACAAACCGTTTCTTCTTGCCCGCTGCTTTACCGCCCATAAGTTTTATCGCTGCCCGCACGGTTTCTAGTTGCTGACGGGCACTACTGAGCTGCCGTAGGAATTTTTCCTCTTCTTGGCGCAACGCCTTCAGAATATCCATGAATCCTCCGAGGCGGATAAATCTACCACAAGCTCCGGGGTTTGCCGACCTAGCCCGCTCGTGGTTGGCTTGGCTGTTCAGTTTGTGGACTAAGTTTCGGGCGAGTCTTGGAACGTTTTCGGTGGGGTTTTTGCCTCATCAGGGAAGATAGTCGCTTGCGCTGCTCCTGAACCGAAATCCACTCCCAGAGCGCAATCTTATACACAGTGAATGCTAGGCTGACTACACAGCAAAGAAGGATGAGGAATTGCTTAAGGAACTCCAAGGCCGCAAAGGGCATTTCAACATCCTTCCGCCCGCAGGGTCTCCATTTGCCAGAGAAACGGAGCCGCAGGCTGGAAAAACGCCCTTCGTTCTAATGCTTTACTATCGCGCTCGGTCTACTCTGGCTTTTCCGTTGCGCGATTGCCCAAAATTTCCGCAATAACGAAAAATCAACAACAGCAGAACCACAATCTCGGTCAGAGCCTTAACGAGTAGCGGGGCTGCACTACACCGCACAAAAAGGCGGGCAGGACTCAGCCTCCACCGTCTCGCAGGCGCTTACACAGTAGATTATAGCAGAAAGTGTTGGGTCCGATGTACGGCCCCACATGTCACAGCTTTCGGGAACGGTGCAGGCCGGGTATCACAGAAGGACCGCTACAAATAGACATCCTTTACATCATTTAGCGTTTTTCTCTTGACGCCCAGTTGAGCCGGTGCGATGTTTTGAACGCTGCACGTTGCTCTTGAATGAAGAGGAGCGTGCGGTGCCCAAGCAAATCCCGAGAATTATCACAACCCTGAATCAATCTAGGCGTATCTTCCCGCCACTCAAAAAACTCCTCTTTAACGCCTTCTGGTTTGCGTTGGCGCTGGCCGAAATCGTGCGATTCCTCCGGAGCCTGCTCTGACCACGAGATTGCGGACGAGATTTTCTCTCACGTCATTTCCACAGTCCAAAATGCGAGGGGTATCTTGACAGCTTTTCCAATCGCCTGACACGATTTGAATAGAGGAGTGCGGGCCGATGGCGACAAAAGCTAAACCCGGTGCAACTGACCCGTCACGCGTCTTTGAGAAAGTGCAAGAGGCGCGATTCTTTCTGGACCGGATGGCTGAGAATGAGACCAATCCTCAAGTTTTCTGCCACTACCTCAGCGCGTTCTTAAACTCTTTCCGCGTAACTATTTTTCGGCTCTATGGCGTCACGCGAACGCGACGGGGTGATGCTGCAAAGAATGCATTGAGAGCCCGAGTAGAAGCGCATCCCCAAATCGGCCCACTGCGGCTGAAAAGTAATGTCGAGACGCATGAGAACGGTGTTCACATCTGGAAACAACACAAAATCTCAACTGTTCCTAAACCCGTCGAGCGATGGCCCAGCAACTATAAGCCTCACTTTGTGCCGGAACGCTTAAACTCGCGCTTCGATGAATCATTTGAGACGAAGTTGACTTTTCTCGGCTGGCAGTTCGTGGGAGATTCTTCCAATCTTGTTACCCTGTGCCGCGAGGGAGTGCAAGCACTTGAGGACTTCGCCGTTCAAGCTATTTCCAACGGGCAAGATTAGCTCACACTAATGCCTAAAGTGACGAAAACACGCCAGCAACTCAGAGCCGAAGCGAGAGAAGCAGCCAAACTTCTTGTGCAGACTGGTAGGTCAAAGCAAGCGCCCAGATGGGATTACGCTCTGGCTTTAATTAGTCTGGCTATCGGAATAGTTCTTGTCGTTGCTCCACCCAGAACGCGGGTAGAGACATTCTTCTGGTTGTTGGTCATGTTCGTCGCGCTTGTTTATCCCGCGCTTCATCTGGTTCGGACGGTACTACAAGCGAGGCTGAAATGGATTCAGGCTCCCGCTGCAATCGTTGTGGCAGCTACATTGGCCTCTGCGATAGGTTATCGGGTTTGGCCTCCGATACGTCGCCATACGTTGAATGAAAAGGAACGCGCTTTATTTGAGAAGCCGCTATCCGAGCAGAAGGAACCACGTGAAGAGATACAGCTAACCTGTACTCAAGGAGATGAGTCCGTCTGCGTTTACGCCGCTCAGTTCGTGAATATTTTTAGAGAAGCAGGCTGGAAAGTTCGGGCCAATCACGTAGAGCCGGTCCGTATGAATAATCCCACTGCGGGAATTATTTTGTTTAAGCACGGAGTAGGAAAATTAGACCCGGATAATTGGCGTTCGGGACTTTGGACCGCGTTGACAGCAAGCCTCATTGACGTACGGAAAGCCTTCGTCAACATCGGAATAGAACCGGAGTCTGCTAGTAATCCTGAATTGCCGGAGGGCGTAGTTTCAGTCTATTTCGGGCTAGAGAAAGAGGACGAAAGTGCGCCAACGAATCTGACAAAAACAATGGAAAAGTTAGGAAAGCACTGGCGCGGCGGACCAATTCCGCCGTCGAACTGACTGCGTAGCGATGCCTGCAAGCCCATCAATTAAGCGATTCTGAGGCAACATTGTCGATTCGGAGACCATCATGGTGATTGGGAATCACTTAAAAGAACTGCGCGAATCAAAAGAACTCTCGCAAGGCGACATTGAAAAACGGTCAGGCTTGCTCCGGTGTTACATCTCTCGCGTCGAAAACGGACATACAGTTCCGTCTATCGAGACGCTGGAAAAGATGGCGCGAGCGTTAGAAGTGCCAATGTACCGCCTCTTTCATGAAGGCGAAGCAGCATCATCAATTCGCAGTCTGAAACTTCCGACGGGGAGCGAGGAGTGGGGCAGCACGGGCAAAGAAGCCGATTATATTTCCAAGTTGAGCAGGCTCCTTGCGAAGATGGAACCCGGCGACCAAAAACTCTTGCTGCACATGGCTCAAAAAGTCGCAAGAGGCTAGCGCCGAACCGTTCCCCGAAGTTTGCTCTTTGTGCGACTATTTTGGGCGGTCGAAACTTTCAAGCAGTTTTTCCAGTCGGTCCAATTGGTCCTGAAGTCCACCGAGCTTTGCCTGTTCCAAACGTAGCTGTTCGTCAGACTCGATTAACTTTGCTTGAGTTTCTTGTTCGGTGCTCGCTTGTATTTCCAGGCGTGCCTTAAACTGTGTAATTCCTTGTTCAAGTCCTTTTCGTGTCTCCGGATTATCGGTATTGTCCAGCAAATCCTGGTTTTGCTTGACTGCTGCGGTCAGCCTTTTTTGCTCCGACTGCATCTGCGCAAGCCTCGACCGAGTGTCATCAACACGCTCCTGCATGCGTCTAACGACGGATTCTTGAGCTTGGACGCGATAGACCAAGATTTGTGCCCTTTGCGCTGCCACTGTCGTGGTCCGTAAATCCTGCCGCAGTTGACGGACCTCTGTGAGAAGGGCCTTGAGCGTATCGGAATCAGCCGGATTTGTTTGCGCGAACGCAGTTGAGGCTAACACTAAAGTAAGAGGCAAAAACGATAGGCGTTTCATTTGGAGCCACCTCCGCGAGAAAGTCTATATGAGGCTCAGGAATTTGAAGCCTATTCTGTTTTCGTTTCCGACAGCTTCTCAATCAAAGCAGGCCTCGCATCATTCGCCATGCGCTAAGAATTGGTTCATTGTCTGAATTCGCTTGCGACAATTTGGACAGCCCGGAACGCAAACTCCGCGCCCTCCTTGTGCCACGCTCGGCGGTTTATCAATGAAGGTGGAGAAGTCACCACGAAGTTGACCTCGTGGAGGTGATGCACTAATGTCTGCGAGGAGTTGGAATGAAACATTCTCTGGCGTTATCTTTTCTGATTTGTGCCTTACTTGCTCGACCAGCCGTCGCGCAATCCCAGGAGGAGGACGCGCCGGAGGCGAATCCTGGTCGGCCTACTGTTTCGACTCCTGCGACCTTAACTCCCGTTGGTTATTTACAGTTTGAGACTGGCGTGAGTGCCGCGAGCCACTCTCCCGAATTTACATCTCGCTTCGCATCGAACGAAGTCATGAAATTCTCCGTGCATCGGCGTTTGGAGCTTCTGGCTTCCAGCGAACCCTTCGTCCATTCCCGCGTGGCGGGGCAAAGCGCAAACGGCGTAGCCGAAGTATTTTTGGGAGCGCAGGCCGTTGTCAGCCCAGGCGAGGGAGCGAAGCCTACGCTCGCGGTGAGCTACTTTCATCGCGTCTACGATGGCGGTGCGCCGGAATTTGATTTCGGCAGTCCCGCAAATTCTGCGCTGCTGCTGGCCAGCGCGGATGTGAAGGGGTTTCACTACGACGCTAACGTCATGTTCAACGAACAAAACGAAGGCCCGGTGCGGCGTGCCCAATTTGGACAATCGCTGACCATTTCGCATCCTCTACTGCATCAGTTGACCATCTCCGGTGAAATTTGGCATTTCACGCAGCCCTTTCTGCGAAGCAATGCGGTCGGCAATCTATGGGCGGTCAGCTACACGATGCGAAAAACGTTAGTATTTGATGTAGGTTTCAATCGCGGCTTGACCGATTCTTCGACGCGGTGGGAAGCATTCGCCGGATTCACCTACTTGATTCCGCACCGTCTATTGGGCAGACATGGCCTTGAACAGTGAAAGAGGATTCAGGCTTCAGTCGACGCGGGAAACAGTTCGCAAACCGAACAGAACCGCATTTTGGCGACGTAACGGGATAGTTCGCCAAGCGTAGCGAGCTGCCGGTCCTGTCCAGCATTTTGTGAAATCCATAGTTGGTCGGAATTCCAGCCACCTTTCAAGCGATTTCCCGCCACTGGCCGGACAGCTATAATCTTTGTGTGAGTACCGACTTCTTGGAGCGCCTGGCTAGTCAACTTAAGGTCGACAAGAGCGCTGCTTGCCGCCGCGCAATTCAGCGGATTCTCGCCGTTGTGAAGAAAAACTTTGAAGACGGCAAATATAAGAACCACGTTGAAGCGGAGGCCGAGTTCCGGCAATTAGTGAATCGCGATGAAGGGTGCAAATGAGCAGGACGCATATTGAAATCGTCCGGTTTTTGCGGTGGAATAGACAATGCGCGATTTCGTTTGGCTTGCGTTGGGAGTCCTCTTATTTCTGGTGTGGGGACTAAGCTACATCGTGTTTCACGTCGCCGGTTTTTTGATTCACCTTCTCCTGGTTTTTGCCCTGATATCCGTCATCGTTGACGGCTTCATTGGAACACCGTGCCGCTCCGCGCCAATAACCAAACCCACGTCGCCCGCATATCGTTTCGTACCTTGAAAGTTGTCAGACATTTTGTGAGATGAACACGGCGATTCAACATCCAAAGGAGGTTTTGAATGGACATCGGGAACCGATTACGTTCTGTGAGAGAGGAAAAAAACCTGTCGCAGGGAGACATAGAAAAACGGACAGGACTGCTTCGCTGCTACATTTCTCGGGTCGAGAACGGTCACACCGTTCCGGCCATCGAGACGCTCGAAAAAATGGCGCGAGCGCTGGAGCTGCCACTCTATCAGCTTATATATGACGGCGAGAAGCCGCCTGCTCTACCACCGAATGGCGGCGGAAAGCGGTCTGACGAATGGGGCGTGGTCGGAAAGGATGCTCGTTTTTTGCGCAAGCTATGCCAATTGCTGGCCAAGATGAGTGAGCGCGACCGGGGGTTGCTTCTAGGTTTTGCTCAGAAAATGCCACAGCGCAGAAAATAGCCCCAGGCTCTCTAAGAAAGCAAATCGAGCCGATGAAACTCTCACGGATTGCTGCGCCGTTGACTTCGGAGAATGCTGTATGTGGGAAGATACCCGTTATTGCTGGGTGGTAGTCTGCAAGAACAAGTGGTTTCATATGCGGCAGAATATGAATGCGGCAAGGAGTATCTCTACAAACCCTTAGATGTGCGAAGAAACGAACAACATCTTCCTGAGTCTTTCACTCCCCATCCGCTATTCCGCGACTGAGGGTTCCTCATGGAGGGTTCTCATTGGGTAAAAAAGTGGTGTTGTATAGCCAGCCAGGTTGAATGTTTTGCGCAAAAGCGAAAGAGTTTCTTTCGCAACGCAAAGTCGAGTACACCGAGCGAAATATCGTTGCTGATGATACAGCATTGGCCGAACTTGAAAAACTTGGCTACATGACAACGCCGGTCATCGTTATCGACGGTGAAGTGGTGGTCGGTTTCGACCGTGCGAAGTTGGAACGCAGTCTTGAACCAACATGAGCGAATCAGAATTGCACTATCGATTGCTGTCTCATCTCGCAAAAGAGCGGGACCTTATGAGCGGGCAAATCAAAAATCCAAGCCAGTTTCATTATCAAGGAATACCTGATTTTGTCTTGCGCGAAGGTCAATTTTTCAAGCCTCGACCTTTACCAGCGGGTATCGATTATCTGGAAATCAGACAGTGCTACCAAAACGCTTTCCGCACTGCGCTTGAAGAAAGCTTCGTCTATGTTGAAGGTTATGCTCTCTCTGCCTCCCATAATCTTCCTTTGCTTCACGCATGGAACCTGGACCGGGCTGGCTTCGTTGCAGATAGAACGTGGAGCCCGCATGGGCGAGTCTACTTCGGGGTTGTTTTTCCTTTGGCGGTAGTTCCGATAAAAAGAGGCAAGCAATGCGCTGTCATTGATGATTGGGAGCACAGCTTCCCGATTCTGAGAAGGGCGTGGGATAGAGAAGCCTCCAGCAAACAGGCGTTTGATGAACTTCGCAACTGCCTTGAGGTCTAGCGTCCTAAGAATCGCACACGGGAACAAGAAAAGGTCGCAAATCGACATATCCGTTGTTCGATGGAGGGGATATTTTATGAGTTTGCCTGATGGGCAGCCAGAACCAGGGCCAGAGCCTATGCCAGAGCCGGGGCCAGGGCCAGAGCCCGTGCCGTCCGTGAGAGCGAAGCCAACTTCAGTGCTTGCGCCAGAAACTGTAAAGTTGTCGCTGTTAGAAATCATCGCTCGCAACAAACGCAATTAACTTCAGTCTCGGCCCCGCCCTTTTAGAAAGCCATGGGGGCGGGAAGCTGCCAAAAAACAGGCGTTTGATGAACTGAGCAGCTAGTTGTGAGTCCCGCCGCGATTCCTACCCTAACCAGTCTTTCCCTCTGGGGGCTTAAGGGGGTGCTCTGCGATGTTTTCGAGTACCAGCAGGTGACTGCGCACTAGCCCGAGTTCGCTTTGCAGACCGGCGAGCGCAGTTTCCAGGCGCAACCCGGCTTGAACCAATCCACAGTCTGCGACTTCACGCGCAAGACGATACCCAATCAACATCTCCCGCTCGTATTCCGCCACTCGGAGTCGCAATGTCCGACGGTACTCTAAGATGGCCCTGTTGTCTCCCATGGGCGCTCATACTCGCTTCTTTTCAATCCGCAATTTTAGAGCATCAAGCTCCTGCTTGGTCATGCCTTGCAGAGCCATCGCTGTGGCCAAATACAAAGCGGGAACGTGTTTCATTTTGTTGCCGTGTTCTACCTTGCGACGGAGTTTTTGTACTTCTGGGTCAGCGCCCACTTTCAAAAACACTTTATACGCATCCGGGATGGACAGCGTCGCAATCAGGCCATGCTTAACCAGAATGCGATGATACGAAGGTACTGCGAACGCCGCTGGATGGGCCTGCGGGGCGCGCCTGTTTTGTGTTGGGTGTTTCATTGCACTATGCTGATGCAGTTTGAGTCCGGTAGCCGCTCATTTTGATTTCTTCCGCCGTTTTTCCCCAGAGCGTTTTGCCGATGGCCTACGCCTTTTAGGAAAACCCAACTTTCCGTCACAACATGGCACGAAATGCATGGCGACGCCGCCATGATGACAGATGCACTTACAATCGTGCCTCCTTCTCACGCGAGCATTCCCTTCGCTTTTAGGTGGGGGCGTAAGTATACCGTGTGACGAGCAATCGAATTCAAGTCGTTTCAACATGCCTGGTCTCTCTTTCTCGTGAGGTGCCGGGCTTTTTTTTGGAAGGAAGCTTGGACTTCATTCAGACGATTTCAACAGTACTAAGGTTTTGACCTGATTGTCAGCGAGGGCGAATTGTCTCCAAATGGGACAGGTGGGGTAGCTGCTCCTGATTCAGGGACCAATCGCCAGACCTGGCACAGGAACCATCAACCCGCCAGTCAAATCGCTTCCAGCCGAAGATTTGAGTGAACGTTTCCTAGCCGAATCAGCGCGCCGCCACACCTCAGGTTCGCCCAGCCAAGGACGCAGCGATGCCTTTAGAACAAACAGTCAGTGGCAGGATGGAAAGACGGCTCCCCATCGTCGTGATAGTACGCCTCGTGGCAGAACGTGCGGGTAGCGACGGCGAACAAAGAACGTATACCGATAATATCAGCACACACGGGGCTTGCATTTTTTCGACGCGCCCCTGGCAACTTGGAGACAAGGTAAGGGTAACTCCCGTGAACGAAGAATCTACAGCTTGCGGGAAGGTGGTTTACTGCCACAAGCGGGCGGACGACCACTACGACATCGGAGTGCAGTTTCAAGATGGCCCCGTCATGTGGTCCGCTTTGCGCAGATAATGACGGCCTATAAAATCAGCACCCGGCTAGACTGGATTCAGTGACCCCAGTACTACGCGGCTAGGCTTCAGGTTCTGAAGTAATCCCCTCTGTGCGCAAAAACCATTGTGACAGACAGCGGTCTGCACATTTTCCTTAAACAACTCACCCCACGACAAATCGGTGTGCAGAAGCGATACCAAGATTCCACGGTTGCTACAGGAGGGGCAATCATAGTCTACTTCCACGCTCCGCACGGGACGACCAAAGACGAGGTTCTGAATCTGAGACCCGGTTTCAACGAGGTCTTTGGCATCCTGGTAGAATCTCTTTCCACAGATCGGACAAGTTATCCTGGCGACGCTCTTAGGAACTTGTCGAGTCGAGTCCATTGCCCAGATAATCCCGAATTGCTTGGCGCAATTGGCGCACGTTGGTGACAAATTGATAGGCCACGAGGCAGGCTCCTTCCCGGACTTCCGTTGACGCTAGAAGCCGAACGGCAGCAGCCCCAGAAACGGTCGCTTGTGATGCCTAGGATTTCCGCCTTGCCTGAGTCGAAATCGGAAGAGGTAGGTGGGAATGGCCAGCCTTGCGGCTGCTACCAGTGATGCATGATGCTGGTCTGAGTAGAAGCAGTACGCTCTTCCTCGGAACTCGTCAAGACATATCTTTTATGAAAAAGGAATAGAATCGTCCGAATACTGAACATGGAGCGCGTACTCAAAATCCCGGAGTTCCTGTCTCACCTGAAGACCTACGGCGGCTACCCGGTCCCGTTCACACAATTGTGGGCCTCTGGCGTGCCCGATTTCCGCGCTGTTGATTTGGAGCATTGCGCAAGATGCCTGAGGGACAAACTCTGT
>WNFH01002275.1_pt1 | contig 13349 bp, 10 predicted proteins | sample 5400411 | NCBI WGS metagenome assembly WNFH01 (sample SAMN13153347, study PRJNA577476) | soil metagenome | isolation source: 200 cm saprolite under Douglas fir tree site 2 hole 3 | place: USA:California | collected 2015-04-18
AAACATAAGCGTAGCAAGCTAAATGGCGAGTACCCTGAATCCAAGTGGGGGTCTTAATTTTGGCTTCTATGACGAGTCCCGCCCCCGCCCCCGCCCCCGCCCCCGCCCCGGCACCCGTGACGCCGCAGTGGTCGCGCCCCGACGACGCCGAGCGTCAGGCCAGGCTCGACGCGATGAAGCGGCGCGCGACCGGCCTGCTGGCGATCGCGCTGCTCGTGTTCGTCGCCGCCAGCGTCTTCGAGCCACAATTCCCCTGGCTGGGTTACGTGCGCGCAACGGCGGAAGCGTCGCTGGTCGGTGGGCTCGCGGACTGGTTTGCGGTCACGGCGCTCTTCCGGCATCCGCTGGGCTTGCCGATTCCACACACGGCGATAGTGGCGACGCGCAAGGAGCGGATCGGCCAGATCCTGGGCACCTTCGTCCAGAATCACTTCCTCTCACACGAGGTGATCAGCGCGAATCTCCGGCGCGTGCATCCCGCCGAGCGCGGCGCGCAGTGGCTGGCGGACCGCGACCATGCTCGTCAGATCGCGCGACAATTCGCGAGCGGCTTGGCGAAGACGCTCGAGGCGTTGCCACATGACGAAGTTCAGGAGCTCGTGAGTCAGGTCGTCCGCAACCGCGTGCGCGCATTCCGAGTCGCGCCCGCATTGGGGAAGACGCTGAAGCTCGCGCTCGCCGACAATCGTCAGGAAGAGCTGCTGAATGCCGCGGTGCGACTGGCTGCCGATGCGGTCAGAAATAACCGCGATGTCATTCGCGAGCGCGTGCGCGCCGAGACACCGTGGTGGGTGCCCCCGGTGCTGGACGACAAGATCTATCAAAAGATCATCGCAGCCGTGGAGCGGCTGCTGCACGATATGGTGATGGACCCATCACACCCGCTGCGCACCGCATTCGACGACGCGATTCGCGACTTCATCGAGCGCTTGCAGCATTCGCCTGAAGTGATCGCGCGCGCGGAGGCAATGAAGGAAGAGTGGTTGATGGACGCGTCGACGGTCGAGCTATCGAAGCGGCTGTGGGATGGCATTCGGCAGACGGTCACCAACTACGCGACCGGAGCCGGCGTCGACGGCGCGCCGAGTCCGCTCGACAACGGCCTCAGTGAATTCGGCGCCGCCCTGTTGTCGAATCCGACGCTGCTCGCCGAAATCGACGACCTGCTGATCGATTTGACGGCTGGAGTGGTGGAGAAATACCGGCACGAGATCGGCGACCTGATCGCCCAGACGGTAGCGGGATGGGACCCGGAGGCGACATCGCGGCGATTCGAGTTGGCCGTGGGAAGAGACCTGCAGTTCGTCCGCATCAACGGCACGCTCGTCGGCGGGCTCGTCGGACTCCTGATCTATTCGATCACTCGCCTCGTTCGCTGAGCCGCACGGCGGGCAGGCTCCGCCAGCCCGTCCAGCTCACAGGCGCGTCGATTAGTCGTACTACGGGCCGGCCCTCAACCGTCAGCTGCTTGATGTCCGACCGCCTGCCCTTCTGACCGACCGGGCGGCGCTTTGCCCAGGCACGCTCGAGCCCGGCCGCAAACTTGCTCGCGGCCGCCGCGTCGTCCCAGACGCTGTACCACTCGAGGACGTCGCGAGTCTTCCCGAGCACGCGGTACCGATCGCCGTCCCACCCCTCCGCTAAGCGCGCGGCTTCCGTCTCATCGCCCAGGAGCTGCTGGAACAGCAGCCGCGTCTCGAATTCACCGAGATTGTCTTCGTAGATCACCGTGTCCGTCGCCGATTTCGGGAAAATCACTTCCGTGGGCTCGTCGTGCCGGGCGTATCGATCCGGATGCAGAATCTGCTCCGTCGATGTCGGCATCGAAGCGAGCACCGATCTCCCGAAATACTTCCGTCGGAACCAGATGATGAAGTCCGCACCACCCAGGTACGGGAACACCAGGCCTTCGCGCAGCCACAGGGGCGCGTGCGCAAACTCCTTCATCTGTGCCTGTTGCCGCGCCATCACCGTCCGCTGCTTCCAGAACCACCCCAACGGCAGCGTATCGGGCTTCTGCTCGGGCATCAGCACGGGGATCTGCACGACGGTCGCCTGACCCTCGAGAATCGCCTGTGCCGCGGAGCGCCGATCGTTGTGGCCGCGCTGGGTGATGATCGAATCGAGTTTGACGTACTGATCCTGCAATGCATGCACGAGCTCGTGTGACACCACGACGCGCAGCTGATACGGCTCGATATCGGCGGGGATATACAGCGCGTTGGAATCGGGGTCGTAATATCCGGCGATCTGCTCGGTGAGCAGATCGATCATCGTGGGCCGGAGCTCCAAGGAGTCAGGGATAAGCCCGAACAGCCGCAAGGCCGATTGCAGTCCGGCGAGGTCGCTTGGCGGCAAGTCTTCGTCGAACTTGTGAATGACGTAATCGCGGACCTGCGTGCGCGAGCGGCGCAACACCTTCGGTTCACGTTTGAAGGGAAGACCGGCGTTCTGGGCGACGAGAGGCATCATGCGGTGCACGATGTCCTTCAGATCCGCCTCGCTCTGCACATTCTGGGCGCGCTCGCGACACGTCGCAACGACAAGCACGAGCCCCACCAACGCGGCGAGGCGAGTCAGCCGGCCCACTCGATTCCTTTGCCAACCGCCACGCCGACGACCCGCGCGACTTCCTTGCCCGTCACGACCATGCCCTGCCGCTCGAGCTCGGCGCGGAGCCGGCGATCCAGCTCGGCGCGTTGGTCTTCCAGCGCCGATGGACGCCGGGAGTCGGCGGAGGTCGCCGGAGGTTCATCCGCCGTCTTCCTGCGACTTTCGCCGCCCAATAATTCGTTCAGCTCCTCGCCAAACCGCTGCAGCACGGTCGCCAGGTCGGGCATCGGCTCTTCCGGGGCCGATCCTTGCTCCTCCGTCAACCCGCGGCGAATCATCGCCTCGACCTTCTTGCGGTCGCGAATCAGCTTGTCGAGCTCCGGAGAGACATGCGCCGTCGCCTGCGCGTGGGCGCATGCCTCGTCGAGCACGTCGATCGCTTTATCGGGGCGCGCGCGTTCGGGCACGAAGCGGTCGGTCAGGACGATCGCGGCCTTGAGCGCGTCGTCCGCGATGGCGACAGCGTGGTGCCGCTCGAGTCGCGGGCGCCTGGCGACGAGGACTTCCCACGTCTGAATCGCATCGAGCTCTTCGATCGTGACCGGCTGGAACCGGCGCTCCAAGGCGGGATCGGCGCGGATCCATTTGTCGTATTCCTCGCCGGTGGTGGCACCGATGACCCGGATGTCGCCGCGCACGAGAGCGGGTTTCAGCATGTTGGCGGCGTCCATCGCCGCGCCCATCGCCGTCCCCTGCCCAATGAGGTTGTGCAGCTCATCCACGAATAGGATGAGGTTGGGATCGGTGCCGAGCGCTTTCACGAGACGGCGAATCCGATCCTCGTACTGCCCGCGGAAGGATGTGCCGGCAAGCAGGGACACGTGGTCGAGCTGGAGGATGCGGGCGTCCTTGAGCGCAGGCGGCACGTCGCCCGCCGCGATGCGCTGCGCGAGTCCCTCGGCAATCGCGGTTTTGCCCACACCGGCGCGCCCCACGAGGGCGGGGTTGTTTTTCCCCTGCCGCAAAAGGATGTCGATGACGCGCACGATCTCGGCATCCCGGCAGCGCACGGGCTCGAGATCGCCGCGTCGCGCGAGCGTGGTGATGTCGATGCCGACGCGCTCCAGAACGTCCCCGAAATCGAATAGCCCGGAGAATGGATCAGACATCGGTCAACGGCTCTTCAGAAAGTCCAGGTACCAGGAAATCATCGTATCTCCGAAAACGAACGTAACACCCGCGGCGATCGCCAAGAACACGCCGAACGGGAGCTCGTAACGCCGCCATTTCCGAATGCTCCAGATCATGAGGGGCAGGTAGAACGCCGTGCCGATGATGGCGCCGACGAAGATCGTGAGCAACGCGTTCTTCCAGCCCACGAACGCCCCGACCATCGCCAGCATCTTGATGTCTCCCCAGCCCATCGCTTCCTGCCGGAGGATCAAGCCGCCGAGCTCGCGGACGGCCCACAGCACCGACCAGCCGACCGCGGCGCCAAGCAGCGCCTGCAGAAATCCCGGAAGGCCGCCGCTCAATGACAGCGCGAGTCCCAGCACCAGGCCTGAGACGCTCAACTCATCCGGAATGATCTTGTGTCTAGCGTCGATTACCCCGATGCCTATGAGGATGGTCCCGAAAATCGCCGCGGCGAGCGCGTGCATCGTGAAGCCGTAATACAGCAACGCGACGACCCACAGCAGGCCGACGGACGCTTCGATGATCGGGTACTGCATCGAAATTGGTTTGTGGCACCAGCGGCATTTGCCGCGCAGCCACAGCCACGAGAAGACCGGGATGTTATCGCGCCAGACGATGCGCTGTTTGCAGTGTGGACAGGTCGACGGCGGATGCAGCAGCGAGCGTTGCTCGGGGTTCTCGTGCCAGAGCCGATGAATGCAGACGTTGAGAAAGCTGCCCACGCACAATCCCAATGCCGCGGTGATGACAATGATGAACCAGTCAGCGCCCACGCAGCACCTCGTACAACAGGATGCCCGCCGCGACCGCCACGTTCAGCGACTCGGCGCCGCGCGCCAGCGGAATCGCCACGCGCTGAGACGCAACCGCGTTGAGGTGCGGTCGCAGGCCGGCCCCTTCGTTTCCGACGATCACGGCAATCCGCTCCGTGCGCGATTGCTTGTTGTCGAGCGCGCGGGCGATCGGCACGCCGTCCGCGGCGGCCGCCCAGAGGGTGAACTCGTGCTCGCGCGCCCAGGCGATGAACGGCCCGTCGTCGAGCTGCACGACGGGATGGCGGAACGTAGCGCCCATCGCGGCCCGCAGCGCCTTCGGATTCATCGGGTCCGCGCTACCGCGCAACAGCAGGCTGGCGGACGCTCCGAGCGCGTGCGCGGTCCGAATCAGCGTGCCGACGTTGCCGGGATCCTGAACGCCGTCCACAACAAGCAGCGGCCCATCCCTGACCTCCGCGAGTGCCCAGACGCGTGGCGTGACGATGGCGAGAATGCCCTGCGGTGTTTCCGTTCCGGCGAGATCCCCAAACGCACGCGTGCCGACTTCCTCGATTGCCACCGCGTGACTCGCCAGCTCGGCCGCGAGCGTCTGGCCGCGCGTCGTGCGGGCGAGCTCGGGAGACACGACCGCGCCCTTGAATTCGAGACCCGCGGCCAGCGCCTCCTCCACGAGCCGCACGCCTTCCACGACGGCCAGGCCACGGCGGCCACGCGCCTTGCGCCGTTGGAGATCGCGAACGGTCGACTGCAGATTACCAGCGATGCGCGTCCTCGCACTGGTCATGGGTGCACGTAAGATTGCGCGCCCCGTTGTTTTCGCCAAGCGGCAGTCGTGAGAATCGCGCTCACGATTGCGGGCTCCGATTCAGGCGGCGGCGCCGGCATCCAGGCCGATCTCAAGACGTTTCATCAATTCGGTGTGTTCGGCACGAGCGCCATCACCGCCGTCACTGCGCAAAACACCGTGGGCGTGCTCGCCTGGGAAGCGGTATCCCCCGCCCTGGTGGCGCGCCAGATCGAAGCGCTCGCCGCGGATCTACCCCCCGCGGCCGTAAAAACAGGAATGCTGGGTTCGGCGAAAATCGTGGACGTCGTTGCTGAACGCATCGCCGAGCTCCGCTTGCCGAACTACGTCCTCGATCCGGTGATGGTCGCGACGTCAGGAGACCGCTTGCTCGACAAGAAGGCGGAAGCGTCGATTGCGCGCCGGTTGGTACCGCTCGCGCTGCTCGTCACACCGAATCTCAACGAAGCTTCAATCCTGATCGAGCGGGACGTCCGCACTCCCGATCAAATGGAGCAGGCCGGACGCACGCTTGTCTCGATGGGAGCGCGAGCCGCGCTGATCAAAGGCGGGCATCTTCGGGACACGGAGATAATCGTCGATGTGTTGGTGGAAGAAGGCGCAGTTCGGCGGTTCACGCACGAGCGCATCGAGACCACATCGACACATGGGACCGGCTGTACGCTCTCGGCCGGCATCGTCGCCGGTCTCGCGCTGGGTCGATCGCTCGAGCAGTCCGTCATCGATGCGCTCGACTTTGTGCATCGCGCGATCGCGGCCGCGCCGGGGCTTGGCAGGGGCGATGGGCACGGTCCGCTCAACCATTTCGTGCCCGGGCCGCCACGGCCGCCGAGCGAGGGCCTTTAAGCGAGGAGCGCGCGGCTCAGCACTCCCTTGAGGACCACGGAGAGTTGACGCCCCATTTTCTCGCTGGCGGCGAGCACTTCCTCGTGTGAGAGCGTCTCGCCCGTGATGCCCGCCCCAGGGTTCGTAATAGAGGAAAAGCCCAGGCAGCGGAGACCCCGCGAACGCGCCACGATCACCTCCGGCACCGTCGACATTCCCACGGCATCGGCCCCTAACCGCTCCAGCATGCGCACCTCGGCGGGCGTCTCGTAGGATGGGCCGAGCAGGCCCACATAGACGCCCTCTTCCATCGGAACGCGTGCCTCGCGGGCGACGGTGCGAGCGAGCGCGCGCAACTCCGCGTCATAGGGCTCGTGCATGATGGGAAAGCGCTGTTCGCCCGGCTCGGGCTGGCCAATCAAGGGATTCCGCCACATCAGGTTGATGTGGTCGGCGATCAACATCAGGGTGCCGCCTGGGAAGGTCCGGCGCACACCCCCCGCCGCATTTGTGACGATCAAGATCTCGATGCCCAGCGCTGCAAATACTCGGGCGGGAAGCGCGGCTACGGTCGCGGAATGACCTTCATATAGATGAAAACGTCCCGCCTGCACGAGCACCGGGACGCCTTCCAAGCGTCCCGCCACCAGCTCACCCTTGTGACCGGCCACACCAGGCTCCGGAAAACCTGGAATCGTCGAGTAGGGAATGTGAATCGGATCGCTGACCTCGCCGGCGAGAAAGCCGAGTCCGGATCCGAGCACGATCGCCACTCGGGGTTTGAGCTTGCCAAGTCGCTTCGCCACCGCAGCGGTGGCCGCGGCGACTGCGCTCGACGGTTCGGTCACAGCAGGATGCCGGCGAGCGTCGCGGACAAGAAGTTGGCGAGCGTCCCCGCGATCATGGCGCGCAATCCGAGCCGGGCGAGATCGTGCTTGCGTTCGGGCGCGAGCGCGCCGATGCCGCCGATCTGAATGCCGACGGAGCTGAGGTTCGCGAATCCGCACAGCGCGAAGGTCGCGATCGTGAAGGAAAGGGGATTGAGGCTGGCCTTCAGCGGGCCGAGATGCGCGTAGGCGATGAATTCGTTGATCACCATCCGCTCACCCAGCAACGCGCCGATGGTGCCGCTGTCGTGCCAGGGTACACCCATCACAAACGCGATGGGCCGGAAAATCCACCCGAGCACAGTCTGGAGACTGACCGGGAACCAGGAAATGAATCCATGGATCCATCCGAACAACCCGTTGACGAGCGCAATGAGCGCGATGAACGAGATGAGCATCGCGATCACGTTGAGCATCAGCTGCAGGCCTTCGCTCGTGCCGCGCGCCGCGGCGTCGAGCACATTCACGTCGGTGCGCGGAATATCGACTTTGACCCCGCCGAGGGTTTCGGGGACCTGGGTCTCGGGCTCGATGATCTTCGCCATCATGATCGTCCCCGGCGCGGTCATGATCACGGCGGTCAGCAGGTGCCGCGCCTCAATCCCAAACGCGATGTAGGCCGCCATGATCGAGCCGGAGACGTGGGCCATCCCGGCGGTCATCACCGTCATGAGCTCCGAGATCGTCATGCGCGGCAGAAACGGGCGAATCGTAAGCGGCGCCTCCGTCTGTCCCATGAAGATCGACGCCGCCACATTCAGACTCTCGGCGCCGCTCGCCCCCATGATCTTGTTCATCGCGATCGCGAACGCCTTGACCACGATCTGCATGATGCCGAGGTAGTACATGATCGCGAACAGCGCCGACACGAAGATGATCGCGGGCATGATCTGGAACGCGAAGACGACGCCGATGCTGGAATGCTGTTTGCCGATTTCACCGAACACGAATTCGGAGCCGGCGTAGGAGAAGCTGAGGATCTTCGTCACCGTGGCGCCAAGCCAACTGAAGATCTCCTGGCCAATGGGCACGCGCAGCACGAAGATCGCGAACACGAGCTGCAGCCCCACGCCCCACGCGACGACGCGCCAGCTGATCGCGCGTCGGTTGCGCGAGAACGCAAACCCAATGCCGAGGATGAGGATGATTCCGAAGAGCCCGGTCAGACGCGAGCCGAGCGACCGGGGGGGCGGTGGGGGGGGCATCGGCGCCGGCTGAGCCTTGGCGGTGTCTTGTGCAGGCGTTTGTCTGACCGCCCCGCTGACCGTGTTGAACACGAAGCGCGGCAGCGTGAACACGGTCAGCGCGCACACGAACGTGACCGCAAAAGCGAAGACAACGCGTCGCCAGGACATTAGAGAGCTCCGAGTTCGCTCTGCACGCGGGACACCAGCGCGACCTTCTCGTACTCGGGAAGAAAGGCGCTCTCGCACGCGTTGAGCACGACGCGCGCGAGATCGGCTGGTCCGAGGCCCAGCGCCGTGTGGGCGAGATAGTACTCGTCGGTCAGCGTGATGCCATCGGTCAGCCGGCCGTCGGTGTTCAGCGTGACGACGACGCCCTGCTGGTAATAGCGCGCAAAGGGATGCTCCGCCACCGCGCTGACCACGTGGGTGTGGACGTTGCTCGTGAGGCACATCTCGAGCGGGATCTTGCGTGCGATGATTTCCTCGAGCAGCGCGGGATCCTCCGCGAGTCGCGTCCCGTGTCCGATGCGCTGCGCGCCGAGCTCGTGGACCGCCTGATCGATGGAGTGCGACCCGTCGCCCTCGCCTGCATGGCAGGTGCACGCCATTCCATGTCCGGCCGCGTACTCAAACGCCGCTCGATGCTCGCGCGCGGGATGGCCGCGCTCCGCGCCCGCAAGATCGAACGCCGTGACGCCCGTGGTCCGGTACTCCGCGGCGACGCGCGCCAGCTCCAGCGACTCCGCCGGCGAACGCGTGCGCATCGCACAGACGATGAGTCCGACCTTCGTTCCCGTCTCCGCGGACGCGCGCCGAATCCCGGCGAGCGGCGCCTCGATCGCCTGCGCCAGCGTCAGCGCGGGACGATGCAGCAGCGGCGAATACCGGACCTCGACGTAGCGCACGTTCTCGGCGGCAACGTCGATGACGAATTCATACGCGACGCGCTCGAGTGCCGCGGCGGTTTGTAGGACGGAGAGGGTGATTTCGTACTTCTGGAGATACTCCTCGAGGCTCTTGGCGTCGCGTACGAGCATCGCCTTCGCGAGCGCGTCGGGAGTGTCGGCGGGCAGGCGAATGCTCTGCGCGCGGGCCAGCTCGAGCATCGTCGCGGGTCGCAGCGCGCCATCGAGATGCACGTGCAGCTCGGCCTTGGGCCAGCGCCCCAGCGTTTCCTTGGTGAGACGCGGTTTCCCCTCGCGCTTCGCCGACACCACCACGCGAAACACCGCGCCGGCCTCACCGACCAGATCGCCGGCATCGATCGGCCGGCCGGCGGCATCGGTCACATAGGCGGCGCTATCGAGCAACCGCGCCAAACCGTCATCCGCCTGCGCGACCGCGTCGCGCACTCGGGCGCCGCGCGGCACGTCCACTGCCTTGTCGTTGATGAAAACCCGCATCAGTGGTCCGTCCGGTGGAAGCGCACGTCGGCAGGCGCCTCCACGGGAGCGGGTAGTGCACCCAGGTAGCGGATGAAGGCGTCGATGTCCACGACATCGAGATCTTCCTTGGGAGCCGCGGCAAGCATGCCGAAGCCCGAACCGCCGGTGGTCATGAAGTCACTGACCACGAGCGTGTAGGGGCGGTCCCTGTCGATACTCTTGCCGTTCTCGAGCTGTGTGCGGTTGATGCGCTTTCCCGGTGCTTTGCCCGCATCGTACCACACCTGCACGCCGGCGACGTGGCAATCGGGGAAGTGATCGTGTCCGCCGACGCAGTGCTCCAGCGCATCGAGCAGAACGGCGCCGGTCACGGTGAGACGCTGCAACCGGTTTTGGAACGGCTGCACCTGGTAGACGTTGCCCCACGTGATCGCGCCTTCCGGCAAATCGGCGCGAATGCCGCCGTTGTTCATGATGGCGACGTCGGCGTGGCCGGCGCTGCGCTGCGCATCGGCGATCAGCCGGCCGAGTGCGTATTCGCCGCCCTCTTTCTTCATGGGGAACTTGAGCCGCCCGACGACCCGATCCGTAAGATTGCGCATCGCCTGCTGCTGGCGAGCCAACGCGTCGGTCAAGGCGATGTCGGGCTTCACCTGATCGGCATACGGTGTGACCAGCTGCACGCGCACTTCGCGCCGTGTGCCCCCGACGCGCACGAAATCGACGACGGCGATCGACCGTCCGCTCGACTGCGCCTCGACGATCGGGATGCCGTGGACCACCGTGTTCACGCGCCAATGCGTGTGGCCCGCGACGATGAGATCGACGGAGCCGGAGTCGAGCTGCCGGGCGAGGTCGAGGATCTCCCCGTGGCACGCTGCACCGCCGGAATCGCAAACCGCCCCGGCGTGCGCTGCCACGATGACAAAGTCGGACCCGCCGCGCGCCGCCGGCAGGTAGCGCTTGATCGCCTGCGCTTCATCACCGAACGCCAGGCCACGAATGTTGCGCGCCGCGGTGCTCGTCGGCGTCTCGGTCGTGGTCAACCCGATCACCGCGATGCGCAGTCCGTTCCGGGTGATGAGTGTCCACGGCGTCGCCCAATCGGGCCGCGCGGTACCGCCGCTGTTCGTGATGTTCGCGGACAGGAACGGATACTTCGCCTCGCTCATCCGCGCGCGCAGCGTATCGACCGACCAGTCGAACTCGTGATTCCCGATGGCGGTGGCATCGATCGCCAGCGTATTCAGCGCGTCGATCGTGCCTCGTCCGGACGTGGCGTTCGACAGCGCGGTCCCCTGCATCTCGTCGCCGGCATCGATGCGCACGCTGGTGCAACCGCAGGCGCGCGCCAGGCTGTCGAGCCACGGTCGCATCGCCGCCACGCCGCCGACCTGCCGGCCCTGTGACCAATCCCACACGCGCGGCTCGAGCTGGCCATGCAGATCGCTGATCGCGAGCACGCGGAGCAGCGTACTGTCGACGGTGCTGACAGCGGCCGGCGCGGGTGCGAACACCGCGCGCGCGGCGGCGCGCGCCGGATCGGGAATGATCGCCCAGCTGGGATGGAAATACGCCGACGCTTGGACCATCCTCGCGCGGCGGACTTCGTCGACCAGGAGCTCGCGGATGTCTTCGCCACGGTCGTAGACGACGCGCGCGTTCGACAGCATCGCGTAGCCGCCGCCACCGGCCTGCCGGTAGCTGTTCACCGCCATCGTGAAGCTGTCGGTAGGTTGCACGATCCGGCCTGCGTAGGCCAGACCACGGATGCGCTGCAACGGTGGACGCGAGAGGTCGATGTTGTACACGACCCCGGTCACGACGTCGAAGTTGTAGCCCGCGATGCTGTCGTTGATGATCGAGCGGTTGGGCTCGTAGGTGTGGAAGTAAAGCGCGGAATGCTCCAGAAATTCGCGCAGCTGCTGACCGGAGATGCGCACGGAACGCAGCGTATTCTCATACGGATAAATCCCGGCGATGTCGCGTTGATGCACTTCACCTTCCGGCAGTCCGGCTTGAACGTCGAACGCGGACGCGGCGGAAAGCTGTGCGTTGGTTCGCCGGCGCTGCACTTCGTTGATGAAGTCGAGCAGCGGCGTGTCCTGCGCGCGCGCATAGCGCGCATCAAAGCCCGGGCCCACGTTGCCGAGGGGCGTCGCCGCCCAGAGCCGCGTCGCTTCGTGAGCCGCGGCGAAGCGCTGTGTGAATCGCGGCAGCTCCGCGAGATTCCCGATGGGAATCAGGTCGGCCCGTACCGCGGTCACGTGATAGTGACGGCCCGGAGTGGAATCCTTCGCGAGTGAGACGTGCACGACCGCCAGGCTCTGCGCCCAGTTCTTCGGTTCTACGAAGTGCACGCCGTTGATCACCGTGTCGCGGATCTCGCGATGGGTATGCCCGACGATCACGACGTCAGGTTTCGGATTGACGTTCGCGAGCGCCGCGGCGTCGTTTTCCGGTCCCACGCCCGTCGTGTCGTAGCTCGATTCACCGAAGCCGCTGTGGATCAGGACGATCTTCAGGTCGGCGCCCTCGCCCTCCAGGCGGGCGAGCGCCGTCGAGACCGAGCTGGCGATCCGCCGCACGCGCACCTTACCGCCGAGCTGAGAGCGGTCCCACAGCATCGTGCCCGGTGTCGTGAATCCGGTGACGCCGATCTTCACCGGGCCGCGCGCCAGCATCACGGTCTTGGGGAACAGCGGGGCGCCGGCGCTGTCTTCGATGTTGGCGGTGACGTAGCGATACGTCGCCTCGTTGGCCGCGCGGCGCAGGAACGGGAGCCCAAAATCGAAATCGTGATTCCCGGGGGTTGCCACGTCGTATTGGAGCGCGTTGAGCGCGTCGACGATGGGCTCCGGTTGGCGCTTGTCGTAACGGCCGAAGAATGTCGCGAACGGATTTCCTTGCAGGAGATCGCCGGCGTCCACCAGGATCAGATTGCTGGGATAGCGCGCGCGCAGCGTCTCTAACGCGGTGGCGGCGCGCGACAGCCCGCCGGGCGTCGCGGCATCACGCACGTAGTCCCAGCCGAGCACCCGACCGTGAATGTCCGTCGTTGCGACGATGACGATGTGCGCGGTATCCGGAGCGGGCGTGCGGGCCGGCTGCGAAGGGGCCTGGAGCGCCAGGAGTAGCGATAGGAGACGCATAGTACGTTCAAAATTGCGCTGGAATTTCGTGACACACAATTGACCGAGAATTCGCTCCGTCGTGGCGGGGGGCCGGTCTCTTCTTACGGCGCAGGATCGACCTCACTACCGCCGAGGAGCTCTCATGGACCGACACCCCAGCAGGTGCCTGTTCCCCCTCACGTGCACGCTCGCATCCCTCCTCTTAATCGCTTGTCAACACGAACAGCCGACGTCCCCCACCCACGCACTCTCGGCCGAGCAGCGCGGCCCAAGTGGACAGGACGGCCCAATCCCCGATCGCTTGCAACATCTCATCGTCATTTATCTCGAGAACCACAGCTTTGACAATCTCTACGGCCAGTTCCCCGGCGCCGATGGCTTGAGCAATGCGGGAGCGACCGAGACGCAGGTGGACGCCGGCGGCACGCCGTTCAGCACGCTCCCGCAGGTCTCCGGCTCGCCCTTCCCGACGACGCTGCCGAACGCCCCGTTCGCCATCGAGGACTTCGTGCCGGCCAATCTGCGTATTCCCGAGCTCGTGCACCGGTTCTACCACGAGCAGTTACAAATCGACGGCGGCAGGATGGACAAGTTTGCGCA
>WNFH01002285.1_pt1 | contig 13332 bp, 7 predicted proteins | sample 5400411 | NCBI WGS metagenome assembly WNFH01 (sample SAMN13153347, study PRJNA577476) | soil metagenome | isolation source: 200 cm saprolite under Douglas fir tree site 2 hole 3 | place: USA:California | collected 2015-04-18
CGAGAGTCTCCAAGAGAGTGCTGCGGATCTCCTCTTGTTTTCCTGCCTCCAGTTTTTTCCCGCCGCTGGTGAGATAAAAAACGTCAATCACTTTCGGGCCCTCCGTATCAATCAGGGCCACCTCGATATTGCACCCGAGTTCGGCGAGCGCGGAGCTGACCTGGTAAAGCAGACCGGGCCGGTCCTGGGCGATCAGTTCGAGCAGGGTGCTGTGAGTTGAGCTCGCGTCGTCAAACCGGACTGCGGTTGAGACCTGCACTTTGGGGCGCGGCAGGGTCCGCGAATCAATCCTCGCCTTTATCAGCTCCCGGACGCTCGCTTCGCCGCCAAGCACCGAGACCAGGCTCCCCTTGAACCGTTCGATTTCCGAGGGGTTGAGCTCGAGGGTCCGGAACAGGTCCATGAACCGGAAGGTGTCAAGGACCGTTCCGGCGGTATTCGCGAACGCGTCGGCTTTAACGATGTTCATCCCCCAGGCCGCAAGCGTGCCGGTGATCGATGCAAAGAGGAACGGGCGGTCAGCCGTGAGGACCGTCAGTTCGAACAGAGGGTTTTGAAAGCGCAGGCTGACCTGGACGGGCTCCTGAGATAGCCGGCCCGCCATCTGAAAATGTCCGGCAATCTCCCCCGGAGAGTGGGTCTCGAGATACCTCCTCGGGAAACCCTCCAGAAACCCGATCAGCCGCGACTCGCCGGACGGAGGCGAAAGCAGCGGCAGGACCTGCTGGACGCGCGCGACGTCGCCCCGCGTGACGTGCACGCGTTCATCATCCAGGCTGCGGGTGAGATAATTCGTCGCGGCCGCATAAAGCTGCCAGAGCATTTCCGCTTTCCAGGGAGTCAAGGCCTCCGGGTTCACGGCGCTGATATCGGCGTAGGTGAGCAGGCAGAGCATCTTCAGGCGCTCCGGCGTGCCCATCTTCAGCGCGAAGGTGCGCACAGTCTCGGGGTCGAAGATATCGCGCCGCTGCAAGGTGGCGGACATCTCGAGGTGCTGCGACACGAGGAACCGCACCGTCTCGCGCTGCTCCTGGTCAAGGCCCAGGCGTCCCAAGACCGCCTCGACGACCTGAACGCTTCCTTCGACGTGGTCAACGCTCGGGTCGCCTTTGCCCACGTCGTGGAAGAGCAGGCTGAGGGAAAGCAACTCGGGTCGCTCGAGCTCTGAGAAAATTTCGGCGAATTTCTGCATCCAGACGTCGAGGGAATTCATCGCGCGGCCCGGCGCGGCGTTCGCGTTTGCGGACCGCAAGGCTTCAAGCCGCTCGAGGGTCATGAACGAGTGTTCATCCACCGTGTACCGGTGATAGAAGTCGCGGATAACAAGGCAATCGATGGCGCGAAATTCCGGGAAGAGCGCGACCAGCAGACCCAGCCGGTGCATGGCCCTCAGCGCCGCGGCGGCGTGGGGAGAAAGCAGGATTTCGCGGAAGGGGCGCCAGAGGCCTTCGAGACGCAGCGTGCCCTCGGCCAGGCGGCTGAGGGACTGCTCAACCCAGCGCTCAGCCTCGCGGCTGAGCTCAAGCTCGTGGCGCGCTACGAGTTCAAACAATCGCACGAGCAGGCTGGGGTCGTCCTGGACGGCGTCGGGTTCGCGAGGGAAAATCCGCCCGCGGATCACCGAAAAATCCGGGCTTGAAAAACGCGACTTCCGGTCGAGCACCGCGGCGTAAAGCGAAGAGCGGACGGGGCGAGCCTCGTCGAGGAGCTGGGACGTCAGCCGGCAGAGCGCGCGGGCGTGCCGGAAATAGACCCTCATCCACTCGCCCGGATCGCACTTGACGCTCGGCGACCGTCCGACGCCCGCGGCTGCCGCACGGTCTTGGATCTCGTAGGTCAACTGGTTATCGTCGCGCCCTTGCGCGTAATGGATAAAACAGCGTGCGGAGGAAAGAAACCGCAACGCTTCCTCGCTCTCCGTCCGAAACGGCTCGGGCCACAGCGCTTCCGGAGCGACCCACTTCAGCTCATTCCCAAGCTGCGAAATTAACGTCATCCAGCGGGCCACCTGGTAGTCCCGAAGGCCGCCCGGAGCTTCCTTGAGGTTCGGCTCGAGGTGAAAGATCGTGTTCCCGTACTTCGCGTGCCTCTGGCGCGTCATCTCCGCCAGGTCGCGGACCAGGTCTTCACGGTCGCGGGCGACCATGTGCGGGATCGTCGTGCCGCGGAGCTGCGCGAAAAGTTGCGGGTCACCGGCGAGGTAGCGGCAATCGAGCAGGGAAATATTGAACTCCAGGTTGTCGCGGTGAAGCTGGCCGCATTCGACGATCGTGCGCGCGCTGCTCCCGACGCGGAGCCGGAGGTCCCAGAGCGTTTGGCACAATCCGGCAACGCCTGCTCGGCGGGAAGCAGCCGTGGCGGCGTTCGGAGAAAGGAAGAGGAGGTCGATGTCCGAGTAAGGGAAAAGTTCCTGCCGCCCGTATCCGGCCAGCGCCACCAGGCAAAAATTGGCGGGCCCGTTGAGATCAGGGGAGAAGAAACGCCGGTAGAGCTCTTGGGTCAGGTTGTCTACCAAGGCCGAGCGCTCGCGAGCGGCAGCCCGGCCGTCACCCTCGGCTTCGAATGTCCTGCGGCTTTTTGAGAAACCGTCCTCGCAGGAGCCCGCCAAAGAAGATACAAGAGAGGCAGAAAGCGCTTCGTTTGGCGGTTTCAAGTCTGCGTCCAGGGGAATTGGCGGAGTGCTGAGAGAGCGACAGCCAGAGGGAGGGATGCGATTCCCTTCCCCGAGGGCCGCCGACCCGCCGCCCACCACCAGGCCGCGCTACAACGCGGCCTCTCCTCGCTCCTCGTTGCGGATTCGGATGGCCTCATCAACCTTCGTAAGAAATATCTTGCCATCCCCGATTTTCCCGGTCTTCGCGGCTTTCAGAACGGTCTGGACCGCCGAATCAACCAATTTATCCGGCAGGACCATTTCGATCTTAATCTTGGGCAGCAAGTCCACTGAATATTCGCGCCCGCGATAGACCTCGGTATGACCTTTCTGGCGGCCGTGGCCGCGCACTTCGGAAACGGTCATGCCGTCAACCCCGATTTCTCGCAGGGCTTCCTTGACCGCATCGAACCGGGAAGGTTGGAAGATCGCTTCAAGCTTGGTCATGGCCATCAACGCCTCGTCAAGATGATGAGTAAACTTGCAATTCCATAGTCATGGGAGCGGTCCGCGAGGGAAACCGAGCTGCCCGGCATCCTCTCCAGGCTTTACGCCTCAAAAGTGTAACCGTCAGGCGTTGTCGCCCGCGCTTCTTGCGCCTGCCACTTGCTGCTCAAGTTTTGCCACCCGCCCTTCCACTTGGGACGATGACCCGGTGGGCGAGACAGCCGCGGTGCTCGTTGGGGAAGAAGATTGAGCATGCCCCTCCACCACCTTCCCCGCGAAGGCCAATACGAGTCCCAGAACCAACCCGAGAAGAATCTGTCGCATGAGATTGTTCTCCTCCGTGGTTTGGATGGCGTCAGTCATATGGAGTGGCACCAGGGGATTATAAAGACAGGCGGCAGGCAGAATCAATTAAACCGATTTATGCCGGGGATAAGAAGAAAAAATGCGGGGGAGGAGGCGGTGAAACATGGAGAGCACTGGCGCTCGCGAGTCAGCTTCTCGGGTGCGGCTTCTCGTTTCAACCGGGGCCGCGAGGGGTGTAAGAGGAGAGAGGGGACGGAGGTTGCTTGCAGCGGCCAGGTATTTTCAGTTCGCCCTGTCTTTTCCAAGTTCCTCGAGGGCCGGGTAGAGACGTTCGATCTCCTCCTGCAGCCTCGCGCAGGCTTCTTCGGCCTGAGTCAGGTCACCTTCATGGGCCATCAGTTCGAGCTTCAGCGCCGCGTCGAAGGCAGCCGGGGCGGCGAAGTTCCCGACCGACCCTTTCAGCGTGTGAGCCGCGCGGCCCAGCGCCTTAAGGTTCCGCTCCGCGATCGCCTGCCAGATTTCGTCCCGCATCCGGGGCCACTCCCCTTGAAATAACTTGACGAGTTCCTTCAGCAGTTGACGGTCCCCATCCAAGCGGGCAAGCGCCAAGTCTGCGTCCAAGACGCCATCCGGGGGTGGCACGCCGCCGGCGACGGCGGCGGCCCCGGCGGCGGAGGCGACAATTTCCTCGATCGTCTTGAAGAGCTCCTCGGCTTTGACCGGCTTTGAAACATAACCATCCATGCCGGCGGCCAAACATCGCTCCCGGTCGCCCTTCATGGCGTGCGCGGTCATGGCGACGATCGGCAGATGACGGCCGGTGCCTTTCTCCCCCTTGCGGATAGCCGCGGTGGTCTCAAGCCCGTCCAGTTCCGGCATCTGCACGTCCATCAGGACCAGATCGATCGCTTGATTTTTCAAGGTCTCCAGAACCTCCCTGCCGTTCCCGGCGACCAAGACCACATGCCCGCGCTTTTCGAGCATCCTTACCGCCAACTGGCGGTTGACCAGGTTGTCCTCGGCCAGCAAGATGCGAAGCTTCCGCCGTGCCTCGCGTAACGTGTGGCGAGTTATCAGAGGAGTTCGTTTGGGCCTCTGCGAGACCTGGCCTAAGGCCAGGAGGATGGCGTTGAGCAGTTCTGGTTGCCGGACAGGCTTCATAAGATAGACAACGATCCCGAGCTCGCGGCAGCGGGCCGCATCCCCTCGCTGGCCCGCGGAGGTCAGCATCATGACCATTGCCCCCACCAGCGTGGGGTCTTTTTTGATGCGTTCCGCCAGCGCGAACCCGTCCATGTCCGGCATCTGAGCATCGAGGAGGACCAGGGGGTAGGGCTTTCCGGCGTCCCTGGCCCGCTGCATCGCGGCCAAGGCCGTCCACCCGCCATCTGCCATTGCCGGCTTCATTCGCCAGTTAGCCAGCATTTCCTCCAGGATGCGCCGGCTGGTTGCGTTATCGTCAACCACAAGCACCGGCATGTCCTGCAGCCGGACGGGCTCCTGGGAGACGAATCCTTTGACGGGCGCCTTGGGCAGGGCGAAGCGTGCCGTGAAGCTGAAGGTGCTGCCCTGGCCGGGGTCGCTCTCCACCCAGATGCGTCCTCCCATCATTTCCACGAGTTGCGAAGAGATCGTCAGCCCCAGTCCCGTTCCGCCGAACTGGCGCGTGGTCGTTCCATCAGCCTGAGCGAAGGCCTCAAAAATAATCCGCTGTTTCTCCCGCGGAATGCCTATTCCCGTGTCCGTCACGTTGAAAAGGAGGAGCGCGTCGTTCTCCGTTTGGGACTCGGCCTCGACTTTCAGGACCACTTCGCCCCGCTCGGTGAACTTGATGGCGTTTCCGACCAGGTTCGCGATGACTTGCCGAAGACGCGTGGGGTCGCCCTCCAGGTGTTCCGGCGCGCGAGGGTCAACGCGGTAGACCAATTCCAGGCCTTTTTGATGCGCCCGCAGCGCCAGCGACCTCATGGTCTCTCCCAGGCTGTCGCGCAGGTTGAACACGATGCGGTCGAAGCCGAATTTCCCTGCTTCGATCTTCGAAAAATCCAGAATGTCGTTGATTACCGTCAACAGCGTTTCCGAGGAAGTCTTCACGGTTTCAAGGGACTCCCGCTGTTCGGCTGTGAGATCGGTGTCGAGGGCCAGTTCCGTCATCCCGATGATGGCGTTGAGGGGAGTGCGAATCTCGTGGCTCATGTTGGCGACGAATTCGCTTTTGGCGCGACTGGCGGCCTCGGCGACCTCCTTCGCCCGCTGCAACTGCTCCTCCCCCCGCTTGCGCTCGGTCATGTCGCGGGCGATGGCTTGAACGCCCACCGGTAGTCCCTCCGAGTAGATCAACCGGGTATTGATCTCGACCGGCACTCTCTGACCATCCTTGGCCAGGATCTCCACTTCGAAGGTCCTCTGCCCCTCAGGGCCGAGTTTCTGCGCCATCATCTCGCGGATCGAGGCGGCGTATTCCGGCGCCAGGACCTCCTCGATGTTCATCCCGAGGGCCTCGCCCCGTGTGTAGCCCGTAATCCTTTCCCCCGCTTTATTCAACGACGTAAAGCGCCCGCGGAGGCCGCAAGTGAAGACCATGTCGTTGGCGTTCTCGAAGAGTTCGCGATATTGCTCCTTCAGTTGAGCTTCCCGCCGCAGCCATTCACGGATGACTTCCGTCTGCTCATTGACCTGCCGCCTCAACACTTCACCCCAGGCGATGGCGGCAAGGATGATGACCCCGAGCAGCCCAAATGCCCAGAGGGCGTGCTTCAGGGTCCACCACGGGTGGCGCTCGAGTAAGACGACGTCGTCCGGAGAGCGAAGCAACAACTGGAAGGACTGGTGGACACGGTTTTTGTCCACTCGCACGGTGCAAATCCTGGTCAGCTCGACGCGGCTTCCCGCTCGAAGCGAAGTCAGGCGCGGTGCGACCTTCGGTTCTTCGAGCTGCGCCGTGCGGAGGCTAACGTCCACCACAGGCGCGCCGTAATAGGTCACGACGGCGCGGAGCCGCACCGGATAGCCCAGCTTCGCCTGGTCAGGCGTGAGGCGTCGGATCTGTTCAACCCGCGTCGGGAGAGGAAGCTTGGCCGGCCGCGGGGAGACTGGTTGGCCGAGCGCGGGGGCTGTAATCAGGAAGAGGAGCAGGGCAGACACGCCGGAAGAGCCCCCTGCGGACGGGGCCGCGCGCCGGGCTTTCGACTGTTCGGCCGTCATCACCTTTCGGTCGCGTCGTCTTCGCCGGCTGCCTCGAGCTGCGGTCTTACAAATTTCTCGAAACAATCGGGACAAATCCCGTGACTGAATTGCGCTCCCGAGTGCGCGGAGATGTAGGTTTCGACCTGGTTCCAGTAATTGCCGTCGTCCCGGATCTTCTTGCAATAGGAGCAAATGGGAAGCAACCCCTGCAGTTGCTTGACGCGGGCCAGCGCGTCTTCCAAATCCCGCAGCCGGTCTGCGAGACTCTGCTGGAGCTCTACCATCCTCACGCCCACGCCGACGCGAGCCCGAAGTTCTTCGCGGTCAAAGGGTTTTGCCATGTAATCGTCAGCCCCGGCATCGAGTCCCGCAACGACGTCGGCCCGGCTGTCGCGGGTCGTCAGGAGGATGATGTAGGGAGGAGGAGTGCGGGGGGCCGCACGCGCCCTTCGGCAGACTTCAGGTCCGTCCATCCCCGGCATCATCCAGTCCAGGATCGCCAGCCGGGGAGCGTCCTCGTCCTGAAGAAGCGTCCAGGCCTCGGCGCCGTTGCCGGCCACCACCGTTACGTAGCCCAATTTTTGGAGTGTCGCCTCGAGCATGCGTCGGGAGACGGCGTCGTCGTCGGCTATAAGGATTCTCACGGATTTCAACCCCCTCGAACCGGACAACAGGAACGCGCCTGCTCGCGCCCGTGACTCGCGGCAGAGCGAAATCAAAACGCCCCTGGCACGCTATGCGGAATGAGCCTTCTTCAGCACCCGGGAAAGCGTTTCGAGGGTGTAGGGTTTGCCGATAAAATCGGCGGCACCCATCTCGAGGGCGTTGCGCGCGACGCCCTCGACGCTGTAGCCCGAGGAAAGGATGACTTTCACCTGGGGATTGATTTCGCGAAGTTTCCGGTAGGTCTCGAAGCCGCTGATCTCCGGCATGACCATGTCCAACAGGACGCAATCGATTTCTTGCGCCCGGGACGCATAAATTTCGCAGGCCCGCCTGCCGCTCTCCGCCGTCAACACCCTGTACCCCAGCTTTTCCAGGCCCCGTTCGGCGAAGGCCAGGACCATCGGTTCGTCGTCTACGACAAGGACCGTTCCGCTCCCCTCCTGCACTTCGGCGGGGAGTTTCTGGGTGAAAGGCTGCGGCGGGGGGTGGACTGCCGGCAGGTAAAGAGATAATTTCGACCCTCGGACGACCTCGCTTTCCGCGTGCACAAACCCTTTGTAGTTCGTCACAATTCTGTAAACCATCGCGAGCCCTAATCCAGAGCCACGGCCCGGCCCTTTGGTGGTGAAGAACGGCTCGAAGAGGTGCGCCTTCACCTCGGGCTCCATGCCCAAGCCGGTGTCTTCGACGGCGATCCGGACGTATTCCCCCGGCGAGCATTCCGGAGGGCGCAGCGGGTCCTGGGGTCCGAGGTTGACCACCGAGGCCCCAAGGGTCAGCGTGCCTCCCTCGGGCATCGCGTCGCGCGCGTTGATGCAGAGGTTCAAAATCGCATGGTCAAGCTCATGGGCGTCGGCTTCGACGGAAGGCAACTCGGTGGCAAACCGCGTCGCAATGCGGATGCGGCGATCGAACGTCCGGGTCACAATTTTCAAGACGCGGTCCAGTACATCCCCCAGGCTGATCGGTTCGCGCCGTCGCTTTTCGTGGCGCGCGAGCTCCAGTAACCGCTGGGTCAAATCGGCGGCGCTCTCGGCGGACTGCTCGATCATTTGGATGGGCTCCCGGATCGGGTCTTCCGGGGTCATACGGAGCCGCGCCAGAGAAGCGAACCCCATAATGACGCCCAGCAGATTGTTGAGGTCGTGGGCCAGCCCGCCCGCAAGCGATCCGACGGCCTCCATCTTCTGGGCTTGTGAGAGCTGCTCGCGCAGAAGGGCGCGTTCCTCTTCAGCCTCTTTCCGGTCGGAGGTGTTCTCGACCATGGCGAGCATGTACGCAGGACGGCCTGTTGCATCTCGGATCATCGAAATGACCGCGGTACACCAAAGCGTCTCTCCGGTCTTGCGGATGAACCGGTGCGTGAGGGTCACGTGGTCCCGCGCCCCGAGGCGCAAGGACTTCGAGCATTCCCGAGCGCGCTCGCGGTCCTCGGGGTGAACGAGGTCCGCGTAAAGTTTGTCGCGAAGTTCATCCGGCTCGTGGCCGAGAAGGTGGGCAAAAGCGGCGTTGACCGCGAAAAATCCTCCTTCGAGGCTGCAAAGCGCCACGCCGAAATATTCCTGCTCGAATACCGAACGAAAACGCTCGCCGGAAACCTTGACCTGCCGGTCGAGTTCGCTCCGCTCGAGTGCCAGCGCGGTCTGCACGGCAATGAAATCCACCAGCTTGCGCGTGGCCGCCCGGAATGAGTCCGGCTGGTTGGAAGCGGTGTACAATACACCGAGCAGACTGCCGCCCCTCAAGAGCGGGAGAGCATACTCCGACCTGGCTACCGGGTTCTCAGGGGCGCCCTGCTTGCCCGGGATGGTGTCGAGCACATAAATGGCTTCGCGCTCGCGTGCGACTCTTGCCAGCAAGCCCGGCCCGTCGAGCGCCCAGGCGCGGCGGACGTCCACGGCCGGCTCGCCGCTTTCCGCAACACAACGGAGCGTTCGCTCATCGGGACGGAAGAGATAAATTGCGGCTCGCGCCAGGCCCGCTCTATCCCGCAGGCGAGTGAGGATTTGACCAAGGACCGCCTCCTCATCGCTGGCCGCTGCCAGTGCCAGGTTCACTTCAACCAGCAGGGCTTGTTGATTGGACCGGATCTTGAGTTCGTCCTCGGTCATGGGCGCGTTGGAGAAACTTGCCGTATTCACCGCGGGGGTCCGCCTGAAGCACGCCCAGGCTCGCGAGCGCGATGACCCGCGGACACTCCCTAGTCATAGTTCGGCAATCCCGGCAGCAAACTTGAGGGGAAAGGGGAACGAGCAGCTTGGGCAGCCGGTCGAGCGACCGGGCCTCCCCCAGGGGCTACCTGTCTGGCCGGATCGACGAAAGGACTTCTCTTGCTCCCCCAAATTACGGCGGGATGAAGGCTCCCGTGGACTCGGCTCGCGGCAGGCCCGAAGATGCCGAATTGCGTCCCTTCGCGCCGACCCTTAGAATTCACACTCGGGCTTTGTGGGGCTGCCGGCTCTTCCGGCAAGAAGCGAGTTTGCGGCGGGGGGCGGCGGGCCAATCAGAGCCCCGTCGAACCCGGCCAGGGTGGGCAGTGATGCTGACTTACATCAAAGGCGCTGCGCTTTCCTCGCTCGTCTCCCTTCGTGCCCTTTATCGGAGACTGCGCTTGCCGTCAGCGCTCACCGCAGCATGTCTGCTCGCGCTCTCAAGCTTTGGTCCCGCGCTGGCTCAACAGGCGAAGCGCCCAGGCACGGTTCAAAGCTCCGGACCCGTTGACGTGACCAGGTCTGCCACGTTACAGATCAAGATCGAAAGTGATGCCGCGCATATCTTCGAATACCTTTCTGACGCAACAAAGTTGAGCCTTTGGTTTCCCGATCAGGCCGTCTTCGAGCCCCAGATCGGCGGGAGGTATCACTTTCGTTGGAAGGAGACAGCAGGACTATGGAGCGGGGTCGTGATCGATTTCGTCCGCGGGAGCACCCTGGCTTTTACCTGGCGGCCTCCGGACGAACCCTACGAGACGAAAGTCCGGTTCAGGTTGATCCCCCAAAGCTCTGAAACCGTCGTCGAACTCACCCACAGCGGTTTTACTTCGAGCGGGTCGCTCGACAAGGCGATCGAGGCGTGGAGGTTTTATCTTCAGAACTTGAAGTCGGTCATGGAAGAGGCGACCGACCTTCGAGGACGGTCGAATAAACGGCGCCCTCCGGCGCCCGTCCGTCCCCGCCGTCACAGGAAGGCTAAGGCTTAGGGCCTCGCGCTGACTCCTGACTGCCTGGCTTCGACACTCGTTCCCGCCTTGCGCAGCTCTTCAGCAGCCACTTCCGGCAAGAGCGCGTTGTAATAGACTTCCTTCAGCACGTAAGACTTCGATTTGGATACGATGACAGGCAGGATTTCAAAATGCCAGTGGGAGTCTTCGGTCACCGTCTGCCAGTTTCCGAATTTCTCGTATTTTGCCTCGAAGTTGGGTGACGTGTGCAGGACGAGATGGTAGGAAGGCGCCAATGATTCCAGCCGACAAAGGATGGACTTCAGCATCCGCGCGAAGCGGACTTGGCGGTCCCAGCTCGTCAGGTCTTCCTCAAACGCGCAATGGTGATTGACGGGCAGGACCCAAATCTCATAGGGAACGCGTGAGGCGAACGGGCAAAAAGCCAGGAACTGGTCGTCCCATTCCACCACCCTCTTCTGTTCGGTCAGCTCCTGCCTGACGATGTCACAGACCAGGCAGCGCTCTTTCATTTCAAAGTATCGCTTGGAAGACCGCAATTCGTAGGCGATTCGCCTGGGGATAAACGGCGTGGCGGTGATTTGCGTGTGGGGGTGGTCAAAGTCCTGCCCTGCGGCTGAACCCTGATTGCGAAACAAGGTCACATAGCGAAACCGCCGGTCCTTTTTGAGGTCTGCCACCCTGGCCACATAGGCTCGCAGGACCTGAGCCACTTCCTGATCGGCCTGGCGCGAGAGCTGCAAGCTGTGGTTCGGGTGCTCGATGACGATTTCATGCGCGCCGAGATTGCGCATCTTGTCGTAAATACCCTCGGCCCGCCTCTGCGCCTCACCTTCAATGCGGTAGATGGGCCTGGGATGAGGAGTTACTCGGATTTGCCAATTACCTTTTCCCCCGGGGTACTCGTAAATCGTTTGCGGACAGTAGGATTCCTGTCCCGGGCAGAGGGGACAAGCCACCCCGTCCGGCCACCGGGTCTCGCTATCCTCTTGAATTACCCAGCTTTGGGTAATCGGGTCTTTCCGAAGTTCCATGGTTCCGTGCCTCCGGCGAACGGCCTCCTTTGGTCCATTGCATCTCCGAACGCGTCCACATCCAGCCGCTGGGCCCGGAGTATGGCCTTGCGCTGGTCAGCTCCACATTTCCCGGTCTTCACGAGTTGGTGGAGGACTCGGCCCAACGGTTAATCGTTCCCTGAAAGAAAGTCGCTTTTCACGGGGTTAGACCTTTATAATGGTGCGAGTTCTCCCTTCTGTCAAGTGGTGGCGGCTGACCTGCCCCGTTCACTGTACCAATCATAATGTGAGTTCCAGGGGTTGATTTCGTTCTTTTCTCCGGGGCGGCTCGGGGGGGAGAGCCGCCCCGGAGCTTGTAAATTCTTGCGGGGTCCGATTCCCCAACGAGCTATGGGGCCGAACCTCGTTGTAGTCCCGCCTGCAAGCCTCAATCGTCTCCCGAGCTTCCCGCAGGCTCATGAACCAGTGCTCGTTCAAGCATTCGTCCCGCAACTTGCCCTTGAAGCTCTCGATGAAGGCATTCTGTACAGGCTTCCCCGGCTCGATGAAGTGCAGCTTCACGCCTTGTTCGTAGCCCCACACGTCCACAGCCAGGCTCGATTCCGGATCTAGCAGTCATTGTGCGGGCTGGGTGGTCACTCGGAGGGACTGGATATCACCGCAGCAAAGCGCAGTAGAGTCGGAAACTGCGGCAGCAAACTGTCTCGGGTCGAAACGGAATGATTCGGAATTCGCGGGCGTGCGGACGGGGCATATGACGGACGCATCGACTTCTGACGAGCTGCGGTAGGGGCGGGGGCTTGTCCCCGCCCCCTTTGTGGGCGCACCTCTTCACCTCCAGCCCTCTCCCCCTATCTGGCGACACTCCCTTACTCCAAGCAGGCGCGGTGCCGGTTCGCGGGACTGGCTTTCGTCGAGCGCCTGTCAGTTTACATTCCGCGTCGGGCCGCATCTGCGTCCTCTGCCAAGTCACGCAGGAAGGCAAAGAACTGCGGCGATTGGCCGATAAAAAGCCCCATGGCCGTCAAAAAGTTGAGCGCGCCCATCGCCGCCCCGTTTGTGCCCGTGGGGCGGATGATGGAGCATACCGGCAAAGATCGGCTAAGGAATGGGCATGGCTCAGGCATGATCAGGTTGGTTTGGAAGTCCTCCCCGCCAAAAGGAGGGGAATTGAGGTCCGGAAACACCAACCCATTAGTGGGATCGGTCAGAGGAGGCGCATTGCCCGCCTTGTCTTGCCAGGTCTGAAAATGAGCCGTCTCGGTTGGGCCGATACTGAGCACGATTCGCAGAACTTCCGGATGGGTTACCCTCTGAGCCAGCGAGGGGTAGAGGCTGGTTCCACCTTGTTCGATAGTCGGAAAGTGGAATGCCGCCGTGTTGGCGATCGCTTGCAGGTGGTCAGGAGGGGCAAGGTCGCCATCGGTCCGGGGAATCGCCGGAAACTGCCCAGCAAACAAACCCGGGACTGCTTGAGGAAACGTGAACGTGGGATCGAGATCGGGGTTGTTGTCGCGGCTGCGGTACCGAGTCCACCAACTGGTGTCTACGGTGAGCTGCATGAGGTTTGTAAGCCGTGGCTTTCCGCTGGACCCGGTCGCCGTACTGCCCGGCAAAGTGGCAAACTGGCTCAGATCGACTGTATCCGCTCCCTTCGAAGCCAAGTACGCGTTGATGAAGTTCTGGTGGGTGAACTCATCCTCGGTGTTGTCGTGGATATACTGGTCCATGTCGCCATCAAGAACTTTAAGGGCAGCGGTGTAGGGTGCACTCCCACTCCCCCCAGGGACTTCGTTGTCTTGGATTCCTCCGAGTTCGTTGTACTGCACCCAAAAGTCGGTCTCGAGGATTTCGGCCGCGGCCAGGAACCTTAGAAT
>WNFH01002286.1_pt1 | contig 13329 bp, 8 predicted proteins | sample 5400411 | NCBI WGS metagenome assembly WNFH01 (sample SAMN13153347, study PRJNA577476) | soil metagenome | isolation source: 200 cm saprolite under Douglas fir tree site 2 hole 3 | place: USA:California | collected 2015-04-18
AGCGCCTGAATCGCCGTGCGCACCACGTTGTTGTACGGCTGCTGCGCGGTCAGCGAGCAGCCCGCCGTCTGCGTGTGGAAGCGCAGCGCCCACGAGCGCGGATTCTGCGATTTATAGCGCTCCACCATAGCCTTGTGCCAGATGCGGCGCGCCGCGCGGTACTTGGCGATCTCTTCGAAAAAGTCGTTGTGCGCATTGAAGAAAAACGATAGCTGCGGCGCGAATTCATCGAGCTGGAGGCCGCGCCGCATTCCCCATTCCACATACTCGAGTCCGTCGCGCAGCGTAAACGCCAATTCCTGAATCGCGGTCGATCCCGCTTCGCGGATGTGATACCCGCTGATGGAAATGGTGTTGAACTTGGGCGTGTTCTTCACGCCAAACTCGAACGTGTCGATCACCAGCCGCATCGACGGTTCCGGAGGATAGATGTATTCCTTCTGCGCGATGTATTCCTTCAGGATGTCGTTCTGCAGCGTGCCCGAAATTTTCTTCCAGTCCGCGCCTTGCTTTTCCGCCACCGCCAAATACATTGCCCAAATCACCGCCGCCGGCGAATTAATGGTCATCGACGTCGTGACATTGGCGAGCGGAATCTTGTCGAAGAGCACTTCCATGTCCGCCAGCGAGCTAATCGCCACTCCGCATTTCCCTACTTCCCCTTCGGAGAGCGGATGATCGGAGTCGTAGCCCATCAAAGTCGGCAAATCGAAGGCCGTGGACAGGCCGGTCTGCCCTTGCGAGAGCAAATAACGGAAGCGCTGATTGGTGTCCTGTGCCGCGCCAAAACCTGCGAACTGCCGCATGGTCCACAGCCGCCCGCGATGCATCGTCGAATGAATGCCGCGCGTGTAAGGCGGTTCGCCCGGATAGCCGAGCGCGCGGTCGGGATCCCAGCCAGAGAGATCGGCCGGAGTGTACAAGCGCTGAATCGGAAAGCCGGAAACGGTGGTGAACTCCGCCTGGCGCTCGGGATTTTTCTCCAGTGTCGGCCGCAGCGTATTTTCTTCCCAGGATTTCTCTTTGGCGGAGGGCGTGCGATGCGGGGAGGCCGGCTCGGCAGGACTTACCGTTTGCGTTGTTTCCTTGGAATGATCGCTCATGAGCAAGCGCTCCCGTGCCCTGCAGCGGCCGCTACTTTTATGCTATGCGAAAGATAGCGGCCCGGCAAGCGCTCCCGTGCCTTAGTCGCGACGGCTGCTCCACGAATTGGCCATGAAATGGCGTCTATTTCTGGCCGCTGCCGTCCGGTAGCAGATTCAACAGGTTTTCCGTGCCGACCACTTTGCCATGCAGCGTCCCGGGAATCAGCGTGTCCCTTTCCACTTCGCCGTGCTTGGCGTCGGCGATGGTTACCCGATTCACGTCCAACGTGCGGGCTACCGCTCGCTCATACTGAGCCTTGAATTCGAGAAGGTTGGCCAAGGCTCGTAACTCCTGGCCTTGCGCGTTCACCAGGTCACGCTGGGTCAAGATCACGTTGTAAACCGTGGAGGCCCCGAGCTGATACTTCTTCTGCTCGGCATCAAACGTTTGCTGTTGGAGCTTGCGCGCTTCGCTGGCCGTCGCGACTTGTACGCGGCCCTGTTCCAAGGCAATGTAGGTATTGCGAACGTCGACCACCGCGGTGTTCTTGAGCTGCTGCATCTGCGCCTCGATTTGCCTTAACTGCAGAATCGAACGCTGGTTGATGGCCTGCGCAGCGCGATTGCGAATCGGTATTTGCACGTTGACGCCCACCAGATAGTCCGGAAACTGGTTATGGAACACCTGGCTCTGCGCGGTCGTGAATCCCTGCTCGGTGATTGTCGGCGGACCCCCTGCCGTACCCGGTATTGTTGAAACGCCGGCGAGTCCCTGGCTGGTGTATTGCGCAAACAGACCGGCGGTCGGACGCAGAGCGATTCCCGTCGCGCGCACGTCAATCCCAGCGTTCGTGATGTTGATTTGCTCCTCGAGAAGCTCCGGCCGTTTCTGAAACGCTTCCTTGATAGACTCCTCGAAGGAGCGCGCTTCGGTGGCTTCCGGCGGCGTCGCCTTGTCTATAGGAATGATCTCGACATTGATCAAATTGGCCGCCAATGGATCCTTGCTGATGAAATTTTTCAGGATCTGCTCATCTTGCAGCTTCACCGTTTGCGCGATGATCAGGTTCTGCTGGTCGGTTGCCGCCGCAGCTTCCGCGCGCGTCACCTCGAGGGGAGCCAGGGTACCAATCTCCAATTGCTTCTTGTTGTCGCTATATAATCTCTGCGACACGGCCACCGCCTGCTGTTGCACCTCAACGTTGCCTCGCGCGAACACCAGCTCCCAATACGCGGTGATCGTGTTGGTGACGGTGGTAATCGCCTGCTGCTCAAAGACGTAGTCCGCCAGTTGCCGGTTGTTCTTGGCGATCACGATGTTTCGCCGGTTCGCAAAAGTCCCGAAGCCGTTCAGCAATTGCTGCTGCAGGGTCACTACCAGCGCTGATTGTACGTCGGGATTGAAGAAGTTAAACGTCGACGACGAGGACGTTCGCGTGTTATTCCACGCCAGCGTCGCCGTAGTCCCGGTCGAGAATCCCTCCGTGACGCTGTTGCTGTACGCTACCGTATGAGAAGAAAGGGACGCTGCCGTCGCTGTAGTGCTCGTTCCAGAGATCAACGGGTTGTTCACCGGTGTAATGCGGTGATCGTAGGAAATCTGTGACGTAAATGTCGGGTCAAAATTGAGCACCGGTATGTTGGCGCTGGAAGAACGAATTGCGGCGCCGGGAATGCCTCCTGGGAATGCGCCCGCCTGCGTAGCGAGAATATCGGTGTCCGCGAACCACGGGTTATAGCGCTGTACCGCAATGTCGATGCTGTTCTCGAGGGCCAGCTCCACCGCGTCCTGCAAAGTTAGTTCCAGCTTGCCGTCGTGGATCAACTGGTCGACGCGCGGCGAGTTCGTAAGGACAGGCTCTGGAACTCGGATCGGGCGGTACGGCGCGATCAGGCTAGGGAACGCGCGCGGCGCCCTGGTGTAGTTATATTTTGAAACTCCCAGCGAGACGGGAATCGGAGGATTGGTCGGGCCGGTCTTATACGCATCTGGTCCCGGCGCCTGCGGTGTCGGAAGCCCCGGCTTTTCCGGAGCAGGGGCCGGCTGCTGCTGCTGCGGCTGCTGATCCTGAGCCCACACAGGTCCCCCGGCGAGCAATACGGCCAGAAACGCCGCCAGCATCGGGCGAGTGAGCTGTCCCGGGCGTTTTGCGGTTGTCCGGAGCGCGGCCCGCAAGGCAGACGCCCACATCGTCGACCGCTTCGCGGTCATGCATTTCACGTTCATCGTGTTCTTCACCCCTCGGATAGTGATTTTCACCGCACTTTTTGATTTGCGCTCAACTGTACAACGTTCAGCAGACACAATTTGTTTCACCAAATCGTCGAGAGCAGGGCAGTGTCAGGAGCAACGCCGGCCGCGCGAATCTGGGAGTCTAGCAGGCGCTCGCCTCGGTTGACAACGCACGGCGTCGCAGCTAGGCTGCTCTCGTTTCGACGCTTACTGCCGTCAGCGGTTTGCCTGGCGGCATCGTCGTGTTGCCAGGGACTTATGCTGCAAGATGAAGAACTGCTGCGCATGTTCGAGGCCTCCGGCGCCATCCGGAACGGCCATTTTGAGCTCTCCAGCGGCCTGCACAGCGGCACGTACGTGCAGTGCGCGCTCGTCTTGCAATATCCCCGCTATGCGGAAAAACTGGGGCGCGCGCTGGCCGCGCTTTTTTCTGACGCCATTATCGATGCGGTGGTGTCTCCCGCACTCGGCGGCATCATCATCGGCCAGGAAGTCGCGCGCGCCTTACCCGAGCCAAAGGGCGGCAGCGGCGGCGGCGTTCCCGCCATTTTCGCCGAACGCGATTCCACCGGAATCATGTGTTTGCGCCGCGGATTTGCACTGCGCCCGGATCAGCACGTTTTGGTGATTGAAGACGTGTGGACCACCGGCGGCTCCACGTTGGAGACGATTCAGGTTGTCGAGGAAGCTGGCGGACGGGTGGTGGCCGCCGGCGCGCTGATCGATCGCAGCGGGGGCAAAAGCGAATTCCCCGTGGAAGCCAGCGCCCTGCTGGATTTGCCGATAGCCAGTTACGAGGTCGAAGATTGCCCGCTGTGCCGCGACGGCAGCGCCGCCGTCAAGCCGGGCAGCCGCTACGTCCGCTCCGCCTCCTGACCGATAATTCCTCGCTCGCATGCGCTATTTCAAGCTCACCATCGCCTACGACGGCACGGACTTTCACGGCTGGCAGATCCAACTGAAAAAACCCACGATTCAGGGCGAAATCGTGAATGTGCTGCGCCGCATTACGCAGGAAAATGTGCAGTTGCATGGCGCGGGACGCACCGACGCGGGCGTGCACGCGCTCGGGCAAGTCGCAAGCTTCCGCACGCAGTCCGCGCTGTCCGCCGGTGAATTTCAGCGTGCGCTGAACGCACTTCTTCCGCCCACGATTCGCATCGCTGCCGCCGAAGAAGTCGGCCCGGACTTCAATGCGCGCTGGTCCGCACGCGGCAAAATTTACCGTTACCGCTTGTATCGAGGCAAGGTTGTTCCGCCCATGCTGTGGCGCTACGTGCTGCATTATCCGTTTCCGCTCGACGAAGAGGCCATGCGCGATGCGGCAGCCCGCTTTGTCGGCGTGCACGACTTTGCTTCGTTCGCCGCTTCGACAGGTTCAGAAGAAGACGACAAGGAGCGCTCCACCGAGCGCGAGATTTCTTCGACGGAGCTCGCGCGCTCCGCCGACGGCGAAGAGTTGGTCTTCACCGTGCGCGGCCGCTCGTTCCTGCGCTATATGGTGCGCAAAATGGTGGGCACGCTGCTGGATGTCGGCCGCGGCAGACTCACGCCCGCCGACATCAACCGCCTCTACGAACTGAAAGATCGCTCGAAATCCGGCCCCACCGTCCCCCCGCAAGGCCTATGTATGGTCAGCGTCGAACACGAAGAAGCCTATCGGGTAAACGCCGCCGCTCTTCGGGCTACGTCTGAAGAGTGACGCTGTACGTCTCGTGTTCAGTGCGCCTGTTCCGGGAGGTTTTCAGATAGAATCCGTTTATGGCCGCAACAGCCATCTCCGTCGATACTCTCCCCTCGATAAATCCCGCGACTGGCGAGACACTCGGATATTTTGAGAAAACGTCTCCCACGGCGTTGCCGCAAATCGTTGCGCGGGCTCGAGCGGCGCAGGCCGCTTGGGGGCGTGTCCCGATAGGCGAGCGCTGCGCCCGGCTTCGCGACTTGCGAGACCGCATCATGGCCCAGCGGGACGCGCTCGCTGACGCCGTCGTTGCCGAATCGGGGAAGCCTCGTGTGGAAGCTTTGTTTGCGGACATTTTTGTGGCCGTGGACACGGCGGCGTATTTCGCAAAAAACGCAGCGCGCCTGTTGTCACCCGAACGCGTTCCGCATCACAGTACCGCGGCGAAAGGAAAATCCGGCAAACTGACCTACGAGCCGCTCGGCGTGATCGGCATCATCAGTTCTTGGAATTATCCGCTGGCGATTCCCATGAGCCAGATTATTCCCGCGGTCGCCGCAGGCAACGCCGTGATTTGCAAGACCAGCGATTTCACTCCCCACTGCGGCGCGCTGATCGAAAAGCTCTTCGCCGACGCCGGCTTCCCGAAAGATTTAGTCACCGTCGTGCAAGGCGGCGGGGAAGTCGGCCAGGCGTTGATCGATGCCGACCCTGACAAAATCCTGCTCACCGGAAGCGTCGCGACTGGTCGTCGCGTTGCCGAAGCCTGCGCCAAGCGCCTGATTCCCACCGTTCTCGAACTCGGCGGCAAAGACGCCATGCTCGTTCTCGCGGATGCCGACCTCGACGTCGCCGCCAGCGCCGCTGTCTGGGGCAGCTACACAAATTGCGGCCAGGTTTGCCTCTCCGTCGAGCGGCTCTTCGTCGAGCAATCCGTCAGCGACGAATTTGCCGCGCGTTGCGTGGCGAAAACAAAAAAGCTGCGCCTCGGCCCCGGCAATGACCCCGCCACCGACGTTGGCCCCATGATTCGCCCGCAGCATGTGCAACGCATGGTGGACTTAATCGAAGACGCCGTCAGCCGCGGCGCGGGCGTCCTCTGCGGCGGGCATCCGCGCGTTGATCTTGGCGCGAACTTTTTTGAGCCCACGGTAATTACAAATGTCGACTCGAGCATGAAGCTCTTTCAGGAAGAAACCTTCGGTCCGATCCTCGCGATCCAGCCGGTGCGCGGCACTGAAGAAGCCATCACGCGCGCCAATGACTCACCCTTTGCCCTATCCGCCAGCGTCTGGACGCGCGACTCCGCTCGCGGCGAAGCCGTCGCGAAGCGCCTGCGCGCCGGGGCTGTGATGGTCAACGACGCCATCAGCTACTTCGCCATCGTTGAAGCTCCGCACGGAGGCTGCGGCGCGAGCGGCTGGGGACGCACGCATGGCAAAGCCGGCCTCCTCGAAATGGTGCAGACAAAATATATTGATGTAGACCGCCTGCCCAGCCGCGAAAAGCCCTGGTGGTACCGTTACGGCGCAGAGCTGGAGCACGCCGCCGACGCCTTCCTGCAGTTCGAGTACAGCCGCGGGATCGCCGCCCGCCTGCGCAATGCCCGCGGCGCCCTAAAAACCATGTTCCGCAACCACGGCCTGAAATAGCGGTGAGTTAGGCGGCAACAATTTTTGCGCACGTTTACAGCGCCGTGTCATCCTGAAGCTATCCGATAAGGATAGGTGAAGGACCTCAACGTAAAATGAATTGCACACTGTAACCAAGGGCTGCCACCAAGGATCACGGAAATGACCGCACTCACAAACAACGAATGGATCCACGACTGGAACCAAGCCTCCGCCCCGCTAATCCCACCAGGCACGCGTGTTCTCCTGAATGACGAAACTCTTCGCGACGGCCTGCAGAATCCTTCCGTCTACGATCCCAGCATCGAAGAAAAAATCGAAATCCTGCACCTGATGGAAGCCCTCGGCATCGACTCGCTGAATATCGGCCTCCCCGGCGCTGGCCCGCGCGCCGTCGCCGACACCGAAGCCCTGGCCCGCGAAATCGCCACCAATCGCATGAAGATTCGCCCGAACGCTGCCGCCCGCACCGTAGAAGCCGACATTCGCCCCATCGCCGAAATCTCCCAGCGCGTGGGAATCGCCATTGAGGCCGCGACTTTCCTCGGTTCCAGCCCCATTCGCCGCCTCGTTGAAGATTGGACCGTGGACCATCTTGAGCGCACTACCGAAAAAGCCGTCAAGTTCGCCGTCGAACACAACCTCCCCTCGATGTATGTCACCGAAGACACCATCCGCACGGACCCTGCCACCATCAAGCGCCTTTACTCCACCGCTATCCGCAGCGGCGCGCGCGCCATCGTTCTTTGCGACACCGTCGGCCACGCCACGCCGCCAGGCGCCTACAACCTGATCAAATTCGCCGTCGAAGAAGTCGTCAAGCCCAGCGGCGAAAAAATCCGCGTCGATTGGCACGGTCACAACGACCGCGGCCTGGCCATTGCCAATTCCCTCTGGGCCGTAGCGGCCGGCGCAAACTGCGTCCACGCCGCCGCCAATTCGCTAGGCGAGCGCGTCGGCAACACTCCGATGGAGCTAATGCTCGTCAACCTCCGCCTCATGGGTGTGATCGACCGCGACCTCTCCCGCCTCAAGGAATATTGCGAAAAAGTCGCGAAGGCCACGCACACCACCATTCCACCCAACTACCCCGTCATCGGCCGCGACGCCTTCCGCACCGCCACCGGCGTGCACGCCGCCGCCATCATCAAGGCCTATCACAAACAAGACGCCGCCCTCGCCGACGCCGTTTACAGCGGCGTGCCCTCGCATCTCTTCGGCCTCGACCAAATCATCGAGATCGGTCCGATGAGCGGCAAGTCCAACGTGCTCTTCTGGCTCGAGCGCCACGGCATCCCCGCCGATGACGCCCTCGTCGGTCGCATCTTCGACGCCGCCAAGCAATCCGCCCGCGTCCTCACCGAATCCGAAGTGCAAGCTCTCTGCGCCGAGGCCGCGCGCAATTGATCGCGCCCCACGTGCGGAACTCCGCGATGAAACACGCGGCCCTTTGGGTTATCCTCTTCTCCATGCCCGTCAGGCCCGCCAGTGTTCCTCATAGCAACCGTCCTGCTCCGAGCACGCAATTCGCTGACAATTCCGAAGTGCGCTCCGCGCTGGCCTGGTTTGCCCGCAATCTCGCTTGGATCAACGAGCAGCAATCGCGCCTGACCGAAATTCCCGCGCCCCCATTTCAAGAAGCGCAGCGCGCTGCCGCCGTGAAGCTTCTTCTCGCCTCTTCCGGCCTCGAAGTGCAAATCGACAAGACCGGCAACGTGATCGGCGAGCTGCGCGGCACAAACGAAAAAGAAATGGTCGTGCTCTCCGCCCATCTCGACACCGTCTTTCCCCCCTCCACCGAAATAAAAGTCCGCCACGACCGTGATCGCCTCCTCGCCCCCGGAATCTCCGATAACGGCACGGGTCTCGCCGCGCTCATCGCCATCGCCCGCGCTTGCCAGGAATCCCACATCAAGCCGCGCCGCACCATCCTTTTCGTCGCCGACGTTGGCGAAGAAGGTGAAGGCAATCTCCGCGGCATGCGCGCCCTCATCGAAGCGTACAAGCCGAAGTTGAAAGCCGTGATTGTCCTTGACGGCTCCGGCACCGACCACGTCACCACCAAAGCGCTGGCCTCCCGCCGCCTCGAAGCCACCATCAACGGTCCCGGCGGCCACAGTTGGTCCGACTTCGGCATGCCCAATCCCATCAACGCCCTCGTGCGCGCCTCGGTCCGCTTCATCAACACCAAAGTCCCCGCCGCCCCGCGCACTACCTTCAATATCGGCCAAATCGAAGGCGGCACTTCCATCAACTCCATCCCCTACGAAGCCAAACTCAAGGTCGACATTCGCTCCGAAAGTGAGGACGAGCTCACCAAGCTCGAGTCCGCTTTGCGCGAGTGCATCGCCGCCGGCGTGCGCGATGAGATGGAATCTTCCCGCGAACGCTCCAAAGGAAAACTCGAATGGAAAGTGGAACTCCTCGGCAGCCGCCCCGGCGGGGAATTGCCCGCCAATTCACCCCTTCTCGCCGCGCTGCGCTCCGCCGATGAATTCGTCGGCAATCAGTCGCGCGTCGAGCGCTCCTCCACCGACGCCAACGTCCCGCTCGCTCACGGCATCGATGCCATCTCCATCGGCGCAGGCGGGACCGGCGGCGGTGCGCATTCTCTTCAAGAGTGGTACGAACCTGCCGGCCGCGAAATGGGCCTCAAGCGCGCCTTGCTTGTCCTTCTCGGTGTTTCCGGACTTGCGGAGGGAAAAGCTCGATGAATCGTCGCTCACGCGTATCCCATACCGCTCGCGTCCGTACATCGTTAATCCTCGCCCTGGTGATCGCTCTCGCCGCATCCGCCGCGCTCCGGCTGCACGCTCGCCCCGCGCAAGAAGCTCCGCGCACCGTTCTTTATCTGCATGGGCGCATTTACACCAACGATCCTCAGCAGCCATGGGCCGCAGCTATGGCTATACGCGGTGACAACATCGCTTGTATCGGCGCAATCGCCCAAGTCCTAACTGAATGTGCAGGCGGCGAAGCCCATCCCGAAACCGTCGACCTCCACGAAAAATTCGTGATGCCCGGCTTCAATGACGCCCATGTCCATCTTGGTTCCGCGGGCGCCGGCATGCTTTCCGTGCGTCTTTACGGCGCTGCATCTATCGAAGAACTGAAACAGCGCCTCGCCGCCAGTGTCGGTACGCACAAACCTGGCGAATGGATCACCGGCGCAGGTTGGGACCACACATTGTGGCCGGAAAAACAGTTTCCCAACAAATGGGAGCTCGATGACGTCGCACCCAAAAATCCCGTGCTTCTGACCCACGTTTCCGGACACGTCGCCGTCGCCAATTCTCCCGCCCTCAAACTCGCTGAACTCAGCAACAGCAGCCCCAATCCTCTCGGCGGTGAATTCGAGCGCAACGCCGCCGGCGAGCTCACCGGCATGCTCAAGGAAGGTCCGGCGATGGAATTTGTCCGCTCCCGCATCCCGGATCCCACTGCCGAGCAGCGCCGCCGCGGAATCATCTCGGTCCTTGCCGATCTCGCCAAGAACGGCGTTACTTCCGTCCAGGACAATTCGGACTGGGAAGATTTTCGCGCCTACAAGCTGCTCAAAGATGACGGCAAGCTCACCGTGCGCATCACCGAATGGCTGCACTTCACCGAGCCTCTCAATGATTTGCAAAACAAGCGCGCCGAAGGCGGCACCACCGACCCCTGGCTCAAAACCGGCGCTCTCAAAATGGTCACCGATGGCGCTCTTGGTTCTCGCACCGCCGCCATGCTCGAGCCTTATTCCGACGACGCCAAGACCACCGGCATCATGATCATGGAGCCTGACAAGCTAAAATCGCTCGCCATCGAGCGCGATAAAGCCGGATTCCAGCTCAACTTTCACGCCATCGGCGACCGCGCCAACCGTGTCGCCCTCGACGTCTTCGAAGCCGTCGCAAAAGCCAATGGCCCGCGCGACCGCCGCGACCGCATCGAACACGCCCAGGTTATCGCGCCGGAAGATCTCCCGCGCTTCGCCAAGCTCAAAGTCATCGCCTCCATGCAGCCTTCGCACCAGACCACCGACATGCGCTGGGCGGAATCGCGCATTGGTCCCGAGCGCATCAAGGGCGCCTACGCATGGGCCACCTTGGAAAAAAGCGGCGCGCGTCTCGCTTTCGGCACCGATTATCCCGTCGAAGTTGTCAGCCCCTTCCGCGGACTCTACGCCTGCGTCACCCGCCAGCTTCCAAACGGCACGCCCGCCGGCGGCTGGCAGCCGCAAGAAAAAATCTCTTTGCAGGATTGCATCCGCGCGTACACCAGCGGCTCGGCTTATGCGGAATTTGAGGAAGGGAAGAAGGGCGAGCTAAAAGTCGGCGAATATGCCGACTTCCTCATTCTTTCGAACGACCTGACCAAAGTCCAGCCATCCGCCTACTTAAAGACCGAAGTTCTTAAGACGGTAGTCGGCGGCCGCACCGTCTACGAAAAGCCCTGACGCCGTCGCATTAACGGCTCTACTTGTCGCAAAGTCAAACGGAACACTCTGTGGTTTTTCGCGGCTGCTAGAGAAACGCCAGGTCCGTGATTTCTCCCAGGTAGTCTTTGCCTTTGACACCACGAAACCAAATTCTGATTCGCCGGCCCTTCCACTTCTCGCACGCATCCAAACCCAGCGTCTCCTCCTCCGCGCCCGTGACGCCAACCGTGCGAACATCTTCCGCGTGGAAATTCATCGGACGTTTCCCACCCTTTAGAGTCACCGTAATCGCCGGCTTGCGCGAGCAGTCGATAGCCCCAATCACGCCATCCACCGCCAGGAGTTCCGCAGTCTTCACCGGGATCGGCGTTGAAGAAGCTGAAGAGGAAGTGGAAGAAGCGGCCGCTGGCGCGTTCGCGACCTTGCTTGTTGTGCTCGCCGCCGCATCGGACTGCACCTTCATTTGCGCCGCCCATTGTTCGTGTTCCTTGATGCGCTCCAGCAAACCTCGCGCGGTTTGCGCTTCCTCCGGCGAAGCCGCTTTTTCCAATATTCTTTGCGCCATTTGCCGCGCCTCCGCGTCCCGGTTCGCATTCAATAATAGATATACGAGATTGATTGCATAAGCGTGCGTCGCCGGTTCCAGCTTCACGGCGTGAATCCCCGCTTCTAGCGCCTGCTTCTGCGTCTCCGGCCCCGCCGAGTACGCCTGAGCTAATCCCTCAAACGCTGGCGCAAATTGAGGATTGATCTGCGTAGCCTTTTCCAAACTCTTGATTGCCTGCTGCATCATCTCGGGTGCGGCCAAGCCTCCCCGCAAAACCAGAAGGCCGTGATAATACGGCGCCACGAAACTCGTCGAACCGAGTTCCATCGCCTTTTTCATTTCTGTGTCCGCGCCGCCTTTGTCTTCCTTTCTGTACAGGTAATAGCCCAGCGCTTCGTGGCTGATCGCCAGATTGGGCTCCGCTTGCACGGCCTGTTCCAACAGCGGCCGCGCCTGCTCAAACATCTTTCGATGCGTCGCGCAATCCCCGCGCAGCGCGAGGACTTCTCCCGCAGGCAAGCTGCGCACCGCGTACGTCTTGTCTGCTGCCTGCTGCCCGTTCTTGAACAAGGCCACGCGAAACATCGTTTGCCGCGAATACCCTTCGATGACCTGCCCAAAACGTTTCAGATCGCCAAAGGCTTGTTGCGCCGCTGCGATTTGACTCCCGCTCTTGTCCCACGCGGCGAAGAAATTCTTCAGCAGTTGCTGCTGGTGCGCTTCTGGATCCAGCATCAAGTAATGGACCAGCGCCCACGACTCTGCATAAAACACCGAGGCCCGGTTCGCTTCGTTGTAATACGGTGACCCCTGCTCCACATTCAGGAGCGTCTCGATTGGCAGCAGCTTGTTCTGGCCGAGAATATATAAATGAGTCTGATCGATTGTTCCGACTTTCGACTCCTTTTCACCAAGCCGCGAATTGCCGTAGAACTCCGCCAAGCCCTCATCGAGCCAAAGTGGCAGCCCCGTGAAGTTCAGGTGCAACAATGCGTGCGTGTACTCGTGATAGAGCGCGTGAAAAGGATTTTCGCCCTCCGAGTCCACACGCAGGATCACATAATGCTTGTCCTCCCCCTGCTGGTATAAACCCGCGGGATGCACATGCCCCTTCACTTCCCATTCCTCGGGAAGGAGCATCTTCATTGTGTTTTCGTTCTTTGCCGCCAGGATCAGCACCGGCTCCGCTGGATCGACGCGAAGATTGGAAAACGCGGCGTGGAACAGCGCGCGAATTTGCTCGAACTGGTCCGCAATGCGCCGCGCTTCCTTTTCTCCGGCATTGCTCGAAACCACAAAGTGCGGGCTGCGTACCTCGAGCCACCCTTGGTTCGGATCGCTAGCCCCCAAAGCACCGGGGCAGGGAAGCAGCGTTAGAAATGCTGCGAGCCCCCATAGACGCCGTAATCGCCTGGTCATAAAGCCTGCATGTAAACGCCTCGCGCGCCCCGTGTCAAGGCTCTGTGAGAGGGCCGCGCATGATTTCCCAACATTGTAGTTCTCCCGCTAAATGGCCAGCCCCTTCCCCCGTGTGGGCACCGACAGTTCTCGCTAGACACCAGCCTCGTTGGCAAGGCGGCAAACGGCGAGGTAGGAAGGCTTGTCGGGGGGCGGCGAGGTAATGGTACTCCTAATTTTTGACCTAAATTTAGATGTCGGATATCTGTACTTGACAATTGTGAGTCTGCGATGTATACACCGATTACGCTTTTGAGTGGTTTTTCCTGGG